>OODD01000015.1_pt1 | contig 143452 bp, 107 predicted proteins | sample 1671311 | NCBI WGS metagenome assembly OODD01 (sample SAMN06348143, study PRJEB24527) | human gut metagenome | biome: human gut; feature: ankylosing spondylitis patient; material: feces | host: Homo sapiens | place: China | collected 2015-10 | reverse complement strand
TTCCGGCAAAGATATAAATTTATCGGATTTACCCCTCAGATTATTACGTTGACCCAAGTTTAGTTAAGCCCTTTGTATGATTTACGTGCGGCTTCTTCCCTTGTTAAAAAGGGGGGATTCTGTAAAGGAGTTATGTCATATCAACAAGCGGAAGGGTGAAATTGTTCATCCATTGTATTAAAAAATATGTTTATAAAAAAGCTTGATAATGACTTCCCGTTTTTTTTCTGTACTTTTGCACCCGAAAATCATAACAACTAAATAACATACATACAGAATGGGTGGTTTTTTCGGAACAGTCTCTAAGGCTGAATGCGTGACCGATTTATTTTACGGTACGGATTATAATTCACATTTAGGAACGAAACGCGCCGGAATGGCGACATACGCCGAAGGCGAGGGTTTCATACGTTCGATTCACAATCTGGAGAGTTCTTATTTTCGCACGAAGTTCGAGAGTGAACTTCCTAAATTCAAGGGAAAGGCAGGAATCGGTGTCATCAGTGATACGGATCCGCAACCGATGATGATTAATTCTCATCTGGGGCGTTTTGCCATTGTAACGGTAGCGAAGATTAACAACATGGACGAACTGGTGCAGGAATTGTTGAGCAACAATATGCACTTCTCGGAGATGAGCATGGGAAAAACCAACCCTACGGAGCTGGTAGCATTGCTTATTGTGCAAGGAAAGGATTTTGTGGATGGTATTGAAAATGTATTCAACAAAATCAAGGGTTCCTGCTCTATGCTGATTCTGACTGAGGACGGTATCATCGTGGCTCGTGACAAGTGGGGACGTACGCCAATTATCATTGGAAAGAAGGATGGCGCATACGCTGCCACCAGCGAATCAAGCAGTTTGCCGAACCTGGATTTTGAAATCGACAAATATGTAGGACCGGGTGAAATTCTGCGCATGCGTGCTGACGGTCTTGAACAGCTTCGCAAACCGAATGAGAAGATGCAGATCTGCTCTTTCTTGTGGGTGTATTATGGTTTCCCTGTTTCTTGTTATGAAGGTAAGAACGTGGAAGAGGTTCGTTTTATGAGCGGATACAAGATGGGACAGACGGATGAGTCTGAAGTGGACTGTGCCTGCGGTATCCCTGATTCGGGGGTAGGTATGGCTTTGGGATATGCAGAAGGTAAGGGAATTCCTTATCATCGTGCTATAGCCAAGTACACTCCGACCTGGCCCAGAAGCTTTACTCCGAGCAACCAGAACATGCGTTCGCTGGTAGCTAAGATGAAGTTGATTCCTAACCGTGCCATGCTGCAGGGAAAGCGTCTGTTGTTCTGCGATGATTCTATCGTTCGTGGTACTCAGCTTCGTGACAATGTGAACATTCTTTACGATTACGGAGCAAAGGAGGTACACATGCGTATTGCTTGTCCGCCGCTGATTTACGGATGTCCTTTCATTGGCTTTACTTCTTCTAAGGGTGATATGGAATTGATTACCCGTCGTATCATCAAGGAAATCGAGGGTGATGAAAATGCCAAACTCGACAAATACGCTACTACAGATTCTCCGGAATACAAGGAACTGGTAGAACGTATTCGTGCCCGTTTCGGATTGACTTCATTGAAGTTCAATACGCTGGAAACCTTGATTGAAGCTATTGGCTTGCCGAAGTGCAAAGTTTGTACACATTGCTTCGATGGCTCCAGCTGTTTCTGATGAATATTGCTGAATATAAATATAGAAAGGGAGGTTCAAACGAACCTCCCTTTTTTATATATAGAAACTCTTTGAAATTCTCTTTGGTGAAGAGGGATGAATGTCGGTGTGCTTTTTTAGAACGCTTCGGTCATGTTGAAATAAAACAGATTCTGCTTGTTGGTGAAATCGCGTCCTAAATCCAGGCGGACATTCATGCGGGGCTGTACCTCTATGCGAAGTCCTAATCCGGCATTAGGAAGCACTCCTTCTATTTTTCCGGGAGTAGGTCCCATAAAGCCACATCCTCCCCAGGCAACGAAGCCCAGACGATTGATTACTCTTTTAATCCAGTTGCTCTGGTCGGTATTGAACATCTGGCGATATTCGGCCAGTGCCACGTGCGAAGATTTATCGCGGTATTGTCCCATGTAATATCCTCGTAAGTCGAAAGGAGTACCACTCAGTACGTACTTATTCAGCGGAAGATTGTGTCCGAAAGAGTGCTTGCTCTGTACCGTCCATGCCACTACCTTTCGTTTCCCGACGCTCTTGTATTGTCTGTAATCCAGTTCCAGATGGGAGAAATTAGAGTAGCTGCCTAAGAATTTTTGGTATATCAGTCCTCTCAGGTCGAAGTAGAGCCCTTTGTAAGGGTTGGCCGGTACATCGCGTGTGTCGTAAGTAAGCAGGAAACCTACTCCGGAACTGAAATCCTTGTAGCCGTCGGCGGTACCTCCTGCACGTTTGTAGTCAGGCTGTTCCACCAGGTACTTGGCCGGATCCATGATGTGGTCATAGGTAATGTCAATCTGTGGACCTGCAAAGAAGTTACTTTCTCCCAGACGGAAAAGGAACCACGGATTAATCTGTATGCCGCTGTAGCGATACTGGCTGGTCGTATCGCTTCGTACATAATTCTTATTGGTATCGTATCCCACCCCATAGAAGTTTTCCTGGGTATTCTTGAATGTAAACTGTCCGAAGATACGGAAGCGGTCGTTCTTGAAGAAAAGCTGTGGCTTGACTACCAGATTTAGTCCCCCGTTGAACATGAAAGCTACGGAAGCCGGGATAACCGAACGGCGCATGGTGGTATCTTTCGGGTTCATGCGGAACGTCATCAGGGCGCTTCCGCCTATCAGCAGACCAAAGTCTGGAGTATAACTCGGGCCTCCCAATATGTTATAGTGAAAATTGCGGGCTGCTTTTTTCTGTTTTTTGAGCTCTTTCTCCGTCTGTTGCTGGCGTAACAGGCTGTCTTGAGGAGATTCTTGTGCATTTCCTGCTATGATGAACAGGCAATAGATGCAAATGAGTAAGTATTTTTTCATGCGACAAAATTACAAAAAAGGGCCGAATCTGATTGGGCTTATTTTAAGAGTTTTTGGATTCCCTTGTCTTTTTAACTTAAAAGGCAGACTGGTGTCTGAATTTTCGCCGTAAGTAGGTAAATCATCCTTGCGTTCTGATAAAAAATGGTAAGTCTTTTGGTCATTCTCTGGGTATTTTTTACTTTTACAGAAGTAAGATATTTGTAAATAATAAAGTGATATGACAGTAATTGAACGCTTTTTAAAGTATGTGACTTTTGATACGCAGTCGGATGAATCGACCGGTGTCACTCCGAGTACGCCGAAGCAGATGGTATTTGCGCAATACCTGAAAACGGAGCTGGAGGAACTGGGATTGAAAGATATTTCCTTGGATGAAAACGGGTATTTGTTTGCCACACTTCCTTCGAATGTGAACCATGAGGTTCCGGTAGTCGGCTTTATTGCTCACATGGATACCAGTCCCGATATGAGCGGAGAGAATGTGAAACCGCGCATCGTTGAGAAATACGATGGAAAGGATATTCCTCTATGTGCGGAAGAGAATATCATTCTGTCTCCTGCTAATTTCCCGGAACTGCTGGATCATGTAGGTGAGGATTTGATTGTGACCGACGGACATACCTTGCTGGGAGCGGACGATAAGGCCGGAATTGCAGAAATTGTAGGTGCGGTGGCTTATCTGATTGCACATCCGGAAATCAAGCATGGTGACATCCGTATCGGTTTTAATCCGGATGAAGAAATCGGTCTGGGAGCTCACAAGTTTGATGTAGAGAAATTCGGTGCGAAATGGGCTTATACCATGGACGGGGGAGAAGTCGGCGAACTGGAATTTGAGAATTTCAATGCCGCAGCTGCAAAGATTCGGGTAAAGGGACGCAATGTACACCCGGGATATGCAAAGAACAAGATGATTAACTCTTTGTTGGTGGCCAATGAATATGCTTCTTTGTTGCCTGCAAATGAAACACCGGGTACTACAGAAGGATACGAAGGCTTTTACCATTTGATTGGTATGGAAGGTGAAGTGGAAAATACGGTGCTTTCATATATTGTTCGCGACCATGACCGTGAGAAGTTTGAAGCACGTAAGCAGGCTTTGCTGAACTATGCTGCACAGTTGAACGAGAAGTACGGAGAGGGTACGGTTACCGTAGAGCTGAAAGACCAGTACTATAACATGCGCCAGCAGGTGGAACCGTTGATGCATATCATTGATATAGCTTTTGCAGCAATGCAGGAAGCTGGGGTGACTCCGAAAGTAAAAGCAATTCGTGGAGGTACGGACGGTGCGCAACTTTCATTCAAAGGACTTCCGTGTCCGAATATCTTTGCCGGCGGATTGAATTTCCACGGACGTTATGAGTTTGTTCCTGTACAGTCTATCGAGAAAGCCATGAACGTGGTAGTGAAGATTGCGGAACTTACTGCTAAAAGATACTGCTAATTATACAACGGTTGCGGGTCTGCCTTGCTGAGGTCGGGCTCGCAACTTATTTATCAACCTTAATATATACCTTATGAAAACAACTCCATTTACCGAGAAACATATTGCACTCGGAGCCAAGATGCATGAGTTTGCGGGTTACAACATGCCGATTGAATATTCTGGAATTATTGATGAACATCTCACGGTCTGCCATTCGGTAGGTGTTTTCGATGTATCTCACATGGGTGAATTTTGGGTAAAAGGCCCTCATGCACTCGAATTTATTCAGGAAGTGACTTCCAATAACGCTGCTGTACTTACACCGGGCAAGGTGCAGTACACTTGTTTTCCTAATGAAACCGGAGGAATTGTAGACGACCTGTTGGTGTATGCATACGAACCGGAGAAATACATGCTGGTGGTCAATGCAGCGAATATCGAAAAGGACTGGAACTGGTGTGTGGCTCATAATCGGGTAGGGGCAGAACTGGAGAATTCTTCCGACCGTATGGCACAGCTGGCCATTCAGGGACCTAAGGCTTGCGAAACGCTTCAGAAACTGACTTCCGTAGATTTGTCATCTATTCCTTATTATACATTCAAAGTAGGCGAGTTTGCCGGAGTTCCGAATGTGATTCTTTCCAATACCGGATACACCGGAGCAGGTGGCTTTGAATTATATTTCTATCCGGAAGTAGCCATGAAAATTTGGGATGCAATTTTCGAAGCAGGTCAGGAATTTGGCATCAAGCCGATTGGTTTGGGAGCTCGCGATACATTGCGTTTGGAAATGGGTTTCTGTCTGTACGGAAATGACATCACGGATGAAACTTCTCCGTTGGAAGCCGGATTGGGTTGGATTACCAAGTTTGTGGAGGGTAAGAACTTTACTAATCGTGCAGCCTTGGAGAAACAAAAAGCAGAAGGTGTCAGCCGGAAATTAGTAGGTTTTGAAATGATTGACCGTGGAATTCCCCGTCATGGCTATGCGTTGCTGAATGAGGCAGGAGAGCCTATCGGTCAGGTCACTTCAGGAACCATGTCGCCTATGCGTAAGATAGGTATCGGTATGGGATACGTGAAGACTGAATACAGTAAGCCGGGGACAGAGATTTATCTGGACAACCGTGGAAGAAAACTGAAAGCGCAGGTAGTGAAACCTCCTTTCCGGAAATAGCAAGAAAAGGATACGAAAAAAAAGCCTGTCGAAAGACAGGCTTTTTTCATGAGCGGAAGACGGGACTCAAACCCGCGACCCTCAGCTTGGAAGGCTAATGCTCTATCAACTGAGCTACTTCCGCAAATTTGCGGTGGGCAAGGATGGATTCGAACCACCGAAGGCGTAAGCCAGCAGATTTACAGTCTGCCCCATTTGGCCACTCTGGTACTTGCCCAACAATATTTTAAAAAGAGCGGAAGACGGGGCTCAAACCCGCGACCCTCAGCTTGGAAGGCTAATGCTCTATCAACTGAGCTACTTCCGCAAATTTGCGGTGGGCAAGGATGGATTCGAACCACCGAAGGCGTAAGCCAGCAGATTTACAGTCTGCCCCATTTGGCCACTCTGGTATTTGCCCGTCCGCAATCAAGATTTAGTGCTTTTCTCAATTGCGATGCAAAGGTACGATTATTTTTTTAACTTGCAAATAAAATCAATCATTTTTATTGCTGTAATTGCACATTCGTCACCTTTATTTCCTAATTTCCCTCCGGCACGGTCTTCTGCCTGCTGCATGTTATTGGTTGTGATGAGGCCGTAAATGACTGGTGTATCGGTAGTTGCATTCAGTTCTGTGATACCTTGGGTGGCTCCGGCACACACATAGTCAAAATGAGGCGTATCGCCACGTACTACGCAGCCTAATGCGATGACTGCATCTACTTTTCCGCTTTTTACGAGCTGTGATGAGCCGAAAGTCAGTTCGAAGCTGCCCGGAACGTAATATACCAGGATGTTTTCATTCTTTGCCCCGTGTTTTTTCAATGTGTTGACTGCTCCTTCAAGCAAAGCTCCTGTAATGTTATGATTCCATTCAGACACTACGATACCAAAGCGCATCTGTGAGGCATCGGGTACGGAGTTAAAGTCGTAATCTGAAAGATTGTGATAAGCTGTAGCCATATTGTTTGTCTTTTTAAGTTTGTATGTTAAAGAAAAAAGCCGGACCGAAAAACCTCGGTCCGGCCTGAATGATACTTATACTAATAGAAGTATGTTTCTTGTGGTTTATTTCAAAGAAGCACGTTCGATGTACTTATCGATATCCATTGCCTGATATGAGTTACCGTATTTGTTCTTAACCTGCTTGTAAGCTTCTACGGCTTCTGCATTCTTTCCTTGTTTTTCCAGAATTTGTCCAGCCTGAATCAGGAAAATCGGGCTAATTGACAAGCTGTTGGCACGGTCAGCTGCTTTCAGCAAAATAGCAGCAGCCTTGTCAAGCTGTCCAGTCTGTGCATAGCAGTTGCCCAGAGCGCCCATTACTGAAGGAGCAACCAGTAAATCATCACCGCTGAATTTATCCAGATACTTGATAGCATCTTCGTATTTACCCAACTGTGCATAGCAAAGTCCTGCGTATGCGTTTGCCAGGTTTCCTGCATCTGTACCGCTGAACTCGTCTGCCAGTTTCACAAAACCTGCATATCCCAGACTGTCACCTTTCAAGGCAACTTCAAAGTTATCAGCTCCGAAGTACTGTTCACCTTTGAAGATAGCTTCTGAAGCTTTCAGCTCATTCGGCTCAGAAATGAAATGTTTGTATCCGAGGAAACCTCCGACGATAACTACTAGAGCAACTACTGCTCCCAAAAGTACATTCTTGTTTTTAATCAGGAATGCTTCTGAAGTGCTGAGCGCTTCGTCTACATTCAACGGGTCATTAATGTGTTTTTGTTCAGTCATTTGATATTTGTTTTTTATTATTTTTCTAATCCACGTATTTGGACAGCAAAAGTAGTTGATTTATGTGTATAAATGAAATTTGCGGGCAGTTTTTTTAATCAATCTTGCTTTTATTGTTAATTTTGTATCCCAAATAGTGATTGTTTTTATGTGGCTTAAACGCATTTCGATATTAAACTATAAGAATCTGGAACAGGCCGAGCTGGCTTTTTCCCGCAAGATGAACTGCATCATCGGAAAAAACGGGATGGGAAAGACCAACCTGATGGATGCTGTGTATTATCTGTCTTTCTGTAAGAGTGCAACCAATCCCATTGATTCTCAGAATATACGGCACGAACAGGACTTTTTTGTGCTGCAAGGTTTTTATGAAACTGAAGGTGGTGATCCGGAAGAAGTGTATTGCGGGTTGAAGCGTCGGCAGAAGAAGCAGTTCAAGCGGAATAAGAAAGAATATACCCGTTTGTCCGATCACATCGGATTGATTCCTTTAGTGATGGTTTCTCCGGCTGATACGTTGCTTATTGCTGGGGGGAGTGAGGAAAGAAGACGCTTCATGGACGTGGTGATTTCGCAGTTCGACCGGGAATATCTGGATGCGCTGATTCGCTACAACAAGGCCTTGGTGCAGCGTAATACGTTGCTGAAAGCGGAACTGGAGCCCGACGAAGAACTGATGAACGTATGGGAAGAGATGATGGCTTCTACGGGTGAAGTGGTATTCCGCAAACGTCAGCAGTTTATCGAAGAGTTTATTCCGATTTTCCAGTCATACTATTCTTATATATCCCAAAACCAGGAGGAGGTAAAGCTTTCTTACCAGTCGCATGCGGCAGAGGGTGATTTGCTTGCCTTACTGCGTGCCAACCGTCAGCGTGACCGGGTGATGGGGTATTCCTTGAAAGGCATTCATAAGGATGATTTGATTATGCAGCTAGGAGAATTCCCTATGAAGCGGGAAGGTTCTCAAGGGCAGAACAAAACGTATCTGATTGCTCTCAAGTTGGCACAGTTTGAATTTTTGAAGCGTACTGGAAGCGGTACGACTCCTTTGATTCTTCTGGATGATATTTTCGACAAGCTGGATGCGCTTCGTGTAGAGCAGATTGTCAAGTTAGTGGCAGGAGATAATTTCGGACAGATTTTTATTACCGATACCAACCGTGACCATCTGGACCGTATCTTGAAAAAGATAGAGGGCGATTACAAGCTGTTTGAGGTGGAAAACGGAGAAGTGTCCGAACGGAAGGAGTCTTATGAAGCGGAATAACGCAGAACAGATTGGCGATGTGCTCCGGCAGTTTCTCCGCCAGCAAGGACTGGAGACTCCCTTGAATGAATATCGTCTGGTAGATGCCTGGAAAGATGTGGTGGGACCAGTCATTACTCGTTACACCACGAATCTTTTTATTAAAAACCAGGTACTTTATGTCAGCCTTTCTTCTTCCGTGATTCGTCAGGAACTGATGATGGGACGTGAAATGCTGATTCGTAACCTGAATGCCCAGGTCGGCTCTCAGGTTATTGTGAATATTGTGTTCCGCTGAATACGCAGCCTTGTTCCGTCCATACTTCGTCCATGGGCAGGTCTGTGGCTTCTACGGGAATATGTGGAAGCAGTTGGAGTTGGAAGCACACTCCTATGCGATAGGATTGCAGCTTGGTCAAAGCGCGGTCGTAGTATCCTTTTCCCCGTCCTAACCGGTTGCCTGAGCGGTCGAAGGCCACACCAGGAATAATACTCAACTCTATTTCATGCAGATTTTCTACCAGGCTGCCGGTGGGCTCTTCGATGCCGAAAGCACCAGCTTGTAATGAATCCTCCCCTTCATAATACCGGAATTCCAGTTCCTCTCCTTTGACAAGGGGAAGTACGATGCGCTTGTATGGATGCCAGCGCTTGATGAATTCGTGAGTCTGTACCTCATCGGGCAGTGAGTGATAGAGCAGGAGAGTATGTGCCTGTAAAAACAATGGATGGCCCTCCAGCTTTTGAAATAAGCTGGAAGACCATTCAGTTTTTTGAGCAACGGAATAATTCCGTTTTTGTTGTGCGATGTATCGTCGCAATTCCTTTTTATCCATGAAGTATCATTTCTTGTTGTCGGTTGTTGCCTGAGGAGCCGGAGCCTGAGGGAAAGATTCACCTTTTTCCAGAATTTCTACGGCTTTCAGTACGGTCTTGTCCGATTCATTCAGGTATTCCACGTATGCTTCCATACCCAGCATGTTATAGATAATGTTTCCGTACAAGCTCATTTCGAACAAGCGGCGTGACTTCATCATCAGGTTGTTACGGCGTTTCAAGCCTTTTTTCTCCGCCCATGCGGCAAACTTGTTCAGCAGGTTTTGTCCTTTCAGATAAGCTTCCATCTTTTCCGGAGTATCATATTTCTGCAAGGTACTGCGATTCTGGTCGGTATAGTCGAACGTGTAGCGGATAATTAGTCCGCGGTTGGCAGCCATGCGGAAGTACGAGGTCATGCCGGTTGTATCCTGTGGTACGAAAATATCGGGCATTATACCTCCTCCTCCGTATACCGGACGGCCCAGGCGGGTGTGATATACTTCAGTCTCATCCTGCTTGATGCTGTCGGCAGAGAAGAACTCACCGTGTTCATAACGGGTGAGCAAATCCAGTTCGTATTCTGATTCTTTCCCTTTTTCGTAAGGTTTCTGTATGCAGCGTCCGGATGGGGTATAGTAGCGTGCAATGGTCAGTCGGATGGCCGAACCGTCGCTGAATTCAATGGGCTGCTGTACCAGACCTTTTCCGAAAGAACGGCGTCCTACGATGGTACCGCGGTCATTGTCCTGGATGGCTCCGGCAAAGATTTCGCTGGCAGAAGCCGAACCTTCGTCCACCAGTACCACAAGCGGCATCTTCTGGTTGCTTCCTGTTCCGTTGGAGTTATAGTCTTCGCGCGGCGACTTGCGTCCTTGGGTGTAGACAATCAGACGGTTGTTAGGCAAGAACTCGTTGACCATCTGGATGGCAGCAGCCATGTAACCTCCCGTATTTCCACGCAGGTCGACAATCAGACCTTCACAGTTCTTCTGATTCAGTTTGGCCAGTGCGATAAGCAGTTCCGGATAAGTGGTTTCACCAAACTTGTTGACTTTTATGTAGCCTACCTTCTCATTAATCATATAGGCGGCATCGATACTCTTCACCGGAATGTTTCCACGGATAACGGTGAAATGAAGCAAGTCCTTTTCGCCCGGACGATAAACGCCCAGTTTCACCTTGCTGCCTTTTTCACCTTTCAGGCGTTTCATGGCTTCACTGTTTGTCACAATCTTGCCGACAAAAGCAGAATCATCTACTTCTACAATACGGTCGCCTGCCATCAAACCCACTTTTTCCGAGGGACCGCCCTGAATGACGCTGTTTACATGAATGGTATCGTTCTGAATGGTAAACTGGATACCGATACCGCTGAAACTACCTTTCAAATCGGCGTTTACAGCCTCCAGGTCCTTGGCCGGAATATAAGAAGAATGCGGGTCGAGTTCCGAAAGAATCTGCGGCATGGCTTCTTCCACCAGTTCGCCCATGTTTACCGTATCTACATACTGGTCGTCGATAATGCGCAACAACGCATTCAGCTTGTTGGATGAAGTGTTGATGATGCCCAGCTTGTTTCCTGAGAAATGGTTGGCGTAGAATGTGCCGATGGCGATGCCCGCAATCAGGCAGATGGCCAACAGGAACGGGATAAAGCGTGTGTTATTGTTTTTCATGTTATTTATTCATTGGGGTTAAGATATACAACTTCAATATTGGCTCTTTTCAGCAAGTCCAGTCCGTCTTCCAACCGATACTTTTCTGCATATACCACTCGTTTGATGCCAGCCTGAATAATCAGTTTGGCACATTCGATGCAAGGAGAAGCAGTGACATACATGGTAGCTCCTTCACTGTTGTTGCTGGAGCGGGCTATCTTGGTGATGGCGTTAGCTTCGGCATGAAGCACATAGGGGCGGGTTACTCCGTTCTCGTCTTCGCATACATTCTCAAAGCCGGCGGGAGTACCGTTGTAACCATCCGAAATAATCATCTTGTCTTTGACAATCAATGCGCCTACCTGCCGCCGTTGGCAATAGGAATTTTCTGCCCAGATTAAGGCCATGCGCATGTAGCGTTTGTCCAGTATTTCTTGCTTATGTTCTGTTGGTTTCATAGTGGTATGCTTAATCGTTGAATCCTTTAGGATAGAATTGAATATAATGATTCTTGTCGAGGTTGAACAGTTTGATGGTTCTGGAACTTCCCCGATAGAATTTAGCATTGCTTATTTCGTCATAAAAAGTCTTGTCCAGTCCGCTGCGGTTTCCACTAGGCTTTAACTGGATAGAAAAACTCTGGTCTTCTCCGTTGGCACTCCATGTACCGGTAAAGCTGAAATTACTTCCGTTGCCTTCCACGGTGCCGTCTTCCTTGAAAATGATGTTGTAGCTGTCCTGACTGTCGTTGATTTTAGCTACTTCATCACGTGTCAGTGTGGAATTGAAATTGTTGTCATCCTTCCAGTCACTGGTACTATAGGAGTTGCTCCAGTGCCACGTCTGTCCGCTGGAGAAAATTTCGTGTACGTTGTCTTTCTGATTACATCCGGTCAGTAACAGGAGTAACGTAAAGAACCAGTAGAGTCTGAATGTTTTCATTTGTATCCTTATTTTATACCATTTCTTTTTAATAGAGCTTCAATGGTCGGTTCCTGACCACGGAAACGTTTGTATAATGTCATCGGGTGCTCGGTACCTCCTTTTGACAGGATATTCTCACGGAACGAACGAGCGGTGTCCTGATTGAAGATACCTGTTTCCTTGAATACGGAAAAAGCATCGGCATCCAGTACCTCAGCCCATTTGTAGCTGTAATATCCGGCAGAATATCCTCCCGACATGATGTGCCCAAACTGTACGCTCATACAAGTGTCTTTCGGTTGCGGAAGCAATTGTGTACGTTGCCATGCCTCTTTTTCGTAGGCTTTTACATCACCTTCGAACTTGCTCTGGCGAGTGTACCAGGCCATGTCAAGGAATCCGAAGCTGAGCTGGCGCAGGCAGGCGTATGCCACGTTGAAGTTGGAAGCGTCTACGATGCGCTGAATCAGTTCTTGCGGAATGGGTTCGCCTGTCTGGTAATGACATGCGAATGTATTCAAAAATTCTTTTTCTATGGCAAAGTTTTCCATGATTTGTGAAGGAAGCTCCACAAAATCCCAATATACATTGGTTCCGCTCATGCTTTGGAAGCGGGTATTGGCGAACATGCCGTGCAATGCGTGTCCGAACTCATGCAGGAAAGTATTCACCTCCGAGAATGTCAGCAGGGCAGGCTTGTCTTTGGTTGCTTTAGTGAAATTCATGGTGACGGACACATGCGGACGGCTGTTGCATCCGTTGTCGTCTATCCATTGTTCTTTGTAGCTGGTCATCCAGGCACCCGAACGCTTGCCTTCGCGGGGATGGAAGTCAGTGTAGAGTACAGCCAGGAAACTTCCGTCGCGGTCGAACACTTCATATGCCTGTACGTCCGGATGATATACCGGAATTTCCTTGTTTTCCTTGAAGGTGATGCCATACAAGCGGGTAGCCAGCCCAAATACACCGGCTTTTACACGGCTCAGTTCAAAGTAAGGTCGGAGCGCTTCTTCATCCAGACTGAATTTCCGGTTTTTCAACTTTTCCGCATAGTAAGAGAAGTCCCACGGCATCAGCTCGAAGTCCTCGCCTTCCAGTTCGCGAGCCAGGGCACGGATTTCTTCTACTTCCTGACGGGCAGTCGGTGTATAAGCCTCCAGCAGGTCGTTCAACAGCTTGTACACATTCTCGCTGTGTTCGGCCATGCGTTTTTTCAGTACATATTCAGCGTAATTCTTGAAACCCAACAGTTGCGCCAGTTCCATGCGGAGGTTGACCAGCTGTTCCACAATCTTCAGGTTGTTGAATTCATTGTCGTGACAGCACTGGGTGTTATAAGCCATGTAGAGCGTCTTTCTCACTTCCCTCTTGTCACTGTATTTCATAAAAGGCACGTAGCTTGGATCCTGCAGAGTGATTACCCAGCAGCCTTCCTTCCCTTTCTCGTGTGCCGTATGTGCGGCTGCCTCTATGGCACTTTCCGGAAGTCCGGCCAGTTCATCTTCGGTGTGCAGCACCAGTTCGTAGCCATTGGTCTCTTTCAGGTGATTCTGCGAGAATTTCAACGTCAGGCTGCTCAGTTCCATGCTCAGCTTTCGGAAAGTAGCCTTGTCTTCTTCAGACAGATTGGCTCCGTTGCGGACAAAGCCGTCGTATGATTTTTCCAGCAGACGACGTTCTTCAGGAGTCAGCTGCAGGGATTCTCTTTTATCGTACACTGCTTTTACGCGGGCAAAGAGCTGCTCGTTGAGGCTGATGTTGTTAGCATGTTCAGACAGTGCCGGGGTCAGCTTTTCTGCTATTTCTTCCAGCGCGTCGCAGGTTTCCGCACTCAGCAAGTTAAAAAGCACGGTAGTGACCCGGTCGAGGGCTTTCCCAGCATGCTCCAGAGCTAAAATGGTGTTCTGGAAAGTCGGTTCTTCCGGATTACCGGTGATTTGCTGAATTTCTTCGTCCTCCAGTCGCATGCCTTCCCGAACGGCCGGCTCGTAGTCTTCAATCCGTATCTGCTGGAAAGGAGTAGTATCGTGGAGTGTATGATAGGGTTGTAAAAATGGATTGTTCATATTGCTTCAAATAAATAAAGGTTGTAATTACGCTCAGTCTTTCTTGTCTAACAGCTGCACCACTTCCCTCAGTTCAGGAATGCTGAAGGTGCGCCGTCCCAGCTGAATCAGTCCCCGGTTCTGAAGGTCGTTCAGCACGTTTGATACGTTGATACGGGTATCGTCAATCAGGCGTGCCAAATCTTCCATTCGGATGGACAGTTTTTTCGCGCCGTAGGGAGTCATGCAGCGCAGCAGAAGGAAGTTGATAATCTTGTCGCGCGTTTTTCCGATATGCGCATTCCACAATTTGTTGTAAATCACCTGACTCCGGTTGCTCAGCATGTTCATGTAGTTCAGGTTGAACACCTCATACCGGCATAGCTCATTGAGAATGTATGATTTGTCAATGTTCAGTGTGTTGACCTCCGTAACCGCCGTGTAAGAAGCCGTGAAGTAAGGGCGCATACCAAACAGAGAATAAGGCTCAATCACATTCGGGCTTTTGAAATTTTCCCAAAGTGTATATTTGTGAGTCTTGTCATTGGATTCTATCTGTACTTCTCCATCCAGCACGAAAATAAGTTGATTGCATGGAGTGTCTTGTCTTACCAGGCAGCTTCCAGGTTCATATTTATTGAAGTGAATTTTTACTTTTTCCAGAATGTCAGTGAAGTCAAATTTCGACATACCCTGAAATAGAGGCAGCTGTAAAAGCTTGTCGTACATTGTCAATTCCATTTCTCGTTAACTTTATTAAGTTATCTTTTAACATACAAAGTTAAGTATATTTCCCTACTGAAAGTATCGTCCGATAATACCTTTTATCTTTTTTATTCTTTCTTACAGTCTGATAATGTTTGTTCTTTCCTTGCAAGTGTGTAGAAAAATCATAACTTTGCAGTAATAATTTTGGATATAGCTATGAGTGGATTAGATTTTCAGCAGTTTCTGAGTGCCTTTATCGTTCTTTTCGCCGTGATTGACATCATTGGTTCCATTCCCATTATTCTGGACCTGAAACAAAAAGGGCGGTCCGTGAATGCCCTTAAAGCCACTCTCATTGCTTTTGCGCTTCTGATAGGATTCTTTTATGCAGGCGACATGATGTTGCGTCTGTTTCAAGTGGACATCGCTTCGTTTGCGGTGGCTGGTGCGTTTGTCATTTTCCTGATGTCGCTGGAAATGATTCTGGATATTGAAATTTTCAAGAATACAGGTCCTATCAAAGAAGCTACGCTGGTGCCTTTGGTTTTTCCTTTGCTGGCAGGTGCCGGTGCGTTTACCACCCTGCTTTCATTGCGGGCGGAATATGCGCCAATTAACATTGTACTGGCCTTGATACTCAATATGGTATGGGTGTTCATCGTCTTGAAACTGACCGACCGCATTGAGCGTATGTTGGGAAAAGGAGGTATTTACGTAATCCGTAAGTTTTTCGGTATCATCTTGTTGGCTATCTCAGCCCGCTTGTTTACGGCAAACATTACTTCACTTATCGAGCAGTTCCAGGCCCTGAAATGAGATATACCCTGAAAAGGGTATTGGGCATTTGGGAGGCCGGTGGTATATTTGCCGTTAAAAAAAGAAAGATATGAATATAGCAGCGTTGATTTCGGGAGGAGTGGACAGTGCGGTAGCCGTGCACCTGTTGTGTGAACAAGGATACAAGCCCGATTTGTTTTACATAAAAATCGGTATGGATACAGATGACGGACTAACCTGTACGGCGGAGGAAGACATTGAACTGGCTTCTGCCACTGCACGTAAGTATGGCCTTTCTTTTCATATTGTCGATTTGCAGCAGGCTTATTGGGACAATGTGGTGGCTTATACGGTGGACAGGGTGCGTCGTGGGCTGACTCCCAATCCGGACGTGATGTGCAACAAGCTGATAAAATTCGGCTGTTTTGACCGGGAGGCCGGACAGGGTTACGATAAGATTGCCACGGGGCATTATGCTTCTACACTGGATATAGACGGATATACATGGCTGGCTACAGCCAAAGACCCGGTGAAAGATCAGACCGATTTCCTGGCTCAGATTGATTACCTGCAGGTGTCACGCCTGATATTTCCCTTGGGAGGTTTTCTCAAGGAAGAAGTGCGGGATATGGCATTGAAAGCTTCTTTACCCAGTGCCCGACGAAAAGACAGCCAGGGCATCTGTTTCCTGGGAAAGATAAATTACAATGATTTTATCCGCCGTTTCTTGGGAGAACGTCCGGGACCGGTCGTAGAACTGGAAACCGGAAAGGTTATCGGACAGCACCGCGGATACTGGTTTCATACCATTGGCCAGCGTAAAGGACTGGGACTGGGCGGTGGTCCGTGGTTTGTGGTAGACAAGAATGTGGAAGATAACATTATCTATGTGTCGCATGGATATGATACAGAAAAGCAGTTCGGACATTCCTTCTGTGTAAAGGATTTTCATTTTATCACCTTGAATCCATGGAAAGAACAGGAAACTGAAATTTGTTTCAAGATACGTCACACGGATACCTTTCAGACTGGAAAAGTGTGCTTTGCCGAAGACGGAACGCTGCAGGTTTCCAGTGAGGAACCGATACAGGGCATTGCGCCCGGACAATTCGGGGTGATTTATGACAAAGATGCTCGTTTGTGCATAGGTAGTGGTGAGATTCGAGCAAAGATTTATTAAAGGCAGAAAGGGTAACTATGCGAATTTCTTTTCAACTGAATGCGGCATCTCCTTTGCAAATAAAGGATTTTTTTCGCAAGCTGGAGGTTCCTGTGGAACTGACCGTACAGGGTACTTACCGTGGGGAAACTCATTATTATTTTCATCGTCCGGAGCATTCCACCACTTCGTTTGTCATTTCCGACGACATGCATGGCAAAATTGTGATAGGCATGGACGGACTGTCTTCATACGATGACTATAAATTCTTTCCTTACCTGATTGATACGCTGGGCTTGCATTTGAACGGGCATAGTCCGAAACTGATGTCGCGGGAAGATGGGAAGACTTACAGCGTATATGAAAGGCTGGGTGCGCAATGGATAGAAGACTGTATCGGAGAGGAGATAGCCTCGCTGAAGGTGATACTGTCTGTCATTCCCCGCTGTTACCTGGAGCTTCCGAAAAACGGAATCCACTATGTTTCTCTGGAACAGTTGAAAAGATATGGGGTGAATCTTCATTCTTCCACTTCACGCATTTATGGTTACATACAATACCTACTTCGGAAAGGCTGGCTGTTAGAAGCGACTAAGGAAGAGTTTCTGGCCGACCGGATGGCCTATGCGATGGACGTGGAGATTGATGTGCCGCAACATGTGTCCATCGGACGTGTCAAATCATGGCAGACAGACGGTACAGAAACCTGGGAAAGTTTTTCGCGGGAAGATGTGGATATGCTGCTGGAGCTAGGAAAAGAGTATCGTGAAGGAACGCCCGTAGACGGGGTGGTATTGAATGATATTGGTACCTTGTATCAGGAAGGGGTAGGGGTATTCCCCGACGGCTATCAGGCAGAGTTCTGGTTTAAGGAAGCTGTCCGTCAGGGAGATTTGACCTATGCTTCGGCCAACCTGGGCGATTTGTACCGGAAAGGATGCGGTACGTTGCCCGTGTCACTTCCACAAGCTTTTGAGGCTTATCGTCATTCGTCCGACCCTTATGCTTTCTATCGCATCGGACAGGGGTACGAGGAAGGTTGGGCAGGAGTGCCGGATTTACACCTGGCCATGTTCTGGTATAAGAAGGCAGCTCAAGCCGGGCATCATCTGGCTCTCAAACGGCTTGCTCGCGAGTGATTTTTCGGCCTTGGAAAAACGCCCTTGCGTTTGAAGTAAAATGTACTTGCGTTTTAACTGAAACGCACTTACGTTTTATCTTAAATGCACTTGCGTTTTGAGTCAAACGTCCTTGCGTTTTGGAGGAAGCACAAGGACGCCTGAGAATGTTTGCTTTCTGGGGGTTAAGCGAGTTGCAGAAAGTCTGCGATTTCTTCCGGATTTTCCACCAACAGGTCAGGCTGAAATGCCTCTAATTCGTTTTTCGGACGGAATCCCCAGCATACGCCTATGGTAGTCACTCCTGCATTAAGTCCTGTTTGCATGTCTACTCCTGAATCACCGATGTAGACCACCTCCTCTTTCTGTATGCCACTTATTCCTATGATTTCATGAATGACTTGCGGGTCGGGCTTAGTTGGTACGTTTTCCCGCTGTCCGAATACGGCTGTAAAATGGATGGAGGGAAAGTATTGGCGGATAAGTTTCTCTGTCGCTTCCTGATACTTGTTGGAAGCAACGGCTACCTGAATGTGTTGCTCCTGAAGTTGGGTGAGCAGTTGCTCAATACCGGGGTAGGGGCGACTTAAATCTGCATTGTGCAGGTTGTAGTAAGGTACAAATTGGGAACGTATGCGCAGCACATTCTCCGGTGTCCTTTCCGATTCAGGAAGAGCTCTTTCGAACAGCTTGTTGATGCCGTTTCCCACGAAAAAACGATAAGCGTCCGTGTCATGTGTGGGATAACCGAACTGATTCAGCGCGTAATTAGTAGCCGCTGCCAGGTCGGCAATGGTGTTTAGTAAAGTTCCGTCCAGGTCAAAAATTACAAGTCTTTTCATATCGCGTTAGTCTTTGGTGTAAATGGATTCCACTCCCGTTTCCTGGCATTCAGCCCCCATGGGAGGATTCTGTTTGAACAAGGCTATTTTGATTTCCGTGATTTGTGGGAAATCGTGAAACAGTCGTCCGGCAATGCGCTGGATGACATGCTCCAGCAGCTGGGAAGGGATTTTCATTTCTTCTTTCACGGCCTCGAACACTTCAGCATAGTTGATGGTATAGTTCAGGTCGTCGGTTTGGGAAGCCCGGCTGAAGTCGGTTTTCAACCGCAGGTTGAGGGTGTATTCGGCACCTACCTTGTTTTCCTGTGGAAGTACCCCGTGGAAAGCGAAAAGCTTCAGTCCCTTCAAATGAATATACATGTCACTTTGTTTCATCTTTTTTATGAATAAGAGAGGCATGAATCGTATGATTACTGAATTTCAGAAACCCGTACGATTCATGCCTGCGCATTTATAAAATATGTATTTCGTCGGCGATTATCCGCAACGTGAAGAACCGCATGTCTTACAAATCAGACAGCCTTCCTGATATACCAGTGTTTCATGGCCGCAGTTCGGGCATTTCACGCCTTTGGCCTCGGTACCATCCTGTACGTATTTCTTCAGTGCTCTTTCCACACCGTTTTTCCAGGTGTTGATGTTTTCACTGTCGAGTTGCAGAGAACCTACCAGTTTGATAACCTGTTCGATAGGCATTCTCCAGCGGAGTACTCCTGAAATCAGTTTGGCGTAGTTCCAGTATTCCTTGTTGAACTTTTCAGAAAGGCCTTCAATGGTCATCTTATAGCCACGCTTGTTTTCGAACTGGAAGTCATAATGCTTGGTTCCGTCCTCATCGTAGCTCTTGATGATACGTCCGCTGGTGACAGATTTCGGTAATACGATACCTTCTTCATCATCCTGCAGACCGGTAAAGATTTCGTAAGGTCTTCCGTCGAGCAAGCCTACGAATGCCACCCATTTTTCCTTGTTGTTCTGGAATCGTACTACATCAGCTTCCAGCACTTTCGGGCGTACCTCTACCACCTGAGGCGGTTTGCAACGGCATTCTTCCTCTTCTTCTTTCTTGTCTTTTTTCTTGGTAGAAATCAGCACTCCGGCACGTGAACCGTCACGGTATACCGTACATCCCTTACATCCTGAACGCCATGCTTCCACATACAACTGGTTGACGAGGTCTTCGCTTACGTTGTTGGGCAGGTTGATGGTCACACTGATAGAGTGGTCCACCCATTTCTGGATACGTCCTTGCATCTTCACTTTCATCAGCCAGTCCACATCGTTTGAGGTGGCTCTGTAATAGGGTGATTTTGCTACCAGCTCGTCAATCTCTTCCTGCGTGTAACGTTTGTCCGGATCGTATCCGTTGATTTTCATCCAGGTGAGGAATTTGTGGTGGAATACCACGTATTCTTCGAATGCATCTCCTGTTTCGTCTACAAAGTCTACGTGTACATTCGCATCGTTCGGGTTTACTTTGCGGCGGCGTTTGTACACAGGCATAAATACCGGTTCGATACCGGAAGTAGTCTGTGTCATCAAGCTGGTAGTTCCTGTCGGAGCAATGGTCAAGCAGGCAATGTTTCTTCTACCGTATTTTTTCATTTCTTCGTACAGTTCCGGGTCAGCTTCTTTCAGGCGGTTGATGAACGGGTTGTTCTTTTCACGTTCTGCGTCGTAGATTTCGAAAGCACCACGTTCTTTGGCCATGTTTACAGATGAACGGTAAGCCTCCAATGCGATTGTCTTGTGAACTTTCTCAGAGAATTCAGTAGCTTCTTCCGTACCATAACGCAATCCCATAGCTGCCAGCATGTCACCTTCTGCAGTGATACCTACACCCGTACGGCGTCCCAGTCCTGATTTGTGGTAAATTTTCTCCCACAAGTGACGTTCGCTTCCTTTTACTTCCATGCTCTCAGGGTCAGAGTCAATCTTTTCAAGGATGCGTTCAATCTTTTCCAATTCCAGATCGATGATATCATCCATGATGCGCTGAGCCAGTGCTACATGTTTCTTGAATAAATCAAAGTCGAAGTATGCTTCCGGTGTAAAAGGATTTACTACGTATGAGTACAAGTTGATGGCCAGCAGGCGGCATGAATCGTACGGACACAATGGAATTTCACCGCATGGATTGGTAGATACCGTACGGAAGCCTAAGTCTGCATAGCAGTCGGGCACAGATTCACGGATAATTGTATCCCAGAACAATACACCCGGTTCGGCAGATTTCCATGCGTTGTGTACGATTTTTTTCCATAGAGCTGACGCATCTATTTCTTTTGAAACCATCGGGTTGGGTGAATCTATCGGGTACTGCTGGGTATAAGGCTTTCCTTCTACAGCAGCTTGCATGAATTCGTCGTCTAATTTTACAGAGACGTTGGCTCCGGTTACCTTTCCTTCGGTCATTTTGGCATCGATGAAAGATTCAGAGTCCGGATGCTTGATGGATACGCTCAGCATCAGGGCACCACGGCGTCCGTCTTGTGCTACTTCACGGGTAGAATTAGAATAGCGCTCCATGAAAGGAACAAGACCCGTTGAAGTCAGAGCTGAGTTTTTTACCGGAGAACCTTTCGGACGGATGTGTGACAAGTCATGTCCTACACCACCACGTCGCTTCATCAGCTGTACCTGCTCTTCGTCGATGCGGATAATAGCTCCGTATGAGTCAGCGCTTCCGTCAAGTCCGATTACAAAGCAGTTTGATAATGAAGCAATTTGGTAGTCATTTCCAATTCCGGTCATCGGGCTTCCCTGAGGAACGATGTACTTGAAATGGTCAAGCAAATCAAAAAGTTCTTGAGAACTGAGAGCATTAGGATATTTAGCCTCTACGCGGGCTACTTCATTGGCAATTCGCCAATGCATATCCTCTGGCGATTTTTCATAGATGTTTCCAAATGAGTCTTTCACCGCGTATTTGTTTACCCAAACACGTGCGGCCAACTCGTCTCCTTTGAAATACTCCAATGAAGCGTTGTAGGCTTCATCGTAGCTGTACGTTTTTTTTTCCACGGTTGTTATATGAATAAGTTTGTTATCAATAAAAATAAGTAAAATTGTAGAAGTCTTGCTCTTATTTCTAACAAACGTCTGCAAATCTAAAGATGTTTTTTTAATTGGCAAAATAAAAAAGAAATAAGTTATTAACAATGTGGATGGTTTTCTGTTTTTATTTTTTATTGTATTGATAATTAGTTATTTGTGAAATTTACAAATCTGAAAAGTTTTCCAAAATGGGAAACATGCTTGAAATATACGTGTTTCTTGCTTAAGAATGAAGTAGGGATATTCAAGGATTCTTGTTACCTTTGTGTAGTATCATATAAAGCCTATATATTATGGAATCAATAAAGAACAGACGGACCATTCGTAAATACAAGCAGGATGATGTGCCTGCCGCTTTACTGAATGAATTGTTGGAGGAGTCTTTCCGTGCTTCTACGATGGGAAATATGCAGCTGTATAGTGTGGTGGTAACCCGGGATGCAGAAATGAAATCGCGTTTGGCGCCGGCTCATTTTAATCAGCCAATGGTTACTTCAGCCCCTGTAGTGCTCACTTTCTGTGCCGATTTTAACCGTTTCAGTAAATGGTGTGAACAGCGCAAGGCGGTACCGGGTTATGATAACTTTATTTCTTTCTTGAATGCGGCTACGGATGCGCTGTTGGTGACACAGAACTTCTGTACGTTAGCAGAGGAAGCCGGATTGGGAATTTGCTATTTGGGAACTACTATTTATAATCCGGACCAAATTATTGATTTGTTGGAACTCCCAGAGCTGGTTGTTCCTGTAGCAACGATTACTGTTGGTTATCCGGATGAGTGCCCTGAACAGCCGGACCGCTTACCTGTGCAGGGGATTATTCATGAAGAAAAGTATCAGGATTACACACCTTCCATGATTGACCAGATTTATGCTTATAAGGAAGCGTTGCCGGAGAACAAGCATTTTGTCGAAATCAATCATACCGAGACATTGGCTCAAATCTTTACGGACATCCGCTATAAGAAGGCTGATAATGAATTTATGTCTGAAGGTTTGAAGAAGGTGCTGAAGCGTCAGGGATTTGATAAGTGATTATAGTTGATAGTTGAAAGATAATAAAAATGGCGGCTGGAACTCCAGTCGCCATTTTTATTATCTTGTGCGAAGACTCATTTCAATTTCTTCGATTTCTGCCTTAAATGATTTGTCTACGTCTACCTGATCTTTCACAATCTTGCATGCGTGCAATACGGTAGCATGGTCTTTGTTTCCGATGAGCTGACCAATTTTGGAGGAAGACGTATCGGTGTGCTTCTTAGCCAGATACATTGCCACTTGTCTCACCTGCACTACTTCCCGTTTACGGGTCTTGGTATGGATGGCCGTTTCATCTATCTTGTAATGCTCGCATACTTTGGCAATGATATCGCTTACCGTCATCGGTTTGCTTTCTGCGCACTTCACAGCCTTTCTGACGATGCGTTGAGCCAAATCCAAGTCGATTTCCCGTTTGAACAAAATAGACTGTGCCAATAATGAGTTGACGATACCTTCCAGTTCACGTACGCTTTCGTTCACACTTTCTGCGATGTAGCTGATGACAGATTCCGGAATGGTCAGTCCGTCGCGTTTTATCTTATTACGCAGGATGTTTTTCCGCAATTCAATATCCGGTTTTTCCAATTCCGCTACCAGTCCCCATTTGAAACGGGTCAGCAATCGTTCCTCCATTCCTTGAAGCATCACAGGAGCACGGTCTGAAGTCAGAATCAGCTGTTTTCCGTTCTGGTGAAGATGGTTGAAGATATGGAAGAATGTATTCTGCGTTTTGGTTACTCCGGCAAACTCCTGAATATCATCAATGATGAGCACGTCGATAGTTTGGTAGAAGCTGATGAAATCATTGAAGTGGTTTGTACGTACTGAGTCTGTATACTGCACCTGGAAAAGGTGAGCAGATACATACAATACGCGTTTTTCCGGATATAATTCCTTGATACGGGTTCCGATGGCATTGATAAGATGAGTCTTACCCACACCTGATGGACCGTAGATGAATAACGGGTTGAAGGTACGTGCTGGATTCTGTGCTACAGTTTCCGCTACCGTTCTCGAAAATTCATTGCTATTTCCTTTGATGAAATTCTCAAAGTTATAGTTCGGGTTCAAATGCGGATCCAAATCCTGTGGAGCCGGAGCTTGCAGAGGATTGGGTGCTTTATTCCCATTGTAAACAGGAGCCTGTTCTGGCAATGCAGAAGAACGTTTGGTTCCTTCTATATTAACAGTGATATGGTTTGTCTTATCTGTCAGGATAGAATACATCAACTCCGTGCCTTCACCTATTTCTTTATAGATGGCGGCGCGCAGCAGTCCCACATATTTTTCTTCCAGATATTCATAGAAGAAAGGGCTGGGGACGCCGATTGTCAATGCCTTTTCCGTAGCTTCATATTTTAAAGGTACGATAGGCTCAAACCATGTTTTAAAAGCCGTAGCATTTACATTGTCTTTAATGAAAGAGAGGCAACGATTCCACAATGCAACGGCTTGGTTATGTTCAATCATACGTGCGTTGTTATTAATAAAGCGAAACTTCTACGCTTGCAAATTTCGTAATCAAATTTCAGAAAAACAAATGGCTTTTTCCTTGCTTTTTATTTTAATAAATTAAGGGGTTGATAAATAGGAGGTTACAAAGTTGTTAAATTATTGATAAAATGAATTTGACTTGCTTTTTAGTAATCTCTTATTTTTCAGTTGTTTAACTTTGCCTATATGTAAGGCTACATACTACTCTATTTTGTCGTTTCCCTTTGAAAATCATAAGGTTGCATTCTTATAAGAAAATGTATCTTTAGAGCTTTACTATTTAGAATATTTCTATATAGTAACCTGTTCGTAATGTTTTATGCTTAGAAATGGTGCTCTGTTTAAGGAGACAAAAAAGAAGGCATAAACTGGATATGCCTTCTTTTATCTGTTTGATTTATATGTGTTTATTTATCTTTCTTTCCGAAGAGTGAGAAGTGTACATAACGTTTCGGATGCTCTTGCAGGTCTTTAAGAAGTGAGGCTGCATTGGCAGATGTAGCGTTAAGGTTCTTATACAGTGCATCATCATTCAACAGCAATCCGATAGAGTTATCCTTGCTGCCTAACTTTTCGGTCAGCAGGTGTACATTCTGAAGGGTGGAGTCTACTTTTTGGAAAGTAGCTGCATAGTCAATTCCTTTCAAGTTTTCACTGATACCTTTCAGGTTTTCAGTGATAGCGGTTACGTTGCTTGTCAGTTGAGGAATGTCCTTGCTCATCAGCCCATGGAGTTGTACGCTGGTTGCATTCAGTGACGCTGTCAACTTTTCTGCGTTGTGTAGCGTTTGTTTTAATGACGGGTCAGCTAACAACTGGTTTAGTGAACTCAGGATAGAGTCCAGCTTCGGCATCATCTGTTCTACCTTCGGGAGCAAGTCTTTCTCTGCTTTTCCCAGGATACCGGTATTGGCAGTTCCTTCAATGGTATCTCCCGGGTTCAGGAAGGTGGTTGACTCATATTGCAGCATCATGTTCATCTTAACGGTTCCCAGCATTTCTGTCACCAATTCAGCTTTACTTCCTGTGGGGATACGCAAGTCCTGATCTACTTCAATGCCCACAATGACATGTCCGGGATGCTGATGGTCGTATTGCAAGTCGCGTACGATACCTATTTTATAACCATTGGCAAATACAGGGCTTGATTGAGCCAGTCCATTCACATCGGTAAAGTCTACGTAATAGTAACTTTCCGGTTTGAACATGCTGATTCCTTTCAGGTAGTTGATGCCGAAAAAAAGAATCAGTAATGCTCCGATTCCTGCTAATCCGATTTTTACTTCTTTCTTCATATATATTCTTTCTCTTTTGTTATCTGTTTTGTTTGAATTCTCGTATTGCTTGGTTGATGTTCATTTTTACCCCGTCTTTAAAGGCAATAATAAACGCATCCTTAAATTTACTGTCTACTTTACTTCTTTTCAAGCGGAGTATCTTGTTGTAGTTTGTATCTGAACCGTATGTGTATTTTATGATACCTTTTTCTTTATAACTGTCTACAGGAGAAAGTCCTTTGAACTGTTTGCTCTTGGGTGAAAGCTTACGGTCGGAAGTTAATATCTGTATTTTGAATACAGGCTTTCCCGCAGGGCTCACTTCATTGCTTCGCGAAGCAGCTTGTTTTGCGGGTGTGGTAGTCACTTCTGATGCTTCTACTTCTGGCGTATCTGGAGTTTCCATTGGAGGAGCAGCATTTTCAACAGCCATCAGTCGGGTGCTTCCCGCAACTTTTTCTCCTTTATAATTCAGAAATGCCCGATAGATACTTTGTGCCAGTGTAGAACTACCTTGCTCAGACAATAGGAATGATTCTTCTGTGGGATTAGTGATATATCCAAGTTCTATCAGCACACTGGGCATCGATGTGGCGCGTAGTACCAAAAATCCAGCCTGATGTACTCCTTTGTCTGTACGGTTGGCATTCCGGAAACACCGCTGCACTGCCGTTGCGAAATTGATACTTTGCGCCATGTTCTTGTCTTGCAGAAATTCAAATATGATGTAGCTTTCTGCTGAGTTCGGGTTGAATCCGGCATAACGCTGTTTATAGTCATCTTCGATGAGAATTACCGCATTTTCTTTCTTGGCTACTTCCAGATTCTCTTCTGTTCGGTGAAGACCAAGGGTATAGGTTTCAGTACCGCTAACCTTGCTGCTTCTTGAAGCTATTGAATTGGTGTGGATAGAAATAAAGAGGTCGGCTTTGGCGTCATTCGCAATTTCAGCTCTTCTATGCAGCGGAATAAACACATCTTTTTCGCGTGTGTATACAACTCTTGTGTCCGGACAATTTTGTTTGATGAGTCGTCCCAGTTTTAGGGCTACACTTAAGTTAATGTTTTTTTCCTTGCCTATTCTGCCTACTGCTCCAGGGTCGTGTCCCCCGTGTCCGGCGTCAATCACGACGGTGGATTTTGTTTCCGCAGCGTATGCCTGTGGAAACAAGCTGAAGGTCAGTAACAAGCTTGTTGCAAAAAACAGTATGTGGAATATTCTCTTCTGCATAATTAAAATAACGGGGCAAAGTTAATATTTTTTTGTCGACTTGTTTTCTGTTGCTTCAAGAATTCTTCTATAGCTGTAATAATTGCTATAAAAACCGAAAAATAAGCAGGTCTTTGTTTTAAAATTTCTACATTTGTGTAATTCGTAAAACAGAAAGGAGTAATTTATGACATTAATTGACGGAAAAGCTGTTTCAGAACAGGTGAAACAGGAAATTGCTGCCGAAGTGGCTGAGATTGTAGCCAAGGGAGGGAAGCGTCCTCATTTAGCTGCCATTTTAGTTGGACATGACGGAGGTAGTGAAACTTACGTAGCCGCAAAGGTCAAGGCTTGTGAAGTATGCGGATTCAAATCTACTTTGATTCGCTACGAGTCAGATGTGACAGAAGAAGAACTTCTGGCAAAGGTACAGGAACTGAATGCTGATCCCGATGTGGACGGTTTTATTGTACAGCTTCCGTTGCCTGCTCATATCTCCGAGCAAAAAGTCATTGAAACGATAGATTATCGTAAAGATGTCGACGGTTTCCATCCCATCAATGTAGGACGTTTGTCGATAGGTCTTCCTTGTTATATCTCTGCAACGCCTAATGGTATTATGGAACTGCTGCGTCGTTATCAGATTGAGACGAAAGGTAAGAAGTGCGTTATTTTAGGACGAAGCAACATTGTCGGAAAACCAATGGCTATGCTGATGATGCAGAAAGCTTGTCCGGGGGATGCCACAGTAACCGTATGTCACAGCCGGAGCAAGAATTTGGTGAAGGAATGTCAGGAAGCCGATATTCTGATAGCTGCCATGGGACAACCTAATTTTGTGACAGCCGACATGGTGAAGGAAGGAGCTGTTGTGATTGATGTCGGTACTACCCGCGTGCCCGATGCAACCCGCAAATCCGGTTTCAAATTGACGGGTGATGTGAAGTTCGACGAGGTTGCTCCAAAGTGTGCTTACATTACGCCGGTACCGGGTGGGGTAGGTCCTATGACCATTGTTTCATTGATGAAAAATACGCTGTTGGCTGGGAAAAAAGCAATATATTGAGAAAATAGAAGATTTTTTTGAAGAAAAGTTTGCAGATTCAGAAAAATCCTCTACCTTTGCATCGCTTTTGAGAAGGAAGCCAACACGGTGACTATAGTTCAGTTGGTTAGAGCGTCAGATTGTGGTTCTGAATGTCGTGGGTTCGAGTCCCACTAGTCACCCTTTCTTCAAGAGCAAAAATTTTCCTACCAACATGGTGACTATAGTTCAGTTGGTTAGAGCGTCAGATTGTGGTTCTGAATGTCGTGGGTTCGAGTCCCACTAGTCACCCGTAACAAATTGAAAGTCCTGCAGTTCCTGCGGGACTTTTTTATTTTCCTATACTTTCGTTTATATACAAAAAATGCGCTATCAGACCTTCACAGGCGGATAGCGCAAGCTACAATACAAAATACAAATACAACTAAACGAGATTTTGTGCTAAAAATTAAAGCATTCAAAGATATGAATAAAAATTATCTTTTGTTCATGTTTGCTTTAAATTTTAATTATCCTTAATATTCAGACTATTCCCTGAGCCATCATGGCGTGAGCCACTTTCATAAATCCGGCAATGTTTGCACCCTTCACATAATTGATGTATCCATCGCTTTCCTTACCGTATTTCACGCATTGTTCATGAATATTGTGCATAATCAGATGGAGTTTTTCATCCACTTCCTGTGCAGTCCAGCTCAGGTGCATGGCATTCTGGCTCATTTCCAGTCCGGAAGTAGCCACACCACCCGCATTGACAGCCTTTCCTGGAGCATACATCATTTTGTGTTCGATGAATGCGTCAATAGCTTCCGGTGTACATCCCATGTTGGAAATTTCTCCTACGCAGAGCACCTGGTTCTTTATCAGGTTCTGTGCATCCTCACCGTTCAATTCGTTCTGGGTAGCACACGGCAATGCGATATCTACCTTCACTTCCCACGGACGGCGTCCCGGCACGAAGGTAGCTCCCGGGAATTTTTCCGCATATGGTGCTACGATGTCATTACCCGATGCACGCAGTTCAAGCATATAGTCAATCTTTTCTCCGCTGATGCCTTCCGGATCATAAATGTAGCCGTCCGGTCCGGAGATGGTAACTACCTTTGCTCCCAGTTGGGTAGCCTTGGTAGCAGCTCCCCATGCCACGTTGCCGAAGCCGGAGATAGCTACTGTCTTGCCCTTGATTTCGATACCCTTTTCATCCAGCATGTGTTTTACGAAATACAAGCCACCGAAGCCCGTAGCTTCCGGACGAATCAGTGAACCTCCGAATTCCAGTCCCTTGCCGGTAAATGTACCTGTAAATTCGCGGGTCAGTTTCTTGTACATGCCGAACATGTAACCTACTTCACGTCCGCCTACACCAATATCACCAGCCGGAACATCCATATCCGGTCCTAAATGACGCCACAATTCCAGCATGAAAGCCTGGCAGAAGCGCATAATTTCTGCATTACTCTTGCCGCGTGGAGAGAAATCAGAACCACCTTTACCGCCACCCATCGGCAGGGTAGTCAAGGCATTCTTGAATGTCTGTTCAAATCCTAGGAATTTCAAGATAGACAAGTTCACGGAAGCGTGGAAACGGATACCTCCCTTGTACGGGCCAATGGCATTGTTAAACTGTACGCGGTAGCCTAAATTTGTCTGCACTTCGCCTTTGTCGTCTACCCATGTCACACGGAATGTGAAGATACGGTCCGGTTCTACCAGTCGTTCAATGATTTTTGCTTTTTCAAATTCGGGGTGTTGATTGTAAATATCTTCGATAGAAAGCAATACTTCCCTGACTGCCTGAAGGTACTCAGATTCACCTGGATGCTTGGCTTCCAGTGATGACATGATTTTATTAATGTCCATAATCAAATAATTTAAGGTCTGACAAAATGAAATATTTTGTATATGCAAAGATAGAAAATTACCTGTATCGTCAAAGAGTTTTACCCGAAAATTTGACTCTTTAATTGAATTTTGTTAGTTTTTTATCAACTCTCAAGAAAGATTTGCAAAAATCGTGTGAAATTCCGAATTTTGTTTCTGTTATATAAGCTTTAAAAGAAGATACCATGCTCACCAAACTAAGAATTAAACTCCGTCAGCTGTATTTCAAGGATACGCAGTTTGCCAACCTGATGACCAAGCGCATTTTCAACGTGTTGCTGGTGGCCAACCCTTACGATGCGTTCATGCTTGAAGATGACGGCCGCATTGACGAAAAGATTTTCAATGAATATATGAACCTGAGTTTGCGCTATCCCCCTCGTTTCACGCAGGTTTCCACGGCAGAAGAAACCTGGGAACAGTTGCGCAACACCATGTTCGATTTGGTTATCTGTATGCCGGGTTCCGACAACAGCGATACCTTCGACATTGCCCGTGAAATCAAGAAGCAATACCCCCATCTACCGTTGGTTGTACTGACTCCTTTCTCGCACGGTATTAAGGAACGAATGGAGCATGAAGACCTGAGCATCTTCGAGTATGTGTTCTGCTGGTTGGGAAATACCGACCTGCTGGTGTCCATCATCAAGCTGATAGAAGACAAGATGAATCTGGAGCATGACATTAAGGAAGTCGGCGTACAGATGATTATGCTGGTAGAAGATTCCATCCGCTTTTATTCCTCCGTATTGCCCAACCTCTACAAGTTCGTTCTCCGGCAGAGTCAGGAATTTGCCACAGAAGCCCTGAACGAGCACCAGCGAACCCTTCGCATGCGCGGACGTCCTAAAATCGTATTGGCCCGTTCCTATGAAGAAGCTACGGAACTATATAATAAGTATCAAAATAATGTGCTCGGTATTATTTCCGATGCCCGTTTCCCTCACGGGGATGTCAATGACCCGCAGGCTGGTGTAACCTTGCTGCGTGAAGTCCGCAAACGCGATCCGTTTATACCTCTTATTCTTCAGTCGGCTGAGGAAAGCAATCGCTGCTATTCACCGGAGTTGGATGCCGTATTCATTGATAAGAACTCCAAGAAGATGAATATCGACCTTCGTGAGGCGGTGTCAGACAACTTTGGTTTTGGTGACTTTATTTTCCGTGACCCTCATACCATGAAGGAAGTGGCCCGTATTCATAACCTGAAGGAGCTGCAGAATGTGATATTTGCCATCCCTGCCGAGTCTTTCCTTTATCATATTAGCCGCAACCATATTTCGCGCTGGCTGTATTCGCGTGCCATCTTCCCGGTAGCCGAATTCTTGAAACAGATTACGTGGGAGTCACTTCAGGACATCGATGCCCACCGCCAGATAATTTTCGAAGCCATCGTAAAATACCGCAAGATGAAAAACCAGGGAGTGGTAGCCGTGTTCCAGCGCGACCGTTTCGACCGTTATTCCAATTTTGCCCGTATCGGTGATGGTTCGTTGGGAGGAAAGGGACGCGGCCTGGCTTTCATTGACAACATGGTAAAACGCCATACAGAGTTCGATGAGTTTGATAATGCGTCGGTCATGATTCCGAAAACCGTAGTCCTCTGTACCGATATATTCGACGAGTTCATGGACTCCAACCAGTTGTACCAGATAGCCTTGAGCGATGCGGCCGACGACGTGATTCTCCGTGCCTTTCTTCGTGCCAAGTTGCCCGACCGGCTGGTAGAGGATTTCTTTGCTTTCTTCGATGCGGTGAAGGCACCGATTGCCATCCGTTCCTCCAGTCTGTTGGAAGACTCCCATTACCAACCCTTTGCCGGAATCTATTCCACTTACATGATTCCCTATCTGGACGATAAGTACGAAATGCTCCGTATGTTAGGCGATGCCATTAAGGGAGTATATGCTTCCGTATATTATAAGGATAGTAAAGCCTACATGCAAGCCACCAGCAACGTGATTGACCAGGAGAAAATGGCCGTCATCCTGCAGGAAGTAGTCGGCACCCAGTATGGCGACCGCTATTATCCGGCCATTTCCGGAGTAGCCCGCTCTATTAACTATTATCCGATTAATGATGAACTGGCCGAAGAAGGAACCGTTAGTCTGGCTTTGGGATTAGGAAAATACATTGTCGACGGTGGATTGACTTTGCGTGTATGCCCTTACCATCCTACACAAGTACTTCAGACCAGCGAAATGGAAATCGCCCTGCGTGAAACACAGACTCGCTTCTATGCCCTCGACTTGAAGAACCTGGGACAAAACTTCTCGCTCGACGATGGATTCAACCTGTTGAAGCTCCACGTAAAAGATGCTGAGGCCGACGGAGCCTTGAACTTCATCGCTTCTACCTACGATCCGTACGACATGGTGATACGCGATGGTATTTATCCCGGCGGCCGCAAGCTGATAACCTTTGCCAATATCCTTCAGCACGATGTGTTCCCGTTGGCCCGTATCCTGCAGTTGGCACAGAAATACGGTCAGGGTGAAATGCGCCGTCCGGTAGAAATCGAGTTTGCCGTCAATTTTGATGCCCGTACAAAGAGCGGCATCTTCTATCTGTTGCAGATACGTCCGATGGTTGATGTAAAAGCCGGACTGGATGAAGACCTGAGCGTGATTCCCGATGAACGCTTGTTGCTCAAGAGTGAAAATTCATTGGGACATGGAGTGATGGACGATATTCAGGATGTCATTTATGTCAAGACAGAAGGTTATTCTGCATCCAATAACCAGTTGATTGCTTATGACATTGAGAAACTCAACCGTCGTTTCCTCGATGAAGGGAAACACTACATACTGGTCGGCCCCGGACGCTGGGGAAGCAGCGATACGTGGTTGGGCATTCCGGTGAAATGGCCCAACATTTCGGCTGCCCGCATCATTGTGGAAGCCGGACTGACCAATTATCGGGTAGACCCCAGTCAGGGAACCCACTTCTTCCAGAATCTGACTTCTTTCGGGGTGGGATACTTTACCATCAATGCCTATATGAACGATGGTATCTACAACCAGGCATTGCTCGACAGCATGCCGGCGGTAGAAGAAACCAAATACCTGCGCTGGGTACGGTTTGAGAAACCTTTGTCCGTCAAGATGGACGGAAAGAAAAAACTCGGTGTGGTAGGGCTGCCGGAGGAGTAATTAGTTTAATACATAAAAAAACGGGATGCTTCAATCATGAGGCATCCCGTTTTTTTAATGTAGGAAATATTATAACTTGACTACCAGCTTCTTGCCTGAATAGTTTACTTTCTTGTCAGCTTTAACCATGACGGTTTCTGCTGACTGCTTGCCAGGCTGCATCAGCGTGATGCGGAAGTTGCGGCGTTTCAGCATCTTGGGGAATTCACCATTGCGGTCGCTGATGGTCAGTGTGCGTGAGGCATCGTCCCAGCTGAACTTGATGGTGGAGAACATACCCTTTTCGTAGTTATAGTTATCAAACTCGTCTTCGTAGAGCACGAATTCGCCATTGGCTCCCGGGTAAACGCAGATGTCTAGGTTATCCCATTTCTTTTCAGTAGAGTACTGTACTTTCAGACCAAGCGGAAGGATACTTCCTGCTTTGATGTAAAGTGGCAGGATGTCAACCGGACATTCGCGCTGGATTTCCTGACCGCCTGTTACAGTTTCGTTAGTCCAGAAATCAATCCATTGAGAACCTTTAGGCAGGTAGACTTTTACCGGAGCAGAAGCTTTCGCTATGTCGGGCACGGTAGTAACCCCCTTGTTGCCTTCTACTTTCTTGGTGTAAAGCGGTTCTGTTACCGGGCATACCAGAATGTTTTTACCGAACATGTATTCATCGTCCAGCAGGATAGCCTTACGGTCGTTGGCAAAGTCCATTACCAGTGGACGCATCATGGTACCGTCTTCCTGTACTACAGCCCCGTCTAAGCTATATATATAAGGTAAGAGACGATAGCGAAGTTCAATCATACGTTTCTGTGCATCGTAAGCCCAGTCGCCTTCTTTACCGAAGAGGTCAATTTCATTCATCATCGGTGAAGAACAATGGTTGCGCATCAATGGCATGAAGCAGCCCCATTGGAACCAGCGTACATGCAGTTCTTGATAAGCAACGTTAGTACAGTCATTGTTGTATTCCCATCCGAAGAAACCTCCTAAGTCCGTGTTCCAGAACGGAATACCGCAAAGTGTGTAGTTCAGTCCGGCCGGAATCTGCTGACGGAGTACATCCCAGCTTGATACCACGTCGCCGCTCCAGCTCAGGGCACCGTAGTGCTGCTGACCCAGGTAACCGGAACGGGTCATCTGGAACACACGTTTATCGTCCGATACGGCACGCTGGTGTTCATAGATACCCCGGTTGTGGTCCAGCGGGAACGCATTGTGTACGGAGCGGAAAGAACCATCGGCTGTCATCAGGTCGAAGTCGCTTTCTTTCGGGTTCAGATGGTCGGGTTCTGTAGAGTCGGTCCACCAGGCATCGATGTTCATTTTATGCAGGTGGCTGAGGTAACGCCAGTACAGGTCGCGGGCATCTTTGTTGAACGGGTCGTAAGGATGTGCACCCGATTTCGGAGGCCATGTCTCAAATTTCAGCAAGGCTCCCATTTTGTCCAGTTCCTTGAACTGGTCGGTCCATGGTCCGAAGCTGGCCCATACGGAAATCATCAGGTGCGCATTGTTCTTATGTACGTATTCCACCATTTCTTCCGGGCTTTTGAAGCGAGGTTTCGGATAGCGTGCATTCTTGTCTTCTCCATTCGGAAGGTAGCGAAGTGCTTCCTTGTCGTCCATCTTGTTGATGTAGCGTGGATTCACGAATTTCATGGCATTCCAGTTGGAGTCACATCCCCAGTACTGCCAGTCCTGTACGATACCATCCAGCGGAATCTGAAGTTTGCGGTATTTGTCGAGTACGCCGCATAGTTCGTCCGGACTCTTGTAGCGTTCGCGGCACTGCCAGTAACCCATGGTCCAGAGCGGGAACATGGTAGCCTTTCCGGTCAGGTCACGGATGCAGGCGATTACGCCATCCTGTGTGCCGTCTTCGTACAAGAAATAATAATCGGAGCAAAGTCCTACCTGTGAAGAGAAAGATGTTTCATACGGCGTATCGCTGAAGTCAGAGATACCTGGATTATCCCAGTACACGCCATATCCTTTTTCAGATGTAAAATAGGGGATACAGATATTGGTATTGCCGTTTGACAGGTGAATTTGCTGGTTGCGGTGGTTCATGGCTCCGCTCTGGCGTTGTCCTAATCCGTAGATAGCTTCTTCCGGTTCAAGGCTGAATGCCTGGCTGACAGTAAATGCGTCACGGTTTACGTCCTTGCGCGGAATGAAATTGGTACCTTCCACTTTTTCCTTTAGCAGTGTTTCCCCTTTCAGGTCGGTGTAAGTCACCTTTCCGGTAACCACGTCGAGTGTCACTGTCATTTTTCCGGAGGTCATGCATACCGTGTTTCCATTCTGTTTGTAGGAGATTTCTACCTTTTCCGGAGTCTTGATGACCGGATAACTTTTCTTTTCGGGCATTTCAGCCGAAGGATACTTTACGATGCGCACAATAGAAGGAGAGTAGAAAATCACTTCCCCGTTCAATGTGGGTTGTGCGGTCTGGAACTTTCCTCCCTGAGCGGTCTTTTCAAAAGTCTGACCGAAGGAAGACAAACAAGTGGCCAGTGCAGCAAGAAATAAAATCTCTTTTTTCATGTTGAACAAGTTTGTTTTTCGTTAAATCTGAATACAAATGTAAAGAGATTCTTTTTAGAGCAGGAGAACAGAATGCGCCAAAGAGCGGTATGAAATGCTTCAGAGAGGGGTCTGATTCATTTTTACCCCTCTTTTGATTCAGATGTATCCCCTTTTTCCTGCTGTTTCTGAAACTCGCTGGGGGTCATTCCATATTCTTCCTTGAAGCAGGAAGTAAAATATTTCCGGTTGTAATAGCCTAATGCCAGGGCCACTTCGTTCACGGTGGTATGAGGATCTTTTAACATGCGGCAGGCATGTTGCATCTTCACGCGACGGATATATTCTAATGGAGTAAGCCCCGTAATGGCCTTGAGCTTGCGGGTCAATGTGGAGCGTGACATGTTGACTTTTTCTGCCAGATGCTGCACATCGAATTCGGCTTCACTCAAATTATCTTCTACTGCTTTCAGGATATTTCCTAACAGAATTTCATCCAGTTTGGCAAATTCCATTTCTGAAATACGGACTTCAGTTTGCGGAACAGGCTTTTCATCCAGATAGGAACGCATTTTCATCAACTCCGCGCTGTCGGCATACAGTTCTTCATTTTTCAGCTTCATCCGGCGGAGGTAGAAACGAAGTCCGACAAAGATTCCGGCTATCACTACCCATATATAGAAGGCGATGGCCCATCCTGTCTGGTAGAAGGCAGGCAGACGCTCAATGTGAAGTCTCGTGACTTTCTCGCTCCATATTCCATACCCGTCGGTCGCCTTCACCTCGAATACGTAGTTTCCGTGAGGCAGGTGCTTGTAGCTGACGGTATGTTGTCCTACGGTGGTGTAGTTCCATTCTTTATCCAGTCCGACCAGACGATAAGCATAACGTATTTTGCGGGCATTCAGGTAGTCAAGAGATGAAAAATGAATCTCCAGATCATATTCGTCCGGCTTGAGTGTCAGAGAATTTCCGTTCACTATGGGTTTGCCCATGACGTACAGTCCGGTGATAAACGTCGGAATATCCTTGCTGGGCTGGTCAAGGCGGTCGGATGGAGTTACTGCACAGATGCCCGGAATGCCACCGAAATAAATCCGTCCGTCGTGTCCCTTACAGATGGCTGTAGGAATGAACCGGCGGAGCAGCATGGAATTGTCGGTGGTAAGATAGGTGGAAAACGAGTGGTTTTTCGGATTATACTCAATCAGTTTCTGGTTGGTGTCTATCCACAAATGGCCGTATACGTCAAACTCCAGCTGGTTGACAATATTTCCGTTCAGTTCACACAGCCGAGTATGATCCGTCAGTTTTCTTGTCTGCACATTCAAGGCATAGACTCCTCCTTCCTGCGTACCCATCCAGATGAGGCTGTCTTCCTGCACACTCAGGCAGGTGATAGAGAGAGGAGAAAGAAACTTTCGACATTCTCCCTTGGGAGACAGCTGATAAAGCCCTTTATTCAGTGTTCCAATCCATAGATTCCCCCGCTTGTCTTCCTTGATGGCACTTACCAGTCCTAATGTATCGCAGACCGTATGCCATTGGTTGTTGTGCAGAGAAAAAGCAAACAGCCCGTTGTTGGTACCTGCCCAGAGTGTGCCGTTACGGTCCTCGTAAGTCTGGGTAAAATGTCTTTGGGCCTTTTCCGGAAGGCTCAGGGTGCGGAAGTGCTTCATTTGCATACCTTCCCGTCCGAGTTCATAGATAAGGTTGCACCCTTCAGGTATCACCCATACATTTCCTTCCCTCCGGGCTTCGGTCATTTGCTTGATGGAGCCGAGAGAAAGCGTTTTCAGCGTGGAGAAGTCGTGGTAGAGACTGACTGTATGGTTGGACAGGTCGTACAGCCCGAGTCCTGTTCGTTCCTGTGATATCCACATCTTGCCTTCTCCTGCATCGCAGAGGGCCATGATGGCCGGTTGAAAGCGGACCCGCTGTTGTAGAGCAGGCAGAGCAAATTCTTCCGGAGCGTTTTCCGTAAAATGGATAATGAAACTTTTTCCGTCAAAAGAGGCTACCCAGAGGTTTCCGTCTTTGTCTTGATAAATTTCATTCAGCATGTTTCCATATTCAGCCGGCAGACGAAAATCCGTCTGGCGCAAGCAGCGGCGGGCTTCATCGTAGCGCATGGCTATCAGAGAACTTCTGGTAGTCATCCAGAGAATTCCTTCGCGGTTATCCTGCTCCAGGTATAAGATGTCTCCTTCTGCTTCTCCCATAGGATTTACGGGAAGTGGAGAGTAGGTATAAATGGAATCTTTGGGTGCGGAAGGGTCGAAGAGCAACAGACCGTCGGAACTGGTGCCTACCCAGAAATAATTATGAGTGCGGTCCTGAACGATGCAGGTCAGGTTTCGTCCTGAAGGCGGATTGGCATAACGGGTAAAAGTGTCTGTCTTTTTATCGTAGCGATAGATACCTTCCCTTCCTACGGTAATCAGAATCTGTTTCTGCCGGCTTTCGCAGAAACCGGCCATCCATGAGGGTTTTCCTTCATGGTCGTATAGCAGGTAGGTTTTCTGTAATTTCCCCTCAGTGTTGTATCTCAGCAGTTTATGCCCCGTAGCTATCCACATAGCCCCGTCGGATGTCTTTCGTATGCTGTAGATAAAACTTGTCTGTAGCCGTTCAGCGTCCAACGGTGTAACTTGTCTGCTGGTTTTGTCCAGCATGTAGGCTCCATGGTCGGTTCCAAACCAGATTCTTCCCCTTTCATCTTCGGCAATGGACTGGATGGTGTTGTCATTCAGCAGTCCCGGGGTATTGATGTCGGAACGGATGACGCTAATCTGGTATCCGTCGTCGCAGCAAAGACCGTTCACTGTGCCATACCACATCAGTCCTTCGCTGTCCTGAAAAATGCGGTGTATGGCACTGACCGGAAGCTGGGGCAGGGAAGGCACGGGAGTAATCCGGATATTCGAAGCGGCTTGTATGGTAATTTCTATCAGGCTGAAAATGAGTAAAAAACAATATCTTTTCATGGGCTTTTTCAGGACGCTAAAAAACGCAAGTGCGTTTGCTCTAAAACGCAAGTACGTTTTGATTGAAACGCAAGTGCGTTTTACCTAAAACACAAGTGCGTTTTCCTTTAAACGTAAGTGCGTTTTTTCAGGTATTTTGAACGAAAATCTCTTATGATTTATAATCGTTTGTTTATTAATGCTTTATCCGTTGTTTCGATATTCAAGCGGGCTCATTCCTACATAGCGTTTGAAGTATTTTCCGAAGAATGATACATTGGCAAAATTCAGTGAGTCGGAAATGTTCTGGATGGAAAGCTGGGAAGACTTCAATTGCGATTTGGCATCCATGATGACCATGGACGAAATGATGTCCACACAGGTTTTTCCCGTAATCTGTTTTACGGTAGTGCAAAGATGTGCGTGCGTAATCTGTAGCTTTTCAGCATACCAGGCTACGTTTCGTGTCTGATTGTAATGTTGCATGACCAGCTGGGCAAAGTTGCGACAAATCAGTTCACTCTTTGACAACGGATGCACTTCGTCAGTCTTGTTCCGGTAAAGCATGGATATACCTTTATGTATGTCGGCATACAGATTGGTCGCGATTTCCGGTCTGATTTTTTCCGGAAGGAATTCATACATCTTGATAAGCAGCTGCATGTACTCTTCCATCATTTTGGCGCCTTCCGGCTTTAGATTGATAACGGGACGCCCCAGTGTGATGTACATCGTATCCAGAAAAGAATGCGACTGAAGATTGTGTTCCATAAACTGAGAAGAGAATCCTCCGAAGTAGATGTTCAGGTCTCCCTTGATGTCGTTTATCTGAAAGATACTTCCTGGTGTAAGTACGATAAAGTCGTTGGGCTCTACTGTTATCTTGTTGAGATTGACCGAGGCTTCCACTTCTCCGGAAGTACAAAGTACGAAAATCTCGCATTTCAGGCGCACCGGATAGTTTCTGTACAGCCCCAACAGCTCTTTGCTGATGCCGGTACCTACCAGCCATTCTTCGGGCAGGTCTATTTTAGGTAATTCTTTTTCCATTTTATTCTGTTTTTTATTTATTGCATGCTTCCACCACTCTTGTTGTCTCCGCCTGCCTTTACGTCATCATTTGTAATGCTACGCTGTGTCTTTTTCACCTGGGTTTTCAATTCGCCGAACCGCCAGCTGATGCTGATGCCGTATCTGCGTGAGGGATAACTGTTTTTTGACCATGAGCGGAACGTGTCTGTCCATACCTCATTGCTATAGGAGTTGTATTTCTGGAAGATATTGCTGGCAAAAAGCGAAATATTCAGCCTTTTGTCTTTCAGGAAAGAACGGTTCAGGTTGACACCGTAATAGTAGAAGGAAGAACCTTTTCCTTGCAGGGATATGTAAGGAGTGCTTCCTCCACCGTAAAAGCTAAGACGCAGCTCCCAGGGGATGGTCTGCTGTATGTTGGCAAACACCTCACCGGCAAATCCACTGTTGCGTGAGTTCAGCTCCTTACTCTGGAAGTCGGAATAGCTTCCGCTGGTATTGAGTGAGAGGCGGGTGGTGCTGCCCGGGTTCCAGTTCATCCATAAGGCCAGGCGTGTACGCTGACTCTTGCCTACATTGCCGTAGGTATTCTCCTGTACCCCATTGTTCATGAAGGAGTAGCGCTCAATACCGTTGTTGGTAAACGTATAAGTAAGGTTGGCATTCAGGCTGAACTTGGCACTGAAGGTATTGAAGGTCATTCCAAGAATGTGTGCCTTTTCCGTGTCCAGGTCTGGATTACCGTAGCTGATGGAAGTCGGGTTGCTGGTATCGCGGAAAGGATTCAGGTACCATATTCCCGGACGGTTGATGCGCATGTTGTAGTTGGCACGCAGGGTAGCGCTTGTACCTAACATATAAGACAGATTCAGGGTAGGAACCACGTCATCGAATCCGGCTTTGAAATTGCGTTCGGGCATATAGTCGTATTCCACGTCCATGAACGTATGCTCGTAGCGCACACCGGCTTTTGCTCCGAATTTCTTCCATTTCAACTGATAATCAGCGTATGCTGCCAAAATGTGCTGTCCCTGCTGGTATTTGCTTGAAAGATCCTGGCTGGTTTCCATTTCGCCTTGGCCATTTTCCAGGAAATACCGACTGTCACTGTAATTTTCACGGAAAATGTATTTCATACCGGCGTCTATGTAGTGCTTTTCATTCAGCGGATTGACATAATCAACCTGTGCCGTATGCTCTGCCGTATGCGCATCGTTGTCGAAATACTGGTGAAGCAGGTTGAAGGGTACATCTTTCATTTCGTCATAGTCGGTATCGGCTTCATTGTTGTTCGGCGAGTTGTTGAACTTGTAGGACAACGTGAGGTATTCTCCTTTCCGTTTAAAAGAATGTTGGTAGTCAGCATTGATACCGATGTTTCCAAACTGACTGATTGACCGGTTGAGAGTCTGGTAGCTATAGCGCTCCTTCCAGTCATTGTCGCTCATGATGGTATGCGAATCGCCGTGTGTGTCAAATTTCCCTCCAAAAACATTGGCTGAAAACGTAATCAGGTTCAGGGTGTCTATCTCATAACTTCCTTCAATGTTGCCGAACTGGAAATTCCCTGTACTCTTGGAAGAACCTTGTGTCAGCAGATGGCGGTAGTCGGTAGAGGTGAAATCTTCACGCTCGCTGTCAGAAAGACTGCGAGGCTGGTTCTGATGGTTGTATGAGTAGTTTCCGGTGAGGGTAAGCTTTCCTACCTGCACTGTTCCGTAGCCATATCCCGACAGTCCCATGTTATTGACATTGGCTCCGAGCGTAACATTGTATCCCTGCATCTTGGCATCGGTTGTAATGATGTTCAGGATACCTCCGATACCTTCTGCGTCGTATTTGGCTCCCGGTTCCGTTATCACTTCGATGGACTTGACCGAGTTGGCTGGCAGACTGCGGAGCACTTCCTTCGGGTTGTTGCTCATCAGCGTATTAGGCTTCCCGTTTACATGTACCTTGAAATTGCTGGACCCGTTGACTTGTATGTTATCCTCTCCATCGACGGTGACGAGCGGTACCTTTCGCAGCATTTCGAGGGTAGTGTTGGTTTTGGAGTCAGGATCATCTTCTATGCTGTAAGAAATTTTGTCAATTTCCGCTTTTACAAGGGGTTTCTGGGCTACTACTTCCACGCCTTTCAGCATTTGGGCATCATCACAGGTATAAAGTGTGCCCAGGTCGGCCACCCGCTGGTTATTGGTGATGCTAAAACGGCGGACCACTGTACGTTTTCCTACCGAAGTGATTTGCAGGGTATAATTCCCGGTTTGCGGTAATTTCTCCTGAAATTTTCCTTTTGCATCGGTCACATTCATTCTGACCGGTTTCTCCGGTGATTTGTCAAGCGTAATGCGTATGGTGGCATAGGGTTCGCTTTCATGTGTCAGTGAGTCGACAAGTATACCTTTCACGGAAAATTGTGCGTGAATATTACAAATGCTTAGAATCAGAAATGTAAAGATGCCTGTAAATTGTGCAAGAATTTTGTGTTTCATAAAATAAGGTGTGTGGTTGCGGTTTTTGGTTTCTTGTTTGTTTCAAGTTGCCCAAAGATAGGGAAAAAATAAACTGCTTCTGTAGGTGGTAAATTAAAAATATGAAAAGGTGTGATAAAAGAAGTAATGGTATATTTTAAAAATAGACCATTGATGGGCCGTAAAAGTGCTACTTTTTAGTTAATTATCAAGGCTATTTGGACATTTTCTTTTTGCTGGTTTTAAAAATCAGCCAAAAATAAAATAAATAGACCTTGTGAGGGTTTGGGAATTGGTGTTACTTTGCACGCGGAAAAAATAGTGTTTTTCTGTAGACAAAATGAAAAAGGTTTATTATGGATTGTTGTCCTTTTTCTTTGTAGGCCTAGTGTCCTGTACGAAGGATGAGCCGCAAAGTTCGCTTGAAGGACGTATAGATGTGAAAGTAAGTACTGATCAGACTCTTTTGGGTGAAGCGTCTAGATCTGGTGAAGAGAAAACTATCCCGGATATAAATGATTTTGGCTTGACCATAGAGTCATTGGATGGGAAAGTATTTAATTCTTGGGAAAGTTTTGCAGACTTTTCTCCTATATCAGTCGTGGTAGGTACTTATACGGTAACAGCCTCGTATGGTGATGCGGAGGCAGAAGGCTTTGATGCAGTGAGCTATTTAGGGAGTACAAATGTAGAAGTCCGGAGTGCAGAAACGTCGGAGGCTTCAGTGACTTGTGTTATTAATAAGGCTAAAGTTTCTATCGCTTATACGGATGAGTTTAAGTCTTATTTTAATTCCTATAGTGCTTATGTTAGTTCTTCAAAGGGAAATAAGGTGACTTATTCTGCTGATGAAGTGCGTGGTGCGTATTTCGTGCCGGGCGATTTAGGGGTGTATCTGGAGGTTACCCGCCAGGGAGTATCTAAAAAAGTGACTTTAAATCCGAAGAATTTTACGGCAGAAGAAAAACATGAATATCGTCTGACCATGGACGTGGATGCAGCTACCGCTTCATTGAAAATTATATTTAATGATAATCCGTCTTCAGAGCAGAATGTGGAAATCAATATTTCGGATGAAGCGTTGAATGCGGATCCTCCGGTATTTACTCCGTATGGATTTACTTCAGGAAATACACTGGAGGTATTGGAAGGAGCAGCTTTCACTGAAAAGCTGGAAGCTTATCTGAATGCACCGGCTGGACTGGCTAAGTGTGAACTTGTTACGAACTCTGCTTCTTTGAAGGAGCAGGGATGGCCGGAAAGTGTAGACCTGATGAATCTGACGACCGAGCAATCGCAGAAAATGACTGCTTTAGGTCTGCAGACTAAAGGATTGGGAGTTAATCATGATAAAATAGCGTTGATTGATTTCCAGCAGTTGGTGCCTAATCTGACTTGTACTTCTGAAAATAATGAGGTGCATACGTTTACGTTGAGAGCTACGGATGCATTGACAAAAGTTTCTGAGGAATTAAAACTGGTTATTGAGACTCGCAATAATGGTTTTGCAGTAGAATTACCGGAAACCGTTCCTTATGCAAGCACTTCTGTAACTTTTACACTTACGTTGGAAGGTGATGTTTCCAAGGTAAAGTTCTATTATGACCTTTCGGATACAGGAGTTTATCAGCCGTTTAGTGCAGAAAAAGTACAGATTACAAGTGAGAACACCAAGCATACTGTAACATTGACCTATCCGGAGTCTTTGACTGATACGGAACATGATGTCAAATTGAAGGCAGAATTTGGTGTAAAGGTAATAGAAAAGTCATTTAAGATAGAAGATCCTGAGTTAACCTTGTCATTGAAGAATGGAAATGCGGATGTGTGGGCAAAACATGCTGATTTTCAGGTTATTGCATCTCCGAAGTCGCGTGGTTCACGTACTGTTTCCACATCAACCATAGAACTTCAATATGAAGAAAGTGAGAATGTGTGGAAAAAGTGGGATAATATGAAGTTTGATGGGATAAATGGCTTTACGGTTAATGGGTTGACATCAAACACTTCTTATAAATTTCGTGCTGTTTATTGTCAGGATGTTTACTCTAATGAAGTGGCAATAAAAACAGAAGAAGAACTGACTATACCCAATGGAGGTATGGAGGATTGGTTCTCAAATAAAGTAACTGAGGATGGAGTTAATTTATCTGGAAATGACCTGGTTTATTGGGTTAAATGGTATCCATGGAGCGAGTCTGATGATGCATCTAAGGGATGGAATACTTTGAATCAAACTACAACACAATATGGAGCAAAACCTTCTTCTTTTTTGGGATTGCCAACATCTCCTTATGTTGGATGCTGTTATACTACAAATTCAGGAACAGTCAGAACAGAAGATAAACAATCTGGTTCTTATGCTGCCTTGATACGAACGGTTGGATGGGGAAGAGGTAATACTGCTGCTGTGTTTAGTGGCTATATGGGTACTTGTGAAAATGTAACACCTGGAGAACTTTATTTAGGGACATATAATGTAGAAAAACATATACCTGAATATGGATATGCTTTTTCATCACGTCCTATGGCTGTTCAGTTTATGTATAAGTACAGCCCTAAAAATTCAGCAGATTGGTTTGTGGTAACTGTGGAAGTTAAAGATGATACAGGCAGTGTAATTGCTGCTAAAACTGTTACTAAGACTGGTACCGTGGATATTTATACTCAAGAAATAATAAAATTGGAATATGAGGTTCTTAAAAAAGCGGCTGTCCTTTCTATAGTGTTTAAATCTTCGGGTAATGAAAGTTGCTGGGAGGCTAATACTGATAATTTAACTCCCCCTCCTGGTTCAAATTTATCTGATGGAGAATATTTAGGTAGTCAGCTTTATATAGACGACGTAGAATTAATTTATGAATAAAATAAAATGCCGACATATATGAAAAAAATATTTTTAATCTGTTTTACATTGATTGCAAGTACTTTATTGTTTTGTGCCTGCCATATGGAATCGATGGAAGATATTGTTAATGCAAAAGGAAATTTAAGTTTGTCTTCCATGAAAGTGGGTGTGAATTTAGATGTAGATGTAGTATATTGGGATTCACGTGCAGAGTCGGAAATCGATTTAAGCAATTATATAGTGACAATATACGATAAGTATTCTCAACGGGCAGGGCAATGGGTATATAGTGAGATGCCGGAAATCGTGTCTTTGGCAGTGGGTACTTATACGGTGGAGGTAAAGTCGGCAGCGGAACCTTCCAACGGCTTTGATATTCCTTATTATAAAGGAACGGCAACTTGTGAGGTGAAGGAAAATCAGGTGACAGAAGGACTTGAAATTTCTTGTAAACTGGCGAATATGTTGTTTACGGTAGAATATGATGAATCTTTTCAAGATAAAATCTCAGAGGATGTAGTAACAACGATTACTATAGGAGAAAATTCCTTACAGATTCCTGCATCAGAAAGCCGGAAGGCATATTTGATTGCTCCGGATAGTGAAACGGCTTCTATGGAGGTCAGTTTGAAAGGAACAATTGATGGAGAAGTGATAGATTATAGCGAGCATTTTGATGACGTGAAAAGTGGGGTACATAATATAATTAAGTATCAGTTTATTCCGGTGAGTGATGGCAATACAGTTACAGCTGGAGGTGCCTTTAATATTTCAATTGCTATAGATTCTTCATTGACAGGTTCTGATGAATCGGTCAGTGTGAATCCGGGTCCGGAACCGGGTATTGATGATTTCCCGACTGGAGGTGGTGAAGGAGATAATTTACCAACTATTGTAGGGACTATTTTTAATGGAAATTCATTTGATATCAGTAATGATGTGCTGGAAGTTCCTACAAGCACAAATGAGAATAATCCTTTACCTTTACAGGTAACACTTTCGGCAGCCAATGGTATAGCTCATGTGTTTGTGACTATAGATTCAGAAACATTGACGGAAGATATTTTAACCGGTGTTAATTTAGCTGCAAGTTTTGATTTGGCGGAACCCGGTGAATTGGAAGCTGGATTGAAGGGGCTGGGATTTCCTACTGGGGATGCTGTTGTGGGACAGACAACGATCCTTTTTGATGTGACGGGCTTTACTCCGTTATTGGGCTTGTATGGAGCTGCATCTCATAATTTTATTATTCGATTAATAGATCAACAGGGACTGGAAGTTACACAAACCTTGAAAATTAAGAGTGTAGAATGAAAGAAAGGTTGTATTACATAACGCTTCTTACCGGCATCATTCTGGGGCTGGTTGCATGTAAGAAGGAAGCTGGATTTACGGAATCAGAAGGAGCCTTGAAACTTTCTATTGGCGTTTCAGATAAAGTGCATGTGGTTTCCAGAAGTCTGTCGGCAGAGGAACAGACAATTTTGGAACAAGACTGTAAGGTTCGTATTTATAGTGGAGAGACGTTGGTTCAAAAATACCAGGGAATAGATAATGTGCCTGCGCAAATTCAGCTGGTAAGTGGTGATTATTCGGTGAGAGTTACTGCTGGAGACTCCGTAGCAGCTTCGTTTGAACAGCGTTTTTTTGAAGGGAAAAAGGATTTCAGTATAGAAAAAGGTGCTGTAAGTACCGTAGAAGTAAATTGTGGTATCGCCAATACAGTGGTAGCCATTGTATGGGATGAATCTTTGAAAGAAATTTTTAAAGAGGATTATCAGGTAACTGTAACTTCGTCTACGGGGGAATTGGTATATTCATCGGCGAATGCAAACGCCAAAGGCTATTTCAGTCTGCCGGAAGATAATCGAAAACTTACTTGCAAATTTCGTGCTACGACATTAGGGGGGAAAACTTATGAAAGCTCTTCTGAATTATCGGACTTGAGTCCGGCTACGCTTTATAATCTGACTTATAGCTACAAAGATATGGAAGTCGGACCTACCGGAGGGGCAGCTTTGAATATCAAGGTAGAAGAAGTTCCTTTGGGAGATACATATACCATTACATTAAAGCAACGTCCCGTGATTGTCTGTAAGGATGCAGACGGACAGTTATATAATTTAGAGCAACCCATGTATTTGGAGCTTAATACCCAGTCTAATTGTAGTATACAAGTGTCTACATCTTCCGCTTTAAAAAGTCTGATATTCCGCAATGAACGTTTCGTGGGATGGGGAGGAAGTGATAATGAGTTGGATATTCTGAATCTGAATGAACAAGATGCGGAAGCATGGAAAAATGTTGGTATTTCAGTTTCTGAAAAGAAACAGTCTTTGAATGGAGATGTTTGTACTGTTTGTTTTGCCAAAGATTTAATGGCAAAGATGACGGCAGAAGAAGGGAGTGTAGAAACCACTATTGAGGCTGTGGATGCAGAAGGAAAAAGCCGGGTAGCTGTCTGGAACGTTGTTGCTTCTAATGCTACCGTGAAAACGAGTGAAACGAAACCGTATGAAGTGTGGACTTCGAAAGCCACTTTACATGGTGAAATATTGATAGATATGCTCTTTTCTCCTAAGTTCCGTTATCGTATGAAGACGGAGTCGTCGGAATGGATGATGGTAGACGCTGATTTATCAGAAAAATCCTTTAGCAAAGAAATTACAGGACTGACACCGGGAACTACCTATGAATATCAGGCAATGGATGGAGAACAGGTCTCTTCTGTGACTTGTGAATTTACAACGGAAACAGAATTTCAGCCGGAAAATGCTGGATTTGAATATACGTCTGGAAGTTCTCCTATTTTAATATATGGAGATAAGCAGTCAATGTGGTGGGATACAGGAAATCATGGTTCTGCAACAATGAAGAAAAATGTGACTACTCCAGATACTTCGGTAAAACATTCAGGTAACCAATCAATATTGCTTTCGTCTCAGTTTGTGGGAGTTTTGGGGATTGGTAAGTTTGCTGCCGGAAATCTTTTTGCGGGTAAGTATCTTAATACTGACGGCACAGATGGTGTATTGGGATGGGGACGCCCTTGTACAAGTCGTCCAAAGGCTTTGAAACTTTGGGTTCGTTATGAACCTGGAACAGTAGATAATGGAGGAAGCCACATTGCCAATGGGGTAACCGATCAAGGAATTATTTACGTGGCTGTAGGTGATTGGACTGGACAAGAAGGCCAAAATGATGATGGGGGAGTTGAAACTTGGCCGTTTGTGGTTAAGACGAAAGACCAGACTTTGTTCACTACCGAAAAAGGAACTTATTCTGGAGATGGTACTATAGCATATGGTGAAAAAATCTTTACAGAAGCCTATAAAGAGGGTACGAATTTGAAGGAACTGACCATAGAATTAGATTATAATAATTATGGAGGCGATCAGCGTAAACCGACTTCCATTATTATCGTAGCCTCTGCAAGTAGATATGGTGACTATTTTGAAGGAAGTGGGGCCAGCAAGATGTGGCTTGATGATATGGAATTGATTTATGAATAAAGATAACTTAATTTAATTTGTGAAGAAACTGTTATGTATAATATGCCTTGCGTGTATTGCCTTTGGGGGGTATGCGCAAGGCGGTCAAAAGAAACTTCCGCCAAAAGTCTTTGTCCCGAAAGGACAATGGATTGCCGGAAGTTCAGTGTCGTATTCAGAACATACGGAAAATAACTATGATTTTCTGGTGGTAGAAAAAATTAATTCGGACGGGTATTCTTTTAAATTGAGCCCGATGTTTGCCTATGCCTTGAAAGATAATATGGCGTTGGGAGGACGCTTTAAATATGGGCGTACATTGGTGCGTATGGATGAAACTCAGCTGAACCTGGATGATGAAAACCAGTTTGACATTAACAATGTCTATCAGTTGAAGCATTCCTATTCCGCCATGGCGATTTTCAGGAATTATATTCCTTTGGGAGACAGCAAACGCTTTGCCATATTTAGTGAAACGCAATTGGAATTCGGTGGAAGCCAGTCGAAGGTGGCCAATGGAAAGGGAGAGGCACTGACCGGTACTTATTCCAAGTCTACGGATCTGGCCTTTGGGGTAGCTCCGGGTATGGTGGCTTTTATCAATAACTATACGGCTGTGGAAGTAAGTATCGGTGTGCTTGGAGTGAACTTGAGCAAAAAACGTCAGGTAACCAATCAGGTAGAGACGGGAGAGCAGTCGTCTACTTCTGCGAATTTTAAGATTAATATATTCTCAATCGGATTGGGAATCGCATTTTATTTGTAAGCATGATGAAGGTATTATATATAAGCATATTTTTGTTGGCTTGTTTGGGATGTTTGCAGATGAGTGCTCAAACAAATGAAACGGTTTCTGCCGTTCGGGGAGATTCTCTTGAACAATATAAGGTGGTGATAGTGCATGATACAGTGTACGTGCCGATACCGGAAGCAAAGATGCCGGTCGATTCTTCACGGATTATTTATACCAAACCGATAGGGCGTTACGACCGTGGGATTACCAATTACCGTTTTATCCCGAAAAGCAAATGGATTGGAGGTATGACCATTTCGGTGTATAACTTTGAAAGTGACAACAGCCGGTTGCTGTTTTCGCTGCTGAAGGATATTGATTTGAACCTGCGTACCTTGTCAATAAAGCCGTTTGTGGGCTATGCGATAAAGGATAATACGGTGGTCGGCTTGAAATTTGGTTATTCCCGTATTTCCGGAGGAATCGGTAATTTATCCTTGAATATTGAGGATTTGGACATATCCTTGAAAGACATAAAGTACACGGATGACTCTTATTCCTTCAGTCTTTTCCATCGTTCCTATATCGGTCTGGACCCGAAGGGACTGTTCGGACTTTTTAATGAAACGACACTGGGATATAGCACAGGGTCTGCCCGTTTCTCACGGGGGGCGGATGAGAACTTGAAATATACGGATACTTCCGTCAACCAGCTGAACATCGGGATTAATCCGGGAATTGCCATTTCCATTATGCCGAATGTAGGAGCCGAAGTCTCTTTTGGAGTGGCAGGCTTTACATACAACTGGGAAAAGCAGAAAAAAAGTTCGGGTGAAACCGGAAAGCGTACGAACAGTGGAGCGAACTTTAAAATCAACTTGTTGAATATTAATATTGGTATAACGGTGTGTATCTGATGGAGAAGAGGATGATATATAGAAGAATAAGCAGACTGATGGCCTGTCTGTCTGTCTGTCTGCTGGCAGCTTGCATACAGAATGATTTGCCTTATCCCACTGTGAAACTTTATATCACGGGAATGACCGTAGAAGGGCAGGTGGGAAGTGCCATAATCTCGAATGAGAACCGGAAAGTGACACTGGCGCTCGAAGAGACGGTGAATCCTAAAAAGGTAAAGGTACAGACGTTGGAACTTACAGAAGGGGGAAAAGCTACTATCGGGCCAGATTCAATCTTGGATTTGACTCATCCGTTGAAGGTGACATTGTCATTATATCAGGATTACGACTGGGCGATAGAAGCCACTCAGGTAATTGAACGTGTCTTTACTGTGGATGGGCAAGTGGGGCAGGCTCGTTTTTATCCTGAAACGCATGAAGCTTCTGTGGATATTCCTGTGGAGCAAGGGCTGGGGCTTATTGATTTGACAGATTTAAAGCTTGGGCCGGCCGGCTCAACGCAGAATGGTACTACAGGTGTTCCTCTGCTCTATTGGACCAGGAAGGGTAATTTTGCCACTGCAAAGGTAAAGGTGAAATATGGTGATTTTCTGGATGAAGAATGGACTTTATATGTCAATTTGTCGGATGTGAAGGTGGGAGTAAACAGTGTGGATGAATGGACGAATGTAGCTTGGGTACATGGATTTGGTCTGGCTGGTCAGGATAACGGCTGTGAATACAAGAAGGAGGGAGATGCCGACTGGATACGGGTGGATGCTTCCGAACTGACCCACGACGGAGGAAACTTTACGGCCCGCATCATCCATTTGCAGGCAAACACCACCTACGTATGCCGTACTTATTCCGGTGAAGAATATGGTGCAGAAGTGACCTTTACTACCGGAGAAGCAGCTACGGTGCCTAATATGGGATTTGAAGACTGGCATAAGGATGGAAAGGTAATCTGTCCCTGGCTGGAAGGTGAAGATTCCTGGTGGGATACGGGAAACTGGGGCAGTACGACAATTTCTGCCGATGACAATATTACACAGCCTACTTCCGATGTGCAGAACGGGTCGGCAGGTAGCCAGGCCGCGATATTAGGCTCAAAATTTGTCGGTCTGGGAAGTATTGGTAAGTTTGCTGCGGGCAATTTGTTTTTAGGAGAGTACAAGGCAACTGATGGTACAAATGGTATCTTAGGTTTTGGTCGTGAGTTTACAGCTCGTCCAACAAAGTTGAAAGGTCATTTTAAATATACTGTATCTACTATTAATTATGCGGATGAAGCACATGCAGCTCTGAAGGGAAAACCAGATACTTGTATTGTCTGGATTGCTTTGGGAGATTGGAATGAACCGGTAGAGATACGTACAAATCCGAAAAATTCGAAGTATTTTGATAAGAATGATCCCAATATCATCGCGTATGGTGAAATGAATTGTGGGGAAACTGTATCTGCCTATAAGGACTTTGAAATAGAACTGGATTATCGTTCTACCAGCCGTGTTCCGAAATATTTGCTGATAGTATGTTCGGCCAGCAAATATGGAGATTATTTTACGGGAGGAGCAGGTTCTACCATGTGGGTAGATGATTTCAGCTTTGAATATGATTATTAGGTACTTCTACTAGTTAGTCATCCGAAATATAAGTTCATGGTAAACAAGTCTATCATTCTATTTGTTAGTAATAGATAAAGATAAACTTGTTTACCATGAATTTTATTATACGCAATCTACTTCTATTCACTGTTTTATTATGTACTGTAGCTTGTTCTTCGGATGAGAATTTCGACCGGTCTTCTTGGAAAAATATAGATTTTAGAGTTTCTGTGGTGGGACAGTCGCGTGTGGCGATACAGAAAGACGGGAGTGGAGACTTTCAGGCGGGAGACGAGGTGGCCTTGCGAGTGTATGAAGCGCAGCTGGATAAGCTTCAGGATAAAACGCTGCTACTTTGCGAAGGAAAACGGTGGACTTCTTCTTTATATTGGAAAGACAGGGAGGAAACTTCTCATTTTTATGCGGTCTGGCCTTCTGTTACTCAGATTGAGCTGTGGGAGGGCACCTGCTGGTATGTGCATCGGGTGAATCAGAACCAGTCGTCAGAGAAGGATTTTTTATCTTCTGATTTATTGGTGGCTGAATGCGAACCGTAGTTATGTAGAACGTTATTTGGAATACAAACGTCGTCTGGACCCGGAATTTTCGATTCCTTCGGCTTATCCGGATTCAAAGCATAGTGAGATTTATCAAGGGTTTGTGTATGAACAGGATGCTTCAAGCGGAGCATTGTTTACTTATATGAAGTGGGTTTATAATGAAGACTTGAAGATAAAAATTATGGATTTAGTGCTGTTGGATAAAGGTACTTCTTATTGGGAGTCATTCTTTAAAAGCAAAAACGGGTGAAACTTGAAAGTTCAAGTCCCACCCGGATTTATAAATTAAGAATTAAAGTTTTATACGATTCCTTGAGCCATCATAGCGTTAGCTACTTTCATGAATCCGGCTACGTTAGCACCCTTCACATAGTTAATATAACCATCGGGTTCTGTACCGTATTTCACGCAAGCTTCGTGGATGTTCTTCATGATGCTCTTCAGTTTTTCGTCTACTTCTTCCTGGCTCCAGCTCAGCTTGATAGAGTTCTGAGTCATTTCCAGACCTGATACAGATACACCACCTGCATTGGCTGCCTTACCCGGAGCGTAAAGAATCTTCGCATCCTGGAATACGCGGATTGCTTCTGGAGTAGAAGGCATGTTAGCTCCTTCTGATACAGCAAATACGCCGTTTGCTACCAGTGCTTTAGCATCGTCACCGTTGATTTCATTCTGAGTGGCAGAAGGAAGAGCGATGTCTGCTTTTTCATTCCATGGACGAGCACCTGCTACATACTTGCAACCGTATTTTTCTGCATATTCACGGATACGTCCGCGATAGAGGTTCTTCAGTTCCATGATGTAATCCAGTTTCTCGCGGTCGATACCATCCGGATCATAGATGTAACCGTCAGAGTCGGACATGGTAACTACTTTTGCACCCAACTGAATCAGTTTTTCTACAGTATACTGTGCTACGTTTCCTGAACCAGATACCAAGCAAGTCTTACCCTTGATGTCAATGTTACGGGTTTTCAGCATTTCCAGCAAGAAATAGATGTTACCGTAACCTGTAGCTTCCGGACGAATAAGTGAACCACCAAATTCACGGCCTTTACCGGTCAATACACCGCTGAATTCACGAGTCAGTTTTTTGTACATACCGAACATGTAACCTACTTCACGGCCGCCTACACCTATATCACCGGCAGGAACGTCAGTTTCAGGACCGATGTGGCGCCACAATTCCAGCATGAATGCCTGGCAGAAACGCATTACTTCTGCATTTGACTTACCGCGTGGAGAGAAGTCAGATCCACCTTTACCACCACCCATCGGAAGAGTAGTCAGTGAGTTCTTGAAGGTCTGTTCGAATGCCAGGAACTTCAAAATTCCCAGGTTTACAGAGCTGTGGAAACGGATACCGCCTTTGTACGGGCCGATAGCGTTGTTGTGTTGTACACGGTAACCCATGTTGGTCTGGATGTTACCTTTGTCGTCCATCCAAGTGACGCGGAACTGGTATACGCGATCTGGAATACACAGACGTTCAATCAAGTTTACTTTGTCGAATTCAGGGTGTTTGTTGTATTCCTCTTCGATAGTTCCTAACACTTCTTCTACTGCCTGATGATACTCAGGTTCATTGGGGAATCTTCTTTTCAGATCTTCCAGAACTTTAGCTGCATTCATAATTAAAAAAGATTATCTGTCTTATTTATTGGTTTTGAAAAATCACAGTAATATGTTTCTTTTTGTTTGATGTGCCAAAAATATAGATAAAAATTTATTTATGCAACAATAAATCAAGAAAAGTGAGAAAAAAGCGTCAAAAATCCCTTTTTATCTATTTATTCGTGTTTATTTGTTTCTGCTTTTAAGAGATTTAATTACAGGGATAAACACCAAAGCTCCTGATATGAGAATCATAATGACAAGCGGACCGTCAATTTTGGGAGTAGAGGTGAGTACTAAAAAGCAAAGTGCGGCCCAGCATAAAGTAAGTACGACACATTGTGTATGATTGAGTGGTTTTCTCATGGTTTTTAGAAAAATAATACACGGAGGAACGGTGGCAAGGGTGAATGTTTTGGCTTGCGGCTACTCCTCCGTGTAAGGTAAAATAAATCAGTAATGTTTATTGTGCTTTTTTCTTCTTGTCGACAATGGCATCAATGCAGGCGATAGCTGTGATATTGACAATATCGCGTACAGAGCTTTCAATGTCGGTGAAGTGAATAGGTTTGTTCAATCCCATCTGAATCGGGCCAATCACTTCGGTCTCACTCATGCTTTGGATGAGCTGGTAGGTTGCATTGGCTGAGCTCAGGTTAGGGAATACCAATGTGTTTACTTCTTTTCCTTTTAAGCGTGTGAAAGGATATTTCTCATCGCGAAGGGCATTGTTCAAGGCGAATTTCACTTGCATTTCACCGTCAATAGCCAAATCAGGGTATTCCTGATGCAGCTGGTTGATGGCTTCGTGTACCTTTGCCGGACTTCCTTCTGCATCGGAACCAAAGTTGGAGTAAGACAGCATGGCCATTACCGGTTCCTGGTTGAAGAAACGTACAGCCTTGGCCGACAGTTTGGCAATGTCTATCAAGGTATCGGTGTCCGGGTGACGGTTAATTAATGTATCGGCAATGAAATAAGTTCCTTTCTTGGAATTCAGAATATGCATGGTACCGAAATGCTTGTATCCCGGCTGGATGCCGATAACTTCCTTGGCAACCTTGATCGTGTTGGAGTACTTGGTGTACAATCCGGTTACAAAGGCATCTGCTTCGCCGGTTTCCACCATCATCATACCAAAGTAGTTGCGTTCGAACATCTTGTCGTTTGCTTCCTGGAAGTTGGCTCCTTCGCGGGCACGTTTTTCGCAGAGGATGCGTGCATAACGTTCGCGACGTTCTGATTCGCGGTCGTGGCGCAGGTTGACAATTTCAATGCCCTCCAGGCTCAGGTCAAGTTCCTTGGCTAATTTTTCGATGCGTTCTTCGTTACCCAAAAGAATCGGATGACAGATACCTTCTGCTTTAGCTTCTACTGCTGCTTTCAGCATGTTCGGGTGAATACCTTCGGCAAATACTACACGCTGTGGATTACGGCGGGCGGTTTCATACAACTGGCGGGTCAGCTTGTTTTCCTGTCCCATCAGTTCTCTCAAGTGATTCTTGTATTCATCCCAGTCGGTAATCTGTTTGCGGGCTACACCTGATTCCATGGCAGCCTTAGCTACGGCCATAGATACTTCGGTAATCAAACGTGGATCGACCGGTTTCGGAATAAAGTATTCAGGTCCGAAAGTCAGGTTGTTCACATGGTAAGCTTCGTTGACAACGTCGGGTACAGGTTTCTTAGCCAGGTCGGCAATGGCATGTACGGCTGCCAGCTTCATCTCTTCGTTGATGGCAGTGGCACGCGTATCAAGTGCACCACGGAAGATATAAGGGAATCCGATGACATTGTTTATCTGGTTCGGATAGTCAGAACGTCCGGTTGACATCAATACGTCCGGGCGAGAAGCCATGGCATCTTCGTATGAAATTTCCGGAGTCGGGTTGGCCAAAGCAAATACGATAGGATGAGAAGCCATGCTGCGTACCATATCCTGACTCAGCACGTTACCTCTGGAAAGGCCGAGGAATACATCGGCTCCCTTGATGGCTTCTGCCAGTGTGTGGATGTCAGTACGGTCGGTCGCAAAGTATCTTTTCTGTTCGTTCAGGTCTGTACGGTCTTTAGAAATCACCCCTTTACTGTCGAGCATAACAATGTTTTCCAGGCGTGCACCGAGAGCTACATATAATTTAGTGCAAGATACGGCAGATGCACCGGCACCGTTGACTACTATTTTTACCTCTTCAATTTTCTTTCCGGCTACTTCCAGCGCATTCAGCAATCCGGCACTGGAGATGATGGCTGTACCGTGCTGGTCGTCGTGCATTACCGGAATGTCCAGTTCTTCCTTCAGTCTCTGTTCTATTTTGAAGCATTCAGGAGCTTTGATGTCTTCCAGGTTGATACCTCCGAAAGTAGGAGCAATGGCTTTTACCGCTTCGATAAATTTATCCGGGTCTTTTTCATTTACTTCAATATCGAATACGTCGATTCCGGCATAAATTTTAAACAGCAGTCCCTTTCCTTCCATTACGGGTTTCCCGCTCATGGCACCGATATCTCCCAAGCCCAATACGGCTGTTCCGTTGGAGATAACGGCTACCAGATTACCTTTGTCGGTATAGTCGTATGCAGTATCCGGATTCTTTTGGATTTCCAGACACGGTTCTGCTACTCCCGGTGAATAAGCCAATGATAAATCTCGTTGAGTTTGATAAGGTTTGGTGGGGACTACTTCTATTTTCCCCGGTTTGCCTTGTGAGTGATAGAGCAAGGCTGCTTCTTTCGTTATTTTTGTCATATTTCTTCGTTTTTTAGTTGTTTCAAAGAATAATGTATCGCGCAAATGTAGGAATAAAATAACAAATGGACTGTTTTTTTCTGAAAAAAACTATAAAATGAACTGAGGTCATTTGGGAGTATTGAAGATTTTTTGTCGATAGTTTTTGTCGATTGGTCTGATAATATTGGCTATATGTAATGATATTAGGGCATTATGGTTATTCTTAGTTAAAGCCACTTTCCGGGCCTTGATTTTTTTTCTATATTTGCACGATAAAAAACTAAAGAAGGGTGTAAAGTTTTCAGAGGAAAGCTTTATAAAATAGGATTAGAGAGAGTAAAAACCAAATTTTATATATGAATATAAGTATGAGCACAAAAAGAAACAGAAGTTTTTCTTCTAGCCGAGTGGCATTCTATGCATTGACTCTTTCGGTGCTGACTGCATGTGGAGGCGGTCAGGGGGGTATGAAAATGGGTGATGATGAATTTGCGGTTGAGACACTTGTAGCTGTATCCAGCAATCAGACGACCCAGTATCCCGCCACAATCAAAGGTTTACAGGATATTGAAATTCGTCCGCAAGTATCAGGCTTTATTGTAAAATTGTGTGTGGATGAAGGTGCTACGGTCCGTAAGGGACAGGCTTTGTTCCAGATTGATCCGACACAGTATAAGGCTGCATACGATCAGGCTAAAGCAAGCGTAGCTTCAGCAAAAGCTAACCTGGAAACTGTTACATCAACTGAAGCAAACAAAAAGATGCTGCATGAGCAGAAAATCATCAGTGATTTTGAATACCAGACAGCTGTAAATAACCTGCTTTCTGCTAAGGCAAGCCTGGCTCAGGCTGAAGCTTCTTATGCGGCTGCAAAACAGAATTTGGGCTTCTGTACTGTAACCAGTCCTTCAGACGGAGTTATTGGTACTTTCCCGTATCGTGTAGGTGCATTGGTTAGTCCTTCTGTTGTTGAACCGTTGACTACCGTTTCTCAGATTGGAGATATGTACGTATATTTCTCAATGACTGAAAAACAGTTGCTTGCTTTGACTAAAGCCGGTGGTACATTGAAGGAACAGTTGGAAAAGATGCCTGCTGTCAAATTGCAGTTGTCTGATGGAACAATGTATTCAGAAGAAGGTAAGATTGATGCCGTAAGTGGTGTAATCGACCAGACTACAGGTTCTGTAAGTATGCGTGCGATTTTCCCGAACAAGCAGAATATCCTTCGTAGTGGAGGTATGGCCAACGTGGTATTCCCATACACTATGAGCGACATTATCTTGATTCCTCAGACTGCTACTCAGGAAATCCAGGACAAGAAGTTTGTATATGTATTGCAGTCTGACAATACCATCAAACATACAGAAGTACAAATCTCTAACTTGAATGATGGTAAACATTACATCGTGACAGGTGGACTGAAACCGGGTGACAAGATTGTAGTGGAAGGAGTACAGACTCTGAAAGACGGACAGAAGATTACTCCGATTACATTAGCTGAAAAAGATGCTAAATTCCAGAAAGCGTTACAAGACCAGCGGGATGGTAACATTCAGACAGCTTTTAAATAATAAAAAATGATTCTTATGGTGCTGGGGGAATGTGCTTGATGAAAACCCTCGGGACTGTAATTATAAATGGTATTTAAGGAATGAAACTAGATAAATTTATTAACCGTCCGGTACTGTCAACCGTAATTTCTATTTTGATAGTAATTCTGGGTGTGATTGGTTTGGCCACCCTGCCGGTTACACAATATCCGGACATTGCACCTCCTACCGTATCGGTAAGCGCAACTTATACAGGTGCGAATGCACAGACTGTGTTGAACTCAGTGATTGCTCCGCTGGAAGACCAGATTAACGGTGTAGAAAACATGATGTACATTCAGTCTAGTGCCTCAAACAATGGTTCAGCTGATATCAGCATTTATTTTAACCAGGGTACTGACCCGGATATGGCTGCGGTCAACGTACAGAACCGTGTGTCTATGGCACAAGGTCTGTTGCCGGCAGAAGTTACCAAGGTGGGTGTGACCACACAGAAACGTCAGAACTCTATGTTGTTGATTTTCTCTTTGTATGATGCAGAAGATAAGTATAACATTGAGTTTATTGAAAACTATGCCAAGATTAACTTGATTCCGGAAGTTCAGCGTGTAAAAGGTGTGGGTGATGCCAACGTGATGGGGCAGGACTACTCTATGCGTATTTGGTTGAAGCCGGATGTGATGGCGCAGTACAATTTGGTTCCGTCTGATATCTCAGGTGTATTGGCAGAACAGAATATTGAAGCTGCACCTGGACAGTTTGGTGAACGTGGTAATCAGACTTTCCAGTACACCATTCGTTACAAAGGTCGTTTACAGCAGACTGAAGAATTTGAAGATATTGTAGTGAAGGCTCTGCCTAACGGTGAAGTGCTCCGTTTGGGAGATGTAGCCCGTATCGAATTGGGACGTCTGGCTTATACCTTTAATAATACAGTAAACGGTCATAAGGCTGTAACTTGTATCGTATTCCAGATGGCAGGAACCAATGCGACAGAAACAATCAACAACTTGCTGGATGTAATCAGCAAGGCTGAAGAAAGCTTGCCTGCCGGATTGAAGATTAACGTGGCTCAGAATGCCAATGACTTCTTGTATGCGTCTATCCACGAAGTTATCAAGACTTTGATTGAAGCGTTTGTGCTGGTGTTCATCGTAGTATATGTGTTCTTGCAGGATATGCGTTCTACATTGATTCCGGCTATTGCCATTCCGGTAGCCTTGATTGCTACTTTCTTCGTATTGAAACTGATTGGATTTAGTGTGAACTTGCTGACACTTTCGGCGATGGTGCTTGCCATTGCGATTGTGGTCGACGATGCCATTGTGGTGGTGGAAGGTGTACATGCCAAGTTGGACCAGGGATACAAATCATCTCGTGAGGCTTCTATCGATGCCATGAGCGAACTCGGTGGTGCACTGGTTTCTATTACATTGGTCATGATGTCCGTGTTTATCCCGGTAAGTTTCATGGGAGGTACAGCCGGTACATTCTATCGTCAGTTCGGTATTACGATGGCGATTTCTATCGCATTCTCTGCGTTGAACGCGTTGACACTTTCTCCGGCATTGTGTGCTATTTTCCTGAAACCGCATGATTCAGAACACAAGCAGAAGAAGATGAGTATGGTCGATCGTTTCCATACCTCTTTCAATGCTGCATACGATTCATTGCTGAAGAGCTATAAGAAGCGTGTCGTATTCTTTATTCATAAGAAATGGCTTTCATTCGGACTGGTGGCTGCATCTATCGTATTGTTGATGTTCTTTATGAAAACCACTCCGACTGGTATGGTGCCGAATGAAGATACCGGTACTATCATGGGTGCTGTGACATTGCCTCCTGGTACTTCTCAGGAACGCGCTATGGAAGTGTTGGCCAAGGTAGATAGCCTGGTAGCTGCAGAACCTGCCGTTCAGTCTCGTACTATCATTTCTGGATATAGCTTTATTGGTGGTCAAGGACCTTCTTACGGTTCTGTCATCATCAAGTTGAAAGACTGGGAAGAACGTTCCATGATGCAGAATTCAGATATTATCTATTCTACTTTGTTCTTGCGTGCACAGAAAGTCATTAAGGATGCACAGGTATTGTTCTTTGCTCCTCCGATGATTCCGGGTTATTCAGTATCAAGCGATATTGAGTTGAACATGCAGGATAAGACCGGTGGTACGCTGGATCACTTCTTTGAAGTGGTAAAAAGCTATACAGCTGCACTGGAAGCACGTCCGGAAATCAACTCTGCGAAGACTACCTTCAACCCGAGCTTCCCGCAGTATCAGCTTGACATTGATGCGGCAGCTTGTAAAAAGGCAGGCATCAGCCCGAGCGATATTCTTTCTACCATGCAGGGATATTTTGGAGGTTTGTATGCTTCTAACTTCAACCGTTTCGGTAAGATGTATCGTGTAATGATTCAGGCTGAACCGGATGCTACTAAGAACATGGAATCGTTGAACGGAGTGAAAGTACGTGGTAGCAATGGAGAAATGGCTCCTATCACACAGTTCGTAAGCATGAAGAAAGTATACGGTCCGGATATTATCAACCGTTTCAACCTGTATACTTCAATGAAGGTGATGGTGGCTCCTGCTTCTGGTTATACTTCAGGTCAGGCATTGCAGGCTATTGCTGAAGTGGCTAAGGAAAATCTTCCGATGGGATTCGGTTACGAATTGGGAGGTATGGCACGTGAGGAAGCACAGACAAGTGGCAGCACAACAGGTATCATCTTCGTACTTTGCTTCGTCTTCGTTTACTTGCTGCTGAGTGCCCAGTATGAAAGTTACATCCTGCCGTTGGCCGTATTGCTTTCTGTTCCGTTCGGTTTGATGGGTAGCTTCATCTTCGTCAACGGATTTAGTGCATTGGGAAGCATTCCTGCATTGAAGATGATTTTGGGAACCATGTCAAATGATATTTACATGCAGATTGCCTTGATTATGTTGATGGGTCTGTTGGCTAAGAATGCCATCTTGATTGTAGAGTTTGCTCTTGACCGTCGTAAACAAGGTATGAGTATTTCCTGGGCAGCCGTATTGGGTGCTGCAGCCCGTCTTCGTCCGATTTTGATGACTTCATTGGCCATGATTGTCGGTTTGATTCCGTTGATGTTGGCTATGGGTGTAGGAGCTCACGGTAACCGTACATTGGGTGCTTCGGCTATTGGTGGTATGTTAATCGGTATGATTTTCCAGATTTTCATCGTTCCGGTATTGTTCGTGGTATTCCAGTGGTTGCAAGAAAAAGTGAAACCAATGGAATGGGATAGCCTCGATGAAAGTGAAGTGGAAGCTGAAATTGAACAGTATTCTCCTAATACGCATAAATAAGATTGATAATGAAAAAACAGATAATAGGAATGATGTGTCTGGCTGCTATGATGAGCAGTTGCCACATTTACAAAGCTTATGACCGTCCGGAAACGATAGATGCCTCAGGTGTCTATCGTGACCCGGCTTCGGCAACCGATACACTGGCTGCCGATACGGCCAATATGGGAAACTTGCCTTGGAAAGAGATTTTCCGTGATGCCAAACTGCAGGCCTTGATTGAAGAAGGACTGGCTAACAATGTAGATATGCAGGCGGCTGCTCTCCGTGTACAGGAAGCGAAAGTGATGCTGACTGCCGCTAAATTGTCTTATTTGCCTTCTATTAATCTGGCTCCGCAAGGTTCTACAACCAGCATGGGAGGTGGAAACTATGTAAAGGCATACCAGCTTCCAGTGTCTGCCAGTTGGGAAATTGACTTGTTCGGAAAGATTTTGAATACCAAACGTGGGCAGAAAGTAGCCTACGAACAGAGCCAGTATGCAGAACAGGCTGTACGTTCACAGATTATTTGTGGTATAGCTAATGTGTACTATTCTTTGCTGATGCTCGACCGTCAGGTAGAAATTACGACTGAAACGGCTGCTATCTATAAAGAAAACGTACGAGTAATGGAAGCCATGAAAATTGCCGGTATGACAACCGAAGCTGCTGTAGCACAGATGCGTGCTGCCAGCCATCAGGTAGAGGCTTCGTTGATGGATTTGAAACGTCAGGTGCGTGAAACAGAAAATTCACTTGCTGTACTGTTGGCTAAGGCTCCTCAGACCATCGAACGCAGTACATTGGACGAACAGGTTATGCCGGAAGAACTGGCAGCGGGTGTACCGATGCAGTTATTGGAAAACCGTCCGGACGTGAAGATGGCTGAAATGACGCTTGCGGCTGCTTATTATACCACCAACTCTGCACGTGCAGCTTTCTATCCGGGCTTGAACATTACTGGTCTGGCAGGATGGACAAACGGTTCAGGTATTACAGTGGCTAATCCGGGTGAATTTATGCTGCAGGCTTTGGCTTCATTGGCTCAGCCTATTTTCAATAACGGTAAGCTGATTGCCAACCTGAAGGTTTCAAAGGCAGAAGAAAAGATTGCTCAGATGAATTATCAGCAGACTATTCTGGAAGCTGGAAAGGAAGTGAGCGATGCTCTGTATCTGTTCGATACACAGAATAAGAAACTGGTGGAAGACCGTGGACAGGTAGAGCAGTTGGATAAGGCAGTGACTTATACCAAGGCCTTGTTCCAGAGCGGAGATGCCACTTATCTGGAAATCCTGACCGCACAGCAGAATCTGCTGAGTGCACAGTTGTCAGAGGTAGCTGATAATTTCCAGCGTATGCAAGCTGTCATCAACTTGTACAGTGCGTTGGGAGGAGGAAGAAATTGATTAACCTTAAAATGAGAAAACTATGATAAGTCCTTTAGCTTATGTAGATCCGTCAGCCAAATTGGGTAAGAACGTGACGGTTCATCCATTTGCCTATATCGACAAGAATGTAGAGATAGGTGATGACAACGTGATTATGCCTTATGCCAGTCTGATGAGCGGCACACGTATGGGAAATGGAAATACAGTTTATCAGGGAGCTGTTGTGGCAGCAGTTCCCCAGGATTTTGCCTTTACAGGTGAAGAAACACTGGCTATTATCGGCAATAACAATGTGATTCGTGAAAATGCCGTGATTATTCGCGGTACACATGCTTCACATGCTACAAAAGTGGGTGATGGCAACTTCATCATGAGTGGAGCCCGTCTTTCTCATGACGTGGAAGTGGGTAACCGTTGCATTATCGGTAACGGTTCACAGGTTTCGGGCAACTGTATCATCTATGACAATGCCATCCTTACTTCCAATGTGCTGATGCAGGGAAATACACGTCTGGGAAGCTTCTCAGTAGTGCAGGGCGGATGCCGTTTCATTAAGGACATTCCTCCATATATTGTAGCAGCCCATGAACCGATTGCATTCTATAGCATTAATACAAAGGTGCTGGAGCATACCGGTTTTTCTGAAACCATTATCAAACACATTGCACAGGCATACCGTATCCTTTATAAGGCAAATACTTCATTGCATGATGCATTGGGACGTATTCGTGAACAGATTCCTAACGGACCGGAAATTGAAAACATTATCCAGTTTGTGGAAACTTCAAAATTAGGAATTATTCATTGATGTAGATAATGGCAGGGCGAAGAAAGGAAAACGACCGTGAAGAGTTAAAGTTGCGTGTGGTGGAAACAGCCTCCAAATCTTTTATGACTTTGGGGATTAAGGCTGTCCACATGGACGATATAGCAAGTTCGCTTTCTATATCCAAGCGTACGCTTTATGAACTGTTTGGAGATAAAGAAGAACTTCTGCTGGAAGTTTTCCGTTTTTATCGTCATTGTATGAATGAGTATATGCAAGAGATTGCTTCCAGCGCGAATAATGTGCTGGAAGTAATCCTTACATTTTATGAGCGTAAGTTCAATGAGTTGTGTTCGGTAAACCCTCTGTTCTTTCGTGACTTGCGCAAATATTCCAAGGTGTTGGACTATATACATGATGACCGTCGCAGGGGAGATGCTGATGCACTGGCCTATTTTCAAAAAGGGGTAGAGCAAGGTATTTTTCGTAGTGACATCAATTTTCAGATTATTAATCAGGCCATGGCCATGCAGATGGACTTATTGATTTATTCAGACATTACAGACCATTATCCGCTGGCCGAAATCTATAGTGAAATCACTATTCTACACATGCGGGGGATTACCACGGAAAAAGGTTACCGCATGGTCGATGATTTCTTGAAGAATATTCGAGAGAAACATACCAGATAATTTTGTACTTAAACTCCTCTATCTTTGATTTCTCGAAGATAGGATGCGGTTCGGCAATACTTGCACTCAAAAGCAAGCTTTTGGTTTGGTATTGCACTCACCTTTCGCTATCTTTGCACCCGGTTTTAGAGGAAAGTTCATGAAAAATAAATTATTATACACTTTTCTGTTCACCCTTCTGGTGGTGGCAGGCTTGTTTGCCATGCATTTTTTGCCGTCTGTTTCTTTTCGTGGCGAACCTTTGAGAAGGGTTGATTTGCTTTCAGACATTCGTATAAAGAAGGAAATAGCAGAACCTATGGATTCTGATACCTTGGTGTTGCCGCCTCCTGTAAAGCCTGCTTTTGTGGATACCTGCAAGAGTGGAATGGTCTGCATTGAAGAATATGCTGATTCTGCAGGGCGTGGAATGGAGTATTTCTATGAAGCTTTGGGAAAGGTGTCTTCTTTGGACCGCCCGGTACGTATTGCCTATTTCGGAGATTCATTTATTGAGGCCGATATTCTGACCGGTGATTTGCGCGAAATGTTGCAGAAGCGTTTTGGCGGATGTGGGGTGGGATATGTGCCCATCACAACGAAAATAGCTGGTTTCCGTCCTACGGTACACCATTCGTTTGGTGGATGGGGCAGTCACTCCATTACAGATTCCACCTATTTTGACCGTTCCCGTCAGGACATTTCCAATCATTATTTTATTCCTTCTTCGGGAGCTTATGTCAGCCTGAAAGGTGAGAAACGCTTCTTGTCGCATATTGATACCTGCGAAGTGTCTACCTGTTATTTCCTGACTTCCGATTCTTTGCGGTTGGCTGCATCTGTCAATGGAGGAGAGGCACAGCCATTTTCTGTGGGTGGAAAAGAAGAGTTGCAGTCTGTGTCTGTGAACGGACGTATCGGATCTGTGCGCTGGAAAGTGGAGCAGCTGGATTCTACAGCTTTGTTCTATGCCGTGACGATGGATCCGCGTCAAGGTGTGGTAGTCGATAATTTCAGTACCCGTGGAAGCAGCGGACAGCAGTTGGGTAATATTCCGATGTCGATACTTCGTCAGTATAACCGTCTGCGTACATACGATTTGATTGTGTTGCAGTACGGGCTGAATGTAGCTTCAGACAAGGTAATGAACTATACCTATTACAAGGATGCGATGAAACCGATAGTGGAGCGTTTGAAGACGGCCTTTCCGGAGGCTTCTGTCCTGATTGTCGGGGTGGGAGATAGAGAAAACAAGGATGAAAACGGCGAATTGCGTACCATGCCGGGGGTGAAGCGCCTGATTCGTTACCAGCAGGCACTTGCGGCAGAAACGGGTGTGGCATTCTGGAATATGTTCGAAGCCATGGGAGGAGAAGGTAGTATGGTAGAGATGGTGAACCACAAGCCTCAGATGGCCAATTATGACTATACTCACATCAATTTCAGGGGAGGAAAGCACATTGCCGGACTTTTGTTTGAAACGTTGATGTACGGCAAGGAACAGTACGAAAAACGAAAAGCTTATGAAATGGAGTGAGATACGTTTTTGGGGGATATTCTTCGGATTCCTTTTGGGGGCATTGCCGCTTTTAGCGCAGGATGTGTTGCCGGAGAAGTCGCGTCCGGACCGTCATTCCGGTCATGTGTCCGACAGCGAGGCCATGCAGCAGCTGATGCGCTTTGTGGAAGTCAGCAATCCGATGCCTGCCGGCTTTAAGGGAACAACTGAGAATACGATTACAGACCCTACGCATGAACTGGAGCCTTTCTGGCAGAAGCTTTCCGTGCTCGACCGTCCGTTACGTATCGTGCACATCGGCGATTCTCATGTGCGGGGGCATGTGTATCCTTATATTGTACGGCGTCAGCTGGAAGACGATTTCGGACGGGAGGCCGTGCTCGATATGCAGGTGAGTTACCGTACTTCGGGACTGGCGCAGGAAACGGGGGCCGCAGGAATTGTGTATCACATAGTAGGAGTAAACGGAGCGACTTGTGCTTCTTTTGCTACACCTGAGAATATTCGTCAGATTATCGAACTGAATCCGGACCTGGTTATTCTTTCGTTCGGCACCAATGAAGCGCATGGTCGCCGTTATTTTTCGGCGGAGCACTTGGCACAGATGGATAATCTGTTAGAAGAATTGAAGAAAGGATGTCCGCAGGCGGTATATCTGCTGACCACTCCTCCCGGAGCGTATGTCCGCAATGGCCGACGGGGCGCAAGAGTAATCAATCCTCGTACGAAATTAGTGGTAAAGACAGAACTGGATTATGCGGCTTCGCGGAAACTCGCTATATGGGATATGTATCACGTGGTAGGAGGTGAACGTTATGCTTGTCTGAACTGGAGTAATGGAAACTATTTCCAGCGTGACAAGATTCATTTCACGCAGGAAGGATATATTTTGCAGGGACTATTATTACACGAAGCGATTATCAAATCATACAACAATTATGTGGAAACTCAACTGGACGGAACTTGGAATTGACTTGGACAGACTGAAAGAGGTATTGACATACGATGCGGCGCAGCCGATGATTTTCAGCAGCGGCTTCTTCCTGCTTCTTTTTCTCGGATTCAGCCTGGTGTATCTGCTTTTGCAGAAACGGACTACGGCACGCCTGCTGTTTGTCACCTTGTTTTCTTATTATTTCTATTATAAAAGCAGCGGAACCTATTTCTTCCTGCTGGGCATTGTCACGGTGTCCGACTTCCTGCTGGCGCGCAGGATGGAGATGACGGTGGAGCACTGGAAGCGGAAGATGCTGGTGGTGTGCAGCTTGTGTATCAACCTCGGGCTGCTATGTTATTTCAAGTACACCAATTTCTTTTACGAAATGCTGGCTCCGTTGTGGAACGGACGGTTCGAGCCGCTGGACATATTCCTTCCGGTAGGGATTTCTTTCTTTACCTTCCAGTCGCTGAGCTATACCATCGACGTGTACCGGCGTGATTTGAAACCCTTGTCCAGTCTGCTGGATTATGCTTTCTATGTGTCTTTCTTCCCGCAGCTGGTGGCAGGACCTATCGTGCGTGCCCGCGATTTCATTCCGCAAATCCGCCGGCCCTTGTCCGTCACGTCCGAGATGTTCGGTCAGGGCATCTTCTTTATCGTGAGCGGTTTGTTCAAGAAGGCGGTGATTTCGGACTACATCAGCGTGAACTTCGTGGAGCGTATTTTCGACAATCCGGGATTGTATTCCGGACTGGAAAACCTGTTTGGGATTTACGGATATGCCTTGCAGATATACTGTGACTTTTCGGGCTACAGTGACATGGCTATCGGACTTGCCCTGCTGCTGGGATTCCATTTCCCTCCCAACTTTGATTCGCCTTATAAGGCGGACAGTGTGACCGATTTCTGGCATCGCTGGCACATCTCCTTGTCTACCTGGTTGCGCGACTATCTGTATATTTCCCTGGGCGGTAACCGAAAGGGAAAAATCCGTACCTACATCAACCTGATACTGACCATGCTTTTAGGTGGTTTGTGGCACGGTGCTTCGTGGAACTTTGTGGTGTGGGGCGGATTGCACGGAGTGGCATTGGCCTTACATAAGTTTTTCCGTAACCTATTGGGTCGGCCCAAACAATATCGCAGCCGAGGAATACGTAAATTCTTTGCTGTGGTATTGACTTTCCATTTTGTATGCTTCTGCTGGATATTCTTCCGAAACTCCACGTTTGAGGCTTCGGTGACCATGATTCGCCAGATATTTACAGCCTTCCATCCGGAATTGCTGGAGCAGCTTTTGACGGGCTACTGGAAAGTGTTTGCATTGATGGGAGTAGGCTTCTTGCTTCATTTCTGTCCCGACAGCTGGCAGAATGCGTGCAGCCGGGGCATGGTGCGTATGCCGCTCATAGCCCAGGCACTGATAATGATTGCGCTGATTTATCTGGTCATTCAGGTGAAAAGCAGCGATATTCAGCCGTTTATCTACTTCCAGTTCTGATGTGTGAGGTCGTATAGGCGTGTAAGAGTAAAACTATTTTAGTTTTCACTCCCTATTTTTTCAGGAAAAAATTAGGAGAAAAGACCGAATAATTGTATTTTTGTCACGCTTTCGAAATATCCTTTCTCAAAAAAGGACGTTGGAAAGTGTGCTTATTGATATTTGCGCCCGTAGTTCAATGGATAGAATAAAGGATTCCGGTTCCTTCGATTGGGGTTCGACTCCCCACGGGCGTACATAAAGCTTATTAGACTGAAAAAGAACGGTTTAATAAGCTTTTTTGTTTATAGATACCAGCCTTCAGACATCGCGATTTGTACTTTCGGAAAAAACGCTCCTACGTTTGTGCTAAAACGCCTTTGCGTTTGATATAAAACGTACTTGCGTTTCATGTAAAACGCACTTGTGTTTTAAGTAAAACGTACTTGCGTTTTGATTGAAGCGTCAAAGCGTTTTCCGGTAAATGCAAAGGCCTTTTCTGAGGGTGAAAAAAATCACTGTTTAAAGTTGACTGAGAGATGAAAAACTACATGTTTGAAATTTGTGCGAACTCTGCAGAGAGTTGCGTGGCTGCCCAGCAGGGAGGTGCTCATCGGGTAGAATTGTGTGCCGGCATGCCGGAAGGTGGAACTACTCCGTCGTTGGGCGAGATAAAAGTGGCCCGTAAGTTGATTGACATCCGTCTGCATGTCATTATCCGTCCGCGTGGAGGAGATTTTCTGTACACGCCTTCTGAACTGGAGATTATGGAAGAAGATATTCGGGCTGCCCGTCAGGCGGGAGCTGATGGAGTGGTGTTCGGTTGCCTTACACCGGAAGGCGAGCTGGACAAGCCGGCCATGCAGCGTCTGATGGAAGCTTCCAAAGGACTTTCGGTGACTTTCCACCGTGCATTTGATTATGTCAAATCTCCCCGTGAGGCACTTGAAGAACTGATAGGCATGGGGGTGAACCGTGTGCTGACTTCTGGCCAGATGCCTACGGCCATGGAAGGGGCACCTTTGCTGGCTGAACTGGTGAAGCAGGCGGGCGACCGCATTATCATCATGCCGGGCTGCGGAGTGAACGAACATAACATTGCGGAACTGGCCCGTGTGACGGGAGCCGGTGAGTTCCATTTTTCGGCACGCGAACAAAAAGAAAGCCGGATGCTTCTTCGCAATCCGGCTTTGTCGATGGGAGGTACGGATATGGATGAATATGCTCATCCGGTCACGACTCCCGAAAAGGTGCGTCGCACCATTGAGGCGCTTACAGTCCGTGGATAACATGGAGCAGTTGCTCGCCCATGCCGATGGTGTATCCGTGTGATTCGAAGACTACACGGTTGAACGTATCGCCCAGGATAATCACCGGCAGGGTGGGTTTGCTGCCCAGCTTCATATTTTCAGCAATCATTTTCAGAATGCTTCCGTCTTTGTCTATACCGAACACTACGTTCGACGGAAGGTTGGGGAATTCCTTGCGGTCGAATTTCTTATAGGCTGCTTCGTCAGTGAAAAGCAGTACAATCGTACGTCCCCATTTCTCAAATTCCGCTTTCTTTACTTCGATGTCTTTCAGGGCATGATTGGTCGGTTCCTGACCTACGCCCAATACGCCGACAATGTAATATCCTCTTCCGGTAGTGTTGAGGACAGATACTTGTTCATCGGTGCCCGGACGGGTGTAGAGTGCTTCGGAATTGAAGCTGCCGATGACACGTACTTCTTCCGTATTGTTGCGCATGCAGAGAGGAGTCACCGTGGTCTTTCCTTTGTCGACAGAGAAGAATGAAACCTGGATCAATACGCCTCCGTTGGCCATACGGCTACCCGTTACCATCATATAATAACCGGTCGACATGCTGCTTCCGTTTTTCAGCAGAGAAGCCCAGCTGGCATCTTCCGGATGGTTCTGCAACTGGAATGTGCCGTTGTCATACTTCGACAGGGTGAAGTGAGTGTAATATTTCGGATTGTCCAGTCGAGGAATAGCCTGGTAAGTAGCTTTCAATACACCTTCCGACAGACTTCCACCTTCTGAACTTTCAAAGTCCACCAATACCGGTTTTCCGTTGAGGCGGTAGCAGATGTTACCGTTTACTTCATCCTTCCAGGCGGGGATACCTAAGCTACGGGCAGCAGCTACGAAGAAAATGTCTCTGGACTGTGAGTCGGTTACACGGCTGCGCCATACACCTTCGGGTGAGGTAATGGTGAATATCGTACTCAGGTCGTTGCGGATAGACAGGCTGTCCTTACACCATTTCATGAGCACTTGCGGGTCAGCTTTGATTTGTGCGGCTAGTTCGGCAGACAAGGCTTTCTGCAGGTAGGTACGGTAAGGAGTCAGCATTTCAGTGGCAATACGCGGTGCAAGCACTTCTTTTACGTCAGCTTTCGCATCGGTAGCATACAAATGGTCTTCCAGAATGCTGCAAGGTGTGTCGCGCAGGTCTTTATCAGCCAGTGTGCTGAGCAATTCCAATGCACGGGCACCCTGTCCCTTTTCCGCAGCATTCGACAGGAACTGCATGATGTCCGCATGGTTTCCTCTGGATTTCAGAATGTATGTGCTTGTTTGGTTCACATCCAGTTTCAGTCCTTCTGCAAAAGCCTTGGCCTTTTCTTCGGTGGGGAAGCTGGCTACGTAAGCATTGCGGATAGAATCTTCCTGAGCCATACGCCGGTTGTTTTCCTTACGCTGTGCATCGGTCACTTCCGGGAAGTTGGCTTTTTCAGCCGGTGGCACAATGTGCAAGGTATCGGTAAATACATCTCCCGGACGGTGAGAAAGCGTTAATGTGACTTCTTTATCTTTTCCGAAAGAAACTTTCTGCAAGCCGAAGTGGTCATTTGCCGAAGCGTAGACTACCATGTCGCCCAATCCGGCAGAAAGTGATGCTTTTCCTTGTGCGTCGGTCGTTTTGTTGGCTACGGTGAAGAATTCAGCGTAATTGTAAATCTTGAACTCTACGTGTGCACCTTCTACGGCCTTACCCTGAGCATCTACCACCGTGACAGTGACGGGGGCACTCTGTCCGTAGTTGTCGATGATGTTGATTTCCGTATAGTTGGCAGTGGTTTTCATCACTTCTTCCGGTCCGTCGTATGCACCGAATACTTTGGTGTGCATCAGCATACCTCTGCTGGCAGGAGCATTGAACCATCCTAAGTTCAGTACCGGTTCCGGTTCGCAGGCACCAAGGAAGTACCATTTGCCGTCCACCCAGGCTTCTACCCAGGCATGGTTGTCGTCAGTATGTGCCCAGCGCGGGGTGTACACCTGACGGGCAGGGATACCTACGGCACGGAGAGCGACTACCAGGAAGGTCGATTCTTCACCGCAACGTCCGTAAGCCGTTTTCACAGTAGCCATCGGGGCACTGGTACGGATGTCGGTCGGGGTATAGATTACTTTTTCATGGCACCAGTGGTTTACTTCCAGCACGGCATCGTACATGGATAGTTTTTCCACACGCGGCATCAGTTCCTGGCGGAACACTTCGCGTGCATTATCCAGGTTTTCGTTGTTTACTCTGACAGGGAGTACAAAGTGGCGGAATATCATGTCGGGAATTCCGGCTCCCCATGAAGTCTCTTTTCGGTTCTGAAGTGCCAGACGTACATTTTTCAGGTAGAATTCTCCGGAATAGTCGGAAATATCGCCCGGAGTCATGTAGGCATACAGGAACATCATGGCTTCCCGTTCCTCCAGCGACATGTCTTCATTGAAGATGTCAAAAAGATTTCCCCGGTTGAGAATCTCCTTCTTCTGTCCGAAATCAGCTTCCACTTTGTTGCGGTAGTCGGCTTCTTTCAGAAAATGGTTGGGAGAAGTCGAGGTACACGACGGGAAGAGGCAACTGAGCCAAAATGCAAATGCGGGAATGAGTAGTTTTTTCATGCAGGTAAAAAGATTTGGTAAATACAGAAATAAAAAAGACACGGAAACGAGAAGTTCTTCCTTTCGGGGTGAACTTCTGCGTTTCTGTGTCTTTTGGCTTAAAATGTGATATGCACTTAAATAGGTTTATATTCTACAAATGCTTCCATAGCTTCATAGCAAGCCAGACCTAACTGGTCGTAAAGTGAAGCAGTTCCGCGGTTGCGGTCTTCACTTCTCTGCCAGAACAGACGTTCGTCATTGCCCAGGAACGGTGCGCTTTCCATCTGAGACTGGTGTTTCAGGATAGAGTTACGTTTTGCACGAAGTTCTTCCGGACTCAACGGTACGGCCATTTCGATGTTTTCGATTTCCCATTCTGCCCATGCACCACGGTACATCCAGATGCGGCAGTCTTTCAGCCATTCTGCACCGGCATTCTTTTCTTCATCGATAGCGGCAAAAACAGCGTCCGTACATACGCGGTGAGTACCATGCGGGTCGGCCAAGTCGCCGGCTACATAAATCTGATGAGGTTTCACTTCGCGGAGCAGGTTGAGCACGATTTCTACGTCGGCCTCGCTGATCGGGTTCTTTTCAATCTTTCCGGTTTCATAGAACGGAAGGTCAAGGAAGTGACAGCGGCTGAGCGGAATACGGTTGAATGTACAAGCAGTACGAGCTTCACCACGACGAATCAGACCTTTGATGGTCAGGATGTCGCGTGTATCCATGTCGCCTTCTTTCTTGGTAGAGAAGAACTGTTTGATTTCAGCATATTTGTCGCTGATAACCTTGTCTTCACTATTTTCGAACAACTGGTTAAAACCGTTGATGAAATGCATGAAACGTACTACTTCTTCATCGCCTACGGCAATGTTTCCGGAAGTTTCGTAAGCCACGTGTACTTCATGTCCCTGCTGAACGAGACGGCGCAGTGTACCTCCCATGGAGATTACATCGTCATCCGGATGCGGAGAGAATACCACCACACGTTTCGGGAACGGTTTGGCACGTTCCGGACGATAAGTATCATCGGCATTCGGTTTACCACCCGGCCATCCGGTAATGGTGTGCTGCAGGTCGTTGAATACCTTGATGTTGGCATTGTAGGCAGAGCCGTAAAGAGCCAGCAGTTCGCTCAAGCCGTTTTCATTATAGTCCTTGTTGGTCAGTTTCAGAATAGGCTTGTTCAGTGTAGTACACAACCATACGATGGCACTTCTTACCAGTTTGTCGTTCCATTCGCAGCTGGTTACCAGCCATGGACGCTGAATACGAGTCAGATGAGCTGCCGCAGCCAGGTCTACGCAAACAGAAGTGTTGGCATGAAGCTGCAGGTAAGATGCCGGCAGTGTATCACTTACCTTGTCTTCCACTGCACTTCGGATGATGTCAGCTTTGTCTTCACCCCAGGCCAGCATATAAACTTTTCTGGCTCCCATAATGGTATTGATACCCATGGTGATGGAGCAGGGAGGAAGATTGTCTACACCGATATTATGTGCAGCTTCAGAACGAGAAGTTGCATCAATCAAAATCAGGCGGGTAGTAGAGCTGGCATGTGAACCAGGTTCGTTCATACCGATGTTTCCTTCACGTCCGATTCCCATGATAACCATATCAAGACCTCCAAAGGTCTGTATACGCTGTTCGTACAAACGGCAGTGTTCGATGATGGCTTCCTGAGGGATGCTACCGTCCATTGTAAAGATATTCTGGCGGTCAATGTCTATCTGTGAAAGGAAAAGCTTGTTCAGGTGGCTGAAACTGCTTCCAGCACCTTCGGTCAGCGGATAATATTCATACAGGTTGAAGAATACCACGTTGCGGAAACTTACGCCTTCATCCTTGTGTTTCCGAATCAGTTCGGTGAACAGCGGACGCAGGGAAGCACCTGTACCTATGGCAATGGTACAGAATTTTCCTTCACGCTGTCTGTCCTGTATCTTTGCGACGATTTCATTGGCAATCTGTACCACACCTTCTTCGCTTGTTTCGAAGATGTTGGTCGGGATTTTTTCCAGTCGTGTCAGGACAGAACGTTCTACTGCGTTTCCCGGACGATAGTAACGTGGGGAAACGCGATTCAGTGAAATTTGAGAGCTAAGATTGGTTCTCATGATTCAGCGAATTAGAGGTTGTTTTTTTCAATATCTTTGAAGTACTTGTAGGTACCAACTTTCAGTTCGTCAGTAGCTGCTTCGTCACATACGATGATACCGTGCTGGTGCATCTGCAATGCGCTGATAGTCCACATCTGTGTGATGCCGCCTTCTACTGCATGCTGCAATGCACGTGCCTTGTTATGTCCGTTACAGATAATCAGTACTTCTTTAGCAGAAAGTACAGTACCAACTCCTACGGTCAATGCTGTCTTAGGCACTTTGTTCACGTCGTTGTCGAAGAAACGTGAGTTAGCGATGATGGTATCAGTAGTCAGTGTTTTCACACGTGTGCGTGAAGTCAGTGAAGAGCCCGGTTCGTTGAAAGCAATGTGACCGTCAGGACCGATACCTCCTAAGAACAGGTCGATGCCGCCGAACTTTTCAATTTCTTTTTCATAGTTGGCACATTCAGCTTCCAGGTCGGCTGCGTTACCGTTCAGGATGTGAATGTTTTCCTTGCAGATGTCAATATGATTAAAGAAGTTATTGAACATGAATGAATGGTAGCTTTCAGGATGAGATTCCGGCAAGCCTACGTATTCGTCCATATTGAAAGTCACTACATTCTTGAATGATACCACTCCCTTCTTGTTTAATTCAATCAGGGCCTTATACATACCCAGAGGAGATGAACCTGTGGGAAGTCCTAATACAAACGGTTTTTCTTTAGTAGGATTAGCTGCGTTGATTTTTTTTGCAACATAGTTTGCTGCCCAGTTGGACAGAGAACTGTAATCGGGTTCAATGATTAATCTCATGGTGGTTAGAATTTTGAATATTGAAATTAAATTAACTTGTTTCTTTCTCCTTTGTGATAAGAATTTTCTTACTCCATGCAAATATATCAAAGCTTACTCAGAAAGGCAAATAAAAAAATAGTTTTTTTATGCATGAGTTTTTAAAGAAAAATTCTACATTTGTAAATGTTTCTATAAAAAATAACAAATATGGGTCAGACTCTATTGAAGAATATACAGAAAGGCGTAAAAAGTGCATTGGTGAAGCAGCGTATCATTACGCACCTGATTTATGCGGGAAGCACTACAATCACAGATTTGTCCAAATCGATGGGACTAAGTGTGCCTACCGTGACAAAGTTTGTGGATGAAATGTGCAAGGAGGGATATGTGAACGATTGTGGAAAACTGGAAACCAGTGGAGGTCGTCATCCAAGTTTGTATGGACTGAATGCGGATTCTGCCTATTTTATCGGGGTAGCGATGGCGGTACAGTCGTTAAGCCTGGGGGCAATCAACTTTAAGGGGGATGTGCTTCAGACCAAGATGGAAATTCCGTTCAAGCTGGAAAATACACCGGAATGTTTGGAACATATCTGTCAGGAAATAGAAACATTTATCGATGAACTTCCGTGCGACAAATCAAAGATTCTGAATATCTGTATTGGTATGACCGGACGAGTAAATCCGGAAACGGGCTGCAGCTATACGCATCTGACTTTTGGTGAGAAACCTTTGGCAGAGATGTTCTCCGAAAGATTGGGTATTAATGTGTGCATTGATAACGATAGCCGTGCAATGGCATACGGAGAATATATCATGCGCTCGGAGAAATGTCCGAAGAACCTGATTTATGTGAATGTAAACTGGGGGTTGGGACTCGCTATCATCATTGACGGTAAACTGTATTCGGGAATGTCTGGTTTTGCGGGTGAGTTTGGACATAATTACGGATATGATAACCAGCAGATCTGTTATTGCGGAAAGAAAGGCTGTATTGAAACGGAGGTATCCTGCTCGGCTTTGTATCGGAAGTTTATTGCCCGTTTGCGTCAGGGAGAAAACTCTGTGTTGCTGAAAGAGAAATCCATCGATGAAATAACTTTAGCAGATATTATTTCTGCTGTTCGTCGTGAAGATGTGCTGGCCATTGAGCTGGTGGAAGAGATTGGCGCGAAACTGGGACGTCACATTGGTGACCTGATTAATGTGTTCAATCCGGAACAGGTAATTATCGGAGGAGAATTCTCGAAGGTAGGAGAGTATTTGTTGCCTCCGGTTATTTCGGCAGTCCGTAAATATACGCTGAATTTAATGTATAAGGATTCGGATATTGTATTGTCGGAACTGAAAGAAAAGGCAAACGTCATAGGAGCTTCTCTGTTGTCAAGAAGTAAGTTGTTTGCATTGGAATAAAATTTTGTTGAGATAAAAAATCCCCGGAAAGTGAAGTTGTACTTCGGTTTTCCGGGGATTTTTCTTTATAGGGATGTATCTTGTAAACTTTGACGGCATGTCTCCCAGTTTTCGTTGAAGGCAGCCATGGAGGGGAACAGGATGTTGGCACCTTCTTGCAGAAGCACGTCGTTTGGAAGCGGACCGGTGTTCAGTGCAATGGTGAAGATACCGGCAGCTACTCCAGCTCTGACTCCTAACGGCGCATTCTCAATGACTACCGCTTCGTTGGCTTGTATGCCGGCTTTCTGCAAGGCCATCAGGTAAGGTTCAGGATTGGGCTTTCCATATTTTACATCAAAAGCGGTTACCATCAGTTCTCGTTGGAAGATGTCGGGGAAGTAGTGGTTCAACTTGTCCAATAACGAGAGTTGTCCGGAGCCGGTTACAACCATCGGAATCAGTCCGTCTGCTTTTATTTTTTTCAGGACCTCGAATGCGCCGGGCATAGGGTCGGCTTTGGGCAACTGATTGAATATGTCGCTCTTGGTCTGGTAGATTCGTTTGATTTCTTCTTCATCGGCCTCATAGCCTCTTTCTCTTTGGCTGACGATGTTGATGGTTGCCGCACCGGTACGTCCTTCGTGGAGGTAGGCTTCCTCTTTGCTCAGGCTCATTCCGTATTGCTTCATTGCCTTATGCCAGGCGGTGGCATGGTTCTTCATGGAGTCGAACAATACTCCGTCCATATCGAACAATACGGCCTTTAAGTCGATGCGTGTATAATGATGGGTGGTAAGATATTGGTTGATTTCTTGTTGGAACATGATGATATGGTTTATAATATTCAGGCACGCATTACATGAATGCACTTTCCTTGTAGAAAGAAAGAGTGCTTTTCATGTAATTCGTGCCTGTCAATTAAAAACGGAGTGATAGACTCTCGTTTATTTATTTTTTCAGACGAGCCCGGATTGCTTCAGATTCTTTTTCGTATCCCGGCTTGTTCAGAAGAGCAAACATGTTTTTCTTGTAAGCTTCTACGCCCGGCTGGTTGAACGGATTTACTTCGAGCAGGTATCCGCTGATTCCGCAAGCCTTTTCGAAGAAATAGATAAGCTGTCCCAAGTAGTATTCGTTCAATGAAGGAACGCTTACACGCAAGTTAGGAACTCCACCGTCTACGTGTGCAAGCTGTGTACCGAGTTCGGCCATCTTGTTTACTTCGTCGATGCGTTTGCCTGCCAGGAAGTTCAGGCCATCCAGGTTTTCTTCATCGCTCGGGAAGTGAAGTTCGTGGCTTGGAGTTTCTACAGAAACCACTGTCTCGAAGATGCTGCGTTCACCCTGCTGAATCCACTGTCCCATAGAGTGCAGGTCAGTAGAGAAGTCTACAGAGCTCGGATAGATACCTTTCAGGTCCTTGCCTTCAGATTCACCGTACAGCTGTTTCCACCATTCCATGAAGTAGTGAAGTTTCGGCTGGAAGTTTACTAAGATTTCAATTTTCTTTCCGCTCTGATACAGTTCGTTACGAGTAGCAGCATACAAAGCAGCCGGGTTTTCGTACATGTTTTCGTTGGCACAAACTTTTTCCATTTCGCAAGCGCCGGCAACCAGCTGGTCAATGTCGATTCCAGCTACTGCAATAGGAAGCAAGCCTACCGGAGTCAATACAGAGAAACGTCCGCCTACATTGTCAGGAATGATGAATGATTTGTAACCTTCCTTGTCGGCTGTTGTACGGGCTGCACCTTTCTTGGCATCTGTAACAGCTACGATAACCTTGCGAGCCATTTCCTTGCCTCTCTGGTCTTCACACTGCTTTTTCAACAGACGGAAAGCAAGAGCGGTTTCAGTAGTTGTTCCAGATTTAGATATGTTGATTACACCAAATTTTTTGTCTTTCAGGAATTCAGTCAGTTCGAACAGGTAGTCTTCGCTGATGTTGTGTCCGGCAAAAATAATAGTAGGCTGTCCGGCTTTTTTCTCCTGCAACCAAGCAAAGCTGTTTGACATAGCTTCGATGACTGCGCGTGCGCCTAGGTAACTTCCTCCGATACCAGCTACGATTACTACGTCGCAGTTTTCGCGAAGTGTCTGTGCGGTAGCTTTCAGGTCATCCAAGTGTTCCTTTGTGATGGAAGAAGGTAAATGCAACCAACCCAAGAAGTCGTTTCCTAAGCCTGTGCCTTTTTCCAGCGTTTCCATACAAGCTTTTACCTTTGGTTCATAAGAAGCCAATTTTTCCTTAGATATAAAATCTAAAGTCTTTTCAATGTTCAGATTAATGTTTTCCATAACTGTTTTCTGATTTTATCTAAATGAGTCAGTTAATAATTTGATTTCTATCATTGGTGATATACGTTCGTAAAGAATATTATAGACGGCATCCACAATGGGCATATTGACATGCAGGTGCTTGTTCAGTTCCTTGATACATTTGGTTCCGTAATATCCTTCGGCAATCATTTCCATTTCAATCTGGGCACTTTTTACGGAATATCCCTTACCAATCATGGTACCGAACACGCGGTTACGGCTGAAATTGGAATAAGAAGTCACGAGAAGGTCGCCCAGATAGGCTGAATCGTTTGTACAGCGGTTTACGGGATGTACGGTATCTAAGAACCGGTTCATTTCCTGTAAGGCATTGGACACCAGCACGGCCTGGAAGTTGTCTCCATATTTCAGACCGCTGCAGATTCCGGCTGCAATGGCATATACATTCTTCAACACAGAAGCATATTCAATGCCGGCTACGTCCGTATTGACCGAAGTCTTGATGTAATGCCCGGCCAGTTGCCGTGCAAACATCTTGGCTTTTTCAATGTCTTTGCATCCCACGGTGAGATAAGAAAGTCGTTCCAATGCTACTTCTTCCGCATGACAGGGACCTGCCAGTACGGCTATGTTGTTTTCAGGAACGTCATAAATCTTATGGAAATAATCGGATACGATAAGGTTTTCGTCGGGTACGATACCCTTGATGGCAGTAACGATGAATTTATCCTTCAGCTTGGTTTTTAGCTTTTTGAGGTGACTTTTCAGATACGGTGAAGGTGTGACAAAGATCAGGGTATCCGACTCTCTCACTACCTTGTTGATGTCTGATGAAAAGTTGATGCATTTCATGTCGAAACGCACACTTGTCAGATAGGCTGGATTGTGACCCAGACGCTTGAATTCTTCAATTCGGTCGTCACGGCGCATATACCAGTTTATGGATTCAGCCTGGGTTAAAATGATTTTAGCTATAGCAGTGGCCCAGCTGCCTCCCCCCATAATCGCTATTTTCCCGGGTAATTTCATACTCTTATATTTAATGAAAAACAGATATGAAGGACAAGACATGTGCTTTGTCCTTCATACACTTTCATTCATTTATTTAATCTTTTCTATCCAGCCAGCTACTTCGTCTACTGTGGGGTTGGCAAGTTCCAGTTTGTATTTCTTGTTGATGCCACAAATATCCTGATGAAGTTTCTGCGGATTCACGTCCTTCATGTCAGTCACGAGGTTGTATCCGGCTTTCTGAATTACCGGAACCCAGTCTTCTGCGATTCCTAATTCCATGAATTTAGCAGGCGCATCTTTCGGGATTACTTTTTCCGGACGCATCTGCGGGAAGAACAACACTTCCTGAATGGTACTCTGACCGGTCATCAGCATTACCAGACGGTCCATACCGATACCCATACCTGAAGTAGGAGGCATACCGTATTCCAATGCACGAACGAAGTCCTTGTCGATAATCATTGCTTCGTCGTCTCCCTTTTCACTCAGTCTCATCTGCTCTTCGAAGCGTTCCAGCTGGTCAATCGGGTCGTTCAATTCAGAGTATGCGTTACACAACTCTTTACCGTTCACCATCAGCTCAAAGCGCTCTGTCAAATCTGGATTGCTGCGGTGTTTCTTTGTCAGCGGAGACATTTCGATAGGATAGTCAGTGATGAAAGTCGGCTGAATGTAGTTGCCTTCGCAGAATTCGCCGAAGATTTCGTCAATCAGCTTACCCTTACCCATGGTGTCATCAATTTCCATGTTGAGCTTCTTGCAAACTTCACGAATCTGTTCTTCGTTCATGCCTGTCAGGTCATAGCCAGTGAATTCCTTGATAGAATCCAGCATGGTTACACGTTTGAACGGAGCTTTGAAGTTAATCATGTTGTCGCCTACCTGTACCTCTGTAGTACCGTTTACATCCAGACAGATTTTTTCAATCATGTTTTCTGTAAACTTCATCATCCAGTTGTAATCCTTGTAAGCAACGTAGATTTCCATACAGGTAAATTCCGGATTGTGTGTACGGTCCATACCTTCGTTACGGAAGTTTTTACCGATTTCATACACACCTTCGAAACCACCCACAATCAGTCTCTTCAGGTACAGCTCACTGGCAATACGCATGTACAATGGAATATCCAATGCGTTGTGGTGAGTGATAAACGGACGTGCCGCAGCACCTCCGGCAATAGACTGAAGAATCGGAGTTTCTACTTCGATATATCCTTTCGAGTTGAAATACTCTCTCATAGAGTTGTAGACCTTGTTCCGTTTCAGGAAGATTTCTTTAACTCCGTCGTTTACTACCAAGTCTACATAGCGCTGACGGTAACGGAGTTCAGGGTCTTCAAACTTATCGTAAGCCACTCCATCTTTGTATTTTACAATCGGGAGCGGACGAATTGATTTCGACAATACAGTCAGTTTCTGTGCATGGATAGAGATTTCGCCCATTTGGGTACGGAATACAAAACCTTCGATTCCTACGAAATCGCCCAAATCCAGCAAGCGTTTGAAAACTACATTATATAAATCTTTGTTTTCATCCGGACAGATATCATCGCGGGTTATATATACTTGTATACGGCCTTTAGAATCCTGTAATTCAATGAAAGACGCTTTTCCCATTACACGACGAGACATGATACGTCCTGCAACGGATACTTTGCGAGGTTCAGCATCATCTTTGAATTCGGCTTTTATGTCAGTCGAAAAAGCGTTGGTTACATACTCGGCAGCAGGGTATGGTTCAATCCCCATTGCTCTCAACTCATTCAGGCTGTTACGTCTGATTATTTCCTGTTCGCTTAATTCTAATACGTTCATTTGTTAGTATATTAACTCATTCTGGGCACAAAAATAAAAAACATTTTGCAAATAATCCCTATTTATAAGGTTCTTTTAGAATAAAAAGCCACGACTCTTGCGTGAAAAACAGGCAGCAGGCTAGGGTTTTATCATCGTGGCTTTGACGTTTTTACCTTGACACGTACGTGACGAGGTCTTGACACGTTCGTGCGGATGTCTCGTCACGTTCGAGTCGAGACCTTGACAGCAACGTGTCGAGGTATTTTTGTATAAGCGTTTGCAGAAATATACAATTACGTGTGTCTTTAAAGTATTTTGATGCTAATTTTTGGTTTCTATGATTAATTTGTTACCTTTGGGCGTTTCTAATGAATGAAAAGCATGAAAGTTATTTTATTACAGACAGATATTTGTTGGGCCGATCCTGCAGCCAATGTGGCTTACATGGATAAACTCATCAGTGCCCACGCACAAGGAACAGACTTGTTTGTTCTACCGGAAATGTTTTCCACCGGATTTTGTACTTCGCCGGAAGGCATTGCCGAATCATCCGATAGTGCTACCCTTCGGTGGATGAAGCAAAAAGCTGCCGAACGTAATTGTGCGATTGCCGGAAGTGTTTCGGTCGAGGAAAACGGAAAGTTCTATAACCGCTTCTATTTTGTGCATCCTGACGGAAACGTGCAGTGGTACAATAAAAAGCATCTGTTTACGTATGGAGGGGAAGACAAACACTATACGGCCGGACAGGAACGGGTGGTTGTGAATTTCCGTGGTGTTCGTTTCCTGCTGGAAGTTTGCTATGACCTGCGTTTCCCGGTATGGTCACGCAACCGGGGCGACTACGATGCGGCGATTTATGTAGCCAGCTGGCCTTCGCCCAGAGTGGAAGCCTGGAAAGCTTTGTTGCGTGCCCGTGCCATCGAGAACCAGTGCTATGTACTGGGGGTAAACCGGGTCGGGAAGGATCCCTATTGCGAATATAGCGGAGGAACAGCGGGCATAGACCCGTATGGTAAAACACTTTCTGCCTGTGCGGATGGGGAAGAAGGCTTTGCAGAAGTTGTGATTGATATGGAGGAACTGCAATCGTTCCGGAAAAAATTCCCGGTATTGAACGATGCCGACTCTTTTACACTGAATTAATTTCTATATTATATGAAAAATAAACGCTTATTGTTGGGCGACCAGGCCATTGCGCTGGGAGCTATTCACGCGGGGATTTCGGGAGTGTATGCTTATCCGGGAACTCCCTCTACTGAAATTACGGAATATATTCAAAACTCTCCTATAGCAAAAGAACGCGGTTTGCACAGCAGCTGGTGCACCAATGAAAAAACAGCCATGGAGGCTGCATTGGGTGTTTCTTATGTAGGAAAACGCGCCTTGGTCTGCATGAAACACGTGGGAATGAACGTATGTGCAGACGCATTTGTCAATTCTGCCATTACAGGCGTGAACGGAGGGGTAGTGGTACTGGCTGCCGATGACCCGTCTATGCATTCTTCTCAGAATGAGCAGGATTCCCGTTTTTACGGCAAGTTTGCCCTGATTCCGATTCTGGAACCGTCTTCCCAGCAGGAAGCTTACGACATGATGTCGTATGCATACGACCTTTCGGAACAAATGCGTACGCCGGTACTGATGCGCATTACTACCCGCATGGCACACTCTCGTGCGGCAGTCGAAGTGCAGGAATCAGGAAAGGAAGTGACTTGCACGGGGCGTCCGTCGGTTCCTTCTGATTGGGTACTCTTGCCCGGTAATGCCCGCCGCCGGTATGTGGAAGCCATCGCTACTCAAGAAAAGTTGCGTGATGAGGCTGAACAGTCTGCATTTAATCGGTTGGCAGGTCAGGAAGGTATGGCTGAGAAGGGAATCGTGGCTTGTGGAATTGGTTACAATTACGTGATGGAAACCTATCCGGATGGATGTCCGTATCCTTTGCTGAAGATTTCACAGTATCCTTTACCGGTGGAAACCTTGACCCGTCTGGCCGACTCTTGCAAAGAGATTCTGGTAGTAGAAGACGGACAGCCTTTTGTTGAAGAACAGCTGAAAGGTATTCTTCCTTCTAAATATGTGGTGAAAGGTCGTTTAAGTGGTGAATTGCCTCGTACGGGAGAACTGACGCCGGATAATGTGCGTCAGGCTTTGGGACTTTCTTGCGAACAGGTTTATGCTGCCGCTCAGAATGTAGTTCCTCGTCCTCCTGCTTTGTGTAAGGGTTGTGGACACCGTGATGTATATGATGCCTTGAATAAAGTAGCTGCCGAATATCCGGATGCCAAGATTTTCGGTGACATCGGTTGCTATACACTGGGCGCACTTCCTCCGTTCCGTACATTGAGCAGTTGCGTGGATATGGGAGCTTCCATTACCATGGCCAAGGGGGCTGCGGATGCAGGCTTGTTCCCGTCTATTGCAGTGATTGGCGACTCCACATTTACTCACTCTGGAATGACAGGTCTGCTGGATGCCGTGAATGACAAGTCCAATATCACGGTGGTGATTTCTGATAACCTGACTACCGCTATGACTGGTGGCCAGGATTCAGCCGGAACCAATAAGTTCGAAGCCATTTGTCTGGGCTTGGGAGTAGAACCGGAGCACGTACGGGTAGTTGTGCCGCTTTCTAAGAACATGGAAGAAATTACCCGTGTTATTCGTGAGGAAATAGAATACAACGGTGTATCTGTCATTATTCCGCGTAGGGAATGTATGCAGACTTTAAACCGGAAACTGAAACAGCAAAAAGCACAGAAACAATGAAAACAGATATTATACTTTCAGGAGTTGGCGGACAGGGAATCTTGTCCATCGCTACGATTATCGGAGAAGCAGCTCTTCATTTAGGGTTGAACTTGAAACAGGCCGAAGTACATGGAATGAGTCAGCGCGGAGGGGATGTGCAGTCTAACCTTCGCTTGTCGGATGCCCCGATTGCTTCCGACCTGATTGCCTTGGGAACGGCGGATATGATTATCTCACTGGAGCCGATGGAAGCTTTGCGCTACCTGCCGTATCTGTCGAAAGACGGATGGATTATCACTTCGGCTGCTCCTTTTAAAAACATTCCGAACTATCCGGACGAAGAAAAGCTGATGCAGGAATTGAAGTCACAGCCTCATGTGGTGGTGCTGGATGTGGAAAATCTGGCGAAAGAAAACCACATGCCTAAGTCGGCCAATGTTATTCTGTTAGGGGCTGCCGCTCCTTTCCTGAAAATCCTGGATGCAGAAGTCCTGCGCGAAAGTGTAGGCCGTATTTTTGCATCAAAAGGCGAAGAAGTGGTGCAGATGAACTATCATGCCTTCGATATAGGTCATGAATATGTCAAACAGTTGAAATTCTGAGTGCCTATGAGTCGCGTGTTTAGTGAAGAGCTGGTAAATTCCGTAGCGAAGGAAATGAAAGTGGCCGACTTGGCCAATGCCACCATAGGGGATGTGTTGCTGGTAGCTTCCCGCCTAGAAGAACTGACAGGTATTCCTTTTATCCGGATGGACCAGGGGTCTCCCGGTCTTCCGGCCAATAAAATAGGTATTGAGGCAGAGAAGAAAGCCCTCGATAGAGGAGTTGGTTCGCAATATCCGGCAGCTGCCGGAGTGGCAGAACTGAAGCAGGCAGCTTCACGTTTCGTGAAAGCCTTTATCGATATTGATATTTCTCCGCGGGCATGTCTGCCCACTACCGGTTCTGTGGCAGCTTCTTTCGGTGCTTTTATCACTTGTACCCAGCGAATTCCGGGAAAGAACAAGGTCTTGTTCATTGATCCGGGTTTCCCGATACAAAAATCTCAGTTGCGCATTTTGGGTATTGAGTGGGAGTTGTTCGACATTCATGATTTCCGTGGTGAACCGCTGCGTGCCAAACTGGAAAGTTTCCTGTCGAAGGGAGATATTGCCGCTGTGGTATATTCTAACCCTAATAATCCGGCATGGATTTGTCTGGAAGAAAGTGAGTTGAAGATTATCGGAGAATTGGCTACGCAGTACGATGTGATTGTGCTGGAAGACCAGGCTTATTTCTGCATGGACTTCCGTCATGCGTTCGGCCGTCCTTACCAGCCACCTTTTGTACCTACGGTCGCACGTTATACCGATAATTATATTCTGATGTTGTCGGCATCCAAGATTTTCAGCTATGCCGGCCAGCGTATAGCTTTAGCCTGCGTGTCCGATAAATTGTTTGATACGCAGTATCCGGCACTGGCAACCCGTTATGAAGACTCAGGTGTATTCGGGCCGACTTTCATTGCTTCTATCATGTATATGATTACCTCCGGTTGCACGGCTACTACTCAGTATGCCATGGCCGAAATGTTGGAGAAATCCATTTCAGGAGAAATCAATTTCGTAGAAGATGTGCGCGAGTATGAACGTCGGGCACGCCGGATGAAGCAGATTTTTACTGACCACGGTTTCTCGATTGTGTATGATAAGGATGTCACTCAGCAGGTGGGCGATGGTTTCTTCTTTACCTTGGGATACCCCGGACTGACAGGAGGCGAATTGCTGCGTGAATTGATGATGTATGGCGTGAGCAGTATTTCCTTGTCTACCACTGGAAGTGAACAGCAAGGAGTGAGAGCCTGTACGTCGCGCATGCGTGAAGAACTTTATCCGGTGCTGGAGGAACGTATGAAAGCGTTTCAGGAAGACCATCCGCTGAAATAAGAAATCACAAAACTACTACTGAAATAAAGAAAAACACAGCTTATGATTTGGAATCCGAACAAAGAATGTATGCCGCGCGAACAGATGCGCGAGCTGCAAGGAAAACGCTTATGCAAACTGGTGCAGTATGTATACCATAATGTACCTTTCTATCGTCATAAAATGCAGGAAATGGACCTGACTCCAGATGATATCCGGAGCATAGACGATATTACCAAACTGCCTTTTACTACCAAACAGGATTTACGTGACAATTATCCTTACGGACTGATGGCGGCTCCTCCTTCAGAGGTGGTGCGTGTACATGCTTCTTCCGGTACAACGGGTAATCCGACGATTGTGGGGTATACACGTCGCGACTTGTCCATCTGGTCGGAAGTGATGTCACGCTGTCTGTCGGCATACGGAGTGACCCGTGACGATACTTTCTCCGTAAGCTATGGCTATGGATTGTTTACCGGAGGATTGGGCGCACATTATGGAGTAGAGAACTTAGGAGCTACCGTAATTCCGGCTTCTACAGGAAATACGGAAAAGCATGTACGTTTGATTCGCGATTTACACATTACGGGTATTGCCTGTACCCCTTCGTATGCCTTGTATCTGGCAGAGGTGGTAGAAAAGATGGGTATCCGGAAAGAGGAATTAGGACTGCGTATCGGTGCGTTCGGAGCTGAGCCTTGGACCGAAAACATGCGTCAGGAAATACAGAACCGTTTGGGCTTGAAAGGATACAATATTTATGGGTTAAGTGAGATTATGGGTCCGGGTGTATCTTACGAATGTCAGGAGCAATATGGCTCTCACATCAACGAAGACCATTTCTATCCGGAAATTATCGATCCGGTTACCCTGGAATCTCTTCCATACGGCACACAGGGAGAACTGGTATTTACCACATTGACCAAAGAGGGCATGCCGTTGTTGCGTTACCGTACGAAGGACCTGACTTCGCTGATTGCCGATGCGTGTCCGTGCGGTCGTACCAGTGTGCGTATGACGCCGATTATGGGCCGAAGCGATGATATGCTGATTATCCGTGGTATCAATGTCTTCCCGTCCCAGGTAGAAAGTGTTATTCTGGGTATGAAAGAGTTCGAACCGCAATATATGCTGGTGGTAGACCGCAAGAACAATCTGGATACCCTGGAAGTACAGGTGGAAGTGCGTCGTGATTTCTTCAGTGATGACATCGGTTCCATGCTGAAACTGAAGAAAACACTGTCCGACCGCTTGAAGAGTGTATTGTCCATCAGTGCCGACGTGAAATTGGTAGAACCGAACAGCATTACCCGCAGCGAAGGGAAGTCCAAGCGTGTGATAGATAAACGAGTATTGGTATAACTAAAGCAAAAAGAACTATGATAATTAAGCAATTGTCTGTTTTCTTGGAAAACAAGACCGGAAGAATTAATGATGTAGTGCATACTTTGGGAGCAAACGGTATCAATATGCACGCTTTTAGTATGGCCGAAACAGCAGATTTTGGTATTTTGCGACTGATTGTGTCTGATGTGGACAAGGCGGTAGAAGTATTGCGTGAAAAGAATTTTGCCGTGATGTCGACCGATGTGGTTTGTCTTTCGTGTGCCAATGTGCCCGGCTCGTTGGCTGTGGTATTGGAATACTTGGCCGAAGAGCAGATTTTCATTGAGTATATGTATGCGTTTGCACAAGCCGATCAGGCTCATGTGGTTATCAAGCCGAATGACATGTCACAATGTCTGAAAGTGCTTGAGGCACATCATTGTCATGTGTTGGCAAAAGAAGAATTGTAAATTCTATATGCAAATTCCCCCGTCACGGTTTTAGGTTGGCGGGGGAATTTTTATTGTTAGAATAAGCTCCATGAAACGGTCAGACCTGCCATGACGATGGCTACCATGCTCATCAGTTTAATCAGGATGTTCAGGCTGGGACCGGAGGTATCTTTAAACGGGTCCCCTACCGTATCGCCTACGACTGTGGCCCGGTGTACTTCACTGCCTTTCCCGCCAAAGTTTCCTTCTTCCACGTATTTCTTGGCATTGTCCCAGGCACCTCCGGAATTGGCCATGAAAATCGCTAAAATGAAACCTGAGGAAAGTCCTCCTATCAGCAGACCGATGACGCCCGGCACACCAAACAGCAGACCTGTCACAATGGGGGCGATGATGGCCAGCAGTGACGGGAATACCATTTCTTTTTGTGCACCAAGAGTGGAAATCTGTACACAGCGTGCGTAGTCAGGTTCAGTCTTTCCTTCCAGAATACCTTTGATTTCACGGAACTGCCGGCGTACTTCCTCTACCATGTGGGCAGCTGCTCTTCCTACAGCATTCATGGTCAGTCCGCAGAACAGAAAGGCCATCATGCTACCGATAAACATTCCCGAAAGTACCTTGGGATTCATAAGCGTGACATCGTAGAACATCATGAAGTCCGTGAATCCGGCTTCCCGAATCATTACTTCCAGTCCGTTGGGAAGTTCCAGTACGGTGGTACCGATACGTTCCAGTCCTATACGTATTTCTTCAATATAAGAAGCCAGTAGTGCCAGTCCGGTCAGGGCAGCAGAGCCGATGGCGAAACCTTTACCCGTAGCGGCCGTAGTGTTGCCCAGTGAATCCAGTGCATCCGTGCGTTTGCGGACTTCAGCTCCCAAACCGCTCATTTCCGCATTGCCTCCTGCATTGTCGGCAATCGGTCCGTAAGCATCTGTGGCTAATGTGATGCCCAAAGTGGACAGCATACCTACGGCAGCGATACCGATGCCATAAAGTCCCATGCTGATGTTGGTAAAATCGAAACCAGAGGCCAGCCAGTAGGACAGGATGATGCCGGCTACAACTGCAATGACCGGAATCGTAGTCGATACCATTCCTAATCCGATGCCCGAAATGATGACGGTAGCCGGACCTGTTTTTCCGCTTTCCGCCAGTTTTTGAGTGGGCTTGTAGGATTGGGAAGTGTAGAATTCAGTAGACTGTCCGATGACGATACCCACAATCAGTCCGATGACTACAGCCAGTGAAATATACAGCCAGTTATCAATTTGCAGTACCCAAAGAATGCTAAAGGTGGCGATGACAATCAATCCCGCACTGAGGTTGGTGCCTGTAGACAAAGCCTTGAGCAATTCTCTCATGCCTGCATTTTCTTTGGTGCGCACGGCAAAAATGCCGATGATGGACAAGATAATACCTACGGCTGCAATCAGCATCGGGGCGATGACGGCTTTAAACTGCATGGCGGTATCTCCCGTGCCGATATAGGCAGCAGCTCCCAGGGCAGCGGTAGCCAGAATCGAACCGCAGTAGGATTCATAGAGATCGGCTCCCATTCCGGCCACATCACCTACGTTATCGCCTACATTGTCGGCAATCGTAGCCGGGTTGCGTGGGTCGTCTTCTGGAATGCCCGCTTCTACTTTCCCGACTAAGTCAGCTCCCACATCGGCCGCCTTGGTATAAATACCTCCTCCTACACGTGCAAACAGGGCCTGGGTAGAAGCTCCCATTCCAAAAGTCAGCATCGTGGTGGTGATGACGCATAACTTGGCGGTAGGATTCAGTACATCTTCCGGAATGCAGAAATCCAACAGCAGGTACCAGAAAGAAATATCAAACAATCCCAGTCCTACGACCACAAGTCCCATAACCGCTCCACTGCGAAATGCCACCTTTAATCCTTTGTTCAGTGAGTTGCGTGCGGCATTTGCCGTACGTGCAGAGGCATACGTAGCGGTTTTCATGCCTAAGTAACCCGACAGACCGGAGAAGAAACCTCCAGTGAGGAATGCTACGGGTACCCACGGATTTTGCAAGTTGAACCCATAGGCCATGATGGCAAACAAGGCAGCCAGTCCGATAAATACAAGGGTAACTATTTTATATTGCTGTTTCAGGTAAGACATGGCTCCTTTCCGGACATACGATGCAATGCGTGCCATGGTAGGTGTACCTTCGCTTTCCTGCTTCATTTGCCGGTAGAAGTATCCGGCAAGTGCCAATGCCAGCAGCGATGCCGCCGGGACCAGCCAGAATAGATATGTTTCCATAATACAGTTGAATAAGAGTTTCTCCAAACTTACAAAAAATCCCGAAGAAAACGAATAAAATGCGGGAGATTCTACTGGCAGAAAAGGCGGATAATTTGGCTTTTATGTGATGGCTCTGCTTTTTTCTAAGTTCGGTAAGTTTATTCGGAAACTTTTCAAGTTTTTTTATGTTTCCCGTCGCGGAACCGTATGTTTTCCGTTCGGGAACCCTACGTTTTTGCGACGGGAAACATAGGGTTTGCAGTAGGAAAACGTAGAAAACGAACAAGGAAAATAGCAAGAATATGCAGGTAATTTTCAATTTAAGGATAATGACGTGTCAAAAAGTTTTCCGGAATACGGTAAAAAACAGCCCTCTGTTATAAAGAAATGAGGTTTTGTGGCAGATTGTTGTTTTTTATTTGATATAAGTGTGATATTGTGAGATATTTTCAATATATTTGCGCACGAAGTTATAAAAGATTGTTCAGATGATTTACGACATGGAAATGCAGAAGACGTTCTATGCGTCGTATGCAGAAAAAGTAGAAAAGGCCCGTAAGAAACTGGGGCGTGCCATGACTTTGGCTGAAAAAATATTGTATGCACATTTATACGACGAAAACACGGTGGCTGCTTTCCGTCGGGGGGAAGAGTATGTTAACTTCCGTCCGGACCGCGTAGCCATGCAGGATGCGACGGCCCAGATGGCGCTGTTGCAGTTTATGAATGCGGGAAAATCCGTTTCAGCTGTTCCTGCTACCGTACATTGTGACCATTTGATTCAAGCATATAAAGGAGTGGAAGAGGATTTGCCTTCTGCTTGCACTACTAATAAAGAGGTATACGATTTTCTGAAAAGTGTGGCTTCGAAGTACGGCATCGGCTTCTGGAAACCGGGAGCAGGTATCATTCATCAGGTCGTACTTGAGAACTATGCGTTTCCGGGTGGCATGATGGTGGGAACCGACTCACACACCCCGAATGCCGGTGGATTGGGTATGATTGCCATTGGCGTGGGCGGTGCCGACGCAGTGGACGTAATGACCGGTATGGAATGGGAATTGAAGATGCCGAAACTGATTGGTGTGAAGCTGACCGGTGCGTTGAACGGATGGGCTTCACCAAAAGATGTGATTTTGAAACTGGCAGGTATTCTCACCGTGAAGGGAGGAACGAATGCCATTATTGAATATTTCGGAGAGGGAACCCGCTCGTTGTCTGCTACCGGAAAGGCTACTATCTGTAACATGGGAGCTGAGGTGGGAGCTACGACTTCTGTTTTCCCTTATGATGAGGAGATGAAGCGCTACCTCTGCGCTACCGGACGTGAGGATATTGCCGAACTGGCTGAGGCTAATGCGGCCGATTTGCGGGCAGATGCGGAAGTGGCACAGCAGCCGGAGAAATATTACGACCGTTTGATTGAAATCGACCTTTCTGCACTGGAACCGTATGTGAACGGACCGTTTACGCCCGATGCAGCTTGTCCGGTATCGGAATTTGCTGCCCGTGTGAAGAAGGAAGGGTTCCCGCAGAAGATGGAAGTGGGATTGATTGGTTCTTGTACCAACTCTTCTTATCAGGATTTGAGTCGTGCAGCTTCGGTAGCCCGTCAGGTAAAGGCAAAAGGTTTGAAGATGCAGGCTTCGCTGATTATCAATCCGGGTTCGGAACAGGTATATTGCACGGCTCAGCGCGACGGCATGATTGAGGACTTGAAGAGCATCGGCGGTGTGGTGATGACCAATGCCTGCGGTCCTTGTATCGGACAGTGGAAGCGTGTGACTGACGATCCGCTTCGGGCCAATTCTATCGTGACTTCGTTCAACCGTAACTTTGCCAAGCGTGCCGATGGCAATCCGAACACACATGCGTTCATTGCTTCACCGGAAATGGCTGTGGCGTTTGCCATTGCAGGCGACTTGTGCTTTAATCCGCTGACGGATACCCTGAAAAATGAGAAGGGAGAAGAAGTCAGACTTGATACGCCGACAGGGGAAACACTGCCACAGAAAGGATTTACAGTAGATGACAATGGTTATGTGGCTCCTTCGGCCGACGGAGGAAAGGTGGAAGTGACCATTCAGTCGGACTCACAGCGCTTGCAGAAACTGGAACCATTTGCTGCATGGAACGGAGAAGACTTCATGGAGCTTCCGCTGTTGATTAAGACGCAGGGAAAATGTACTACCGACCACATCTCTATGGCCGGACCATGGTTGCGCTTCCGCGGACACCTGGAAAATATTTCCGATAATATGCTGATGGGGGCTGTCAATGCATTCAACGGTAAGACTAACTGCGTATGGAATCAGTTGACTGGCGAATATGAAGCCGTTTCGGCAGTGGCCAAGCAGTACAAGGCAAAGGGCATGGGCTCTATCGTAGTGGCAGAAGAAAACTACGGAGAGGGTTCCAGTCGTGAACATGCCGCCATGGAACCGCGCTTTCTGAACGTGCGGGTAATCCTGGCCAAGAGTTTTGCCCGTATTCATGAAACAAACTTGAAGAAACAGGGTATGCTGGCACTGACTTTTGCCGACAAGAACGATTACGACAAGGTACGTGAGCACGACCGGATTTCTATCTTGGGATTGCAACGCTTTGCTCCGGGTAAACCGTTGCATGCCGTATTGACGCACGAAGACGGCACGACAGAAACATTCGAAGTGCTTCATACCTATAATGAAATGCAAATTAACTGGTTTAAGGCCGGTTCAGCCTTGAACACCTTTAAAAAATGAGAGAAATGAGCAATAAGATGTATATGCAGGACGGGAAACTGGTGGTTCCCGATCACGTAGTGATTCCTTTTATCGAAGGGGATGGAGTAGGAGCAGAAATCACTCCGGTTTGTCAGAAAATTGTCAATACAGCAGTAGAGCTGGCCTACGTAGGCAAGCGCCGCATTGAATGGAAAGAGGTGCTGGCCGGCGGAAAGGCTTTTGAGCAGACTGGTGAATGGTTGCCGGAGGCTACGCTGGAAGCATTTAAGGAGTATCTGGTAGGTATTAAAGGTCCGTTGACCACTCCGGTGGGCGGTGGTATCCGTTCGCTGAACGTGGCATTGCGTCAGACGCTTGATTTGTATGTCTGCCTGCGTCCGGTACGCTGGTTCAAAGGAGTCGTTTCTCCGGTGAAAGAGCCGCACAAGGTGAACATGCACATTTTCCGCGAAAATACGGAAGACATTTATGCGGGTATCGAATGGGAACAAGGTACACCGGAAGCACAGAAATTCTATGCTTTCCTTCGTGATGAGATGGGTGTGACCAAGGTACGTTTCCCGGAAACCTCTTCATTTGGTGTGAAACCCGTGTCAAAGGAAGGTACCCAGCGACTGGTACGTGCAGCCATTGAATACGCATTGCAACACGGCCTGCCGTCAGTGACACTGGTGCACAAGGGAAATATCATGAAGTTTACGGAAGGAGGTTTCAAGCGCTGGGGATACGAAGTGGCCGAAACCGAGTTCAAGGACCAGACTTTCACTATGAACGAATATGACCGCCTGAAGAAAGAGCTGGGTGAAGAGTCTGCCAAGGCTGCCGTAGCCAAAGCCATCAACGATGGAAAAGTGGTGGTGAAGGATTGCATTGCAGATGCTTTCCTGCAAAATACCCTGCTCATTCCGGAAGAATATTCGGTCATTGCTACGCTGAACCTGAACGGCGATTATGTGTCCGACCAGCTGGCTGCCATGGTGGGCGGTATCGGTATCGCACCGGGAGCCAACATCAATTACAAGAGCGGACATGCCATCTTTGAAGCGACTCACGGCACGGCACCGAACATTGCCGGAAAGAATGTGGTGAATCCGTGTTCCTTGCTGCTCTCTTCTGTCATGATGCTGGAGTACATGGGCTGGAAAGAAGCTGCCCAACTGATTGTGAATGCCTTGGAGAAAGCTTTCTCGAAAGGAGAGGCTACTCATGATTTGGCGCGTTTTATGCCGAATGGCCACGCGTTGGGCACGAATGAATTTGGACAGAAAATCATTTCTTTGCTGTAATAGTCGGAGGATTTTCTTGTCGGAGTGTTTTTAATGGATAAAAAGAGAAGTTTATGAAGAAAGAATATATAGTTTACAAACTTTCCGAGTGTGCCAAGCAGGCATGCCGCATCGACAATGAACTGTTCACGAAATACAATGTAAAGCGGGGGCTGCGTAACGAAGATGGTACGGGTGTGCTCGTGGGACTGACAAAGATTGGTAATGTGGTGGGCTATGAACGTACCGACCAGGGATTGAAGGCTATTCCGGGCAAGTTGTTCTATCGCGGATACGATTTGGATGACATTGCTCATGCCTTGCTGCGCGAGAAGCGTTTCGGCTTTGAGGAAGTGGCTTACCTGTTGTTGTCGGGTGAACTTCCGGACAGCGAACAACTGGCTTCGTTCAAGGAGCTCATCAATGACAACATGCCGCTGGACAAGAAGACGACCATGAACATTATCGATCTGGAAGGGCAGAACATCATGAACATCCTGGCACGTAGTGTGCTCGAAATGTACACGTTCGACCCGAATCCGGATGATATTTCACGCGACAACCTGATGCGTCAGTCCATCGAACTGATTTCAAAGTTCCCGACCATCATTGCGTATGCGTATAGCATCTATCGTCACAGCATACATGGACGTTCGCTGCACATTCGCCATCCGCACGAGAATCTGTCGCTGGCCGAAAACTTCCTTTACATGATTAAGAAAGAATACACTCCACTGGAAGCGCGTATGCTCGACTTGCTGCTGGTGCTTCAGGCAGAGCATGGAGGTGGTAATAACTCAACATTTACCGTACGTGTCACCAGCTCTACTCGCACGGATACGTATTCTAGCATTGCAGCCGGAATCGGTTCGTTGAAAGGTCCTCTGCACGGAGGTGCCAACATTCAGGTGGTCAAGATGTTCCATCACTTGAAAGAGGTGATTTCTGACTGGACGAATGTAGACGAAATCGATACTTATCTGACCCGCATGCTGAACAAGGAAGCCTACGATGGCAGTGGATTGATTTACGGTATCGGTCATGCGGTGTACACGATTTCCGATCCGCGTGCCGTATTGCTGAAGGAACTGGCTGGTGAATTGGTGGCAGAAAAGGGATGTGAGAAAGAATTTGCTTTCCTTGAACTCCTGGAACAGCGTGCCATTGAATGCTTCAAGAAAGTGAAAGGAACCAAGAAGCAGGTTTGCTCGAATGTGGATTTCTATTCAGGCTTTATCTACGAACTGATGGGTTTGCCGCATGAAATCTATACGCCGCTGTTTGCCATGGCCCGTATTGTGGGATGGACGGCACACCGTATTGAGGAACTGAACTTCGAAGGTCGTCGCATTATCCGTCCGGCGTACAAGAACGTACTGGAGGAAGTGGACTACAAGCCGATTGGAGAAAGATAAAAGTTCAAGTGATTTTATATGGAGGAAGCGACAGAAACCCGATAATGAGGTATCTGCCGCTTCTTTTCTTTTTAGGAATGTCGGCTAAATTGTGTACCTTTGCGGCGTTTTTATCGTAAAATCAGAAAATATGAATAGCTTGAAAGGTTTTTTCTATGGGATTGCCACTTCGGTAACATTTGGTTTGATACCCTTGTTTACGCTGCCTTTGATGCAGAAAGGGATGGTGTTTGATTCGATTCTTTTTTATCGTTTTCTCTTTGCCACCTTTGCATTGGGTGCCATGATGAAAATAAAGAAGGAGTCATTTCGTATAGAAAGCCGTGATATTCCGATGTTTCTTTTGTTGGGACTGCTGTACACAGGATCAGCTATGTTCCTGTTCTGGGGATATGGATTTATGGGAGCCGGGGTAGCCACGACACTTCATTTTACCTATCCCGTATTTGTGACCTTGCTGATGTTGGTCTTGTTCCGTGAGAAAGCTTCCTGGGTAACGTGGGTAGCTATTCTGCTGGCAATATATGGCGTATCTGAACTTTCGTTGAAGGGAGATGAGTTGTCGGCCGATGCGACGGGAGTGATTATTGTCCTGCTTTCAGCCGTATGTTATGCGGGCTACATTGTAGCAGTCAATAAATCAAGATTGCGTGACATGAGCGGACGGAAATTAGCTTTTTACGTATTTATCGTAAGTACGGTGCTGTTTGCCATAAAAGCGTTGACCAATCAGGGAATACAGCCTGTGCCGGATGCAGTTTCAATCGGTAATCTGTTCTTGCTGGCGGTGGTGCCTACTGTTATTTCCAATATTACCTTGGTCTTGGCCGTACAGAATATTGGTGGAACAATGACTTCGGTATTGGGAGCCATGGAGCCAGTGACGGCCGTATGTATCGGTGCCTTGATTTTTGGGGAAGAGTTTACCATGCAGGAAGGCTGGGGAATATTCCTTATCTTGGTGGCCGTTACCTTAATTGTGCTGACCCGGACCATCCAGAAAAGTTTGTCGACGGTAGTACGCAAAATTCGTCCGCGTCATGCTTGACACGGACGAACCTTGCGGTGGGAAAATCACGATTTCCCGTATAGTTTGTTGATAAGGTCGTTTCGACCGATTTTCCGTAATTCGTTGATAATGGCCTTCCGTTCCTCAGGTTTATACCAGAAGAAGAACATGCGCTGGGCAAGTTTTTCACGAGGGGTCTTGGCCGAGAATACCGGTTCCAATGTGTAGGGATGTACGCCTGTGTACCATGCTTCCGTAGAGACGGTCATGGGAGTAGGCGTAAAGTCCTGTACCTGCTCCAGATGGAAGTCCAGTTTCTTGGTGATGACCGCCAGTTCGGCCATGTCCTCTTCCGTACAGCCAGGGTGACTGCTGATGAAGTAGGGGATAATCTGTTGCCTTAATCCCGCTTCTTTGTTGATTTTGTCAAAGATACGCTTGAACTCGTAGAACTGCTCGAACGGTGGCTTGCGCATCAGGTATAGCACTTTGTCACTGGTATGTTCCGGAGCTACTTTCAGTCGTCCGCTTACGTGACGTGTAATCAGTTCGCGAGTATATTCCTTGGTACTCTGGTTGGTCTTTGCATCTTTACTCTGATGCAGAAGCAGGTCGTAACGCACTCCACTACCGATAAAGCTTTTCTTGATACCCGGCAAACTGTCTACTGCATGGTATATCTCTAATAACGGCTGGTGGTCGGTATTCAGGTTCGGGCAGACTTTAGGATGGATGCACGACGGACGTTTGCAGCGACGGCAAAGAGCCGTATCTTTTCCACCCATTTGGTACATGTTGGCCGAGGGACCTCCCAAATCACTCAGATACCCTTTGAAGTCAGGCATTTCAGCGATGGCTTTCACTTCCTTGAGAATACTTTCCTTGCTTCGGCTGACAATGAACTTTCCCTGATGAGCCGAGATGGTACAGAAAGCACATCCGCCAAAGCATCCGCGGTGGATGTTGACAGAGAACTTGATCATTTCATAAGCCGGAATCCGCTTGTTTTTGTATTTAGGATGCGGAAGGCGGGTGTAAGGCAGGTCGAACGACATGTCCAGCTCTCCTTGCGTCATGGGAGGATAAGGTGGATTGGTTACCACCGTCTGCTTTCCTACCTGCTGAAGGATGCGGGCTGCCGCATAGCGGTTGGATTCTTCCTCAATATGTCGGAAGTTCTGTGCCTGCTTTTTCTTATCCTTCAGGCATTCTTCATGCGAATAGAGTGTCAGGTCGCCTTGGCCGTTCGGATTTTCTGGCAGAGCGGCTACCTCTTTCTGTGAAATCAGGTAGGCTGTTTGTGGAATGTCGTGCGGCAAGTCTCCAGCATGAACTTCTCCTTTTACTTCAAGCAAGCGCTCGCTCAGTTCTGTAATGGGTTTTTCTCCCATTCCGTAAATAAGCAGGTCGGCTCCTGATTCTACCAAGATGGAAGGACGTAATTTCTCTTCCCAATAATCATAGTGCGTCAGGCGTCGAAGAGAGGCTTCGATACCGCCTAAAACCACCGGTACGTCAGGGTACAGTTTTTTCAGAATCTGCGTATAGACAATGCTGGGATATTCCGGGCGCATGTCATGGCGTCCGTCGGGCGTATAGGCATCTTCGCTTCTCAGCCGTCGGTTGGCCGTATACTTGTTGACCATGCTGTCCATACATCCGGCAGATACGCCGAAGAACAGTCTTGGTCTTCCCAGTTTCTTGAAGTCGCGCAGGTCATCGCGCCAGTTGGGCTGGGGGATGATGGCTACTTTCAGTCCTTTGGCTTCAAGCATTCGTCCGATGACGGCAGCACCGAAAGAAGGATGGTCCACGTACGCATCTCCACTGAAGATGATGACGTCAAGTTCGTTCCATCCCCTCAGTTCAGCCTCTTTCTTGGTAGTAGGCAACCAGTCGGTCAGCTTGTATTCTTTCAAGGCGTTTCTTTAATTGTGGTTTTCTTCAGTTTCTTCTTGTTCCTCTTTCTCTTCTTTTTCTCTTTCCCATTTGATATAAAGAAGGATGAGCTGGTGTAAGCCGAACGCTTTCATGTTGTTGTGATAAATCACGTCAATGCACAGGTCGAGCAAGTCCTTGCTGTTTTCTTCCATGGACGCAATGAGCGAACGGATGTTCAGTTTCAGTTTGTCGAGCACGGTTTCGTCCACAATTCCGTTGCTGTCAATAAGCTGTTGGAAGAGCGAATATTTTTCAATGGTTTCCAGATGCTTTTCAGAAATTTCCATGCTGCGTGTGCCGGAAGCGTTGGTCTGTATGGTATACATAATATGATAATTTTAAAGTTTATGTAACAAAGGTATTTTTTTTCTGGATACGATGACTCGTTTTCTCTCTTTTCTTTAGGGATTTTTGTGTATTTTCGGCTGGTGGAAACGCGGTGCCTGCCTTATCTTTGCCTGACGGATATGTTTCAGACAATATACCTACAAATGGTGATTGCGGGTGTTGAAAGGATTCTCTTATTTTGCAGTGTGAATTTATGAATACGATATTTATGTGTAACAATACTACGCGAATGTATAAACCCACCGACAAGATGGGCGACTTGATTTGTGAGAATTATGCTCTTCTGCAGGTGATGAGCCGTTTTGGCATCTCATTAGGGTTTGGTGACAAGTCCGTGCAGGAAGTGTGCGACATGAATCAGGTGGATTGCAATACATTCCTGATAGTGGTCAATTTCCTGGGCGAGGAGAGCAATCATATTCACGACCATTTGCAGGGACTTTCCATTCCTGCACTGGTAGAATACCTTAAAAAGGCTCATTCCTATTTTCTGGATTTCCAGTTGCCTACCATCCGGCGGAAACTGATAGAGGCAATCGACTGTTCATCGGAGAATGAAGTCGCTTTTCTGATTGTGAAGTTTTTCGATGCATACGTGCACGAGGTACGCAAGCACATGGAATATGAGAATGAAAAGGTATTTACTTATGTGGAACATTTGCTGAAGGGAGAACGGCTGAAAGATTACAGCATCGGAGTTTTTGCCCGTCACCATGACCAGATCAATGCCAAGTTGACCGAGCTGAAAAATATCATTATCAAATATTATCCGTCGGGCGGGGACAACCAGCTGCTGAATGCTACCTTGTTCGATATATTTAGTTGTGAGGAGGATTTGGCTTCGCACAACCGGGTGGAAGATTTTATTTTCGTGCCCGCAATCATGGAGTTGGAAAAGGAGATAAAATGAAACCGCAGGAAACAATATACATTGCTGTGGCAGATACGTCGATGATTATTCGCAGCGGACTCGTGTCTGTGTTGAGGCGTCTGCCTGATTTGCCGGTACAGGTAATCGAGGTTTCTTCAGAAGAGGGCCTGAAGCATTGTATGGAGGCACATACTCCACAAATTTTGATTATAAACCCTCAATTTGGAGGATGGTTCGATGTGGCTGCTTTCAAGCAGGAATATCCGGAAGCTGCCATGAAATTCGTGTCGCTGATTTACACGATGGTGGATGCCAACCAGTTGAAAGGCTACGATGATTCGGTCAATTTATTTGACGACGTGGATTCTTTGTCGCATAAGGTGTCGATGCTGATGAACGTGCCGGATGAGGAAGAAAGCGACCAGGACTCATTGAGCCAGCGGGAAAAAGAAATCGTAGGTTGTGTGGTGCGAGGAATGACCAATAAGGAAATTGCCGAAAAACTCTATATTTCCGTGCATACGGTCATTACGCATCGCCGGAACATTACGCGAAAATTACAGATTCACTCGGCCGCCGGACTGACCATTTATGCCATCGTAAATAAGTTGGTAGAGTTGAGTGAAGTGAAAATGAATCTTTAGAAAGGTCGTTATTTGGATTAATTCTAAAATACCTACATTTAGGTATTGCGGGTACAGCCTTTAACACCTATCTTTGCAGTGTTAGTCATATAGAAATTACGTAAACCACAAAAGTAAAAGAAGTTAGTTATTAGTTGGGTGCGCCCTGCGAAGTGATTCGCGGGGCGCACGCATTTTTTACATTTTGTTATGGTGGTTTAAATCGTTTTCAAAATCTGAAATAAAGTTTTCATTTCCCGAGAAAACCTTTTACTTTTGCTCGAAAGAAGACGAATAACAGATTTTAAGTATATGAAAGTAGGATTATTTATTCCCTGTTATATCAATGCCGTTTATCCGCAGGTGGGAGTGGCTTCTTTTAAGTTGCTGAAAAGCCTGGGGGTGGATGTAGATTATCCGCTGGACCAGACTTGCTGCGGACAACCGATGGCAAATGCAGGATTTGAAGAAGAGTCAGTAGAGTTGGCCAAACGTTTTGACCGTCTTTTTGAACAGTATGATTACATTGTAGGCCCGTCGGCCAGCTGTGTGGTATTTGTGCGTGATCATTATGGACAGTTATTAGCCAAGGAACCTCATCGTTGTGCCAGCGAGGGCAAAATTTATGATATCTGCGAATTTATTCATGACGTGGTGAAACCCACTTCCTTGCAGGCTTCTTTCCCTCACAAGGTCAGTATCCAGAACAGTTGTCATGGAGTGCGCCTGATGCACCTTTCTTCACCGAGCGAATTGAATATCCCGTATTATAATAAGCTTCGTGATTTGCTTTCCTTGGTGAAAGACATTGAAGTGGTAGAACCGGAAAGACCGGATGAGTGTTGTGGATTTGGAGGTATGTTTGCGGTAGAAGAACACGCCGTATCCGGACAGATGGGACGTGACAAGGTAAAACGTCATATAGATACGGGGGCAGAATATATCGTAGGTGCCGATGGCTCCTGTCTGATGCATCAGAACGGGATAATTGCCAGAGAGAAGTTGCCTATCAAAACCATTCATATTGTAGAAGTTTTAGCTGCAGGACTATGAGTACGAAACATTCAAAAACCGCCGAGAAGTTTCAGGAAAATAAGGAACTGGCGGGATGGCATGACCAGACCTTGTGGATGATGCGTGCCAAACGAGATAAGATTAGCCGGGAGGTACCGGAATGGGAACAGTTGCGCGACATGGCTTCTGCCATCAAGATGTACAGCAACAGTCACCTGGATTTGCTTTTGCAGGAGTTTGAAAAGAACGCACAGGCAAACGGAGCCCATGTGTATTGGGCGAAAGATGCCGATGAGTATTGTTCTATAATCTATAATATTCTGCACGGACACAATGTGCATCGCTTTATCAAGAGTAAATCGATGCTGGCCGAAGAATGTGGACTGAATGAATTCCTGATTCAGAAAGGAATTGATGTGGTGGAAAGTGATTTGGGAGAAAGAATCCTTCAGCTGATGCATAAGAAACCCAGTCACATCGTGGTGCCGGCCATCCATATCAAGAAGGAGGAAATCGGTGAACTGTTTGTGAAAGAGATGGGCACGGAGCCGGGCAACAATGACCAGACTTATTTGACGCATGCGGCACGTAAGAATCTGCGTCATAAGTTTATTGAAGCAGAAGCAGCCATGACTGGTGCTAATTTTGCCGTGGCTTCTACGGGTGAGTTTGTGGTGTGTACCAATGAAGGTAATGCGGATATGGGTACTTCGCAACCTAAATTACAGATTGCAGCTTTCGGGCTGGAGAAGATTGTGCCAGACCGTGAGGCACTGGGCGTATTTACCCGCTTGCTGGCACGTTCTGGTACCGGACAACCTATCACGACCTATACCTCGCATTATCGTAAACCCCGCAAAGGAGGTGAACTGCACATCATTATCGTAGATAACGGGCGTAGTAATATTCTGGCTGATCAGGAGCATGTAAAGACATTGAACTGCTTGCGATGCGGAGCTTGCATGAATACATGTCCGGTGTACCGTCGTTCCGGCGGATATTCTTATACCTATTTTATTCCGGGCCCGATTGGCATTAATCTGGGAATGCTGAAAGCACCTTTACACTATTATGATAATGTATCGGCCTGTTCTTTGTGTTATTCTTGCCAGAATGTGTGTCCGGCGAAAGTAGATTTGGCAGACCAGATTTATCGTTGGAGACAAAAACTGGATGGCTTGGGAGTAGCCAGCTCGTCCAAGCGTCTCATGTCGGGCGGTATGAAGGTGCTGATGGAACATCCGTCTTTATTTAATTTGGCTCTGGCACGGGCTTCGTGGGTGAATTCTTTCCCTCGTTCACTGGTGTACAATGGATTGAATGACTGGGGAAAAGAACATGAAATGCCACAGTTTGCTAAGGAAAGTTTTAATGAAATGTGGAAAAAGGGTAAAGTAAAATAGGGAAGCTATGAGTAGTAGAGAAGATATATTGCAGAACATACGTCGTAATACGCGAGTACGTTATGAAAAGCCGGACTTGTCTGCATTGGAACAAGGAGCAATTACGTACGCTGATCAGGTAGCACAATTCTGTAAGGTTGTGGCAGAAGTCGGCGGACGTGTGGTGACGGTCAATGAGGGAGAAGATGTCAATGCGCTGGTCCGTAAATTGTATCCGGATGCCAAACGTATTGCTTCCAATCTGAAGAATATAACCTGTGCCACTTTTCATCCTGACGATGTGGAGGCTTCTGCTGATTTGGATGGCACAGACCTGGCTGTGGTAGACGGACGCATCGGTGTGTGTGAAAACGGAGCTGTCTGGGTACAGCAGGATGTGGAACAGCGTGCGGTGTACTTTATTTCTGAGGCCTTGATACTTCTGCTCGACCGGAAAAATCTGGTAAACAACATGCACGAGGCGTATCAGAAAATAGATACAGGAGAGTATGGTTACGGTGTATTCATCTCTGGTCCATCAAAAACGGCGGATATTGAGCAGGCGCTGGTGATGGGAGCACACGGAGCGCGTGAACTGACCGTTTTATTACTGTAATAAGGTAACAGATAGAAAAAAGGAGTCCCGGTATCTTTGAACTTGGATACCGGGACTCCTTTTTGTGTTGATTCCCCAATGACAGGGTTTATCGGTGCTGCATGGCCTGTTGATTGAAAGGTTTTGCAGTTTCCGTAATATTGTGGTTGTTGTTCAACTCTAAGAACTGTGTACCTGTCCACCACAATATGTTCATGACAATTACTGCCAGTATGACAGTGAAGGCCGTAATCCTGGCTTCCAGTTGTTTGCTGGAAATTCTTTTAAAATTTTCTTTTCCCATCTCGGTTTTATTCACTAACCTTCTTTTCTCCATATAGTAATTATAGTCTTATTATTTCCTGTTGTCTGACTAATAAATGACACATATATGTAAATACTGCATGAGGGTGATAAATTTTTTCAGAAAAAGTTGCAGTTTTTTATTTTAAGTTGGAGTCGGTCAGTACTTCCTAAAAAGTATCGTAGTACTGCCGCGGAAGTACTCCAGTACTTGCTTGGAAGTACTACAGTACTTCTTAAGGAGTACTGAGATTGAGTAATTTGTTGTAAACTAATTACTTAGTTTATGTAAACCGTCCTGAAGTACTTTTCAAACAATTCTTTCGCTTCATCTAATTGCGCTTGCGTGTTGAGTTGTACATCTTTCAGCTGGTAGTCCATTTTCATGGCTTCATATTTATGTACACCTAGAGTGTGATAGGGAAGTATCTCAACCCGTTCAATCATGCGATAGTCTTTGAAATGCTCGCCGAGTGCTTCTATGTCTTCTTTAAAGTAGCTGTACTTTTGTACCAGTACATAACGCAGCCAGAACGGTTTCTGGTTTTCTTCAAGCCAGGCTGCAGTTTTCAGGGTTTGTGCATTACTTCTGGAGGTGAGTGCTTTATGACGTTCGTCATTGAACTCTTTTACGTCAAGTAGTACGAGGTCTGCCAGCGAAAGCAACTCCTTTACATCTTCGTTCCAGATTCCGCCATTTGTATCTATGCAGATATGAATGCCCGCTTCTTTCAGCATGCGGAATAAAGGAACCAAGGCTTTTGCCTGAAAGGTCGGTTCTCCTCCACTGAAAGTAATGCCTCCTTTCTTCCCGAAAAAAGGTTTTTGGCTTACAGCCATCTTGAGAATCTCTTCAGGAGCAGTTTCTTTACTTTCACCTTTGGCATCAATAGTATCGGGATTGGCACAATAAAGGCATCGGAAATTACAGCCTTGCAGGAAAACAACGAGACGTATTCCCGGACCGTCGTATGTGCCTAATGATTCGTATGAATGTACTCTAATCATGATAGGATAAAAAATAATAGACACAAACTACCGGACTGAAAATCCGGGTAGCTTGTGTCCAGTTAAAATTATATACTCTTTATGCAAGAATTACATGCGTTCGTGGAAGCTGCGTGAAATTACTTCCAGCTGATGCTCACGGCTCAGCTTGATGAAGTTCACCGCATAACCAGATACACGAATTGTCAGCTGAGGATATTTTTCTGGATGCTCCATGGCATCTTCCAGCATTTCCCGGTTCAATACGTTTACGTTTAGGTGGTGCGCACCTTTTACGAAGTAACCGTCCATCATCGTTACCAGGTTCTCGATACGGTTTTCCATATCTACTCCCAAAGATTTCGGTACGATAGAGAAGGTGTTACTGATACCGTCCTGTGAGTCACGGTAGCGCAATTTAGCTACAGAACTCAGAGAAGCAATGGCACCGTTCTTGTCGCGTCCGTGCATCGGATTAGCTCCAGGAGCAAATGCTACACCTTTGGCGCGGCCGTCTGGAGTGGCACCTGTTTTCTTACCATACATTACATTTGAAGTAATGGTCAGGATAGACAAGGTCGGTTTGGCATTCTTGTAAACCGGCAATTTCTTCAACTCTTCATCGAAGTAGTAAATCAAGTCTACAGCCAGGTGGTCTACGCGGTCATCGTCATTTCCGAAGCAAGGGAATTCACCTTCGATGTCGAATCCTTCTGTCAGTCCGATGTCGTTACGACGAGCTGTTACCTTTGCATACTTGATGGCAGACAATGAGTCAACAGCGATAGACATACCTGCCACACCGTAAGCCAAGTTGATAACCGGGTCAGTATCTACGAAAGCCATCTGAGCCTTTTCGTAATAATACTTGTCGTGCATGTAGTGGATGATGTTCATGGCTTCGTTGTACACGCGTGCCATTTCTTTCAGCACTTTCTTATAGTTGGCAAGCACTTCTTCAAAGTTCAATACATCACCGCTCAATGCCGGAATATCCTTCACCATCAGTGTACCGGTATTTTCACAGCGTCCGCCGTTGATAGCCAGCAGCAATGCCTTAGCTAGGTTACAGCGTGCGCCGAAGAACTGGATGTGACGGCCGATATCCTGATAAGATACACAGCAAGCGATACCGTAGTCGTCAGAGTTACGTACTTCACGCATCAGGTCGTCGTTCTCGTACTGGATAGAAGATGTATCGATAGAAACCTGTGCACAGAAGTTCTTGAAACCTTCCGGCAGTTCCGGGCTCCACAGCACGGTCAAGTTCGGTTCTGGTGAAGGACCGAGGTTGTACAATGTCTGCAAGAAACGGAATGAAGTCTTGGTTACTTTTGTACGTCCGTCGTTGAAGCGTCCGCCGATAGACTCAGTCACCCATGTCGGGTCGCCGGCAAAGATGTCGGTATAAGCCTGCATACGCAAGTGGCGTACCATACGCAGTTTGATGACAAACTGGTCAATCAACTCCTGTGCATGTGCTTCGTCGAGCAGGCCATGAGCCATATCATATTCAATATAGATATCCAGGAAAGACGATACGTTACCCAATGACATAGCAGCACCATCCTGTTCTTTTACGGCAGCCAGGTAAGCCATGTATACCCACTGAACAGCTTCCTGTGCATTGTGAGCCGGACGTCCCAGTTCAAGACCGTATTGTTCTCCCATGATCTTGATTTCCTTCAAGGCTTTGATCTGCTCAGCCACTTCTTCACGAAGACGGATGCGGGCATCAGTCATCGGACCAGTTAGATGACGTAAATCATTCTGTTTAGCTTCAATCAGTCTGTCCAGACCATACAATGCCAGACGACGGTAATCACCGATGATTCGTCCGCGTGCATAGTTGTCAGGAAGTCCTGTCAAGAAACCAAGTGAGCGGAAAGAACGGATTTCTTCTGTGTATGCATCGAAGACCCCGTCGTTATGAGTTTTGCGATAATGAGTGAAAATATCTTTAACCTTCGGGTCAACTTCTACTCCGTTTTCACGGCAAGCTTTTTCTACTACCTTGATACCTCCAAAAGGTTTGATTGCACGGCGCAACACTTCGTCAGTCTGCAAGCCGACAATGACTTCATTTTCCTTATCAATATATCCCGGTGCGAAAGAAGTGATGGTTGATACTGTGGACGGATCGAGCGAGCGTACACCATTGTTTGCGCGTTCTTCAGCCAAAGCTTCCAAACATTTGTTCCAAACAGCTTTTGTACGTTCAGTAGGACCGGACAGGAATGAAGCGTCGCCCTCGTAAGGCGTAATGTTTGTCTTTACGAAATCGGTGACGTTGATTTCATGGTTCCAACGGCCTTCTTTAAAATTCATTGCCATAAATTTGAAATATTAAAAAGTTATGTAAATGTGGTTCTCTAAACCGAGTGCAAAGGTAGTGAAAAACCTTGTGTTGTACAATACCTATTTTGTGGTATATTATTATTTTGCATTAATTACAAAGTAGTATAGGCTATAGAAACAGGCTAAGGGAAAGGTGTGTTTGCGAAAAAATCTTTGCAAAAGTTTGCACAACTCAAAAAGTCGCTCTATATTTGCACCGCATTTGAGAGAAGATGCGTTCCCAAAGAAGATTGGAAGTTTGGGTGAGTGGCTGAAACCAGCAGTTTGCTAAACTGCCGTACGGGTAACCGTACCGGGGGTTCGAATCCCCCAGCTTCCGCTTCTATATAAGGAAAGAGAATGGCGCTTTCGTCTAGTGGCCTAGGACGCGGCCCTCTCACGGCTGAGACACGGGTTCGATTCCCGTATGCGCTACAATCAGCTACTGGAAGTTTGGGTGAGTGGCTGAAACCAGCAGTTTGCTAAACTGCCGTACGGGTAACCGTACCGGGGGTTCGAATCCCCCAGCTTCCGCTTCTGTTATAGAACTCCGCTAATTGGCGGAGTTTTTTTTGTGTCCTTTTGTATTGTTCTCCTTGATCCCTGTTTTGTTGTAGCGTCGCACTTTTCTAGAAAAAGAGTCTTCTTCAAAAAAAGTTTGGATGTGACGGATGTTGTCATACCTTTAAACTATAGCTTCATTATTTTATTGTTAGAATGTGTATGTCTATGTGAAGCCTTTCTGATTCCTTACTTGTTTTTTAACTCATGTAATATTAATAATATTTAATTTTATTCATTTTTCTATATATAAAGAGTGGATTAATTAAAATATATCTATATTTGTACTATGAATAATTTTATAAATGTAAACCTTAATGTAATATCTATGAAAATTAGCCATGGGTATTTTTAAAATATTTAATTGATGCCTTGTTGACTTCTTGTCTTTTTTTGAATAATAAATTCTAATTCTAAGTTATATCATTAATCTAATTAATTTATGAGAATTGGTAGGTTTTCACAAATGTTTTTATTGTTGGTTGTTTCCGGATGGGGAACTGTATGGGCTGCTCCTGAAAAGTCAGTGGATGCATCTATACTACAACAGTCTGCTAAAATTACCACTCAAGGTACAGTTGTTGACGCTCAAGGTGAGCCTTTGATAGGTGTAAGTATTCTTGAAGTTGGTACTACAAATGGTACGATTACGGATATTGATGGTAAGTTTACTTTACAAGTAACTTCTGGAGCTACACTTGAATTGTCTTATATAGGTTATAAGACACAACAGTTAAAAGCTGTATCAGATCTTGGAACTATTCAAATGTCTGATGATACCGAGGTCCTTCAGGAAGTAGTGGTGACTGCTTTGGGTATCAAGCGTGAAAAGAAAGCTTTGGGTTATGCAATGCAGGAAGTAAAAGGAGAATCTTTGGTTGAGGCTCGTGAAACAAATCTTGCCAATGCTTTGTCTGGAAAGATTTCAGGTGTGCAAATTATTCGTTCTAGTAATGGACCTGGTGGATCTTCAAAAATTCAGTTGCGTGGTGCAAACTCTGTAACAGGTACGAATCAGCCGTTGATTGTGGTTGATGGTGTTCCTATGGATAACTTTACAGGAGCTAGCAATAATGATATTGACAATCCCTCAATGGATATGGGTAATGGTCTTTCAGATATTAATCCGGAAGATATTGAGTCTATGTCCGTATTGAAAGGTGCTTCTGCTGCCGCACTTTATGGATCTCGTGCAGGTAATGGCGTTATTTTGATTACAACAAAGAAAGGTAAAGAAAATCCAGGTTTGGGAGTTACAATTTCCGCATCTGTATCTGCTGAAACATTATTTATGTTACCTAAGCGTCAGACAAGCTTTGGACAAGGTGAAAATGGTGTTTATGATGCAACAAATGGAAATAGCTGGGGACCTGCTATTACAGGACAAGAGTATACCAAATGGGATGGAAGTACTGGGATAATGCAGGCTTATGATAATGTGAAGAATTATTTTGATACAGGTATTAACTTTACTGAAAGTATATCATTCTCACAGATGTTTGGAAAAACAGCAATTTATACATCTTTGAATCGTATGGATGATGCAAGTAAAATTCCAGGCTCTGAATTACATCGTACAAACTTAACTTTGCGTGCTTCTTCTTCTTTCGGAAAAGATGACCGTTGGAGTGTGGATGCAAAAGTACAGTATATTAATTCATTAGCAAATAATCGTCCACAAGGTGGTTCACGTGATGCTAACGCTTTTTATACAGTGTTTAATCTTCCGACCACTATTGATATACGTGATTTTTCCAGTCCGTTAAAGGATGAATATGGTAATATGACTTGGTGGAATAGAAGCGGGGTCAATCCTTATTGGTTGAAAGAATACAACCCTAATAAAGACTCTCGTAATCGTTTTTTGATGAATGGGTCTTTAAAATACAAGATAACAGAATGGTTGGATGCAGAAATTAGAGCTGGTAGTGATATGTACTTTACTGAACGTGATGATAAACTATATGCAGGAAGTACAATAAACGATGGTGATAGCCGTTATACGATGGGAGAACAAAAGTTTTATGAAAATAACTTTAGCTTCTTAATTAGTGGACATAAAGATCACATCTTTGGTAACTGGGGTGGTAACTTCTCTTTCGGAGGTAACCTTATGGAACGTAAATCAACAGGTGTAGAAGTAAGTATGGGTAAATTAACTGCTCCTGATTTGTTTTCTTTAAATAATGGTCCGAAAGATCAGTTGGGAATAACAGAATTTTATTCTCATAAAAAAATTAATTCATTATATGGAACATTGGGTATAAACTATGATGGTTGGGCATTCTTGGATGCTACATTCCGTAATGATTGGTCTTCGGCATTGTCAAAGAAGAATCGTTCATTCTTTTATCCTTCTGTTTCTGTGTCATGGGTAATTAGTGACATGGTCAATAAGATTGGTAAAACTATGCCTGAATGGTTTACTTATGCTAAAGTTCGTGCTTCATTTGCTCAGGTTGGTAATGATATGGATCCATATCAGTTATATGATACTTATACGATTTCTTCTATTGGTGGTCAGCCTACTGCAGATCAAGGAAAAATTAAATATGATGCAGATGTGCGGAGTGAACTTATTACTTCATGGGAAGTTGGTACAGAATTGAAGTTCTTTAATAATCGTTTTGGTATTGACTTTGCATGGTATAAAACGAATGCAAAGCGCCAGTTGATGAATATTCCGATGAATAATCTTTCTGGATATGAAAGCATGAAAATTAATGCGGGTAATATACAGAATACTGGTATTGAGTTAATGTTGAATGCACGTCCGGTAGAAACAAAAGATTTTAGTTGGGATACACAATTAAATATTTCAAGAAATAAGAGTAAGATTATTGAACTTTTACCAGGACAGCCGGGTATGAGATATTCTTTAGGTGGTTCTGATGCACTACAAATTTATGCAGTTGCAGGTGGTGTATATGGAGAAATCTGGGGAACGAAGTATCAGCGGGTAGAAGATGTGAATAGCCCTTATTATGGACAATTATTATTAAGTGATTCCGGTTTGCCTCAGGCTACAAGTGAACGTTATAAAATTGGTGAACAGCAGCCGGATATGATGGCGGGATGGACTAATAGTTTTACTTATAAAAACTTTGGATTTAGCTTCTTGATTGATGGACGTTTTGGCGGTGATATCTTCTCGTTTACAAATTTGGAATTACAGCGCTCAGGTATTGCAGAAGTGACAGCTCCTGGTGGAAAACGTGATGATATTGTTGTACCTGGTGTCATTAGACAATCGGATGGCAGCTATGCTCAGAACCAGACACCTGTCTCTTTGCAAAAGTATTATCAAGCTTTAGGTACAGGTCGTGCGGGAATTTCAGAAGCATACATTTATGATGCAACAAATATTCGTTTGCGTAATGTATCTTTAACTTATTCCTTCCCATCTTCATTGTTAAAGAAAACTCCAATTCAGCGTCTGAAATTAGGTGTTTCTGTTAATAATGTATGGATGATAAAGAGTAACTTAAATGGAATTGATCCAGAATCGGTTTATGCAACCAGTACAAATGCTACGGGTATGGAAAATGCTTCTGCACCTACATCACGTACTTATTTGTTTAATGTAACTCTTGGTTTCTAAGAAATTAAAGGAAATAAAATTATGAAAGATATAAAGACTATAATATTAGGACTTGGAGCTTGTACTGTTTTGTTTTCATGCTCTGATTTTGATGAGGTTAATACAAGTCCTATCACAGCTACTATAGAATATGTGAAACCTCAATTTGCTTTAAATAATGCTATAGCACAAGCTAAAATGGATCCAGGGGTATCTGAGCGTATTGTTGTGTATAATTGGGGAAGTGCTGCTCGTGTAATTGGTGAAATGAGCTTCTTGAATGTGGGACGTTATACTGATGACTATACTAGTAGTTATTATTATCCCTGTATTTCTAATAGCATAAAAAATGCTACATTAGCAATTAATACAGCAGAGCAGCAAGTTGCTTCAGGTACTGCTACGGTGCATGAGAAAAAGTTTTTTCCGAATGTAAAACAATTTGCTCGTATCTGGCGTGCTTATTTGATTAGTGAGTTTACAGATAATTTTGGTCCTTATGCTATTGATGGTTTCTTGGGTGAAAATCCGGAGTTTGATTCAGAAAAGGATGTATATGCTTTTATCTTAAAAGAATTAAAAGAGGCTTCAGAAGCAATAGATACATCTGTTGAAGCTGAAGGAGATGAGGGATCATGTGATACTTTTGGTCAAGGATTTAATCCTAATAAATGGCAAAAATTGGCCAATTCATTGAGAATGCGTTATGCGATGCGTTTATCTGTGGTAGATCCTGTTACAGCAGAAAAAGAATTTCGTGAAGCTTCAGAAGGGTTGAACGTAATTAAGGCACAAGATGAAATTTTTGCTGTGCCAGAAAATAATGGCTGGGATAATCTGACTGGTGTGTTTACGCGTTCGTTTGATGATCAGGTCTTATCGTCTACAGTGGCTAATTTATTGACAAATCTTGGTGATGTGAAAGTTGCTGATATGTATCCTCGTTTGGCTTCTAATGTGAAAGATGCTAATTACTTAGGTATTTATTATAACCGTCATTACGTTGCTAATACGGATAATCCTACTAAACAATATTGGTTGGATGGTATTCCGGAGAATCTTGATCCTCGTGCGCTAAAGATTTTCTGTCTGCCTGATGATACGGAAGCTGAAAATTACATAGATAAGTATTTGGATAAATCTGCAAAAGACTTTGCTTTATTGGCTGTTGACGCTGAAGGAAAGCCGATATTGGATGATAAAAAACAGCAGAAGAGAATAGAGATTGATGCTACTAAATGTTGGAATGGTTATCCGGCAGGAACTCGTGCTACATGGTCTTCAACAGTTTCTTATAATGAATTAGTAAGTAATGGTTACGGTCCTGGTTGTACTCTTCCGATGTTAGGAAGCGATTATTGTAATGGAAAAGCTCGTATTTATTTTGCTCCATGGGAAAGTTATTTCTTGTTGGCTGAAGCTGCTGAGTACGGTTGGATTTCAAATATCTCAGCAAAAGATGCTTATGAAGCTGGTATTCGTTCAAGTTTTGAATATTTTGGGGTGAGTGAGTATGCTAATAAATATATTAATTCTACAAACTATAATCGAGTAGGAACAAGTGTTGCATTTGATCATACTACTGAACCGTCTTCATTTAAAGCAACTTATGTGGATGGCTATACAAAAGAAACAAAGGAGATACAATACCAATATCCTGTAGCATCTAAGACTCTATATGGTAAAGCTTTGAATGACCATATAACTAAGATTATAACTCAAAAGTTTATTGCTCAGATGCCTTATCAAGTGCTCGAAATTTGGAATGATCATCGTCGTTTAGGATTGCCATTCTTTGAAATTCCTGCCAATGAAAGTGATTTGATTGGTTCTGATATGGTGAATGTGCTGAAAAAGGATTCTTGGAAAGATGGTCAGAAGTGGGATTTTTATCCTCAGCGCATGAGATATCCTACAACTCTTGATAATGCAGATCCTGATAATTATCAGAAGGCTGTAGAATTGTTAGGAGGTAGTGATGTGATTATTACTCCATTGTGGTGGTCGGCTTTTAAAAACAATAAATAATTGATTTTTAAGAATGAATTCGAGAAGGCCTGTAATCTTTAAAAGGTTATAGGCCTTTTTGGGTTTGTTAATAAGTTGTATTTGTCTAATATTGAAATTAATCATCTAAAGTTTATCTACATGCTAAACAAGCAAATTATAGCTTTATGTACGGCTCTTTGTTGTGCGGTTGTGCCTGTCATGAGTCAGACACCGGAAAAATCACAGCAAGATGCTAAGAAAGAAAAAAGGATGGAGTGGTTCTCAAATGCCAAGTTGGGTATTTTTATTCATTGGGGCATTTATTCGGTGAAGGGGGTTTCCGAAAGCTGGTCTTTCTTCAATAAATACCTTCCGTATGAGGAATATATGAGCCAGAAGGATGGATTTACTGCCTCAAAGTATGATCCTAAGGCTTGGGTGGACTTGATTAAAGAGAGTGGAGCCCGCTATACGGTGATTACGACGAAGCACCACGATGGAATGGCTTTATGGGATACAAAGGCGGGTGAGCTGAGTACGGTAAAATGTACGCCAGCCAAGAGAGATTTAATCAGTCCTTTTGTAAAAGAAGTCCGCAAGCAGGGTTTGAAGTTGGGATTCTATTATTCCTTACTGGACTGGTCGCATCCTGATTATCCGAACATGACACGTACGGAAGTGCGTTATACGAATGATTCCGTGCGCTGGAAACGTTTCGTGAATTTTAATATGGCGCAATTGGCGGAGTTGAACAAGACTTGGAAGCCGGACTTGTATTGGTTTGATGGTGACTGGGAGCAGACTGCGGAGGCATGGAACTCTAAAGGAATTGTGGATTTGTTGCGCTCGGACAATAAGAATGTAATTATCAACTCGCGTATCCAGGGATATGGAGATTATGCTACGCCGGAGCAGGGAGTTCCTATTGTACGTCCGGAAGATAAATATTGGGAGTTGTGTATGACGATGAATGATTCGTGGGGCTATCAGCATACGGATACCAACTATAAGTCTCCTTATATCTTATTGCGGACTTTTGTGGATTGCCTGAGTATGGGAGGAAATCTGTTGCTGGACATTGGTCCGAAAGAGGACGGTACGATTCCGGAAGAGCAGGTTGCTATCCTGAAAGAGTTCGGGCGTTGGACTAAAAAGCACAAGGAGGCGATTTATGATACGCGTGCCGGTATTCCGACAGAACACTTCCAGGGATATACAACACTGAATAAAGGGGGAGATATTTTGTATCTTTACTTGCCTTATAAACCCAATGGTCCCATTGAAGTGAAAGGGCTGATGAATAAAGTCAACCGGGTATGGGTGGTAGGCAATGGTTCTATGTTGTCTTATAAGGTGTATAATAAGAACTATTGGAGTGAAGTGCCTGGTAATCTTTATATTGATGTGCCCAATCATGTGCTTGATTCACAAATTACGGTAATTGCCGTATTGCTGGACGGACCGGTCAAATTGTATCGGGGAGCGGGACAGGTTATTGAAAGTAATTAATGAAAAAAATCGATTATGAGAAAACAATTGATAGGTAGTTTGTTTGCATTTGCAATGGCAGGACAGCTCTGGGGGCAGGGGTTGTATGAAAAGTATGAACGTATGCTGACGCTTCCCGAAGGCTATGTATGCTATCGTGTGGATGGAAAAATTAAAGTAGATGGAAAACTGAATGAGGCAGACTGGCAAAAGGCGCAGTCCACTTCTTCTTTTGTAGATATAAGTGGGGAAGGATTTGCCAAACCTTGTTATGATACTTCTGCCAAAATGTTGTGGGATGATAATTATCTCTATGTAGGGGCCGTGTTGCAGGAGGATGACATCAAGGCGAAACTCAGTCAGCGGGATACAATTATCTATTATGACAATGATTTTGAGGTTTTCCTGGATCCGGATGGGGACGGGCAGAATTACTTTGAAATAGAAACCAATGCGAAGGGAGTTATTTTTGACTTGATGCTGGACAAGCCTTACCGTTCGGGAGGTAATTTTATGATTCAGTGGGATTGTCCGGGACTTCAGCTGGCTATTCATCGTGAAGGAACCTTGAACAAGTCGAAAGATAAGGACAAACAGTGGAGCGTGGAAATGGCTATTCCTCATAAAGCGTTGACAGTGAATTTCTCCAACCCGGATCAGGCTGGAAACTGCTGGCGTATCAACTTCTCACGTGTGCAGTGGTTGAAGCCTGGACAGCGTGAAGAAAACTGGGTATGGATGCCTACTGGACGCATCGATATGCACATGCCCGACAGATGGGGATTCTTGTATCTTTCCGATAAGGTGATAGGAACGGGTACTGATTCCTTCAAGTATCCTTACAATATGGCTGCCTATAAGTTGCTTTGGGCCATGTTCTATGCACAATTGGATAATTATGCCAAGGAGAAAAACTACATTCGTTCCAAAGAAAATTTCTTCCTGACCGAGGCAGAATTGAAGGATTTGCCTGCTGGTGCTGAAATCTTGGTAGAGGCTACACAACGTACATTCTGTATGTCGGTGAGCGTGCCTGAAGAAAAAGTGCGTTATGTGGTAGACCATAACGGTAGGTTTACTCGTGAAGCTATTACTCCCCGTCAGGTAAAGAACTGGGTATGGATGCGCATTAACAAGGAAAAGGGAGATGCGTACTATAAGAAATACTTTGCTCTGATGAAACAATGTGGCATCAGTGGAGTCATGTTTGAAGGCTATGATGAGGCTACTTACCGGATGTGTAAGGAAGCGGGGCTGGAGGCACATTATTGGAAGTGGACCATGAACCGCAGAGAAGTGCGTGAGACACATCCCGACTGGTTTGCCGTGAACCGCAAAGGGGAGTCATGCTATGACAAACCTGCTTATGTAGATTATTACCGCTTTTTGTGTCCGAACCATGAAGGTGTGGCTGAATATCTGGCTGCTGATTACCTGAAAGAAGCGAATTTGCCTTATGTGGATGGAGTGCATTTGGATTATGTGCGTTTCCCGGATGTAGTGTTACCGGTGAGCTTATGGAAGAATTACGGAATTGAGCAGACTTCTGAATTGCCGGAATATGATTATTGTTATTGTGAGGTATGCCGGAAGATGTTTAAGGAGCAGACCGGTAAAGACCCGCTGGAATTGAAGTATCCGATGGAAGACCAGTCATGGATAAATTTCCGTCTGGATGCCATTACACGTGTGGTCAATAAGATTACGCAGACCATCAAGGCAGATGGCAAACGTATCTCTGCTGCGGTATTCCCGGGACCTTCTATGGCTCGCAAGATGGTACGTCAGGATTGGGGACAGTGGTCGCTCGATGCATACTTCCCGATGATTTACAATGGTTTTTATTATGAAGGACCGGAGTGGATTGGACGTTCGGTGAAGGAAAGTGTACAGACGATTAATGGGCGGGCTAAAATTTATGCCGGATTGATGTTCCCTGATATTAAGAAAACTTTTGAGCAGGCATTGGATGAGACTTTCAACAATGGAGCTTCAGGGGTTTCTTTCTTTGACGGGCCGGACGAAGAGTATCTGCATAAGTTTAAGGCTTATTTGGATAAAAGAGGTTTTGAAGTAGCAAAATAATAAAATGAGTATATGAAGATAGTTAGTATGTTTGTTTCCTTATTCGTGGCGTTGAACGTATGTGCGGCAGGACATAAGGAACTTCCTGCAAAAGGAGATTTGAATTTGACGGTATTTGACAAGGAGAATATTCATTTTGTACCAGATACGTATGCAGGGTATTCTGCTGCGGGTGCGGATGGAGTCATTCATCTGGTGAACGGTCGTATTATTTTGAAGAAGATTCAGATCCCCGATTACCAGCGGGATGTGACGGTCAGCTTGAAGGTGACCGTAGCTTCTAATGGTGACCGTTGGGATAAGTCCGGTTCTTGTTTTGTGCTTCCCAAGAATACGGCTGTGAATTTGCTGAGTATTGCACAGGGAAAGAGAAAATTTCCGGAAATAGACAGCTTGAAACTAGAAAATATGATTGGAATAGTGCCGGGAAAGGACTATTTGCCTACAATAGAGTTGATGCGCTTCATGACACCTTTTGGGGTAGGGCATTTCAGCGCAGAAGATGATTCTTTGTCCAGCAAGCGTCGTCCGGTTTATATTCCTAAGTGGGAGAAATGTGTGCAATGGGAGCAGGACATTACCGATTTATATTCGGCCCTTAAAGGTGAAGTGTATGTCGGTATCTTTATTGACACGTGGACAAAAGAAGGATATGTGGCCAGCATGGAGTTGAAAATCAAGGAAACTCCGGTAACATGTGAAAAGCTTGTCCGCCGTCATGTGGAACCGCTGATGAACACGGTATATTATATCGGTCAGTCTTATCCGGACATTTTTGCCCGTAAATCTGTTTCTACTGATTTTGTGCTTCCGAAGAACGCGAAGAATGTGCGTTTGAAATACATTGTAACCGGTCATGGAGGCCATTCCGGGGGTGATGAATTTGTGCAGAAGCGCAATATTCTTTCCGTGGATGGAAAAGAGGTTTATAGTTTCGTTCCTTGGAGAGATGACTGTGCTTCTTTCCGTCGTTTCAATCCGGCTACTGGTGTTTGGCTTATCAAACGCCTGGCGGCCTATATTAGTGAAGATGGCTATAAGACCAAGGAGGTAGAGGAACCATTGGCATCTTCTGATTTATCGCGTTCTAACTGGTGTCCCGGGTCGGATGTATTGCCGGAGGTAATTGATCTTCCAGGCTTGCAAGCAGGAAAGCATACATTCACTGTCAGCATACCTGAAGCCCAGCCTGTAAATAAGGATGAGTTGAACCATTGGCTGGTGTCTGCTTATCTGGTATGGGAAGAATAAGAATGTGTTTGAATCATAGATGATTGTATAAAAAAAGTTCGCCAGATTCTTTTACGGAGTCTGGCGAACTTTTTTATTGAATCGTTATTTGGAGTGTGAAGAAACAAATGATGGAATCAGCTGGATACGTTTTCCAAAGAGTGGTGTTTTTACAGGCGGGAGTGCCTTGAAGTGTGGGGAAGCTGCACTACGGCTGTGTACACCGTCAGTTTCGTATGAACGTCCGGCTTCCGTGAGTGCCTGTTTCAAGAGAGGCTCGTTGACGTCTCCTATTTGATAAGCCTGTATCGGGTCATCTTCAATTTGGATATCCGGGATGAGTCCATCAGGCATACAGGGAGTTTTTCCATCGGCATTCTGGTAAATGCTGACCATTACATAGATTCCCCAGTTTTTCAGCTCTTGCGGACATTTTTCGTACATATCTTCTGCGCTGAGCATCCACCCGGTGCAGTACTTGCCGTGTGTCTGTGTGCCGATGAGTCGAACGTTTGTATAAGGCATTAGTCCGCCAAGCAGTGCTTCGGATGCGGATGCCGATCCGGAACCGATTAATCCGTAGATTTTTTTCAATCCGATGTTGGCGTCTTTGGTGCTTGCATTGACTTCCACTTCCGGGTAATTGAATTCTGTGGTGAAACGGGTTTCCAGACTTTCTCCTTGTTTCTGGTAGATTTCGCTCAAATAGCTGTTGTAGATTTCTTTTTCGAATACTTTCTTGCTGCTGACAGCTTCTTGTGGAGCAAACATGGAGGCTAATACATTTTCAGTGATAACATAACCTCCTCCGTTGTACCGTAGGTCTAAAACCAGTTCTTCAATACCTTCGGCTTTAAACTTTTTCCCAATTTCAATCAGTGGATTGATGGATTTCAGGTCAAAGCCGGTGTAGGCCAGATAGCCCACTTTCTTTCCGTTGAATTCATATACGGAGTCGCAAATGATAGGATTTTCGTACATGTTGACGGCTGTCAGCTCTATCGATTTGTTCTGGCTGACAATGATATTTTCTTGCAGTTCTCCGAGGGAAACCTTTAAGGTAGGTTTGTAGTATAAATCCGCATAGTTGTCGGGGGTGATTTTTTCATCATTTATAGAAAGGATAATATCTCCTCGTTTAAATCCTGCTTTTGCAGCAGGAGTCCCTTTATGGACAAAGTTTACGACTGCTACATATTGATTCTTTTCTTTGTCTACCAGATAGAAAGTCAGATTCCAGCCAAATGTAGTAGAAACCCCTTCCACACTGCTGTTAAAGGAAGCCATGTCGTCAGTGAGCATGGACCATTTGTCGATGTATTTATCTCCTTGATGGTACCTGATTCGGTCAACGGTACCGATTGGGTCATTGTTAGTCTCGATGTTCCAGTTGTCCAGGTCACTACTGATTTCCTTATTCCAGTAATAGTAGGTACTCATAGCCTCCTTGCCGAACATGTTGGCATAGTAGAGTTCTGTGGGGTTCTTCGATGTGGGATTCTGATCACCTGCTCTGTTTGTCGGTTTCGGATTTTCCTCCGAGCATCCAGTCAGTACGGCTCCTCCCAATAGAGTGGAAAGCAGTAGCCATGATAGTTTTTGGTTCATAGTTTAATTTTTGAGAATTAGTACAAGGTTTTACTTGACAAAAATAACAAAAACTATCTGTTTTCTTTCTAATAAGAAGGAGAAAGTAAAGATTTTTTAAGGTTAACTTCTGGCTTCTCTTCTTTTTGGTGCAAAGGAGAAGCCAGAAGAAGGGTTTAATTAGAATTTATAGTTCAGACTTAATCCGAATACTTTGTTCGTACGGTTGTAAATGTCGGTTCCTTTCAGACCTGTACCATTGTAGTTGTCTGTTTCTTTGGTGTATTTGTTGTAATGTGTCCAGAAATAGGCCACATCAATGCTCCATGCTTGTGTAAGGTTGACTCTGGCACCAAATCCCAATGAGTAAGAGTCGCATGAGAAACTGGTGTCAGTCTGGAAATCATTGCTCAGACCATAGTTGGTTTTTTGGAAACCACCACTGACAGTCAGTCGTTTGGTAATGTCCCATTCCATACCGGCAAGGTATTCGTGAGTACCGTGCTTCAGGGTTTTCTGTCGGTCGTTCAGCATGCCTGCATGTTTGTCATCGTAGAAGTGATATTCTACAGAAGCACGAAGGTTAGGCAAAATTTCATATCCGGCAGCTACACTCAGGTAGGCAGGAATATCGCTGGGAGTTTGTTCTCCATCTGCGTAAGGTTTTATGACAGCTTCTGGGGTACCTGTAGGAACTTCCAGTGTGTGGGTCTGGTTTTCAATATTCAGGTTTGTCTTGAATTCATATTTTGCAGCCAAGTTCCAGCGTCCTAATTTAGCATCCACGCCAATGATGGGAGTCAGTCCCCATCCGCTTTGGTCGCAGTCCAGTTCAAGGTTGGCCAATTGGGTTCCGCCTAAATTCTCTTTCATGTAGGCTTTCAGGTAACCTTCATAACCACTTTTTACGTAGTTCATTCGGCCGCCGGCAAACACACTCAGCCAGTCATTGATTTTGTAGCTCAATCCCAACTGTACTCCGTAAATGTATTGTTTTCCATCCATAGAAGTATTAATGTCGTACATCTGGGGAGTTACTTGTCCGCCAGTTTGCTGGTGAATCATTCCCATAGCTAATGCATCGAACATTGGAAGACCGTTACTGAATGAGGCTTTTCCTCCACCGCCGGTAATGGCAAAGCTGGCAGAGATTACCCAATTATCCTTTTTATATAATCCTTGAAAGCTCGGAATGAAGGGAGCAGAGGCCGTTCCTTTGTACAATCGGCTGCCATTTGTTCCGTCAGCTTGCTGAAAGAGTGGGAAATTAGCGTCAATTTCGCGGGTCTGATAAGCACTTTGTCCGGTCAGTGACAGGTAGAATCCCTCGTGCGAAAGGAAAGAAAGTCCTGCAGGGTTACTATACACACCGTCTATATCAATAGAAGCTCCTCGGGCTATCATTCGAAGGAAAGCGGCGTTTTGATTGGTGTTGGTCAGATAATCTCCCGCGAAAGACGGGAAAGAGATACACAGTGTCGCTGCACTGATGAAAAGAAATTTTTTCATTCGTTTTTAGGTTGTTTGTTAAAAATCGGCTGCAAAAATAGTGCTAAATTGCACACAAACCAACGAAATGAGTAAAAATTGTTTTATTTGAAATTGTTTTATTTGAAACTAAGTGGTGCGAGTAAGGTATTTAAGTGCTTTTTATGTAGTTCTGGTTTTAAAAATGTATCTTTGCAAAAGTATGCAATTTCCAATCATTTTTATTCTTTTGATGTATGTACACCAATAAGGAAATCTGGCGTGTTACTTATCCTATTTTTCTGGGCCTGTTGGCGCAGAATGTGATAAATGTGACCGATACGGCCTTTTTAGGGCGTGTGGGTGAAGTCGCTTTGGGAGCAGCTGCCATGGGCGGATTGCTTTACATTTGTGTCTATACCATAGCTTTCGGTTTTAGTGTTGGTTCGCAGATTCTGATAGCTCGTCGTAATGGAGAAGGAAACTATCGGGCAGTAGGTCCTATTATGTGGCAGGGAACGGCTTTCAGTTTCGGAATGGCAGTTTGTTTGCTGATACTGATGTATTTTTCTGCTGCTCCGTTGATTCGGTTGCTGATTACTTCGGATTCTATTTATGGGGCTACCTATGAATTTTTCACCTGGCGTATCTGGGGATTTCTTTTTGCTTTTGTGAACGTGATGTTTCGTGGGCTTTATATCGGTATTACGCGTACCAAAGTGTTGACCATGAATGCAGTCGTAATGGCTTTGGTGAATGTGGTGCTTGATTACGCCTTGGTATTCGGAGAATTAGGCCTTCCGGAAATGGGGGTACGTGGTGCCGCCTTGGCTTCTGTCATCGCTGAGGCTTCTTCACTGCTCTTCTTTTTGCTTTATACCTATTATAAGGTGGACCTGAAAAAATACGGACTGAATCGTTTTGGACAGTTCGATTTAAGTATGGTGTTGCGCATCCTTCGCATATCTTGTTTCACGATGGTACAGTATTTTCTGGCCATGGCCATCTGGTTTGTCTTTTTTATGGCTCTTGAACGACTCGGACAGCGGCAACTGGCGGTAGCCAATATCGTGCGAAGTGTGTATGTGGTGTTGCTGATTCCTGTACAGGCACTTTCCACTACTGCCAATACGTTGGTGAGTAATCTGATTGGCGCCGGCGGTTCATCAGGGGTAGTTACGTTACTGCATAAAATATCCCGGATGTCGTTTTTGATTATGGTAGTGTGCGTAGGCTTGTGCGTGGCGTTTCCCGGAAGTATCTTGTCGGTCTATACAAATGAAGAAGCCTTGCTGGTGGAGTCTGTATCGGCTTTGTACGTGGTATGCGGGGCTATGCTGATTGCTTCGCTGGCCAATGTGTACTTCAATGGCATATCAGGAACGGGCAATACGCAGGCGGCGTTGGTATTGGAAGTGTTTGTACAAGTTTTTTATGCACTTTATATCATTGTGGTGGGTATGGTTATCCAGGCACCGGTGGACGTATGCTTCACCACGGAAGTGATTTATTACGTATTGATGTTAGGTTCCAGTCTCATTTATCTGAAAAAAGCAAAATGGCAGAACAAAAAGATTTGAGCATACTGATTTTTTTGTAATTTTGCACGCTGGAAATTTTTGATAATAAATAAAAAAGCAACATATATGTTCGATAATTTAAGTGAAAGACTAGAACGGTCGTTTAAGATATTGAAAGGTGAAGGTAAAATCACCGAAATCAATGTGGCCGAAACCTTGAAGGATGTACGTCGTGCATTGCTGGATGCGGACGTGAATTATAAAGTAGCAAAGAACTTTACAGATACGGTAAAGGAAAAAGCACTGGGACAGAATGTATTGACAGCTGTCAAGCCCAGTCAGTTGATGGTGAAGATTGTACACGATGAGCTGACTACCTTGATGGGAGGAGATACTGCCGAAATCGAATTGAAAGGTCGTCCGGCTGTTATTTTGATGTCAGGTTTGCAGGGTTCTGGTAAGACTACCTTCTCTGGTAAGCTGGCCCGCATGATGAAATCAAAGAAGAACCGTAAACCTTTGCTGGTAGCGTGTGACGTGTATCGTCCGGCTGCAATTGAGCAGTTGAAAGTGCTCGGCCAGCAGGTAGAAGTTCCTGTGTATAGCGAACTGGACAGCAAAGATCCTGTACAGATTGCCTTGAATGCCATTCAGGAAGCGAAAGCAAAAGGGTATGATCTGGTAATTGTCGATACGGCTGGTCGTTTGGCAATAGACGAACAGATGATGAACGAGATTGAAGCCATCAAGAAAGCTATCAATCCGGATGCTACATTGTTTGTAGTTGATGCCATGACCGGACAGGATGCGGTAAATACAGCGCGTGAGTTTAATGAACGTCTGGATTTCACTGGTGTAGTATTGACCAAGTTAGATGGTGATACACGTGGTGGTGCGGCCCTGTCTATCCGTACAGTGGTAAACAAGCCGATTATGTTCGTGGGTACCGGTGAGAAACTGGATGCCGTAGATCAGTTCCACCCGGCTCGTATGGCCGACCGTATCCTGGGTATGGGTGACATCGTGTCATTGGTAGAACGTGCACAGGAGCAGTACGATGAAGAAGAAGCGAAACGCTTGCAGAAGAAGATTCAGAAGAACCAGTTCGATTTCAATGACTTCCTGACTCAGATTCACCAGATTAAGAAGATGGGTAACCTGAAGGAACTGGCTTCCATGATTCCGGGTGTAGGAAAGGCTATTAAAGATATTGATATTGACGACAATGCATTCAAGAGCATTGAAGCCATTATTTATTCTATGACTCCGGAAGAACGTACTCATCCGGAAATTCTGAATGGAACACGTCGTACACGTATCGCAAAGGGTAGTGGAACAAGTATTCAGGAAGTAAACCGTCTTCTGAAGCAGTTCGACCAGACTCGTAAGATGATGAAGATGGTAACTGGCAGCAAGATGGCTGGCATGATGCAGAAGATGAAAAAGAAATAATCGTGCAGATTAAGATAGTAAGAAGCGGACATCAGGAGTCTTTAAAGGAACTACCTGCTGTCCGCTTGTTTTTTATTCATATAGTAAATATTTTTTGCGTAAGGCACGGTAAGCTTGCAAACTTGGTTCCCATGCCTGGCGTATTTCGGACTCCGTTTTTCCCTGAAGTATGTCCTTTCGTACCTGTGAGGTACCCATTAGCAGGTCAAACCACTGGGGACGGCTAAAGAAACGCTTTTCAGCATCTGGATACAGTTTCTGATAAAGTCGATAAAACTGCAGGAGGTATTTTAGGGAGAAGCCTTGAGGCAGCTCTTTCTCTGTACGCAGGTCAAGGCCAAAGCAGGTCTGATTCTGATGAAGCGGATGCTTGTCGAACCCTTTTAAAGAGAGTGGGATAAACTGAAACCAGAATAAATCCTTTAGTGCCGGAGAACCGATGACTTGGAAAGGATAGGTGGTACCTCTTCCGACGCTTACGGAAGTACCCTCAAAAGGGCAGAGTGAGGGGTAGAGCGCAATGGAAAGATCGTTTGGTAAATTGGGAGAAGGTTTTACCGGAAGCGAGTAAGGCTGTCCGTGTTTCCATCCTTCCACTCGAATTACTTGCAAACGACATTGCAGGCCTTTACCTAACCAGCCTTCTCCATTAATCATTCCGGCTATTTCGCCTAAGGTACATCCATGAAGCAGGGGGATGGGAAGCATACCTACAAAGCTTTTGTATGCCTTTTCTCGTACCGGACCGTCCACGTAGTCACAAGGATTGGGGCGGTCCAGCACAATCAGTTCTTTCTGGTTCTCGGCACAAGCCTGCATCACGTAATAAAGCGTACTGATGTAAGTATAGAAGCGGGCACCTACGTCTTGTATGTCGAACACTACCACATCTGTGCCAGTCAGCTGTGACGGTAGCGGTTTCTTGTTTTTTCCATAAAGTGAAAGGATGGGCACCCTCGTGCGGGTATCTTTTCCGTTTTGAATGTATTCTCCGGCATCTGCATCCCCTCGAAATCCATGTTCAGGAGCAAATACCCGTACGATTTTTACTAGACTGACCAAGGTATCCAGTAAGTGGGTTTTCCCACAAAGAGAAGTATGGTTTACTACCAGAGAAACCCGTTTTCCTTCAAGTAAGGGAAGCAGTTTTTCTAGCTGGTCAGCTCCGTTGCGCACGGTGGCATGTCCTTGCAGGGCCATAAAACAGCTTATACATGCACCCAAAATGTATTTCAAAAAGATTCTTTTCGTGTAACTCATGGAATTTTTGTAGATTTGTGATACTTTTTACAAATATAGCCACATTTATTTATGAATCCACTTGCATTGATTGACAAATATTATCCGGAAGATAATGAGTTAAAACATATTTTGCTGGTGCACAGCCGTTCGGTAGCAGACAAGGCCTTGGATATGGCACGCAAGCATCCGGAACTGAATCTGGACTTGACTTTTATAGAAGAAGCGGCGATGCTTCATGATATTGGTATTTTTATGACGGACGCAGATGGCATTTTCTGCTTTGGTAAATATCCCTATATCTGTCATGGGTATTTAGGTTCGGAGTTGGTGGCTCGTGAGGGTTATCCGCGTCATGCGCTGGTGTGTGAGCGTCATACAGGTGCCGGACTTTCCCTCAAGGCGATTATGGAACGTGACCTTCCGGTGCCTCACCGTGAAATGATTCCAATCAGCCTGGAAGAGCAGATTATCTGTTTTGCCGATAAGTTTTATTCAAAGACCAAATTGGATAAGGAAAAGAGCGTGGAGAAGGCCCGAAAGAGTATTGAAAAGCATGGGGAAGAGGGGTTGGCACGTTTTGATGCCTGGTGTAAACTCTTTTTGTAGAACTAAAAATACATTAAAAAGGAAAGCGTTGACGTTTATTTGTCGGATAATGCTTACTTTTGCACCGCATATTGCGTAAAAAGACGGTGATGACATCATTTAGAAGAACTACATATTTACTGCTATCTCTGTTTGTTTTTGGCTTTTTCTGCTCATTCTATGCCGAAGCACAGCGTGTGAGAGGAAAACGTATGCGGGGAGGAGAGAAGACCGATTCCCTTCATCGGGACTCGCTGGCGCTGGATTCGCTGGGAATGGACTCGCTGGCCGCAGATACCACAAAGAAAAAAGAACCGCTGGATGCGCCGGTCATTTATGAGGCAAGCGATTCGATTGTCTTTACGAAAGAGGGCTATGCACATCTTTATGGAGAAGGTAAAGTGAATTACCAGAACATTGAGCTGACCTCTGCGGTGATTACGATGAATATGGACAGCAGTACCGTCTATGCCACGGGAGTGACCGATACGGCAGGAGTGGAAACGGGTTCACCGATTTTCAAGGATGGAGAAACACCGTATGAATCTAAAATCATGCGCTATAACTTCAAGACCAAGAAGGGTTTCATCAATAGCATTGTCACACAGCAAGGTGAAGGATATGTCACCAGTGAGGAAGGAAAGAAAGGGGCAAACGATGAAATTTACATGCGTCATGGTAAATATACTACTTGCGACAATCACGAACATCCTCATTTTTATTTGAAACTTTCCATGGCAAAGGTACGTCCGAAGAAAAACGTAGTATTCGGACCTGCACAGCTCGTGGTAGAGGATGTGCCTCTTCCTATTGCCGTACCTTTTGGTTTCTTCCCGTTCAATAGTAGCTATTCTTCCGGTTTTATCATGCCGACGTATGGTGATGAAATGAACCGTGGTTTTTATCTGCGCGACGGTGGTTATTATTTTGCCATCAGCGACCAGATGGACTTGAAAGTATTGGGAGAAGTCTTTACGAAGGGTTCTTGGGGATTATCGGCTGCATCTAACTATAACAAGCGTTATAAATTCAGTGGCTCGTTCAATGCCAGCTATCTGGTGACAAAAACGGGTGAGAAAAACATGCCCGACTATTCTGTGTCGAAAGACTTCCGTATCCAGTGGAGTCACCGGCAGGATGCTAAGGCCAATCCGAACAGTTCGTTCTCGGCCAGTGTGAACTTTGCTACCAGTAGTTACGACCGTTCCAGTTTGAGCAGTTTGTATAACCCGCAGCAGTATTCTCAGAATACCAAGGCTTCCAGTGTGAGCTACTCACGTAACTTTCCGGAAATCGGATTGAACATCTCTGGAGCATTCAATATCACACAGAACACGCGTGACTCTTCTTTGAGCATGACGCTTCCGGACGTAAATATCTCATTGAATCGTATTTATCCGTTCAAGCGTAAAAAATCGGCAGGAGATGAGCGCTGGTACGAAAAGATTTCATTGCAGTACACCGGAAGTATTACCAACTCCATCAGTACAAAGGATAATCTGTTGTTTAAGACACCTTTGACACAGTGGGAGAACGGTATGCAGCACAAGATTCCGGTTTCGGCAACTTTCAACTTGTTCAAGTATATCAACATCGTTCCTTCGTTCAATTACACGGAACGCTGGTATTTGCGAAAAGTAAAGCAGAGCTATGATGCGAGTCCTACCTCGCGTGATCATGTGAAGCGAGATACTATCAACGGCTTCAACCGTTTGTACGATTACAACCTGTCTTTACAGATGAATACCAAGTTGTATGGTATGTACAAGCCTTTGTTCATGAAGAGCAAGGAGCTTCAGATTCGTCACGTCTTTACACCGACCGTCAGCTATACCTATACACCGGACTTTGGAAAATCACGTTACGGCTATTACGACACCTATACTTATACGGATGAAGACGGTGAGGTGCGTACCGTAGAGTATTCTCCTTATGAAGGAGCTGTATACGGCTATCCGGGAAAGAATATGTCACAGAACATCAGCTTCTCAATTGATAACAATATCGAGATGAAGATGAAGTCGGACAAGGATACTACCGGCTACAAGAAAATCAGCTTGATTGACCAGTTAGGGGCTTCTCTTTCTTACGACGTAGCCAATAAAAAGTGGAGTGACTTGAGCATGAACCTTCGTTTGAAGCTGACCAAGAGCTATACATTTAATATGAATGCCTCATTCGCTACGTATGCATACCAGTTCGATGAAAATGGTAATGTAGTGGTGGGCGACCGCACAGAATGGTCTTATGGACGTTTCGGACGTTTCCAGGGATACAGTGGTTCATTCTCTTATACCTTGAACAACGATACTTTCAAGAAACTCTTCGGTAAGAAAGAAGAGGATAAAAAGAACAAGGACAATAAAGGTAAGGAAGAAAATGAAGACGAGGAGACAGAGGAAGAAACGGAAGAACAGAATAACAACTCCAACATGCGAAAGACGGAGAAAGCTTCTGTCGATTCAGACGGTTACCTGGCTTTCAAATTGCCTTGGAGTGTCAGCTTGAGCTATAGCTACAGTATTCGTGAGGACCGTTCGAAGGACATTAACATCAAGACCATGCGTTATCCGTATTCATTGACGCATTCATTGAACGTGTCGGGTAACTTCAAGATTGGTAGCCGTTGGAACATGACTTATTCTACCGGATACGACTTTACCTCCAAGGAGATGTCTATGACAACCTTGAACATTACCCGTGACTTGCACTGCTTTAATATGAGTTGCGGATTGGTGTTCGGTCCGTTTACTTCTTATAACTTCTCTATCCGTGCCAACTCCAGTATGCTGACCGATGCCCTGAAGTGGGATCAGCGAAGCAATACGGGTAGTGCGGTTACTTGGTATTAATCCTTTAGGAATTCTTCGGCCCGGGCCAGCGTGTCCGGTTTGCCGATGTCTATCAGTTGCAAGTCTTCTTTGATGCATCCTCCGAGCTGGAGTTGCCGGCAGGTGTGCAGATAAAAATCCATGATGGGAAATTTGCCCTTCCATGCCTCTCCCTCCATGTAATGAAACAGTTCCGGTGAAATTACATGGATGCCGCTGAACGCATATTCGCGGTATTGGCCCGGTTCGTACACAAAACCTTCCGGCTTGGTTTGCAACGTGTCTTTATGAATCCAGCCTTGCAGACGGTTATCCGTATCGAACAACAGGTGGCGCGAGGTCTTGCGCGGGCTGACCAGCAGTGTAGCCAGATTCTGACTTTTCCGATGAAAATCATAGACCTCTTTCAGGTCGGCATTCGACAGGATGTCCACATTGTGTACCAAAAACGGTTCCGTTCCTGTAAAGAAGGTTGCCGCCTTTCTGATACCGCCTCCTGTATCGAGCAATCTGTCACGTTCATCGCTGATATGAATGGTCAGTCCAAAATTCTGGTTAGCTTTCAGAAAATCGATAATCTGTTCTCCGAAATGGTGAATGTTGATGACCAGTTCGGTAAATCCTGCTTCTTTCAGTTTGAGAATCACATGTTCCAGCATGGGACGTCCGGCCACCGGAACTAAGGCCTTGGGCATGTGGTCAGTCAGCGGTTTGAGCCGGGTACCCAGTCCGGCAGCAAATATCATGGCTTTCATTTGGCTTTCAGTAATTGGTCTATTTGTTGTTCCCGATGAATCAGGTGTACATTAATTTTAAATTTTTCATGCAAGTGCATTGCTGTGTGCTGAGCAGAGTACACGGAGCGGTGCTGTCCTCCGGTGCATCCGAAGCAAATCATCAGGTGCGAGAATCCACGTTCCAGGAAACGCTGCACGTGGGCATCCACCAGAGCGTCGGTATGACGAAGGAATTCTGTAATCTCTCCGTCCTTCTCTAAAAATTCGATGACCGGTGCGTCCAGTCCTGTAAGCGATTTGTACTGTTCGTAGCGTCCGGGGTTGTGTACGGCGCGGCAGTCAAACACGTATCCTCCACCATTTCCGCTTTCATCTTCCGGAATCCCTTTCCGGTAAGAGAAACTCATCACTGTGACCGTCAGGTTACGGCGGTTGCGTACAGCGGCAAATTGCTTCAGTTCTGTCATGCGCTGTAATACCTCGCAGAGATAAGGATATTCCGGAAAACCCTCCTGCAATAACTGGCGCAGATTCTCAATAGCGAAAGGAATGCTTTCGATGAAATGAGTCTTTTTCTCGAAGTAGCCGCGGAAGCCGTAAGCTCCCAGTACTTGTAGCGTGCGGAACAATACGACATGACGTAGACGGGACAGGAACACTTCCTTTTCTATCTGTTTGTAGGGGCGTAGGGCTTCCAAGTACTCGTCAATCAGTTCCTGGCGCAGGCTGTCCGGATAGTTGGCCTTGGCTTGCCAGAGGAAAGAAGCCACGTCATAATACAGTGGTCCTTTCCGTCCTCCCTGGAAGTCAATCAGGTAAGGCTCTCCGTCCTTCACCATGATATTACGGCTCTGGAAGTCACGATACATGAATACCGGTTGGGGTTCCATGCTCTCTATCAGTGTCTGGCAAAGGGTTTCGAAATCGTCTTCTAACAAATCTTCTCTGAATTCCACTCCCGTAGCTTTCAGAAAACAGTATTTAAAGTAGTTCAAGTCCCACAGAATGCTTCTGTGATTGAACTCTACCGCTGGATAGCATTTCCCGAAATCTAGTCCTTGTGCCCCTTCAAACTGTATACGGGGCAGTAACCGGATGACTTTCTTTAGCAACTCCTTTTCTGTGGAGTCAAACTCTCCGGTTTCTCTTCCGTGTGCGATAAGCTGAAACAGAGAATCTGTTCCTAAATCATCCTGCAGGTAACAGAGCCCGTCGTTGGAAACGGCATGCACTGCCGGTACTGGAAGATGCTGTGCCTGAAAATGGCGTGACAGGTAGATGAAGGCCTCGTTTTCTTCGCGTGAAGTACCGCATACCCCGATAAGAGTCGGAGTACCCTTCAGGCGGTAGTAGCTTCTGTTGGAACCGGCTCCCGGCAATGCTTCCACGCTTTCCGGAGCATGGCCGGTGAACTGGCTGTATAGGGTTTCAAGAGTTTGAATCATGTGTCTGTTCGTTAAGATTACTGATTGAGTTTTTCTGTCAGGTATTGTCCTGTGTAGGAAACCGCACATTTGGCCACTTCTTCCGGTGTGCCGGCTGCCACGAGATTCCCCCCCATGTCGCCACCTTCCGGACCGAGGTCAATCACATGGTCGGCGCATTTGATGACATCCATGTTGTGTTCGATGATGACCAGCGTATGTCCACGACTGATGAGGGCGTCGAAAGCTTCCAGCAGTTTCTTTATGTCATGGAAATGCAAGCCTGTGGTCGGTTCGTCGAACACGAAGATGGTAGGCTGCGCCTTTTCGATGCTGAGGAAGTACGCCAGTTTCACGCGCTGGTTTTCTCCTCCCGAGAGGGTAGACGAAGACTGTCCTAACTTGATATAACCCAGTCCCACATCCTGTAGCGGGCGCAACTTCTTGACAATCTTCTTCTGGTTGTGTTCCGTAAAGAACTCGATGGCCTGGTTGACCGTCATTTCCAGTATGTCGTAAATGTTTTTTCCTTCAAACTTCACTTCCAGCGTGTCGTTCTTGAAGCGCTTGCCGTGGCACGACTCACATTCCAACACCAGGTCGGCCATGAACTGCATTTCTACCGTTACCGTACCTTCTCCCTTGCATTCTTCGCAACGTCCGCCTTCCGTGTTGAATGAGAAATAGCCTGCACTGTATCCCATCTGCTTGGCTAGCGGCTGGTCGGCAAACAGTTTCCGGATTTCATCATAGGCCTTGACATAAGTCACCGGATTACTTCGGGAAGACTTTCCGATAGGGTTCTGGTCTACAAACTCGATGTCATTCACCTGACGGATGTCTCCTTCCAATGAGATGAATTCGCCCGGACGTTCACTCGATTCACTGTATTCCCGCTTCAGAGCCTTGTAGAAAATGTCGCGTACCAGCGTACTCTTTCCGGAACCGCTGACCCCCGTCACTACCGTCATCACGTTAAGTGGGAAGCGCACGTCGATACCTTTCAGGTTATTCTCGCGTGCTCCCTTGATTTCGATGAAATTGTTCCACGGACGATGGCTGGCTGGCAGGTCGATGGTCTCTTCTCCTAACAGGTATTTCACGGTATAGCTGTCGCTTCCCTTCTGTAAGTCTTTCATGTCGCCCTCATACACCACTTGTCCGCCCAGTCGTCCGGCTTTCGGGCCGATGTCGATGATGTAGTCGGCTGCACGGATGATTTCTTCGTCGTGTTCCACTACTACTACCGTGTTTCCTAATTGCTGTAACTGGCGCAGCACCTTGATAAGGCGGGTCGTGTCACGGCTATGTAGACCGATACTTGGTTCGTCAAGAATATACAATGACCCTACCAGACTGCTTCCTAACGAGGTGGCCAGGTTGATTCGCTGACTTTCACCTCCCGAAAGCGAGTTGCTCAATCGGTTCAGCGTCAAGTAACCCAGTCCCACATCCGACAGGAATGTCAGACGGTTCTTGATTTCACTTAGCAGGCGTTGTGCCACGAGGGTGTCGTGCGCATCTAGTGTGAGCGTACGGAAAAACTCCTGCAGCTGGGTAATCGGCATTTCTACCAGTTCCGAGATATTCTTTCCACCCACTCGTACGTAGCTGGCCTCCTTTTTCAGTCGGCTTCCGTGACAGGTAGGGCAAGTCGTTTTTCCCCGGTAGCGTGCCAGCATCACGCGATACTGTATCTTATATTGGTTTTCCTCCAGCATCTTGAAGAAAGAGTCGATGCAGACCTTCTCTCTTGGTCCGTGCCAGAGGTAATCTTTCTGTTCCTGTGTCAGTTCATAATAGGGAGCAAAGATGGGGAAATCATGAGCCGGAGCTTCCCGAAGGAACTCGTTCAGCCATTCTCCCATTTTCTCGCCCCTCCAGCAAAGCACGGCACCATCGTACACACTCAGTGCACGGTTGGGCACCACCAGGTGTTCATCGATACCGATAATCTTTCCGAATCCTTCGCACGTAGGGCAGGCTCCCAGCGGAGAGTTGAACGAAAACATCTGGTCGTTCGGTTCTTCAAACTTGATGCCGTCGGCTTCAAACTTCGTGCTGAATACATGCAGGCGGGTGTCATCCGACAAATAGAAACGAAGCATACACGTGCCGTCACCTTCGTACATGGCCGTCTCGGCAGAATCCGTCAGTCGGCTGATGGCATCCTTGCTGTCATCGCAGCTCATGCGGTCCACTAACAGATACACCTTATCGTTCTCATCGTAGGTATAATCTTCAATGCGTACCATCTCGCCGTCCACTTCCAGTCGGGTAAAGCCCTGCTTCATATCCATGTCCAGCTGTTCTGCCACACTTCTTCCGTCACGGGGAAGGATAGGTGTCAGTACGGTGTAGCGTGTGCCCTTCGGGTAAGACAGCATGCAGTTCACGATGTCTTCCACACTGTCCTTCTTTACCAGTTGCCCGCTTACGGGAGAATACGTTTTCCCTACCCGTGCGAAAAGCAGGCGTAGGTATTCATAAATCTCCGTCGAGGTACCCACGGTAGAACGCGGGTTGCGGCTCGTCACTTTCTGTTCAATGGCGATGGCAGGTGGAATCCCTTTGATAAAGTCACATTCCGGTTTGCTCATACGTCCGAGAAACTGGCGGGCGTAAGAAGACAGACTTTCTACATAGCGTCTTTGCCCTTCGGCATACAGCGTATCGAATGCCAGCGACGACTTTCCCGAACCAGACAGTCCGGTAATGACTACCAGCTTGTTGCGTGGAATACGTACGTCGATATTTTTCAGGTTATTCACCCGGGCACCTTTTATGGTAATAAAATCATTTTCTGACATGTATCTTTTCTTGTTAGATGAACATGCGAAGTTACGAAAAATAGCTGGAATTATCAAAGCGAATACTTTCGGAGGGAAAGAAGTCTTTTACGTTTCTCAGCGCGGAACCATATGTTTTCCTTATGCGAAACGTACGGTTCCGCATCGGGAAACGTAGGGTTCACAGAATGGAAACGTAGAAAGTGTGCTGAGGTTTGTTGGATATTGCATCATAATTTCCGTAAAACCATTTGTTTGTTCAAGAAAAAAAGTTATTTTTGCTGTACCACTTTAATGGTACAGTGTAACGATTTTTAATTTAAAGGTTATGGTAGAATTGAGAGGTGTTTCATTTGGGTATCAGTCCGATAAAAATGTATTGGACAATTTGAATCTCCGTTTGAAGGAAGGGAGATTCTATGGTCTGTTGGGAATGAACGGCTCAGGCAAGACCACGCTTTTGAAACTGATTGCTGGTAAGCTTTTCGCTCACGACGGTGAGATTTATGTAGACGGTCGCAACTCCCGGAAAAGGGAGGTAGAAACTTTGAGGGAAGTATTCATGCTGCCAGCTGACTTTATTTTTCCGGATATGAGGCTGGAACACTTTCTTGCCATTTATTCCAAATTCTATCCTAAGTTTCGTGCAGAAGTGCTGGATGACTGTCTGACCAATTTTGAAATACAGTGGGATATTGAACATTTGGACAAATTGTCGTTGGGAGAGAAGCACAAAGTGGCATTCAGTATTGCCTTGTCGCTGGGAACGAAAGTTCTATTATTGGATGAGGCCGCCAATGGAATGGATATTCCGGCACGAAAGATGTTTCGTAAGCTGCTGATGAAGCATGTTCGTGAAGATCAGATAGTGGTTTTGTCTACACACATTGTGCAGGACATTGAAAATCTGTTGACCGATGTGATTGTGTTAAGAAAGGATGCTCCTGTGTATGCGGCTTCTTTGGAGGAAATCGCTAGTCGGTATTCGTTCGGAATCCAAAGTAATGAAGAAGGAGTGCTATATGCAGAAGCTTGTACCGAAGGTTACCATGTAATCACTCATAAGCAGGAAAACATGGATACGGAAGTATCTTTGGAACTGCTGTTTAATGCATTAATCAAGGGAGGAGGAAGGATATGAAAAGTTTTGCAATGAAAGAAATGTGGAAGTTTAGTCAGTTTCAGTTAAAGGAAATGTTTGGCTATGGAAAAAAGAAAGCCTTTATCCAGCTTTTGTTTTTACGCTCTTTTAGTATCTGTGTGTTTTGTGCCTTGGTGTCAGGAGAGAGTTTGAAAGAATGCTTGTCACTCATAGAGCAATTGCTGATACTCCTATCTTATTATTTTACGTTCTGGAGCCTGGTGGAAGATATGCGGAATGACAGAGGTCTGATAAATAAGTTCATGCTTCCGGTCACATTGGCAGAAAAATATGTAAGTTTGTTTTTCAGTACTTTTTTGATAGGTACGGTGATGTTGTTGGGATGTGCGATATTATCGAATATCTTTATGCAACTGGCTATTCCATTGCTTTTTACAGAGGAAACGAACGGACCGGTTCTTCTCTTTTTGGGAGGAGGCTATGGACTTAAGCAACTTATGCTGCAGGTGGTGATTGCTTTTTATGTAGCCCTGTGGACTTTGGTGGTTATGTTGAGGAAACAATACAGCAAAACCCGGTTCTGGCTGATAGTTGTTTTATGTGTTTTGTCTTATGTGTTGCCAGTATTGTGTATGTATGGATTAGGTGCTCCTAAAAGTATCATTAAATACACATGGTCGATTGTTTCTGTGGTTTGGAGCATAGTAGCTGTTATCATGACCTATAAAGGTTTTAGAAAGTTGGAGTTTAGATAGTAAGATGGTAGATTTCAAGCAAGACCGAGCCATTTATCTGCAAATGGCAGAACGAATCTGCGACGAGATACTGGCTGGAAAGTATCATTCAGATGATCGCATACCCAGTGTGCGGGAACAGGCCGTTATGTTCGAAGTCAACACCAATACCGTGGTGAAGACTTACGACCTGCTGTTGCAGTGGGGGATTATCTACACCCGGCGAGGGCTGGGGTATTTTGTGACTGTTGATGCCCTGGAGAAGATAAAACAGACCCGAAGCCTGAAGTTTATGACAGAAAATCTGCCGGAATTGTTCAGTCAGATGAAATTGCTGGATATTTCCATTGATACGGTGGTCAGGAAGTGGGAAGAGTTTAAGGATGGGGAGAAGCTATGAATGGGCTTCTTCCACCACCCATTTTTCAATGTTGCGTGTACGATGGCTGAAGTTTACTCCCAGTTTGTAGACTTTTCTCGTATCCGTGGCAAAAGGCAGTGCATATTGTTTGTCATTGATTTGTTTCAGGGCTTCTTCCGCACTTCCGTCCAGCTTGAACTCCATGACGTAAATATACTGCGCTGTTTTTACTATCAGATCAATGCGTCCTTCTGAGGTATGGTATTCTGCCTGGGTATAAAAGCCTAACAGTTTGAATATAATGAACAATACGTTCTGATAATGTAATTCCAGATCGCGTATTAATTCATAAGGAGTGTCTGTAAAGAAGCTTTGCAGGCGTTTCATAAATGCATCTATTTTGCCGTCCCGTACCTCTTTTACAAAACACATTAATTCAAAAGAGGGATTGCCGGAAGGCATATATGCATAGCAGGGAAGTAAGAAGCGTGTAAACCCTTCTGCCACTTCTTTGTTGGGGAATCCCAGTTTATATACTTTAAATTCTTTGTCATACCCTTTAATCGTAAGGTATCCGCTTTGGTAGAGGATGGGTACGGGATTAGTTTCCATTGTGTCAATACTGCCCAATGAATCGGCAGTTGCTATTTCTTCGGTAAGCCGCTGCAAATTATATTTACTATGCTTTATTAATTCTACGAGGAAAGTCGGCGTACCGGTCTCAAACCAATAGCTTCCAAATTCACGGCTTTTCATAGCATTGAGCAGACTGAAAGGATTATAGATGTCTTCCGAGCGGTATGCAAAATGATATCCGTCATACCATTCTTTCAATTGGTGACAAGTTTCAGCATAAGTTTGTGTGTTATTGTCGGCCAATAACTGGATGTCCTCTGCAAATACTTCTGATAACTCCTTTTCTGTGATTCCACACAAATTGTTATACATAGCCTGTAGAGAAATGTCTTCCAGGTTATTCAGGTCGCTGAATACGCTTACTTTACTGAATTTGGTTACGCCTGTCAGAAGAGCAAACCGAAGATATTTGTCGTAGGTTTTCAATACCCCGTAGAAAGCCTTCAGGGTGTTGCGATAGTTGCAAAGAAGAGTTTCGTTACCGATGGCCTGTAACATCGGTTTATCGTATTCGTCCACTAATACGACTACATTTTTGCTAGTGGTACGGCTGATTTTTTCTATCAGGTAGGCAAAACGTTCTTCTGGAGCCCGATCTTTTTTTTCGTCTCCATAGATTGCTTCCCAACTTTCCAGATGTTGGTTAAGTATAGCATAAAGAGAGGCTTCATTCTCGTATCGTCGTGCATTCAGGTCAAGATGCAGCACTGGATATGCTGTCCATTCTTTTTCCAGTTGTTCCATGGCAAGACCCTGAAACAGTTCTTTTTTACCGGAGAAATAGGCTTCAAGCGTGGAGATGAGCAGGCTTTTTCCGAATCGTCTGGGACGGCTCAGAAAATAATATTTACCACTGTTTGCCAGCTGGTAAATTAATTCAGTTTTGTCTACATAGCAGTAATGATTTTTACGTATCTCTTCAAAACTTTGTATGCCTACCGGATAAATCTTGCTCATGGTTCTATGATTGTGTGATTCAGATAATGCAAATATAAGTTTTTCTTTATAGATAGGCTTTGATTGGTGGGAAGAAATCGTGCGAAATATAGTATTCACTATAAACTCTAGTAGAATCTGTGATATTTAAAGAATGTATAAAGTAAATCTGTTGTGTTTAAATATAATAAAAAACAAGTCCGCTCATAGTGGTAAATCTGATATTCTGAGTTTTCTTAAAAATGCGAATCTATCAATCACACTTGTACATGGACATCAATACAAAAATATTCAGAGATAATTTCCTTCAATATTACCGTCCGCTCTGTCTGTTTGCACTTCATTATCTGAAAGATATAGATGATGCGGAAGATACGGTGCAGGACTGTTTTATGGAATTGTGGAAACGGAAAGAGAAAGGATTTGAAGTGAGTGGTCTTAAATCTTATCTGTACTCTATGGTGAGAAACCGCTGTATAGACATCTTGAAGAAGGATTCACTTATTGATGGCAATGTGCAGCCATCAGACCTTGAGGAAATCCTGTCGGACGAAGAGTGTGAAGAATGGTCTTATGAGGAGGCTCGTATCTGGACTGCTATAGAGGCCTTACCAGAAAAATGCAAGGAGGTGTTCTTGCTGGCTAAGAGGGATGGTATGAAATATGAAGAAATAGCCGTAAGGCTGCATATCTCTGTCAATACAGTAAAAAACCAGGTGAGCAAAGCACTTAAAACGTTGAAGGAAGGTGTGAGAAAGGTGTACCTGTTCTTTTTCGGATAATTTTTTGGTTTCGGCATAGTAGTTTTTATGGTTCATTCAGTCTTAGCTAAAAATACATTCAGTCATGAAAGATAAAGAAGAAAGAAAACTCCAGTTTGTCCTTCGGTATTACGAAGATGGGAAACTGGATACAAGAAAGGCCTTGAAGAAAATAACAGGGATAGCGCATCAAAATAAAGTAAGCGGATTTTGGGCTTGTTTTTCAGGAATCGCTGCGGCTATCCTTATCTGTGTGGTGAGCTATACCTTGTTAAGCCGGAAGGAGCATCATACCGTATTAATTACGGCAGATGCGATGGTGACAAGATATTTCCTGCCAGACAGCACGCTAGCTATACTTTCCAAAGGGGCGACTTTGGAATATGATGCCGATAAATATGGACAAGCTAACCGTGAAGTAAATATGTCGGGAAAAATCTATTTTAGTGTCCGAAGAAATGCGCTGTCTCCTTTTATTGCCACCACTGAATACGCTCAGGTGAAAGTACTTGGAACCGAGTTTGAAGTGGATGAATATAGAAAGGATACTGCTACTCGCGTGTATGTAAAGTCCGGTAAAGTTGTGTTTAAAGGAAGGTATGGAAAAAATGGAATTGTCTTTACAAAAGACATGTGTGGCATGCTGACACATGGCGATGAAATGCCTGTAGCGGTGCATGCTGTTTCTCCAAATCCTTCGGCTTGGGCTATAGGAAAATTCATTTACAGGAATACACCTATTGATGAGGTGCTGAAAGAGCTTTCTTTCTATTATGGCACACAACTGTATGCGTCGGAACATGAAAGGACAATTACCGGTGAATTCAAGACGGACGACTTAGGCGAAATCATCGCATTGATTGAAAAGACACTGGATATAAGAATAATACAGAAAGAGCGATGAAAAGAATCATATCCTTATTGTTTTTAGCTTTCTTGGTGGATGCTTCTTCCCTATATGCGCAGCATCGGGTTACCCTGGAAGACATGATGGGGCAGGTGAAACAGGTGTACCCTGTCAGCTTTGTGTATGATGCGTCTATCAGGCTTGATATTCCGTATACTGGCAAGAAACTTGGTATGGTCAGTCTGGAAAGTACCCTTGAAACCCTATTTCATCATACGAATATCAAGTGGGAAATAGATGGCAGTCATGTCATCCTTAAAAAGCTGTTGACTTATACGTTAAGCGGATACGTCTATCAGGACAATGGAGAAACTGTGGTAAATGCAACCGTATGGGACATGACTTCGAATGTGGGTACGCTGACTAACGAGCACGGGTTTTATAGCCTTACGTTAAGTGAGGGAAGGCATAAAATCCGGTTTTCGCACATTGGCAGTGGAGAGCATCTGGAAAATGTTACGTTAGGCGGAAACAAATCAAAGAATATAACTCTGAAATCTGATTACCAGTTAAATGAAGTGGTGGTGACGGCTGATTTGAACTCGCCTCTTCATACCACTCAGACTGGAAAAGTCTCGCTTACAGCGAAGGACTTTGTAAATGGAAACAACTTTATGAGCTCGCCCGATGTGGTAAAGAAACTTCAAGGCTTGTCGGGAGTGGCCGGCGGGACGGAGCTTATCTCCGGGTTGTACGTACATGGTGGAAACAATGATGATAATTTGTTTCTTCTGGATGGTACTTCCTTGTATCAGGTGAATCATGCCGGAGGGTTGTTTTCAGCATTCAATACAGACATTATCAAGAATATAGATTTTTATAAAAGTGGTTTTCCTGCCCGTTATGGCGGACGGCTCTCTTCGGTGGTTGATGTGCGTACGAATGACGGCGACATGAAGGAATATCATGGCAGTTTTACGCTTGGACTTTTAGAGGGCAGGATACAGTTTGAAGGACCGATAGTGAAGGACCATACGTCGTTCAATGTCGCCATGCGCCGCACGTGGATGGACTTGCTTACCGCCCCGGCTATTGCCATTATGAATACCAGTCGCCGGAACAAGCAAAATGTGAGATATGCTTTTCATGACATCAATGCGAAAGTGACTCATGTATTCTCCGAAAAGAGTCGTGCGGATATCAGCCTTTATTCAGGGAATGACCTTTTTAAGTTCAGACATAAAGAATATCTGTTTGACCCAGAACCTACCAATATAGACAAGTTCAATCTGCAATGGGGTAATTTTACCGCATCTGCCAATTGGAAATACATTTTCTCGCACAACATGTTCGTCAATATTACAGGAGTTTATACTCATAATCGTTCTAGGTTCGATTATTTGAGTGAAGAACGCTTGGGATATATCGAAGGAACGAAGGGTGGAATTGTAAAAGAGCAGAACAATCATTCCACCATCAATGACTTCGGTTATCGGATGGAGTTTGATTATCGTCCAAACTCCTGGAATCACATCCGTTTTGGCTCCAATTATATACGCCATTTGTTTGTGCCCCAGAATTATTATTCGAAGTATGACAGTACATCGCAAGATGAGTTGATCGAGAAAGTGGATAGCCGGTACAAGAGCAATGAGTTTACGCTTTATGCAGAGGACGAGATGACGTTATGTAAAGGTGTGAAACTGAATGGAGGGCTGCATTACACGTTGTTTGGTATATCGGGTACGAAATATCATTCGATAGAACCACGTGCGGCAATCAATTTCAGGTTGTGTGATAAAGCCAGCCTGAAAGTCTCGTACACCGAAATGAGTCAGTTCATGCATCAGCTTTCGGCCACCTACTTGAATTTGCCGACTGACTATTGGGTGCCTTCCACAGCACGCATCACTCCCATGAAAGCACGTCAATACGCAGCGGGGGTATATACCCGATTGCCGTATAACATCCGGTGGAGTGTGGAAGGGTTTTATAAAACCATGGACAACCTGATAGAATATGATGGCAATAGTGGCATGCTTAATCCGATGGCAGACCGATGGGAGGAAGAGGTACGTACAGGGAAAGGAAAAGCTTACGGGATGGAAACTGACATCCGTTACAGTAACGGAAAGACTTCGGTCGATGCTTCCTATACACTTTCGTGGAGCAAGAGGTTTTTCCCTGACTTCCATTCTTCATGGTATCCGGATAAGTTTGACAACCGGCACCGGTTTTCTGTCAATATCGGGCATAAGTTTAATGAAAGAATTGACGTATACGTCTCATGGAATTATCATAGTGGGAATCGCATGACCATTCCGACACAGCAGGTAGATGCTCCCGTTATTCCGGGAGTAGAGAAGGCAAATGAAGGGATGATGATTTATGAGATGCCCAACAATGTTTCCCTTCCGGCCTATCATAGACTGGATTTGGGGATTAATTTCCGCAAAACCACGAAAAGAGGTTTCGAACGTATCTGGAATATCAGTTTGTATAATGCGTATTGCCGGATGAATCCGCTCTATGCTACTGTCCGGCAAAATCCGGACGGTACGTTTGTGGGAAAAGCTCATGGAGTGTTTCCTATCATACCCTCTTTCAGTTATACACTTAAATTTTAAATCCGTATGATATATCGACTTTTATTTATAGCCTTATTAATTTCTGTGCTACCATCTTGTACGCATGAGTTCAGTCTGAATGAGGTGGATGCCGAGCGCAAAATCGTTCTTTTCTGTATGCCTTCTACATTAGGCGATACGACACTGATACAGGTGGCACGAAGCAGGGTGATTCATAATCAGGGAACAAACACAGACAGCAAGCCTTTCCTTGTATTTAGGTTGAACGGAGAAGAGAAAGAGATTCACTACACGGAAGTTTCTACCGGTTTGCTTCCGGCTCAGTCGTATTATGTAGTGGGAAAACTAAAAGAAGACGACCTGATTAGTATGGAAGTGGCTTATCCTGATCTGCCAGTTGCCAAGTCGCAAACGGTGATACCGCAGGCGTTTCCACTGGATAAGTCGGAAGTTGTATTGACGGATGGGGAATACGGCAGGAAAATACAGTTCCGTATTGCTTTTACAGACTCTGCCGGAGCAGAGGATTATTATGGAATGAGAGTCATAAAAAAGACCAGCAAAGCGTTTTTACAACCTGAAAACTCAGATTCGGATACCATAAAATATACTTCTGTAGACCTTAACCTGGATAACGAACCTTTATTTTCGGAAAAGACAGGATTTGATGACATTTTCGATATATCGAAAGAATATTACCGTAATCTGTATATCTGGGATGACAGCAAGATAAACGGGAAAAATTATACGTTGAAGGTAGATACCTATTATGATGCCGGGTATGAAAATGAAGAACGGAAAGAAACTATCGAGTTTAAAATCTATTTGTACAAATTGTCGAAAGAAATGTACACTTACCTGAAGTCGCTCAATCGTATAAATAATAATGACTTGGGAGGATACGGGCTTGCTCCCATCCGTAGCCACTATACCAATGTGGAAAACGGAATCGGTCTTTTAGGAGGATGTAATGTGTATGAAAGTGAATGGATAAGCAATCCGAAAGAGTGAGAAGAATTTTATTTACAAACTAAAATATAGACTTATGAAGAAAAAAATTTTATTTACGCTGGTAATGACGGTATCATTATTGTGTGTAGGTGTACAAGCGCAAGAGTTCAGATATGGACTTTCAGGAGGGTATAACTATAATTCCACGAAAGAAAGTATTTCCAGATCTGGTTTTCATGCCGGATTGAAAGGGGAATATGCCTTCCGTGAGGCTGCAAAAGGGCTGTATGCAGATATGGGACTGATGATTTCCTCATACGGTTGGAAAAGTGTTCCTTATTATGTAATGAATGAGAGAACCTACGAATATGAAAGTACGCCTTATTATCTTCATCTTCCTATCCATTTAGGCTATAAGTTGAAAGTCGGGAGAAATGTCAGTTTGTTTTTGGATGCCGGACCTTATTTCAATGTCGGTTTGTTTGGTCAAATGAAGCAAATTGCCAGTCTTCCGGGAGAACCGGATATTGTCACAGTGTCCTCACATAATATGTTTAAGGAGGGAGTGATGCCGCGCTTTGACTGGGGAGTAGGCTTTCGTGCCGGGGTAGAGATAGCCCGCCATGTACAGATTGCCATCGGATACGACTGGGGCATGACCAAAACTTATCAGCATAATCCCGATACCAAGTTCCGGACTTTTGTAGCTTCATTAACGTATTATTTTTAGTCAGAATGAAAAATAAACTAACTTTGAGGTGATTGCTTTTTAATCTTTAAGTTATGAAATCGGTAGTGGTTTTTCTTATGGCTTTGGGACTATCCTGTATGCAGATTTTTGGACAAGAAAGTATCAAAAAAGATACGATAAAGCTTGGTGCAGGGTTGAAAAAAGATGTGGGTGGGAAATTCTTGTCGATTAACCCATCCACGGATAGAGTGAAGATAAAAGACCATGAAGTAAATCAAGAAATACAATCTGATTCACCCGTAGATTTTGATTTTAGGCAGGAAAGGCCTTTTTATATTCCAACCTATTATGTGAATCCTTCTCCCATGTTTATGGGTGACTATAATGCATTCGGGCAGTTTTCTCCCTATTTTTATGGCAGGGGAATGCAGACTACCATTCCAGGCATCGGTCGGGTGAACCAGATGATGTTTATATACCAAAGGGAAATCAATGATTTCTTGGATATATATGTAGGACAATACTTCGGTAAATTTTTACCGAAAAATTAAAAGTTAAACAATAGAACCGGCA
>OODD01000010.1_pt1 | contig 171313 bp, 134 predicted proteins | sample 1671311 | NCBI WGS metagenome assembly OODD01 (sample SAMN06348143, study PRJEB24527) | human gut metagenome | biome: human gut; feature: ankylosing spondylitis patient; material: feces | host: Homo sapiens | place: China | collected 2015-10 | reverse complement strand
TGGATGAACAACAATCTATTAACAAGAAGATAGCCAATCAAATTCCGGTTATTGTGCAGAAAAGTGTGCAGGAACAGTCCAAAAAGCCAAAACGAAAAGGTTTCTTGGGCATCTTTGGCAAAAAAGAGGGAACGAAGCCAACGACAACAACGACTACGCTCCGTTCATCCAATAGAAACATGGTCAACGAACAGAAAGCGCAGAGCCGTCGATTGTCAGAACAAGCCGATAGTCTTGCTGCCCGTAATGCAGAACTTAACAGACAACTGCAAGGATTGATTTGCCAAATCGAAAAGAAGGTACAATCTGATTTACAAAATAGAGAAAGCGAGATAACAGCGATGCGTAAAAAATCATTTATGCAGATAGGCGGCTTGATGGGATTTGTTCTTTTGCTGTTGGTCATTTCCTATATCATCATACACCGTGATGCAAAGAACATTAAACGATACAAACGCAAGACAACGGATTTGATCGAGCAATTGGAACAGTCCGTGCAACAAAATGAGGTACTCATAACCTCCCGAAAGAAAGCGGTACATACTATTACCCATGAGTTGCGTACACCACTGACCTCCATCAGCGGCAACGCCGAACTGATACAGAACGACACGGAGGCGGACTGCCGGATGCGCCACGCACAGACCATCCACGATGCCGCTGGGCGCATGGCAGGGATGATTAACAGCTTGCTTGTGTATTTCCGATTGGACAGCGGCAAGGAAACGCCAAGCACCAAGCCATTCAAGCTATGTTCCATCGCCGAAACCCTGCAAACAGAGTTCGCACCGTTAGCTGACGGGAAACATCTTGCCTTCACCGTGGAGAACCATGCGGACGAAATAGTAAGCGGCGACAAAAATCGCATTATAAGCATTGGCAGCAACCTGCTCTCCAACGCTATCAAGTTCACCAAGAACGGGGTAATCGCATTAGACGCTGATTATAAGGACGGCATATTTACGCTATCGGTGTCGGATACGGGCACAGGAATGACAAAGGAACAACAGGCACGGATATTCACCCCGTTTGAAAGGTTAAGCAACGCCGTGACGGAGGACGGTTTCGGGCTGGGGCTTGCCATTGTATCCGATACGGTAAAACTGCTGAAAGGAAACATCACGGTGGAAAGTAAACCGGGCAAGGGAAGTCGCTTCACCGTAAGCCTGCCTTTGCCAAAGGCGGAGGGAACAACAGCCACCGAAAAGACAATTGCCAAACATGCCACGCTCTCCGGCGGTTCCGTGCTGGCGATAGACAACAACGGGATGTTGCTGGACATGATGAAAGAAATGTACAGACAAAGCGGTGTGGAGTGCGACACCTGCCAAAGCATGGACGAACTGACAGACCTGATGCGCACGAAGGACTATGACCTGCTGATAACCGACCTAAAGATGCCGGAAGTGAACGGCTACGATGTATTGGAACTGCTGCGCACATCAGAAATCGGCAACTCGCAGACCATACCCATAATTGCCGCCACTGCCGCAGGCTATGTGGAGGAAGAAGAACTGATAAGGAAAGGCTTTGCCGCCGTGCTGTACAAGCCCTATTCCATAGACGAGCTGCTTGCCGTCACGGAACGTTGCGTCAAGCAAAACAAGACAAGCCGCATAGACCTCTCGCCCCTTCTCGCTTTCGGCGACAAGCGTAGCATATTGGAAAAGCTGGCGACCACAACGCAAGCCGATATGGATGAAATGCGCAAGGTGGCGGAAGCAAAGGACATGGAGGCGTTGGATAACTGGGTACACCATTTAAGAAGCTCGTGGATGTTGATAAAGGCGGAACAGCCGCTGAAAGTGCTGTATGATATTATCCATAGGGAGAGCATATCGGATGAAGAATTGAGTGCAGCCATCGGTACTGTATTGGCACAAGGCAAACTGATTGTAGATTTGGCAAGGAAGGAGGCGGAACGATGGGACGGGTAATCGTGATAGAGGACAACCACATATTTGCCGACTATGTGTGCCGTCTGTTGGCAAGCAAAGGCTTCCAAAGCGTCAGCACCTTTAAAACTGCAACGGCGCACGGAAACTGTTTGCCAAGATGCAGGAGGACGACATCGTGCTTGCCGACATGCGCCTGCCCGACGGTGACGGCATCGCCCTGCTGGAAGAACTGCGGAAACAAGGCAGGCACAATCCATACATCGTCATGACCGAGCATGGCGAAATCCCCATTGCCGTCCGGTCGTTGAAGTTGGGCGCGGAGGACTTCATCCCCAAAGACCTTTTGGAAATGAACCTGCCGCCGCTGCTCCGCAGTTTGCAGAAAAAGATGGAACGGCAGGATGCGCTCATTCTTGAACGTACAAGCGGAGCGTTCAAAAAGATATACGACAAGATAAGGCTGGTCGCGTCCACGAACATGAGCGTCCTGATACTGGGCGAGAGCGGCACGGGCAAGGAACACATAGCCGCGAAGATACACGCAAGGAGTAAACGGGCGGGCAAGCCTTTTGTTCCCGTGGACTGCGGTCTGCTGTCGAAGGAGCTTGCAGCATCCGAACTGTTCGGACACGAGAAAGGGGCGTTCACGGGAGCCGAAAGCAAGAAACAAGGCTTCTGGGAAGAAGCCGCCGGAGGCACGTTGTTCCTTGACGAGATAGGCAACCTGCCACCAGAAGTGCAACAGATGCTGCTCCGTGCGTTGGAAGCCAAGCGGTACAGGCCAACGGGCGGCAGCAAGGACAAGAAAGCCGATGTGCGCATCATCGCCGCCACCAACGAGGACTTGCAGACCGCCATCGCCGAAAAGCGTTTCCGGGCTGACCTCTACCAAAGGCTGAAAGAATACACGATACAGATACCGCCATTGCGCGAGTGCAAGGAGGACATCCTGCCATTGGCGGACTTCTTCCGGCAACTTGCCAACGATGAATTTGAAAAGCAGGTGAAAGGTTTTGACGCGGAGGCAAGAAAACAACTGCTCACCTATACGTGGGGCGGCAACGTGAGGGAACTGAAACGTGTCGTGCGCATGGCGGTGTTACATACCGAGGGCGATACGGTCACGGCGGACATGTTGGAGTTCGACGAAATGCCGTTGGCGGCTGACGATTCATTGGCATTGGACGATATGGAGAAGAAACAAATCATCCATGCCTTGGAACAAGCAAAAGGCAACCGCACATTGGCTGCGGCATTGCTCGGCATAGGACGTACCACGCTGTACAACAAGATGAAAGCATATGGGATAGAATAGAAAATAGTGAAAAGATGAAAGGAATTACAGGAAAAAGGCTACCTTTGTAGCAACATTTGAGAAAAATTGGGTGTGGAAAGTAAAAATTTCTACCCGATGAAGATATAGTATAGAATAAGACCGCAAGGCGTTTCAAGCGAAAATCTGGTAAATTGGAACTACAGAGGCGATTGCGTGATGCTTATGCTATGCCTTGGCATAGCGTGCAGTCACGTACTCTCTGTAAAGGCTTTACCAGAGCCGTCGCTTGAAAGTAGTGTGCATTGCACGCTATTTTTGTCGGCTTCGGTCATAACCACTAAAAAAGAGACCGAATGGGAAAAGTCGTATTATTCGCCGTCCTCACGATGGACGGATGCCTCGCAGACAGTTCAGGAGAAGCGCAGAAATGGCTTGCCAAGACCGACACGCCGGACAGGTTCGGGATTGCCGAAATGAAGGAAACCGCCCGTCCGCTCTCCGAATACACCTCTCTCACGGCGCTGGTGCTTGACAAGACCGCTACGACCTATTTCATAGAAGCCAACGCCACCACCGCAAGCATCATCAACGGCATGGCACGGATGCACCTGCTGGACGAAATCATCCTCTGCACGATACCCGTCATTGCTGGGAACGGCCGCCGCCTGTTCCTTGGGGATTTGCCCGAAAGCGAATGGGTACGGGACGGAATAAAGGCATACAAGGACGGCTCGCTGAAAGCCGTGTACCGCAAGAGCGACGGCGCAAGTGTTCAGAAAATGAACGCTTCCCTGCTCAAAAGACTGTTCAGATTATGAACACGTGTTCACTTTCTGAACACTTCCGAAACCCTGAAATTCGGTATCCAAAATTATTTTTACAAAACATACCGCTGTTTATCAGCCTGTTGCAAAACAGACCGCCAAAAACTCTCTCCATTGGACTGCCGTTTGCCGATAGTATTATGTGCGCACACTTCAACCCAAGTGTAACAACATAAAACTGATAGCAAATGGAACATCTCATATTGACGGAGACGGAGTTTTTCCGCCTGATAGACAATCCCGGCAGCCGCACCGGACTAAATGCAGCATACAACGAGTTCACTATGGCGGTCGTGTCGCTCTGCATGGGAGCGGCAAGCCCCTGCCACCCGCTTCCAGCGTTGAGCTACGCGGAAACGGAACTGCAATACCACAAAGCCCTGCAAGGCACGGACACCGACCACGGCGTATATGTGCGCAAAGCCCTCGCCTTCGTGCGCAAGATGCTGAAGCACATTTCCATGCCACATAACCAAGTGCCGCCACTATCCTTCATCCCCTCCCAAGACGAAAAGAAAAATGACATACCTGCCGATGCCCCGCCCCTGCGGTGGACGGGCAAGGCTTCCGACCTCGTGGAACTTATCTACGGCATCAGCGAGATGGGCTGTATAAACGGCGGTGAAGCATCGCTGAAAGAGATAGCTTCCTACTGCTACAAGGTGTTCGGCGTGCAGGCTAAAGGCTGTTACAACATTTACAACGACATCAAGATGCGCAAGAGCGAGAGCCGCACCTACTTCCTTGACCGCGCGGCGGAGAAGGTGAACAGGCGGATGTTGCTGGACGAGGAACGGGAGCGGATGAGAAAATGAAAAGACGTTTCGCCCCACATAACGCAATATACGTGAATATGTTAGGTTTTCTCGCGGAAAAGCCGTACCTTTGCAGGGAAATCAAAAGACTATATATCATGGCAATAGAAATCAAACCCATACCGGTGCTTCGCGGCAAGGCTGCGGCACGTTTCGTGGAGGAAGCCGACCGCAACGCCAAGGAAAGGCGCGGTTCCATAGACTTCACGAAGCAGGTGGAGAAAATGCGGGCTATCCTGAAACGTTCCAGACTATATCGGGAGGGATAGGACGGTATGTTGGAGCGTTGCGAGTTCTGCGAGCTGAATGAGGAAGTGCTGCGTGAGTGCGGCGGCTTCTCGTGCAAGGACGGGGATATAACCGAGTTCTTCACGAAAGAGTATGCCGATTACGCCTACCAGCTATTGGGCAAGTCCTACTGTTTCGTAGAACAGGAAAAACGGTGTATTGTCGGCGCTTTCACCGTAGCCAATTCGAGCATCCGTGCCGACCTGCTTCCGAACAGCCGGCGTAATAAGCTCAACCGCAACATACCCAACGAGAAACGGCGTCCGCAATATCCTGCGGTGCTGGTAGGGCAGCTTGCCGTCAGCGAGGACTATAAGGGACTGCACATAGGCGACGAACTGTTGGACGCCATCAAGTCGTGGTTCATCGAGCCGCTGAACAAGACAGGATGCCGTTATGTGGTGGTGGACGCGCTGAACCATCCCAAGGTCTTTGACTTTTACCTGCGCAACGGCTTCAAGTTCCTGTTCGCCACGGAGGAAGAGGAATGGACGTTCCTGCACGGCAGGCGGACGGCGAAAGAGGGAACAGCCATGCAGCCCATGCACACCCGGCTGATGTATTTCGACCTGATACTGCTGCGCACCGAATAACAAGATATTCAAAAGACAATAAGCCTCTCATAAAAGTTGTAAAAAAACGAACTTGTTGGGAGGCATTTTTCATTTATGATGATATTTATATTAAAATAATATATAGTTATGGCAACGGAAATTTACCAACAAGAAGAAAAATCGTTAATAGCAAATTCTATGGACGAGGTAGAAAATGTTAGTTTTCGTGAATGTATGGTTTCTTTTCACACAAAATCCATATATAATGTTTTATCAGAAATGATTCATCATTATTTAGGCTTTGTAACATTATATGATTCTAATTGTATTATGCAAAAAGCCAAGGAGTTTGCTAATCAAAATTTTGATTCATTTGCTCACAAAGAAATTCCTACATGCTTTACTGAAATTTTAGAAAAACCCATGAAAAAGAAAGAACAAATTAAATTACTGAAAGGAGCTAATCTTACATATGACCAATTGGGGGCACTTTTTGCACAAGCTGAAGATAAAGGATATAGTTTTAGCCATTATCACTATCAAGGAGCCCCGTCATCTGTAAGTAAAGATGAACTTCCTAAATTTATTCATGTTAAAGAAGATGGTACAGTGGAATACTATGGAAAAACAACTTTAACAGAAGGGCAGATGAAACAAGTTGTAGAACAAGCTGATGTATTGATTGCAAGAATATTAGACAATAATGAACATTGGCATTGTTTCTTACAAACATTTAAAGGACTTAAAGGAAAAGAAGCAGGGCCACAAGGGAGTCAGCCACACTTGCATTATATTTCAGACTCATTTGGGATTTCTCGTAACTCATTAGTAGAAATGTTACGAAAAGGAGAATATCCATCGACGCCTGTTCACATACCTCTTAAAGAAAAATGAGGAAAAGGTGAAATATTCTACCTTTTCCTCTTTTCACCTGCGGCGTACCTACTTGTTCTGCAACAGGTGTTGCAGTTCCGGGTCGGACTGGATGCGCTGCAACTCGTCGGCGACAATCTGCCGCACCTCGGCACGGATGCGGTTGTAGTTCTCCTGAATCATCTCTTTCATGCGGTCGTTGCCGTCGGCATCGGTAAAGTCCGTGATGACAGGAATAGGCTTGTAAGCCTGTTCCTCGCGTCTCACCTTCTCGGCATCCACCACTATCTCGCAATGAAAAATCTTCTGTTCGATGCGCTCGTTGAAGTTGTCCGCCACCGCACCGACGAACATGCCCTGCGTGAGCGTGGAAATCTTGCTTGCCGGGATAAGGCTCTCCATCTGCGTGTTGATGGAGGTGGACTTGTCCTCGCGGTTGATGGTGATGCTCTGCCGCTTCTGCAAGATTTTGCCGAAACGCTCCGAAAGGGTCTTGGCGGTCTCGCCCACCACCTGACCGGAGAAGATGTTGCCCACCGTGTTCATCACTACGGCGGCTTCCTTGTCGCCGTAGTCGCGCTTGAGCTGCGAGAAGTCCTGAAAGCCGAGGCAGACCGCCACCTTGTTGCTTCGGGCGGTGGCGATAAGGTTGTCCAGCCCCTTGAAGTAAATGGTGGGCAGCTCGTCAATAATCACCGCCGACTTCAGCTTGCCCTTCTTGTTGATGAGCTTCACGATGCGTGAATTGTACAAGCCCAATGCCGCGCCGTAGATGTTCTGGCGGTCGGGGTTGTTGCCGACACAGAGTATTTTCGGCTCGTCGGGATTGTTGATGTCGAGGGTAAACTCGCTGTCGGACATGACCCAATAGAGCTGCGGGGAAATCATACGGGATAGCGGTATCTTCGCCGATGCGATCTGTCCGGCAAGCTGTTCCATCGCGCCGCCTTGCCATGCGTCCATGAACGGGGAAAGGTAGTTCTCCAGTTCGGGATAGCTGGTGAGAATAGGAAACACGTCCTCGTAACGGCGGTTCAAGAGTTCAATGGCATGGGGAAAGGTGCAATACTTGCCGTCCTTATAGATGCGGAGGAACCAAATCACAGCGGCAAACAGGATAATCGGTGACTCCACAAAGAAGTCACCTTGCTTTTGCACCCAAGTTTTGTTCAAATTGAGCATTATCGTGTAGGCACTCTCGTAGGCATCGGTGATGTCCTCCATGAAATCGGGGTGTATGGGATTGCAGCGGTGCGAGCGGCGCGGGTCGTCGAAGTTTATTACGTAGAACTTCGGCTTGACCTTGTAACAATCGCCATGATTCAGCAGATGGTTATAGGCGATAGTCGAAAGGTCGCTGAACTTGAAATCATAGATATACATCGAGTAGGATTTTTCAATCATCTGCTTGATGAAGCTGTTTACCACGGCATACGATTTGCCGCTGCCCGGCGTGCCCAGCACGATGGACGCACGGAACGGGTTTACCACGTTGATGTACCCATCGTTCCACTTCTTCCTGTAATAGAAGCGCGTGGGCAGGTTCACCGAATACTCGTTCTCGATGAGCCGCGTTTCCTGCATGAAGCTCTCGTTCTCCACATTGAACACGTCTTCCATGAGGTTGGTGCGCAGAAGGCGGCTCATCCATGTGCCGGACATCAGCAGGCAGACATAGCCTGCCGCAACGGTGGCGGTGTACAATGCCGCATTTGCCTCCACGGTCAGCGGCAGGGACAATATCCACCAGTTCAGAAAAAACAACACCAGCCCTGCTGCAAGCACCGTCCAAATCCTTCCCCACGTGATTTTTTCCTCCTTGACCCCCTTCGTGCCCAGACACGAGAGTGCCAGCAGCACCAACGCAAAAAGTTTCGTATAAAGGATGGAGCGGAACAATCCTGCGGTACGGTCGAAGTTCAACAGTACCCTGTCCACCACGCCGATGTCGATGCCCCACAGCCTTACGGCTTCGTAACAATACCAATAAAGGTGGATGACCACCAGTAAAATGCTTACGGCACGCAGAAAATCCATGATTTTCGCCAATGCCCTCAAATCGTCTTCCTGTTGTGACATAAATCTGTTTCTGTTTTTAAGTTGAACAATATCTCCGCAAGGCACGGTACGGAGGCGAGCATACATCACCCCGGACTTCATGGTACATGAGGCCGGACTTGATGTAGGATGAAGTCCGACCTCATCCCCTATACCCTGCGGAGGAATAAATTACAGCCCCAAACCCTTGCGGCGTTTCTTCTTCCTGCGTTTGAGGTCACGCTCGAAGGCGGCTTCCTGAGCCTGTGCGCCCGACGCATCGCCACCGAGCAGCCCCAAGCCGGTGGAGTGTCCCTCGTCGTGTTCCACATAGGTACGGGCTTCCTGCTGCGGTTCGTCCTCCGTAATGGTGAACGGTATCGGCGGAGTGCCGGCATACGGCAGGGTAAAATGCTCCTGCAAGGCGTTGGCGGAAAACTCCCTGCCCAAGCGTGAGCCGTTCAGCACGCAGCCCGTGCGGTGGTCGATGAAGGTCGCCCCGTAGATGCGCCCCTCGTCCGTGTGGCGGAACACCACATCCACACCCTTTGCGCGAAGCAGGTCGATGAACTCCTCCTTGCGGTATGTCCGGGCGAGCGCGGCGGCGACGGTCTTGCGTGTCCTGTCCGCCAGACGCTTGTCGCGGATCTGCCCTTTGGAAAATTCAAACCTGCGCAGCACAGCTTCATAGCCGACGGACTTCCCGATACGGGATGCCTTGAAAGGATTGCCCACCTTGTTCCCGGCATCGTCGGTGGCGGCATAGACCAGCCCGTGATACTCACGCCCGTTCACGTTGCCACGGGCTTCCTCCACCGTGACATTATAAAGGGAGAGCAGGGCGCGGTATTCGCCCATCGTCTGGAACTTGTAAGCCGCCATGACCGCCTTGGCGGTGTTCGCCACCTGACGCTTCACGTCGCCTTGCGAAGCATCCACTTTCCGCAAGGGGTTGTCATGGCGGTGCTGCCTGCGGTCGGCGGGGTGCAGACCGTACTTGCGTTCCAGCTCACGGGTAATCTCCCTGCTCCTGCGGAAGTTGTAGCGGTCGCTGATGCACCTGCCGTTATAATCCACACGGATGGTCACGATGTGCAGGTGGTGGCGGTCGATGTCCTCGTGTTTATAGATGATGTACGGCTGTTCGCCGAACCCCATCCGTTCCATGTACTCACGCGCAATGCCCTCCAGTTCCATGTCCGTCAGTCGGTCATCGGGATGTGGGTTGAGCGATACGTGCATGACGGGCTTCTCCGTCCTCACGTGGGGCGAGAGGTAACGTGAGAAGTCCTGCATGGCGCGGTGGATATCCATCCTGCCGGAACAGCCGTCGAAGATTTTGTTCGTGCCGAGCAGTTTGCCCTGTTCCTTGTTAATCTTCTCCCCGTTGTACGCCAATGCCCCGAACAAGGATTTTCCTAAACTGATTTTTGCGACCATCGTTCCTCGAACTCCTTTGTCAGTTCCACGATTTGGCGGGTCAATGCCGCCAGTTCCTTCGTGCATTGCTCCAGCCGGTAGAGCAATGCCATCGCCTTTTTCTCGGAGAAATGGCAGCGCAACTCCTTGACGGTCTGGTTGTAGTTGTTGCCTATCATGCGGTACTGCGCATGGAATGAAGACAGCTTGGCGTAGTATTCCACCAGCGTCCTGTCCTCCCGGAACACGCGGAACTCCCCGCCGAAGATGCGTGCCTTGGCGAACACCGCCTTTGCCTTCACCTCCGTCTGTTCGTACATGGCGAGGAACCTGAGCCATTCCTCGTCGTTGAAACGCAGCATCACATGGTGCGTTTTCTTTTCCAACTTGGGGTGTCTTCCCCCTTTCTTACGTTCTCTGTTCATTATTACTATGGATTTAGTGGTTTCACGGCATAAGCGCAGCTTCCGGCACACGTGCCGCAGGTAGGAAACAGGCTTCCCGACTTCGGAGAGGAAGCCCCCTTCCCCTTTCAGGGGCAAGGCTTGCGGGAGTAACCCGCAAGGTTTCGGGTAACTCGAAACATACCTTGCTGTGTCTTTGAGGACACAAAAATCCGTAGCAGACGGATTGGGGATATACCTGTCATAACAATCCCATAAAGGTATCGGTCGCCCGATACCCTTCGGCTGCCCAAAAGAAGGACGAGCCGGGGGCTGCGGTACGCGCCGGGAGCATTGCCCTGCCGCTTGGGTGCAAAGGTAGGGCGTTTAAGCCCTTGAAAACGTGACAAGAACGAAGCCACTCCCTACCACTTGCTGCCACAAGCTGCCACCAAACTCCAAAACGATACGGATATGGAAAAATGCCCTTTACTTTGCAGCGTGTTCAGACATTCAGGCACACGGAGGAACCTCCACACGCAGGAACGGATGAACCAACGCCCATAAGTCCGGGCATAAGCCGGGCCTCGCATACGGCCACGGTTGCGGACTGTCGGAAACCCTTGCGGAAACACGCGCGAAAACCCGCAAGAATGCCCGGCGGAACGAATGGACGGACGGAAGGGCGCATGAATGAAACAACGGTCGGGCGTGTGTGCGTACTGCCGGCAATACGCGACACTCCCGGCCAATGTCCAACAAGCTAAAAACAAAAAAGAATGAAAAAGACCAACTATGTGGCTTTCTCCACCCAAAAAGGAGGCGCAGGCAAGACGACACTGACAGTCCTCGTCGCAAGCTACCTGCATTATGTGAAAGGGTACAACGTGGCGGTCATAGACTGCGACTTTCCCCAGTACAGCGTGTTTGACATGCGCAAGCGTGACACCAAGGCGTCCGTGGAAGACCCGTATTACCAGAAAATTGCTTACGAGCAGATAAAGAAGCTGAACAAGAAGCCTTACCCGGTGGTGTGCTGCCCGGCGGGTGAGGCCATAGAAACGGCTGAACGGCTCAAAGCCAAGCTGCCGGACCTTGACTTCATTTTCTTCGACATGCCCGGAACGGCAAACAACAGGGATGTCATCAACACGGTAGCCAAGATGGACTACATCTTCACACCCATCATCGCCGACCGTGTGGTCATGGAAAGTTCCATCGTATTCGCCAAAGTCATCAACGAGCATTTCATCAGCATGGGCAAAGGCAACGTCAAAGCCATACACCTTGTCTGGAACATGGTGGACGGACGGGAAAAGAGCGAGCTTTATTCCTTGTACACGGACGTATGCGCTGAACTCGCCCTGCCCATCTTGAAAACCGCCCTGCCGGACAGCAAGCGTTTCAGAAAGGAAACGGCGCGTGAACGCAAGGCGGTATTCCGCTCCACAGTGTTCCCTGCGGACAAGACCCTCGTGCGCGGAAGCAACCTTGACCTGCTGGTGGACGAGATATTGGAAATCGTAAAGGCATAAAGCGGCATGGAAAAGAAAAGGAAGATTGACGAGAACTATGCCGACGTGGTCATCAACTCGCTCAGGCAGGACGATTTGGACATCCTGCCCCCGAAGCCTGAAACGCCCGCGTCCGCCTCCACGGACAATGAAAGAGCCGGACAGGAAACCGCAAGCAGCAAGCCGTCCAAGAAGAAGCCTCCGGTAAGAGAAGCGTGGCAGGAATATGAAGAAAGGTTCATCAGGGAATCCGACATAACCGCACGGAGGGGCAGGCAGACCTATATCCGCCCGGAATTCCACGACCGCATACAGAAAATCATACAAGTGGTAAGCGGAAACGGGATTTCGATGGCAAGCTATGTGGATAACGTGCTGGCCGCCCACTTCGAGGAATACCGGGACGGCATCACCGAATCATTCAACAGACATATCAAATCATTCAACATCTAAAAACAAAGACTGAAATGGGATTATTAAAGAAAAACAAGAAGACAGAACGCACACCAAAGGGGTGGGCTTCCGCAAACGGGAACGAAAAAACGAGTCATGAACGCGCGTCATTTGAGGACATCTCCTCAATCATGGACGGGATTGACGGAGAGCCATCGCCGGAATACGCCAATGAAGGCGATATACAGTTCGCCGACATGCATGAAGTACAGCATGGCCGTCCATACCCGTATTTTCTTGAAAAGAGGGACGAACTCAAGGCAAGGCAAAGCGTGTATATCAGCCGGGAGGTCCAAGAGAAGATAGCGGACATCGTGCATACGTTAGGCAGGAACAAGACAACCATCGGCGCCTACATTGACAAGGTACTTTGTGAACATCTTGAAACGTACCGTGCCGAAATAAACAGCCTTTACGTTGAACACTACCTTTTACGGGAACACGTATGACCTATGGAAACAGTGCTGATAGTCTTACTGATGCTGTTCAACGTATGGACGGTGTTCTATATGATGAACGAAAGGAAAATGACAGCGGAAAGCGGGAACAAGAAGCCCCCGGAGCCAGAGAACAGCAGGACACAGCCCGACATCATGGGCAAGAGCAAGTTCAGGATGCCAGAACGGACAAGGACAGAAAAGGACACCACCGTGCCAGAAGCTGCCACCCCTGCGAAAGCCGAGGTTGTAGATGAAAAGGATGTTACCTTTGCCGATGAAACGGATTCCGTAAACGGTCAAAAGCAGGAAACCAAGACGTCGCGCCAAGTACCAAATGACAAGCTGGACGAGACTTTTACCGACTACCGTGTCTCTGACTTGTCCGAGTATGACGACAACGAAGGCTTTGACGGCACTCCGCATCAGGCGGGCGGCCATACCTTCGAGGACATTGATAGGGCTGTCCTTGCGGTGAAGAAGCCGAAGGCGGCGGACAGCGAGCTTGACCATGCCGGGAAAGTTTTCATTGACATGGAAGGCAACGAACTGTTCGACAAGCTGACCAAATCCGAAGAAATGTATGCCAAAGTGCGGGAAGTGATGAACAGATGTCTTGACAAGAAGGCGAAAGCCGGAACGGGCAAAAATGGGAACCGTCCCGCTTCCGTTGATGATGTGTCAAGCGATATGCCGAAAGTGCCTGACGAGATTGCGGATTTTGACATCCGGAACTATGTATAACGACAAGTAAAACGTAACAATGATGCGAAAAAAGAAAATCGACTACGGCTAAACTTCGGCTTGCCACCGAACCACTAAATCCACAAGCCGGCTTCATCCAAAGCCGCAAGAAGTAAAACAAGTATCAACCGCCAAAGGGACTATCCAACCCGGAGGCACAAAAAAAGAAACGATTATGACAAAGACATTGAAGAAAAAACAAATCATTCTCGCAGCCCTTCTGCTGGCTGCAAACATCTCAGCGTCCGCACAAGGCAACGGCATGGCGGGCATCAATGAGGCTACCAACCTCGTGACCAGCTATTTCGACCCCGGCACGAAACTCATCTACGCCATCGGCGCTGTCGTCGGGCTTATCGGGGGCATCAAGGTATATGGCAAGTTCTCGTCGGGCGACCCCGACACATCGAAAACCGCAGCAAGCTGGTTCGGGGCGTGCATCTTCCTGATTGTGAGTGCGACGATTCTCCGTTCGTTCTTCCTTTAATAAACGGGCATACCTATACATATATAATAAGGTATAAGGACAATGGCTGAATACCCTATCAACAAGGGCATAGGCCGTCCGGTGGAGTTCAAGGGACTGAAGGCGCAATATCTGTTCATCTTCGCAGGCGGACTGCTTGCCGCCTTCATCCTCTTTGTCATCCTGTACATGGCAGGCGCGGGCCAGTGGCTCTGCATCGGCTTCGGTGCGGTGTCGGCTTCCGCCACCGTCTGGCTCACGTTCCGCCTGAACGCGAAGTACGGCGAACACGGGCTGATGAAGCTGGGCGCGGCACGGATGCGCCCCCGCCATGTGCTCCACCGCAGACGGGTGTCCAATCTGTTAAGACGAAAAAAGAAAGGAAGAAACGTATGAGAAATGTAATGAAAGCCACCACGCTGGAAAGCCGCTTCCCGTTGCTCTCGGTGGAGCACGGCTGCATCGTCTCGAAGGACGCGGACATTACCGCCGCCTTCGAGGTGGAACTGCCGGAGGTCTATACCGTCACGGCGGAGGAGTACGAGGCCATCCACGCCACGTGGTGCAAGGCGATAAAGGTGCTGCCCGACTACTCGGTGCTGCACAAGCAGGACTGGTACGTGAAGGAGCGGTACCGCCCCGACACAGGCAGGGAGGGCATGGGCTTCCTTGCCCGCAGCTACGAGATGCACTTCAACGAGCGCCCGTTCCTGCACCACAAGTGCTACCTATTCCTGACGAAGACGACGAAGGAGCGCATGAGACAGCAGAGCAACTGGAACACCCTGTGCCGGGGGCACATCGTGCCGAAGGAGATGCAGGACAAGGAAACGGCGGTGAAGTTCATCGAGGCGGTGGAACAGTTCGTGCGTATCCTGAACGATTCGGGGCACATCCGGCTGCGCCGGCTCTCCGATGACGAGCTTACCGGCACGGAAAAGGAAACGGGCGTCATAGGCAGGTACTTCGCGCTCTCGCCGGGCAATGTTGACTGTCTGGAGGACATGGAAATGACGGCAAGGGAGATGCGCATCGGCGACAACCGGCTGTGCCTGCACACCCTGTCGGACACGGAAGACCTGCCCGCTGCGGTGGCCACGGACAGCCGTTACGAACGGCTCTCGACCGACCGCTCGGACTGCCGCCTGTCGTTCGCCGCCCCCGTGGGCCTGCTGCTTCCCTGCAACCATATCTACAACCAGTACGTGTTCATCGGCAACAGCGACGAGGAACTGCGCCGCTTCGAGAAGACGGCGAGGAACATGCAGTCGCTCTCGCGGTACAGCCGCCAGAACGCGATAAACAGGGAGTGGGTGGAGGAATACCTGAACGAAGCGCACTCGCAGGGGCTGAAGTCCGTCCGCGCCCACTTCAACGTGATGGCGTGGAGCGACGACGCGGAGGAACTGAAACGCATCAAGAACGACGTGGGCAGCCAGCTGGCTTCAATGGGCTGCGTGCCGCGCCACAACACGACGGACTGCCCGACGCTGTTCTGGGCGGGCATCCCCGGCAACGCCGCCGACTTCCCGGCGGAAGAAGCGTTCCACACGTTCATCGGGCAGGCGGTGTGCCTCTTCGCCGGCGAGACCAACTACAAGGACTCGCCCTCCGCCTTCGGCATCCGCATGGCGGACAGGATAAGCGGCAAGCCGCTGCACATCGACATCTCCGACCTGCCGATGAAGCGGGGCGTGACGACGAACAGAAACAAGTTCGTATTGGGCCCTTCGGGAAGCGGCAAGTCATTCTTCATGAACCACCTTGTCAGGCAGTATTACGAACAAGGATCCCACGTGGTGCTGGTCGATACGGGCAACTCTTACCAAGGGCTGTGCGAGATGATACACCGCAAGACGAAGGGCAGGGACGGCATCTACTTCACCTACACGGAGGAAAAGCCCATCTCGTTCAACCCGTTCTACACGGACGACGGGGTGTTTGACGTGGAGAAGAAGGACAGCATCAAGACGCTGCTGCTCACCCTGTGGAAAAGCGAGAACGAACCCGCCACGAAAACGGAGTCGGCGGAACTGGGCAGCGCGGTGAACGCCTACATCCTGAAAATCCAGCAGGACAAGAATATCGTGCCGTCGTTCAACTCGTTCTACGAGTACATGCGGGACGTGTACCGCAAGGAGATGGAGGAACGCTACATCAAGGTGGCGAAGACGGACTTCAACATCGACAACCTCCTGACCACGCTCCGGCAGTATTACAAGGGCGGACGGTACGACTTCCTGCTCAACTCCACGGAGAACATCGACCTGCTGCACAAGCGGTTCGTGGTCTTCGAAATTGATTCGGTGAAGGATAATGCCGAGCTTTTTCCGGTGGTTACGATTATCATCATGGAAGCATTTATCAACAAGATGCGGCGGCTGAAAGGCGTCCGGAAACAGCTCATCGTGGAAGAGGCTTGGAAGGCCCTTTCTTCGGCGAACATGGCTGATTACCTGCGTTATATGTACAAGACGGTCAGAAAATACTTCGGCGAGGCGATTGTGGTGACGCAGGAGGTGGACGACATCATCTCGTCGCCCATCGTGAAGGAGAGCATCATCAACAACTCGGACTGCAAGATACTGCTCGACCAACGGAAGTTTATGAACCGCTTTGACCAGATACAGTCCCTCTTGGGGCTGACGGAAAAGGAGAAGTCGCAGATACTCTCCATCAACCAGTCAAATGACCCGTCAAGGCGGTACAAGGAGGTGTGGATAGGGCTGGGCGGCACGCAGTCGGCGGTGTACGCCACGGAGGTGTCCATGCAGGAGTATTTAGCCTACACGACGGAGGAAACGGAGAAGATGGAAGTCCGCGAACTGGCGGAGAAGCTGGGCGGCGACATGGAAGCCGCCATACGGCAGATAGCGGAAAGGCGAAAAGAAGAGGAACAGTAATGAAACAGCGTCCTGCCTCAAACGGCGTATGAGCCTGCCTCCAACGGCGTATGAGGGTATCTCAAACGGCGTATGAGGGAAGGACACATTTTTACCAACTAAAAAACAAGATTGAAGAAAATGAACATTGAACTGACAAAGACACAACGGCTGCTGCTTTGCGGCGGTCTGATTGGCTTGGCATCGCTGATGCTGCAAGCCTGCGAAACGGTAATGAAGGAAAACGAAGACATCCGCGAGAAGATTTGCGGCAACTGGCAGAGTGCGGAGGCGGGACCCGACATACTGGTGTACAAGGAGGGTGAACACTACAAGGTGACGCTGTTCCGGCGGTCGGGCGTGCGCCGCAGGCTGAAGCCGGAAACCTACCTGCTCCAGCGGGAGGAGAACGGCAACCTCTACATGAACACGGGCTTCCGCATCGACGTGGCGTACAACGAGGAAACGGACGTGCTGACCTTCTCGCCGAACGGCGACTACATCCGGGTGAACACGGAAGACGCTTCGGACGGCGAAAAGAAGGAAGGACAATGAAAAAGCAATCAATGTACCACTAAATCCAACGTGAATGAGACAGAAACTGAAAATGCCGCTGATAGCGGTCTGCCTGTGCCTCACGGGTGCGGGCACGGCAAACGCCCAGTGGGTGGTGTCCGACCCCGGCAACCTCGCCCAGAGCATCATCAACTCCGCCAAGGAGATGGTGGAAACGGCGGGCACGAAGGCGAACACCCTGAACGGCTTTCTGGAAACCAAGAAGGTTTTTGAGCAGGGCAAGAAGTATTACGACGCCTTGAAATCCGTGCATGACGTGGTGAGAGGCGGCGTGAAGGTGACGAAGAGCATCGGGCTGGTCATGGAAATCTCCGAAATCTACGTGGAAAACTACCAGAAGATGCTCTCGGACGAGAATTATACACCCGATGAGCTTGCCGCCATCTCGTCGGGCTACGCCATGCTGATAGACGAAAGCTCGGACGTGCTGCAAGACCTGAAGAACGTGGTGAACGTCACGGGGATGTCGCTCTCGGACGCGGAACGGCTGGCGATTATCGACAACGCCTACCGCAGCCTGATGAACTACCGCAACCTCGTGCGCTACTACACGGGCAAGACCATCTCGGTGAGCTACCTGAGGGCAAGGAAGAAGAACGACATGGACCGGGTGATGTCGCTGTACGGAACGGCTAACGAAAGGTACTGGTAGGCTATGGGAGAGTTCGACAACCTTCACCAGATACTCCTTTCGCTCTACGACGAGATGATGCCGCTTTGCGCGGATATGACGGGCGTGGCGAAAGGGCTTGCCGGGCTGGGCGCACTGTTCTACGTGGCGATGCGCGTGTGGCAGTCGTTGGCACGAGCCGAAGCGATAGACGTGTACCCGCTGCTGAGACCTTTTGCATTAGGTCTGTGCATCCTGTTCTTCCCGACCATCGTATTGGGCACGATGAACAGCGTGCTGAGTCCCATCGTGCAGGGTGTACACGGGATTCTCGAAGAACAGACCTTCGACATGAACGAGTACCGGGAGCAGAAGGACAAACTGGAATACGAGGCGCTGATGCGCAACCCGGAAACCGCCTACCTCGCCTCGGACGAGGAGTTTGACCGGCAGCTGGACGTGCGTGCGTTCCTTGTCCTCTATCTCGTGCAGCTTGGCGGCAATGACTTTGGGGTCACCACTCGTTACCCCGTCAATCTTCAACGGGTTGAGCTTCTTGCCCTCCTTGTCGTACTGCACGCGGCTCTCGAAGTCCGCCATGTCCTGCCGTGCCCTCGCGATGATGTCACTGTTGGAGGCTTGGTTGGCCAGTAAGGTTTCCAACCGGATGCGCGAATCGCCCTTGCTGCGCTGGAAGGCCTTGCGCTCGCCCTCCAAAGAGGCAATCTTCTTCTCCAGACGCGCCTTGTCCAACAGGTCGGTGTTGCCGGAGAGGATGGCTACGTACTCGGAGTAGTTCATGCCCCCTTTCTTGTCCATGCTGCCCTCGTCGATGGTGCGGCTGCCCATGCGGTTCTGCTTGAGCTGGGTGATGAAAAGCTGCTTGTTGTGGAGCAGGTTGAATTTGTAACTGTCCAATGACTTCTCCACCGCATAGATGATGACATCGACCTTGTTGTCGGCATAGAGTTTCGCCACTTCGTTGCCCTTGCGGATGCCGCGCAACTCTTCGGTATAGACATCTTCTCAAACCCTGTAATATAGTTTGCACTAATCAAATATCTTATTGTACCAATCGCTCACATCTTCACGTATATATTCATAGTATTCGCATATAATGTTTACCAGATCAAAATCCGCCCGATCACTTTTATATTCGTTGACCGTGAAATATCCATAAAAATTCCCTTTAGAATCAACCAATACAGGTGGATAGGTTGCATAAGCATTAAAAGGACTGCATGAACTATATTCACTTCCATACGTCCCATACTCATTCCATATAGATTTTGAATTATATTCGTTACCATACGTTCCATATTCGTTCCATATGGATTCGGAATCATATTCGCTTGCATTCAATTTTCCTAAATAGACATCATGGTCTTTTCCCCCATAAATATACAAAACCTGTGCTAATGCGTAATGCGTAACAAACAGGAAGAAAGCTATCAAACATACTATTCTTTTCATGTATCAATTCCATTTAAAAGTTCTAATTACATTGTCTAAATCTGGCAACCATATATCTTTTTCTTGTTCACGATAAGATACAATCATTTTTACCATTTCGTCATAATTGAAAAGCAAATACATGGTGCATGCCGTTGTATTCTCTTTACTCCCACTTCTGCGATATTTGATTTCTATTGCATTCATAGTTCCAATGCATATCCATTCATAATCTGGCTCATCCAACAACTTGTATGCTGGACCCAATTCCGACAAAACCAAATCTCTCAAAAACGATTTTGTTTCATAGTCGATATACTCTGCCTCATAAGAGTGAAGGAAATCACCCGCATTTCCTGTCGTATGCAAAATAATAATCCTGCAATAGTGATTATAGGCATCCTTTTTCTTATGAGAAAGGCCTTTTTGTTGGAATACCACTCTATCTGAATTACATGCAAATCCCAATTCTTGCAACTGGCGAGTATAACTGTCGTATTCATGACGCAATTCTACAGTATTCGGAACTGATATTGAAAAAGCATTATTGTCTATTGCATATTTAGTCCAATTTTCAGGCGTTGTAAAAGAAGGCAAAATCTTGATAGGAACAGGAAGTTTTGCAATTTCTTCATTCACTTGTGCATTGAAACTGTCAATCGGTTCATAAAATTCCGAATATGAAACAACATCCTGTTCATTTGTTGAGTGGCAAGTTTTAATGACAACACCAATCAATGTCATAATTATGGCAACGTACACATAACCCTTTGCACCAGACCATGCGCCCTTTGCTGCGTTCTTAGATGCATCCTTAAATGATGTTAGGAACTCTTCAACAAGTTCTTTGGCATATTGTCTGGCTGTTTTAATGTCTTCTTTCAGAGTCTCATCTTGAATATCATAGTCATATTCCCAACGTGACGAATGATTTTGATCGGCAGATTCATGGTTGTCTTTTCCGTTTTCTTCATGTAAAGTCAAATCATCGTGATATTGCCTGATAAATCTGTCATATTCTTCATCATACCTGCGACGTTTATCCTCATCCTTAAGAATGGCATAGGCTTCATTTATATCTTGCATGATTGCAGTCACATCTACCCCAGGATTTCTGTCCGGATGCCATTTCATAGACATCGCACGATAAGCAGACTTGATTTCAGAAGTAGATGCCTGCCGAGTTATGCCAAGGATTTTATAATAATCTTTGAACATAGTACGAAGCTTTATTTTTGGAGCATTGAATCAGGATAGTCATGATTGTTATCCTTACTTTTATCTTTCCCGCTTTTCCATATAGCTCTGATTGCGCCATAAGCAGCAGCTAAAAGAATTAGCCCTAAAATTCCCGGTGTGCTATGCCCCGATGCTTCTCTACCAGCATTTACCAAAGCAAACAACATGAAAAATGCAAAAACAACAATAATCGTTACGACAATCTTAGCAGTTTTACTCATATTATATTCCTCCTGCCTCCACAGTCCCCTGAAGACTTTTAAGTTATTAAAAGGCGAAGCGTGGAACTGCAATGCCACGTCTTTAATGGAGGTCCTGAGAAAACCTTACGAACAGATGTAGTGATAGCAGCCCACGCTATAGCGTGAGAACCATCATGCAATCTTTGTTCGTAATTAGAAATTTCTCAGGTTTCCATTAACAAGACAGCATAACGCCTCTTAAAATTCGATATGTCTTGGAGAGAGTCGCCTCAATCCAGTTGCAAAAATAACAAAAAATCATACGTGGAAGCACGAAAATCAAGAAAAAGTCATTTTCACAAGTAAAAAATATCGGATAGAGTATATTCTATTTTCAATATTTTTTCTACCTTTACCCTGCCTGTGGCAATATACTATATTGAGGCGGTCAATATACTATATTCACCTCCCCGATATACTATATTGCCACGGACAACATAAAAGTCAATAATTCATGAACTTGTAAAACACGAAAGACTATGCCATTCTGGAAAAAATCATTCAGCAAGGCGCGCGGCGTCTATTATCCTCGCGCCATCGTGCAGGGCAATCCTGTGGAAACGGAAACCATTGCCAAAGACCTGGCGAAAATATCAACGGTCAGCAACTCGGACGTGCAAGCCGTGCTGGGCGACATCGCAGGCGTGATGCACACCCGTATGGCGCAGGGCAAGAGCGTCCACATCAAGGGGCTGGGCTATTTCCGATACGTCCTCGACACCGTGGGCGTGGAAAACCTCGAAGACTTTGATTTTCAAAAACAAGTGAAAGCCGTCCGCGTGGAGTTTATCCCCGAACGCACCCGTACAGCGAGCGGTACGTACACCCGTGCCCTCGTGGACAGCGACCAGCTGGAATGGATTGAGTTGGCATCGAATACGGAAGAGCAAGACCCGGCTGGCGGAGAGGTTGAAGAAGGTGGCGAAGGCTCGTTCGGCTGACGACAAGTCCGGAAATCTTGTAGAAGCACTGTCCAAGCCCCGGACGGTGCTTCTTTTTTTCCGCAACCACCGTCCGAGACCTCGGACAGCCCCAAAAAACTTCCGCAACTCCTGTCCGAGCCTCGGACAAGGCTAAAAATCTTCCGCAACCGCTGTCCGAGACCTCAATCGGCGCTTATAATTTTCTGCAACTATTGCCGGAGATGCGGACGGAAATCCCTACCTTTGTGCAGACAACAACCCAAAAACGAACTATTATGAAAAAGATTAAGACTATCAGCCTGACTTCCCTCCGCGTGGAAGAAGACTTCGGCTTCCAGAAACTCGTCCTCGCCGAGACCGAGAACCTGCCCGGTGAAGAAACCCCGTCCGTCCAAACCGCAGCCGTCACTGCATTCGAGACTGCCTTCAATGCCTTCGACACCGCCTTGAAAGCCTCTGCCACGAACCCTGCCACCGCTTCGGCGACCGATGCCGATGTGGAACGCGACCAGTCGTGGCGTGCCGCCAATGCTTACGTCAAGGCGATGTGCAGCCATCCGACCGCCGACATAGCAAACGCTGCCAGTGAAGCCAAATCACTGTTCGACAAGTATGGCGACCCGACCTCGCTGGCGCAAACTGAGGAGAGCGGCGTGCTGCACAATCTCCTACAAGACCTCTCTGCATTTGATTCTGCCAAACGCACCGCGCTGAATCTGGATGTCTGGATTACCGATTTGCAGACGAAAGAAGATGCGTTCCTCGCCGCTGCCGCTATGCGCACGGAGGAAGATGCAGCCCGTCAGGTGGGCATCGTGAAGGAGACCCGCACGGCTGCCGATGCTGCCTACCGCTCGCTGGTGGATACGGTCAATGCGCTTGCGATGATAAACGGCGATACGGAATATGCGACATTCATTGACCATGTGAATGCGTTGATTGACAGACAGAAATCCATCTTGAAAGCACGTACTACACGGGCGAAGAAAGAGGACGAATAACTTTCGCCATTGATTAAAGCATTCGGATTAGCCCCTGCAAGCGGAAGAGGTTTGCAGGGGCTTTCTGTTTACTCTATCTCTAAAGAAATATCATAATCCTTTCCATTCAGTCTGAAATGGATATGCTCTTTATCTCGCTCAATTATCTCAAGATGCCCGTAATCATATTCTTTGTGATGATTGGGGCATAATATCAGTATATTGTCTGGCAATTCCGGTCCTTTTTGAGCTTTGGGCGTGATGTGGGCTGCTTCTACATAATATGTCCCGTCAGCTTTAAGGATACGAGTCCCACAAATCTGACAAGTGTAATTTCTGAGAGCCTTTAATTGAGCCACCGTTTTATTGTCCCTCAAATAAGCCTTTGATTGAATGATAATCTGTTCTGGGTCGGTAGCTTTCAGCGATTTCAGTTCATTGATAATATCTTCCCGCTTTTCTTTTCGGACAATAGACAACAATTCTTCTTGCTCCTCTTCATCATTGGCAGCTAATTCTTTGGCGTATTTTTCATATAAAGCACGGTCTTTCCTGACTGTTGTTTGCTGTATTTTCTCATAATAGCGGATATGCATCATAAAGGCATCAAGCGCAGTTCTTAACCGTTCTAGTCCATATTTGGCCTTAATCTGTTCCAACATGTATTGCCGGATTTCCGGTTGGATGGTTCTTTGATGTAATTCGCCATTCAGCATTTTCTTGTACGTATAAAAATAATCCGCAAATGCCGATGGATTCATGTTGTATTCTTGATACATTTTATTTTTCCCATCGACCAATCTAATTTTCTTATGGTAAATATCATCACAGATTTGCCACAAGATTGGAGTTACTTTGATTTTATCAAACATAATAAGTATCAATTTCATTTTTTCACAAAGGTAGTGGAATTATGCAAACACCAATCTTTTCCTTTAAAATAATGTGCATTTGTTTCCACTCCGTGCCTACAACTACACCGTCCGCCGTCGCCATAGCGAACTGCAAGGAGATGCGCTACTCCACGCACGGCAAGCGGTATTTCGCCGTGGCTTTCGGCAACGAAGGCGGCGGCTACGAGATACGCAACCCGTTCTTCAAGGGCTGCGTGCCGCCGAAGGACGTGACCCTGTTGTCGGTCGGCTCGACGTCCTGCAACGTGTACGAGGGCTTCATGGACTACCTCTCCGCCCGTGCGCTGGGCATCGGCGGCAAGGAAGACCACCTTGTCCTCAACTCGGTGTCCAACGTGGCGAGGGCGTACCGCCATCTGGACGGTTACGGACAGATAAAGTGCTACCTTGACAATGACGAAGCCGGGCGGCGGACGCTGGGGGCTTTGCTTGCACGTTACGGCGGAAGAGTATCGAACTGCTCCGGCATTTATGACGGGTGCAAGGACTTGAACGAGCACCTGCAAAGGGTGCTTGCCGAAAGGCAGGCTCAAAGCGAGAACGAAAAGAAAAACAAATCCATCAGACTATAACAGATTATGAACATGAATAAATTGAACCAAAAAGCGAAAAGAAACATAGTAAGAACCTTTGCTGCCCTCTGTATGGGTATGCTCTCCTTCGGCTTCACCGCCTGCGATGATGACTTGGACGTGACGCAAGCCTACCCGTTCACGGTGGAGACCATGCCCGTGCCGAAAGAGCTGGCGCAGGGCGAGACGGCGGAGATACGCTGCGAACTGGTGCGTGAGGGCGAGTTTGACGGGGCGGTCTATACCATCCGCTACTTCCAGTTTGACGGCGAAGGCACGCTGAAGCTGGATAACGGCTTGGTATTCCTGCCCAACGACCGCTACTTGTTGGAGAACGAAAAGTTCCGCCTGTATTACACCTCGGAGTGCGACGAGTCGCAGAGCCTGACCATCACGGTGGAGGACAATTTCGGCAATGCATTCGAGTGGGAAGTCGAGTTCAACAACGACTCGGATACGGATGTGACGGTGTCGGACACCTTGAACGTCAGCCGATGATGCGCAAGGCGTTACTCCTGCTGCTGGCGGCTGTCCTCTGCGGCAGCCTGCCGGCACAGGATACGGAGGAAACGGCACGGCTGCTGGCGCTGTTCAACAGCCACCCGAAAGCGGACATAGCCGTCGAGCTGGTGAAGAAATACGAGGGGCTGCATGACCGTTCCGACTACCCGTATTACGGCTACGGACACCGCAGGCTGCCAAACGAGAAGCTGTCCTACGGCATGACGGAGGCGGAAGCGGAAGCCCTGCTCCGCAAGGATTTGGCGGTGCGTTACAGGCTGTTCCGCAAGTATGGAAAAGACGCCTTGCTCCTGACCGTCCTGAGCTATAACGTGGGGCAAGGGGTGCTGCTCGGTCATGGTGGGCATCCGAAAAGCGGGCTTGTCCGCAAGCTGGAAGCCGGGAACAGGGACATTTACCGTGAATACACAGCCTACTGCCGGTACAAGGGCAAAACCGTCCGCTCGATAGAGCGGCGGCGCAAAATGGAGTTCCTGCTACTGTATGAGCGTGATGAAAACTGACATTATGGCGAAAAGTGTGTCGTTATATAGAACGGCACACTTTTTGTAGTATTAATTATTGAAATCCTTGGATTTTCTCGTTCATTGATTTGGTTGAACCTCTTTTGCCTTTGGAGTTCCAATGTGTTTGGTTTTTGATAAACGCAGTAGAGAATTGTTACAAACTTATGTCAAACTCTAAAATTATGCTGACTATGGTAAGGACGTTTTTTATAAGAGTGAAGAAGGAAAAAGTGATGAAACTAATCAACGTGTTGAGGGGTATGGAGACAAGGCAGAAATGCAGTAGTTCAACATGACGAGAATATCATCCCCCTCCACCAAAAACAATGAATTCACCATATTATCATCCGCAATTTTTTTTGCGGATTTTTTTATTTATCGAAGATGGAAAGCAACGGTTTCTTTGCTACTTTCTTATCCGCCTGTCCTGCTCATGAAAGAAAGTAGCGGGCGGCAATTCCTACCACCCGCAAAAGAGTCATCCTGCCATCATCCGCTTCTGTATGCGTTCAAGGGTACGCTCGGCAATGGGGCGTGTATCTTTCGTCCATAGGTCATAGTCATGCACGGATACTCCCACGCTCCGCAGGTCACGGATATAGCCGGACACATAATCTCCCGAAGGGAGGTAAACGAACTGCAACCATGCGTCCTTGCCGTCTGTCAGTATAAAATAGTATTTCATGATGCCTTCTCTTTTAATGGTGTTGGAAGTGTGGGCGGTGGTGTCCACCGCCACGCACTCAAAATTCTCTCATATCAGCGATAGTCGTACAGTGTGTGAGCCATTCCTTTACGCAGGGCATGTTGTATTCGGAAGTGATGACTGCCGTATGCTCGTTTATTTGCGTAAATCTCGTACTTTCATAGTCCTCTACCCATCCTTTGAGAGTGTCCGTTCCCCATGCGTCCGCATCGGAAAACATATTGTCCAATACCTTGATTGGGTCGCTGAACGTAACTATCAGCGTATCATAGCCTGATGTCATAGCCTGTCCTCCTTCGCTTTAATCCATTCGTCACGCAACCGCCTGCACTCGTCCAGCGTGGGCTTCACGCAGGAGAACAACTCTCCGTCTGTATGGCGGTAGTCGTATTGCACGAAAGTGCGCCTTTTCCTGCCGATACTCATTTGGAAACTCTCGTATTTCTCCGTTCCTGCCGCTTGGCAGGTGCTTACTCCGTTAATGGTCATTCTCGTTGTCATAGCCTTATCAATTAAAATTCAACAATCAGTAATCTGTTCTCCAAACATTGGTCGGGGTCGGATGCCTTCTTCTGCGTCACCCATAAATGGTGTGCGCCATACCCAAAGGCGAAAAGGACATTGAAAAGTTCCTTTCGGGCGAACACCTCCATTACACCCCTTACATCCTGCTCGTTCTTTGTCAGCACAAGCGTGTTCAACAGTTCGATGAACATTTTGGGAAGTTCCTCGTGCCATCCGAAAACCATATTTTCTATTTTCACTTCCATATCATTAACTATTAGTTTGTTATACGATTATGCCACCTGCTTCATCCGCTGCCGTATCTGCTCGGCATTGTCCTCCACCAACTTGATGATGCGGTCGTGGTATTCGGTATTGGAGTTGCATACGCCACGGCTCTGCACCACTTTCAACGTCTGTAAGTCCACCTCCACCGTTTCGATGCGCTCTCCGTCAATCCGTGCGGACAGTATCAGAGAGTTTTCATCATTGTAATAAGCATTGGTATAGACGCAATGGTGCATGGCTTTCCCTTCCTCGTAAAACTCGTCCACGCTTTGCAATACCTTTACAATGATTAGCCCGTCCGTCAGTACAAGGTTGAAGAAGGCGGCTTTCTTTCGGATATACTCGTCTTTCTCTTTCGCCATGTCCTCCAAACGCTTCCGCTCACGCTCCAACCGCTCGGCTTCCCACGCCATGCGTTGCCGCTCCCGTTCGTGCTCCAATCGGGCTTGCCGTTTCTCCATATACAGGTCGTGGGCTGCCTTGAGGTTGGTCGGACAGATGAAATGGGGGTTGCGCAGGTCTTTCCCCAACTCATCCAACAGATGTATGAGGTCGCACCATAATGAAATGTCGGTTATGGCATATTTGTTCCGCATAGCTATCTTGTACGAGTTCCAACATCTGTCAAGTGCTTGCGGTTTGGAGAGGAAATAGCGCAAATGCTCGATGTTGCCCGACTTCATCAGCGTTTCCGCACGGCTGTCCGAAAGCAGTGCAGGAATGAGCGTAGTCGGTACAATGTCGTGAAAATTACCCGTAAAACCGTTCCTGCACAATATATCCGTCACTTTGAATTTAGGGTATATCGGAGAGTATGATATGTGGTCGTATGCGATGTTGTCCTGCCGGATAGCCATGGGAGAGGCAAAAGAGAAAAGGTCAAGATACCTGCCCCAAATCCTCTGCTTGCCGACAACCGCCGTGCGCCCTTCCTTATTCCACCAGTACTGGCCGATTTCAAGTACATGAGGGTAAGCCTTGCAGCCTTTCTCCATTTCCACGAAAAGGAGGCACATACGCAGCACTTGGTATTCACCGCACGTGGTGAGAACGGTGAAGTATTGCTTTTGCCGCACCTTGCGAACATAGCTTGTCTCCACTTTCAGCCTTGCCCCACATTCGGGGCAGGTGCAGTATTCTGTCTGTTTGTCCATCATCCAACTATGACCACAGTCCATGCAGGTGGTGCGTCCTTTGGGCAAACGGTGGGCGTAATGGTCAATGCACGCTCTGAAAGCCCATTTCATCTGTGCTTTGGTTATGGGGCGGAGTTTCTTGCTCTGCGCAAGCACCGCTTTCTCGAATTTGTTTCTCGGTTTCATAGGTTCAGAATAATGTAAGTTCAACTTGTTGTGCGTTTGTCTTTTGGCTTGCCTTAGCCTTGTTTCGGTTCTGCAACTTGCGCAGTTCCTCGGCTTGGTATTGGCGGATGGCTTGCTGCCGTGCCTCCGCCTTTTCCTCGTCAGTCAGTTCTACCGTATGGTTCACGACTACATGGCATTGCAGTGGCTTGCCCACTTCAATGTCGTCCTCGTCATAGTAGTGGACGGCTTGGGAATAGATTTCACCGTCCGTAAAGCCGTTGCAACCGCTTTTCTGTACCCAATTGAGGATATAGGTCACGCACTCGTCTATGCTCTTGTTTGGCTTGTTGTAACTTACAGCAAACAGTTTGTCCTCCGCTGCACGGTTGTCCAGATAGGCTTGGATTGTACGCTTGAAATGGTCTGTTCCGTTCATATCAGTATGTGTTTTAGTCAGTTGAAAAATTCTCCGTTGGATAAAAACTCGTATCCGTTGGCTTCGCAATCATGTTCAAAAGCTTCCTCATCGGTGCAATACTCAACGTCCCTGCTGCAAAAGCGGAAGAAACTGCCGATGCACTCGTCCATAAGGTCATGCAGGTTCGTATGCTTGTCGGGTGCTTTCAGAAAGTCGTATATGGGCTTCAGTATGTCCATGTCAGCACAATAGCCTGTCAGCACGCAATCCTCGGTTACGGATATGCGGCTTCTGCGTTGTTTGTTGAAGTCCTTTCCGTGCCAATAGGTCTTGGGCTTGAAAAGGCTGTGCCAATAGTTGTTCACGATGAATTTCAATAACCGCACACCGCAAAGTCCTTCCTCTTCCTCGCTGTAATTGGAGGTGAAACGGTAGTAACACGTGCAACCGTCATATCTCCAATCATATACACGTATGTTGAATATGCCTTCAAAGGCTTTCAGCGTTGCCATGTTCTCGCTCTGCCACGGATATTCATACCCTGCCAGCCATCGGTTGTAAGCATTTTCCTTTGCCGTGAATGAAAGCTCGTCCACCTTATAAACATCGTATGTCCTTGTTTCCGTTCTCATAATCTTCTGTCTTAAAGGGTTGTCAAATGGTTTCTTTCAAAATCTCTCTCCAATAGACTGGCTCTGCCTCGCTTAAAAGAAAGTCTATGAAGTCCTTTCTTGCTTCCTTGTTCAGTTCATGGTACAATCTTCTGAATGAGGAAAAGTTACCGTTGATGTACGTTTCCACCATATACTCAAAGATGTTGTCCACCTCGTAAAACCTGCATTGCTGCGCTGCCGTCTTGCTGTTTCTTTTCGCCATATCCTTATGAATTAAATGGTTAATAACCAAATGAATGTCCAAATAATTGTCACTATTGAAAGCAGTGCGGTGAGGATGCCGAACATGAAGTTCAACACGCCCAATAGGATTTCCCCTGCGATGCCTACCGCCAAACCTCCTGCGCAAAGGGTAATGCCCCATGCCGCTCTCGCTACTGCGGACAATACTTTCCGCAAAGCCTTTCCGATGTCGTTCAATGTCATTCTCATATCTTCCAATTTTTAAGTTGTTGTTACTTGTCTTGTTCGGTGGGGGTCGGGTCGAGTCCTTTTTCTTTTCGCCTCTCCGTATGTCCGATGTCCCCTTGTGACGTCTTCCGACCGCGCATCGGTCGTTTTCGTTTCTGGGGCCATGCAAAGGTTAGGGAGTAGGTTCAGCAAATTTTTTCGACAGAATACTACCTGAGCCTGCGAAGTGTGGAGATTGTGGCTAAAAAATTTGTGTTCCTAATCCCGTCTTTACCTTTGCCCCTGCAACGAAAATGACCCACTGATGCCGTCTGGAATGGCGGCATGGGAATATCGGCATACTTGCTGGAGAGGCGGAAAGAAAAAGGGGAAGCATAGAGGATGGCGCAATGCGCCACGGGGAAGTTCAAAGGGCGGCGCAACGGACAAGGGGAAAGCCCCGCTTTCCTGCCGCCGTGACAGAAGTCCTGCAACCGTCATTGTCATGCGTGCATGGCTTGCGGTTGCAAGTTTTCTGCCGACGGCACATGTCTTCAAACGGTCTTGTCTGCCATGCCCGGTTTGGCAAAAGCATGGCAAGACGGTTTGAGGACAGGGAAGACATGACAGCCGGAAATAGTCGCAGGTGCAGATTCACGCTTGCCGTGCCCTGCATCCGGCGGCATTTCGGCTGCCAAAAGATAAAACGGACTTGTCCGTTCTGCACAAGCATATAAAAGAAGTGCCCACGACGATGGCGGTGTCACTTGTGACATTGTGGTCGTCGTGGGCTTTTCTTTGCTTGTGCCGTTTCTGAAATGGGCTTACGCACATCAAGCCGGAAGCCGTTTTCAGAACGGGGTAACAGTAATATCCCTAAAAAATAGGTAATGATTTGGTGCTATGGGATAAAAAATGTATCTTTGCAAATACGAAAGAGTTGTTTGAATCTATGAGGTAAACCGCAGCAAGTCAGAGCGTTCTGAATGTCGCTAAATCGTTACCTAAAATCTCACACTCTTCAATTCCATTCTGTGTATCAATCAGATACAGCTTTTTTAATTATCCGGTGCAAAGATAAGTTTTCCCATAGAAAGAAGCAACGGAAAGATGCTAAAATTTGTGATGAAACGACTAACTTTGCAGTCGTTTTTCCGATACGTATAAATTCAAGAAAGATGTATAAAGATAAAAACCTGACAGGCCACCTTTGCATGTTTGCGGCCTGTGCGGCCTGGGGACTGATGTCGCCCTTAGGCAAAGATGCCATGGCGCACGGCATCAGCGGATTGACATTGGTAAGTTTCCGGGCGGCCGGTGCGGCCTTATGCTTTTGGCTCACTTCCCTTTTCGGCCGCCATAAGGAAGAAGTCGCTCCCCGTGACTTACTGATGTTTTTCTTTGCCGGCATGCTCGCCATCGTGTTCAACCAATGCTGCTTTACGATTGGGCTATCCCTGACATCCCCCGTCAACGCCAGCATCGTCACCACCACACTCCCCATCGTGACCATGCTTCTGGCCGCCCTGTTCCTGAAAGAACCGGTCACGAACAAAAAAGTGTTGGGCATCTTCTGTGGTGCCATCGGTGCCCTGCTGCTTATCTTAGGCAACGGACACGCCACCCAAAAAGGCAATGGCAGCCTGACGGGCGACCTGCTGTGCCTTACCGCCCAATGCAGCTTTGCCGTTTACCTGACTATCTTCAAGAAGCTGATACAGAAATACACCGTAGTGACCTGCATGAAATGGATGTTCACCTACGCTACCATCGTTATCCTGCCCTTCACCTACAAGGACCTGGCCATACTGCCATGGGCTGAAATTCCGACAACCACTTGGTTTGAAACGGCTTTTGTGGTCTTCGTGGCCACTTATTTAGCTTATATCATGATGATGACAGGACAGAAACTGCTACGCCCCACCATCGTGAGCATGTACAACTACGTGCAACCCATCGTAGCCTGTATCGTCAGCGTAGCTACGGGGTTAGGAGTCTTCGGATGGAGTCAAGGGGCAGCCGTCCTTTTGGTTTTCGGAGGCGTATGGTTGGTTACCCAAAGCAAAAGCCGGGCCGACCTGAAATCCGAGCATGCTTCTCCTACCGATCCCAAATCCTAAGCCGCCATGCCTGCATCACCTGTCTTATGGCTCCAACAGCAACGTCGCTTGCTCGAATTGGAATATGAATACGAAAAAACGCAATTCCGCACCCAAACGGAAATAGCCGGCATAACCCGAAAAATCAAACAAGGGCTATGTTGGTACCCGCTTTCCTTAGGAAAGAGTTATTACAACTCGCTCAACCAACTGGTAATAGAAGTAGAACGCACGGAGCATACAGAAGAAGACCATGGCTTCGAGCCGGGCAAACAAGTGTGTTTCTTCACACAAGATGCCTCCGGAGAGCTACGACAGGGCAACCACGGCGGTCGACTGCATTATTTCCACTTTACCGGCACCGTAAGCTTCGTAGACGGCAATACGATGGTGGTAGCCCTGCCGGACACGGAAACCCTTTCGCATTTGAGAGGAAACGACCGCGTCGGTGCGCAACTCTACTTGGACGAAACCACCTACCGCCTGATGTTCGAAGCCTTGGACCGGGTAAGTGCCGCACGGCATGGCCGCTTGGCAGAATTGCGCGACATTTTTCACGGAACGGCCCAGGCCGGTCACTTTACATTCCAACCAGTACGTTTTCCTTGGCTCAATCCCACACAAGAAACCGCAGTCAACGAAGTGTTGCGTGCCAAAGACGTGATGATCGTGCACGGCCCTCCGGGAACAGGCAAGACCACTACCCTTGTGGAAGCCATCTACGAGACGCTCCACCGCGAGAGCCAAGTATTGGTGTGCGCACAAAGTAACATGGCCGTAGACTGGATTTCGGAGAAACTGACCGACCGGGGCGTGGCAGTCCTGCGCATCGGAAACCCTTCTCGCGTGAATGACAAGATGCTGTCGTTCACCTACGAACGGCGTTTCGAAGCACATCCTTCTTACCCCTCGCTCTGGGCCATCCGCAAAGCCATCCGCGACCTGTACGCCCACCGCCCGTCGTCGGGCCGTGAAGCTTTCCACCAAAAGATAGCCCGGCTACGCGACCGGGCAACCGAACTGGAAATCGCCATCAACGAAAGTTTGTTCAACGAAACGCGGGTCATTGCCTGCACGCTGACAGGCAGTGCCAACCGCGTATTAGCAGGAAAAAAGTTCTCAACCTTGTTCATCGACGAAGCCGCCCAAGCCCTCGAAGCGTCCTGTTGGATTGCCATCCAAAAGGCCGGGCGCGTCATCCTGGCCGGTGACCACCGCCAACTTCCTCCCACCGTGAAATGCCCCGAGGCCCTGAAGGGCGGACTGGACCGCACGCTGATGGAAACCATCGCCGCCCGCCAACCTTCCGCTGTCAGCCTGCTCCGCACGCAATACCGCATGAACGATGCCATCATGCACTTCTCTAGCGAATGCTTCTACGACGGGAAGGTGGAAAGTGCCCCGGAAGTGAAATACAGGGGCATTCTGGACTGGGACACGCCAATGGAATGGATAGACACGGCAGACGAGGAACAAACCGCCCCATACCTGACAGAAGAACCTTCCAATCCGGTATCCGCACCGGCTCCCCCGACGGCAGGGATACCCGACTTCGAAGAAACCCGCAATCCGGACAGCACTAGCCGTTCCAACCCCGAAGAAGCACGGCTCACCCTGAACATACTGAAGGCCTATTTCCAAAAGATAGGCAAGGAAAGGATATTGGCGGAACGCATCGACACCGGGCTCATCTCCCCTTACAAAGGCCAAGTGCAACTATTGCGCACCCTGTTGCGCCGGGATGCCTTTTTCAAACCCTACCACCATCTGCTGAGCGTAAACACCGTAGACGGGTTCCAAGGGCAGGAGCGCGACGTCATCCTCATCAGCTTGGTGCGGAGCAACGAGAACGGGCAAATCGGATTCCTGCACGACCTGCGCCGTATGAACGTGGCCATCACGAGGGCACGCATGAAGCTTATCCTAGTGGGCAACAGCCATACGCTATGCCGCACACCTTTCTACAAACTGATGTACAGCTACATCAAATCATTAGACACCCAATGATTTCCCCATTCCATGAGGGATACTAAAAACCGCCTGTTATCTTCACGACAACAGGCGGTCCAACCTTAACTAATCGAAAATATACTTTCCCATACGGAAAGCCTATTTCATTCGATTCTCCACTACTTTCCAATCAATAATCTGCCACAAAGCTGCGATATGGTCGGCACGCCGATTGCGATAGTCCACATAGTAGGCATGTTCCCAAACATCGAATCCCAACAGGGGCACGTAGCCCATCGTCACAGGATTGCCGCCGTTAGGACATTGTACGATAACCAATTCGCCCTTTTCGTTTTGCGCCAACCACGCCCAACCCGAACCGAATAAACCGGTGGAGGCTGCCGCCATTTTCTCCTTGAATTCGTCAAAGCTTCCGAATGCAGTCCGGATGGCCTTGTCCAACTTGCCTTCCGGCACTGCCGGGCCTTCAGCCCCCACCGGACGGAACTGTTCAAAATACAGTGTATGATTGAGCACCTGGCCCGCATTGTTAAACAACGGACCGGCCGGTGCATGGCGTACGATCTCTTCCAGATTCTTCTTTTCATACTCGGTGCCTTTCACCAACGCATTCAACGTATTCACGTATGCCTGTAAATGCTTGCCATAATGATAATCTATGGTTTCCTTGCTGATGACAGGTTCCAAGGCATTGCTCTCGTAGGGTAACTGGGGCAGCGAAAATACGGCTGCCATAGAAGTGATGATAATTTGCGTCAACATGATTTCTTCATTTTTTAATTAATATATTGGGTTTAGTATGCTTCCCCTTCATCTCTCACATACACAGGAATCGCATATCACAAAGGTAACACTATTTGCCATACCCACAAACTTTTCAGGATTTTATTTACCCTCATTTATACTTTGTGAAGAAATACTTATTTTCTGCCGCATAAAATACAGCTTTATTGTTTTTTGTGTACATTTGTTCACTGAACCACAAAATACATGATTATGGACTTCAAAGACCTTTGCCACGCACGCTATTCCGTGCGTGCCTTCAAGCCGGATGCCATTCCGGCAGAGAAAATGGAATATATCAAAGAATGCACGCGCCTGGCTCCCTCGGCCGTCAACAGGCAGCCGTGGAAATTCATCCTCTTCACCGGCGAAGACGACCGCGCACGCCTGCAGCAATGTTACGACAAGGAATGGTTCCGCGAGGCTCCGGCTTATATCTTGGTCTGCGAAAACCACGGGGCGGCCTGGACGCGGCGGTATGACGAGAAAAACCACGCCGACATCGACGTGGCCATCGCCATAGAGCACTTGTGCCTGGCTGCGGCCGAACAAGGATTGGGCACTTGTTGGGTGTGCAACTTCCGCGTGCAACTCTGCCAAGAGCTTTTCAATCTGCCTGACGAGTGGTATCCGGTAGCCATCATCCCCATCGGCTATCCGGCCACACCGGCCATTCCGGAAAAGACACGCAAGGCGATGGCCGAAATCTGGGAAGACCGCTAAGCCCGGGAGTCAGGGCATAAAGATTTACAAATTTCTCCAATAGGAGGTCTGAAAAACAACATGCGCCAAACAAAAAATCAATCTCAGCCAAGCGATTTTTCATTCGGCTGAGATTGATTTTTCATTTGGCGCAAAGAATTTCACGGCTCTACACAAAACATTAAACCTCTGAATGCCAACATAATAGAGGATGACACCCAGAGGTTTTACACTTCATCCGGAAACTTTACAAGAAAAGTTCCCGAAAAATATTCCTTACGCCACCTTTTCGAGCTTCTTCATAATGGAGAAGATGAACAAGGCCGAAAGCAGACAAAGCACGATGAGCACGCTCCACACCATCCACAACTCGATGCCGCCCCACAGGTAACCGATGATAGACACCATGTAATTGCCGATAGCCGTGGCCACGAACCAACCACCCATCATCATACCCTTATACTTCGGGGGAGCCACTTTAGACACGAAAGAAATGCCCATGGGAGACAACAACAACTCAGCAAACGTCAACACAAGATAAGTGGAAATGAGCAAATTGGGCGAGACCAAGCTGACATCGGCACCCTGAGCCAACGCATCGGGCGTAGGCAATCCCATGGAACCGAAAGCCATGATACCGAAACCGCAGGCGGCAATCAGCATCCCCAACCCGATTTTACGAGGAGCCGAAGGTTCCTTTCCTTTCTTGGCCAAGAAACCGAATATCGCCAACGAAACCGGTGTCAAGGCTACCACGAAGAACGGATTGAACTGTTGGAAAATCTGCGGCAGGATCTCCACCTCGGCATCGCTTGCTACATACTGCCCCGCCAGAACGCCCACGGAAGCTACTGCCACCAGACCGGAAACCAGTTTGCCGCGGCCTGTCCTGCTTTGGAAGAGAGAGAACATGGCATACACCAAAGCAATAATCAGCACCAAATTGAACACATTAAACGTCATGCCCAACAAGCCCGAAGCCGAAGCCTGCGTATAATCGCGCGCGAAGAACGTAAGCGTCAAGCCGTTCTGGTGGAAAGCCATCCAGAAAAAGAGCACCACGGCAAACACAAGACAAAGCGCGGTGATGCGTTGGCGCGTCTCGGCCGGAGACAGTTCCTCCACGGGTACATGCCCGTCAGATGCCGTCTTCGCGTTATAATCGGCATGCTTGAAAGTGCTGCGGAAGCCATAGTATATAAGGATGGACACGATAAGCGAAACACATGCCACGGCAAAGCCGTAATTGTAAGCTTCGGACAACTTTTCGATGTAACTCTGACAGAAAACCGCCGTGTCGCCCGTGAATCCCTGTGCGGCCTTGAGCGACTCCAACGTGGCGGCAGACTGTGCCGTCATTCCCGCCGCATTATCCATATACTGGTGGGCAAGGGCAGGAATCTGTGCATTATAAGTGAAGCCGTTCATGCCCAACACGTAATTAGTCATCTTGGTGGCCGCCGTGGGGGCAAACAGCGCACCGATGTTGATGGCCATGTAGAAGAGGCTGAACGCCGTGTCGCGCTTGTCCCTGTACTCTGGCGCATCATAGAGGTTGCCGACCATGACTTGCAGGTTGCCTTTGAAAAGTCCCGTGCCGCAAGCAATCAATGCCAACGCACCGAACATCATGGACTTTCCGGCCACATCAGCACCCGTCGGGACCGCTAACAACAAGTAACCGATGAACATGATGAATATACCGAGCGTGACCATCTTGCCGAACCCGTACTTGTCGGCCAACATTCCACCAAAAAGCGGCACAAAATAAACCGCCCCGAGGAACACGCCGAAAATTGTGGATGTCTCACCGGCCGAGTATCCGAATTTCGCCTGTAAGAACAACGTGAAAATGGCCAGCATCGTGTAGTAACCGAAACGCTCGCCCGTATTGGCCAGCGCCAATGCATAAAGACCTTTAGGTTGACCTTCGAACATAACTTAAAATGTTTTTAATAGTGAATAATTTTAATCGCAAAGATAACATTTAATTTTTGCTTTCCACCCCATTTTGAGGCTTTAGTATCGTTTTTCCCCCATATCCACAAACATTTTATCATTTCCAACCTCCGCATAAAAACGTTTTTTAGCAATTTATTAGAGTTTGTGACATAAAAGGGCTATCTTTGCACTTCCTTAAAAACAATCAGGATATACAAATCCAAAATAATCAGATTATGAGCAAATTTGAATTCAAGCCTAAACTATTCCTTGACTTGAGAGAGTACAACAAAGAAAAGCTGACGGCAGACATCATGGCCGGCCTCATAGTGGGCATCGTAGCCCTGCCATTGGCCATAGCCTTCGGCATTGCATCCGGCGTGACACCTGAGAAGGGCATCATCACGGCCATCATCGCCGGACTGGCCGTGTCCCTGTTTGGCGGAAGCCGTGTGCAAATCGGCGGACCGACGGGTGCTTTTATCGTCATCATCTACGGCATCATACAACAATACGGCGAAGCAGGCCTGCTTGTGGCCACCGTCATGGCCGGCGTGTTCCTGATTCTGTTGGGCGTATTCCATCTGGGTACCATCATCAAATACATCCCCTATCCCATCGTGGTAGGCTTCACCAGCGGAATCGCCGTGACCATTTTCACGACGCAAATCAAAGACCTGTTCGGACTGACCATCGACAACGTGCCGGCCGATTTCATAGAGAAATGGATCGTGTACATCCGCCACTTCGGCAGCTTGGACGTATGGTCCACCGCCGTGGGTATAGTCAGCGTGGCCATTATCGCCCTCTCCCCCAAACTGACCCACAAGATTCCGGGTTCGCTCATTGCCATCATCGTCATGACCGTGGGAGTCTACCTGCTGAAACAATACGGTATAGCGACGCAAGTGGAAACCATCGGCGACCGCTTCATGATTAAAGCCGAACTTCCGGGCATGAACGTACCCGAACTGAACTGGGAAAGCATCAAGCAACTGATGGCTCCTGCCATCACCATCGCCATACTGGGAGCCATCGAATCGCTACTCTCGGCCACCGTGGCCGACGGTGTCATCGGCGACCATCATGACTCGAACCAGGAATTAGTGGGACAGGGCATCGCCAACATCCTCTCCCCCATCTTCGGCGGCATCCCTGCCACCGGTGCCATCGCCCGTACCATGACGAACATCAACAATGGGGGACGCACGCCCGTGGCCGGTATCGTGCATGCTATCGTGCTGCTGCTCATTTTCCTGTTGCTCATGCCACTGGCGCAATACATTCCTATGGCCTGTCTGGCGGGCGTATTGGTCATTGTGAGCTATAACATGAGCGGTTGGCGGACATTCAGGGAACTTTTGCGCAATCCTAAGTCCGACGTGGCCGTCTTGCTCATCACTTTCTTCCTCACCGTGATATTCGACCTGACCGTGGCCATTGAGTTCGGACTGGTGCTGGCCTGCCTGTTGTTCATCAAGCGGGTCATGGAAACCACGGAGGTGAACCTTTTTAAGGATGAAATCGTCCCTACGGATGCCGACGGCACCGTGATTTCGGAAGAACACCTGCATATTCCCGACCACACGGAGGTCTACGAAATCAACGGCCCTTACTTCTTCGGCATTGCCAACCGGTTTGAAGAGGTCGTACTACAAACCAAGGAACAGCCTAAGGTACGTATCATCCGCATGCGGAAAGTTCCGTTCATCGACTCTACGGGTATCCACAACCTGACCAACCTGTGCGAGATGAGCCACCGCGAAGGGGTACACATCATCCTGTCCGGAGTCAATCCGAAAGTACACGAAGCCCTCAAGAAGAGCGGATTTTATGAACTGCTCGGCAAGAAAAACATCTGCGACAATATCCATACGGCCCTCGAAGTGGCCCGGCATTACTTGAACCGCTGACCCGTTTCTCCGGCCTTGGCTAAAAAAACGGCCGCCTTCCCCTATATATAAATAGGTATATGGGAAGGCGGCCGCAACTTTAGCTATGCCATCTACAACGCAAGCAGCTGTTCGCCGTGCGTCTTGGTCTTGACTTCTTTCGGGGAGAAGACCTTCTCTATCACTCCTTCTTCATCAATGACAAAGGTGGTGCGGAAAGTTCCCATATACTTGCGGCCATACATGCTCTTCTCTCCCCATACGCCCATCTCATTGACCAACAACTTGTCCGTATCGGCAATCAACGTGAAAGGCAACTCATGTTTCTCTATGAACTTCTTGTGCGAATCAGCACTGTCCACGCTTACCCCGATTACCTCGTATCCTTTATCCTTCAGCGCAGAATAGTTGTCGCGCAGGCTGCAAGCTTCGGCCGTACAGCCCGACGTATTGTCCTTGGGATAAAAATAAAGCACCACTTTCTTTCCACGGTAGTGGCTCAACAAAATCTGCTCTCCTTGTTCGTTCACGCCCAGCACCTCGGGCGCCTTGTCTCCTACATTCATATTTTCTTTATTTTCAGGTTAAATATAATCATCAGTCCGGCATCTTACGATTCACTCGCATTCGTCAATCGTATAGTTCACAAAATCATTGAAGGGCTTCATCAACTCGAAAATCTCGGCCGTACGGTCCAACCAGTTTTCATCACGGAAGAAATCATCCGGCACCGTGTGGCAAACGGAGTAATCTTTCGGCCTCAAATAATCCGGATAAGGGAAATCCTTCGGAAAGCCCTTAGGAAGGGTTTTCAAGTGCGTCTCGCCTATGACGGGAAATGCCGCCTTGAAATCTGCCGCCTCCACAATAGAACGGAATTCGTCCACCTCGTCCACGATGGACTGGCGGACAGCTTTCAGAATCGGCGAAGGCAGACACCACGACCCACCGGCCAACAAGCATTCGCCGGGCTGAAGGTGGAAATAATAACCGCTATGCCAGGATTTCTTGCCGCAGGCGTTGATATAGGCTCCGAAATGGCGCTTATAAGGCGATTTGTCTTCAGAGAAACGCGTGTCGCGATAAAAACGATACGTGCAATCCTTTACCGTAAGGTGTGCCACACTACCGTCAAATACCGCGATACGATGGATAAGTGCCTGCACCATCTCCTCGAAAAGCCCGTGCGCTTCCTCATACTGCCCTTTGTGTCCTGCAAACCATCCCCGGTCGTTATGCGCCGCCACATCTTTCAGGAAGTCCAATATGCAATCTATCTTTGCTTTCATTTGTGCCTTATTTTACATGGGCAAAGATAGTACAAAGCGGATAAAAAACAAAGCAAATGCGCCAACCTGTGCCCAAAAAGAGCGTATTGATTCAACCCTACCACTATTTGACGCGTTTATTCTCTTTCCGCTATATCATAAAGGTGTAAATTTACAGCGTCGAGATCTTTGATAACCATAAAAAACAAGTATCGTGGGCGCACCCGCAATACTTCATTACAACTTAACCCATAAATTAAACAGTTAATCACAATGAGAAAAAACACGTTACTCTTTGGAGTATTGTCCCTGTTCGGGGCAAGTCAGGCGATGGCCGAAGACCTGGTCGTCGGACTCATGAAAAGCAACGCATCCCACATTGAGTTGGTAAAAGATGCGAGTTTTGATGTAGGTTACGGCTGCATCGGGAACACTTCGACGGAAACCGTCATCGGTTTGGGAGAAGTGGATTTCGGTACAGACGGGACGAACTACAAAGCCACCGGAGTGGAGTTCGCCCACGGATGGGGCAGCTACGATGAGGAGAAAATTGTAGTCCTCAGTGCCGGAACCACGGCTGAAGAGGCCGTCCCGTTCAACGAAATGACGGTGACCCGCACTTACGGTTACCATCAGTTTGAACTGTTTGCCGAAAATATGGACAAAGGAGACGGGTTCATCCTTCCCACCGGTAAACAGAAAGTGTGGCTGACATTCCGTGCCGGACAAGGCAACCTGCGTTCGGTGAAGTTCTATGAAAACGCCATTTCCGAAGGTATGGAAGGCGTACAGCCTTGGCCCAACCAAGCAGAAGGCTACGGAGACATCACGAACTCCATAGAAGCTGCCGCATTTGAGAGAGCGGTAGAAGTACCTGAAAATCCGGAAGAAGACCCTTACAAAGATGCCAAATACGATGAAAATACGGCATGTTGGGGCGGAACAAACGACGGGTTTATCGTCAAATCCACCAAGGAAATAGACTTCGGCAACGGAGAATTCCAACAATTAGTGGCCTATATCGGGCATGACGGTGAAAGATACACGGAGTACATGGAATTCTATATCGACGAAGTAAAACCGGAAAATATGGTGGCCAGGACATGGACGGGCATCAATATACAGGAATGGAACAAGTTCACACCGGTGGCCACTACGTTGAAAGAGGTAACGGGCAGCCATCACCTGTATGTGAAATGGGGCAATGCCACGAACCTCCACCAGATAGATTTGGTCAAAGAACCCGTCTGGTATGAGAATCCGGACTGCGGAGTCGTTTACGACAACGCACAACCGTCGGAGAATGCTGTGGTATTCGTGACCAAAGGCGAATCCGGAGCTACGGAAGGCGGAGACGTGTCCCAAGGCGAAACTGCCTGGAAAATAATCCAACCCATCAGCGGGGATGCCAAATGCGAGGGCGGCAACATCGGTTATACAAAAGCCGGCGTGGTGGTAATGTACCAAGACATAGACTTCAAGAACGGTTATTATAAGGACGTGTTCATCAATGCTTCTTGCGACAAGACCTATATCGGCAGCACCACAGAAGAGGCTAATTACTCTTTATATGTAGACTTGGACGACATCGACTGGGCCACCGTGACTAACTTAGACGAGCTGCATGGCGCGCTCGAAGGCCGTGAGCCGGTGGCTGTAGTCAGGGCACAAGGTACCGGCGCGTGGAGTAACAAACTCACCACTACAGCCCCGTTAAGCCATGTGGAAGGCATACATAATTTATATGTGGTCTATAATTTGCCCGACAGGGACAATATCGGTACCAACATCTACGGATTGTATTTGGATCCGGGACAGAACCCTGAAGAGCCTCAACCTGCTACCGGTGACTTGTTTATCCCGCTCATGAAGAGCAATGCGGAAAACATCGAATTGGTGACAGACGCGTCTTTTGACGTGGGATACGGAAACATAGGTAACACTAGCGAAAACACCGTCATCGGATTGGGAGAGGTAGATTTCGGAACAGACGGAAATGCCTATCAGGCTACCGGTGTGGAGTTTGCCAACGGATGGGGCACGTATGGTGAAGCCAAATACGTCGTACTCAGTGCCGGGGCTACTCCGGAAGAAGCCGTCCCGTTCAATGAAATCAGGGTGGAAAGGACTTTCGGTTACCACCAGTTCGACATGTTTGCCGAAAACATGAAAGAAGAAGACGGTTTCGCACGTCCTACCGGCAAACAGAAAGTATGGCTGACTTTCCGTGCCGGAAGCGGGAACTTGCGTTCCGTGAAATTCTACGAAGAAGCTATACCGGAAGAAGAGGAAGGCCTGCAACCATGGCCCGGCGAAATGGAAGGATACGAAGAACTGGCCACCGTCATCGACGGTTCTGCCCTTGTGAGGGCGGTAGACGTTCCGGAGAATCCGGAAGAAGATCCCTACAAAGATGCAAAATACAACGAAGAAGCCGGATGCTGGGGCGGAACAAACAACGGATTTATCGTCAAATCCACCGAGGAAATAGACTTCGGTAACGGAGAGTTCCAACAACTGGTGGCCTATATCGGTCACGACGGTGAAAGATACATGGAATATATGGAATTCTACATAGACGAGGTTAAACCCGAAAATATGATAGCACGGACATGGACCGGAATCAACATACAGGAATGGAACAGCTTCACTCCGGTAGCCACCCGGTTACAAGATGTGACCGGCAGCCATCGCCTGTTCATCAAGTGGGGAGATGCCACGAATCTGCAGAAAATCGAACTGGTCAAGGATTCCCTCTGGTTTGAAAATCCGGATTGCGGCGTGGTATATGAAAACGTAGAACCATCGAAGAATGCCGTAGTGTTCGTCACGACAGGAGAAAACGGGGCTACGGAAGGAACTGACACCAACCAAGGCATACAATGGGAAGTCATCAAGCCTATCAGCGGGGATGCACGATGCGAAGGAAGCAACATAGGTTACACCAAAGCCGGCGTAGTCGTAGCTTACAAAGGCATCGACTTCAAGGACAATTACTATAAAGAGGTCTTCATCAACGCATCCTGCGAACCTTCATACATTGGCAGTACCATAGAAGATGCCAACTTTACGCTTTACACAGACTTGAACGACATCGACTGGGAAAATGTCACCAACCTGGAAGAATTGAATGCGGCACTCGAAGGACGCGAACCCGTAGCTATCGTCAGGGCACAAGGCACCGGAAGTTGGGGCAACAAGCTGACGACAGCCGGCGATTTGGCAGACATAAGCGGAATACATGACCTGTACGTAGTCTATAACTTGCCCGACAGGGATAATATCGGTGCCAACATCTATGGCTTGTACCTCGATCCGGGAGAGAATCCCCAAAGCATCAAGGAAAACATTGCCCAAGGAAACGGAATAGAAGTACGCGGCCATGACAACCGGGCCACCATTTGTACCGGCACGGATATGCATGTCACGGTTTACACCGTAAACGGAACTGCCATAGCTGAAATGGACGTAAAAGCCGGCACAACGCTCATCGACAACCTCAATTCGGGCATCTATATCCTGAAAGCTACAGACAAGGACGGTAAGACAACCGCCCAAAAGTTTATCGTGAAATAAAAAACACCTAACCTTTGGATGCGGGGTGAACATGCCCCCGCATCCATTTCTAAAATGACCATTATGAAAATAAAACACATGATTGCCGTAAGCCTGCTATTGCTCACAGGCATACGGACGGCAAATGCCGTAGAATGGCAAATGAAGCAAGGCCCCATGATGACACCTTGGAGCGAAACCCTTGACCCGGAAAATGTGCTCGGCGAATACCCCCGTCCACAAATGGAACGCCAAGAATGGATGAACTTAAATGGCATTTGGGACTTGCGGAAAGCCATACAAGACGAAGATTACAGCCCCGATTTCATTTATGACAAGAAAATACTCGTGCCCTTCCCACTTGAATCGGCCATTTCCGGCGTAATGGAAGAAAGCGACAACCAATGCTATTGGTACAGGCGAACTCTGACGATACCGGAAAGCATGAAAGGGAAAAACATCCTGTTGCATTTCGATGCCGTGGATTGGAAAGCGATTGTCTATGTCAATGGAAAAAAAGTAGGCCAACACACGGGAGGTTACGACCCGTTCTATTTCGACATAACCTCTGCACTAACAGACGGAGGCGAGCAGGAAATAGCCGTTTATATCCATGACAATACGGGAGCAGAAGGCCAACCTAAAGGCAAACAAGCCTTGGACAAGTGGGGATGTTGGTACACTCCAGTCAGCGGCATCTGGCAGACGGTTTGGCTCGAACCGGTGAATCCGGTACATATCACCCGGTTGTCTATCGAACCGGACGTGGACAATTCCTGCTTCAAACTGCAAGTGAACGCTACCGGCGACAGCGAAGCCACTGCCGACATCCGGTTGTCAGACCCCGACGGTAACACTGTAGCTTCATTGCAAGGCGTAGCCACAGGCACTCCATGCACCTTGCCTGTAAACGCTCCGGAACTGTGGTCGCCAGAACATCCCTACCTTTACGACCTCAACATCACACTATCTTCGGAAGGACAACAAACCGATGCCGTGAAAAGCTATTGCGGCATGCGCAAGATTGAAGTGAAAAACGTGGACGGCACACCACGCATCTTCCTGAACGATACACAAATCTTCCAAATGGGACCATTGGACCAAGGTTGGTGGCCGGACGGACTGTACACGGCACCTAGCGACGAAGCCCTCCTGTTCGACATCAAAGCGATGAAAGAACTTGGCTTCAACATGATACGCAAACACATCAAAGTGGAACCGTCACGCTGGTACATGCATTGCGACCGCGAAGGGATATTAGTATGGCAAGACCTGCCCAGTCCTAACCTTCCTGCCGGACACGAAGCCTTTGCAAGGCAGAACTTTGAAGAGGAAGCTGTCCGCATCATAGATGCTTTCGAAAACCATCCGAGCATCGTGCAATGGGTCGTATTCAATGAGGGGTGGGGACAGTTCGACACCGAACGGATGACGCAAGTAGTCATCGACAAAGTCAGCCCGCAAAGCCTTGTCTGCTGCGCCAGCGGATGGAACGATGCCGAAATCGGTGACATCAAGGACTCTCACAGCTACCCCTACCCTTCTTGCCCCATCGACCAGAAACGCGCCTGCGTCAACGGTGAATACGGAGGCATCACCCTGAAAGTACCCGGACATATCTGGCCGGGCGGCGACTTCGGATACACGGCTGTGGAAACACCGGAAGACTTTACTGTCATGTTCAACGACTTGGCTGACAAAATCAAAGACCATTATTATTATGGACTTAACGCAGCCGTTTACACACAGTTGTCGGACGTGGAAATCGAGAAGAACGGCATCTACACCTATGACCGGCGCATATTGAAACCATATTCACCCACAGGAGAATTGAAAGATAAAATCTTGGAATGCATCAATATGCCGCAAAGCGACGTAAAGATACAACCCGTCGTATCGACGGCCAAGGAACATAAATACAAATGGAAGTTCATCACCGAAGACAATGCACCTCGCCACTGGTTTTCCAAAGGGTTCGACGACAGCCTATGGCCCAAAGGGACTGCCGCATTCGGAAAGAGTTCATTATGGAATACGCAAGGACTTATCTCCATACCTTGGACCACACCGCAAATTTACATGCGCCGTTGGTTCTACTTGGGCGACGTAACCCAAGAAATGATCGACTGCATGCGCTTCATGATTTACCATGACGATGACATTTTCATCTACATCAACGGAGTTTGGGCTGCCACGAAGAAAGGTTCTGTTTCCAATTACATTCCTTACGACATTTCCGACGAAGCACGCCAGACCCTCAAACCGAACAGTTGGAACCTGATAGCCGTAAAATGCATACAAGGCAGCGGAGAGCAAATCGTAGACGTGGGCATCTCGGCGTTTTCAGCCACAGACTTCCATTATAAGGAGGTGTACGACGAATTCACGAACGAAGACTTTACCGAACTTCCGGAACCGGGCAATCCGACAGAACCGGTATTTGAAAAAGTGAAATACCCCGTGCCTGCCGAACAAGCGGCTACCGCCATCTCCCGTGGACAGTTCCTGCATTCTACCGACCGTTCCAATGCGGCTTGGGGAGACTTCGACAACGACGGATTCTTGGAAGTCACTTATTCCGGCAACAACGAACACCAACGGATAACCTCGCGGAAAAAGTTTTCCGCCCTGTATGACTATCAAGAAGACGGGACATTCAAGAAGCTGGACAGTCCTTTCGACGTGGTATATTATGCTTGCCCCACATGGTTCGACTACAACAACGACGGCTTAATGGACTTGTTCGTACCCGGAGTGAAATCCATGGATTATGAAAATGACCTCGATGATGTGGTTGCCTACTTGTACGAGAACAAAGGTATCGGACCGGACGGGCAATATGTATTTGAAGAAGTAAACCAAGCCACGCCGGAAAGCAACCTCATGGGAATCTCTCCTATCTACGGCTCGCTGGACGGTGGACGGTCGCGCCACTACGTATCCGTAGGCGATTATGACAAAGACGGTTACCTTGACCTCATCATCGCCGGACTGGACGACTACGAAGACAAAGACGGCATCACGGATGAAAACGGTAACCCCGTCGTACACCACGACCGGCGCGTGCTTTACCTCTATAAAAACAATAAAGGGAAAGGATTCATCCGGCAAGAAACCCCTCTGGACGGCGACAAACCCTTCACGGGGCTGTCAAGAGGTTCGGTACATTTTGCCGATATGGACAACGACGGTTGGTTGGATATCATCTCATCCGGTTACGGCCCGGGCGAAGGCAATCTCCGCATCTATTGGAACAATGGCGACGGCACTTTCTCCGAAAACGGGCAATACCTATACGGATCATACGATTCGTCTTGTTTCCCCTGCGACCTGAATGCCGACGGGTGGACGGACATCGTGGTAACCGGATATTCTGCCACCAAAGGACAGAATGCCAAATCATTCTACGTATACCGCAATAAGGGCGGACGAACATTTGAGATGTTGGACGATTTGTTCTGCGGATTTGAAGGAGTAGACGGGGCTACCCCCTCGTTCGGCGACGTGAACCACGACGGGCTGCCGGACATCTTAGCGGGCGGACACGGCGAAAGCCACGAAATCACAACCTGGCTTTATCTGAACCGGAAAGATTTCTGTTTCAAGCCCTACGGCGGATGGTACGACACGGAATCTCCTTGGACGTTCAACCGCATCACCCACGGTAACAATCATTTGATAGACTTCGACAACGATGGCTATCTGGATGCCTGGAACATGGGATGGGCGCATAGTGACGTATGCTCACGCGAATGCGCCACCGAACTTTACCGGAACACGTCGTCCGACAAGGGAGCCGTCGCCAACGAAGCCCCCACAGCTCCCCAAAACCTGAAAGCCGTCTACGACCAAGCCACAAAGATGGTCACTTTCAGTTGGGACGCAGCTTCGGATGACGTCACTCCCCAAGAAGCCTTGCAATACAACCTGTATTTGAAAAAATCGGGTTCAGACAATATCTTCATGACCGTGCCGGCTGACGTGCAAACCGGTTTCATCAAAACAGGAGAAATCTCGGGACAAATCTCGACGACCGTCTACTCCATGTACATAGATGACGAGGAAGCCACGTATGAATGGGGCGTACAGGCCATCGACAACGGCAAGAGAGGCGGAGCGTTCACACAGTCCCGCTTCGACCCGTCCGGCAGTTCCGTAGAGGAATATATGCTCCCCGGCGTCCGGATATATGGTGCAAATGGCAAATTGCATTACCACGTGAACGAAAGCACAACCCTGACCATCATGGATGAAACCGGAACCACCATTTCCCACATGACTGTCAACGGCAGCGGAACAACCGACATTCCCCTACACGGGGTCTATCTCATAAAAGCCGACATTGGAAATAAGGCACAAACTTTCAAAGTTGTCTTATAACCACTTCCACAAACTGAATTACGTACACTTCCGCAGATAAAACCACATTATCCTATGGGCGGAAGTGTACGTTTCTTTTTCTCTTCCCCCGTTTTGGTGCAGCTATTACATTATTTGAAGCATACATCAACTTTTTGAAAGCTGCGGAATACATACCTTTGCTATGCAAAAGAAACTATTTTTTATAACCATTAAAAACATTCGTCATTTATGTACAAAAGTTTAAGAAGCATGCTGCTCATGGTTACCTGCGCAGTGTGTGGTTCAGTCCTCGCCCAAGACAACCTGAAAGCCATGCAACAGAAATTCGTCAACGAGAAGTTCGGCATGTTCATCCATTTCAACATGCCCTCATTTGTGGACGAAGACTGGCCCGACCCCGACATGCCGGCCGAAACCTTCCACCCGAAGAAACTGGACTGTAACCAATGGGCCGAAGCTGCCCTTAGTGCAGGAATGAAGTTCGGATGCCTGACCACAAAACACCACAGTGGTTATTGCATTTGGGACACGAAGACCACGGAATACAACGTCATGAACAGCCCCCTGAAACGTGACGTGGTACGGGAATACGTGGACGCTTTCCGTAAAAAAGGGTTGGACGTGATGTTATATTATTCCATCCTCGACACGCACCACCGTTTACGTCCGGGATTTATCCATCGTGACCACATCGATTTGATTAAAAATCAATTAAAGGAGCTGCTGACTAACTATGGCCCCATTTCCGCCCTCATCATCGACGGTTGGGACGCTCCTTGGTCGCGCATTTCATACGAAGAAGTCCCGTTCGATGACATCTACCACTTCATCAAACAGCTCCAACCGAACTGCCTCGTCATGGACTTGAATTCTGCCAAATACCCACAGGACGCATTGTTCTACACCGACATCAAGTCCTTCGAACAAAATGCCGGACAACACATCTCCAAAGACACCAACCGGATGCCGGCCTTGTCGTGCCTGCCGCTGAACTCGTCGTGGTTCTGGAAAAGCGACTTCCCCACAACGGACGTGAAATCGCCCGAATGGATTGTCAACGAGAACCTGGTACCTTTCAACAAAGCATACTGCACCTTCATCCTCAATGTGTCACCCAACCGGAACGGATTGATTGACGACAATGCCTTGGAGGCGTTGAAGGAAATCGGCCGCCTTTGGAAAGGAAAAGAAGGCGGTGAAATGACGTTGGGCGAATATGAACGTCCGATTACAGCAGAAAACATCGCCAAACACCGTCCGGCCAATTCCAGTTGGAGTTACGATTCTTTCATCATGGACTTCGGGAACGACGACAACTTCGGCTCGGCCTGGCATTCCAACCCGAGAATCAAAGAACCATGGTACGAAGTGGAATTTGAACGCACGCGCCCGTTCAACATGATTTCACTCGTAGACAACAACGAAAGCTTCAGCAGCTACCGCATACACTACCTCAAAGACGGAGTTTGGCATGAGATTCCCGTGACACCGAAGAACGGGAAAATAAAAGTGCACCGCTTTGATGAAGTATGGGGCAATAAAGTCAAAGTCACTTTCACCAAGAAGAACGAAAACGAACGCATGTACCTGAATGAAATCGGCGTGTACAACGAACGCCGCGACTAAAAAAGATTTCCCCTTATTCCATCCTCTCCAATCCGGAAAGGAAAAGAATAAGGGGATTATTATACGTGCACGGCATCTAAAGCCGACACACATTCCAACTTACTTTATCAACAAGCGGAAAGCACCCTTTTGTGTCTTCACGATGTATAATGTATTGGTACGCAAAGCTACCGGAATAACAGTGCCTTCATACCGACCGACCAAAGCTCCTGTCAAGGCGTAAACTTCCACGCGTCCGCCGCAAGGCACATACAAATTCCCATTAGCATAAGCCACTTTCACGTCTCCACTATTTACAGATGTAACTCCATTGCCTTTTTCCACCGTCAAAATACCATTTACGGTCTTCACTTCATAGTTTTCGGGCATGCTCTCAACTTTCACTACGATAGGATAAGTACCAGGTACGAGTTCCGTCGGAAGTTCGGGTTGCGCCACAGGTTCAGTTTCAAAAACGGTCTCCACTGTATCTTTCCCTATCCAACCCTCATATACCAAATCGTAGGTCGGAGGCAGTTCCTCATCCACTTTAACCGTCACATTCTTTGCCGTAACCGTAAGCAAAGCTTTCTGTACTTCGAACGACACCTTCGTTGTAGTGGCACCGTAATCTACATCATCCACCGTTTTGGCGTTAGTCATTACCACCAACTCAGCCTCACCCGCTTTCTTTGCCGTAACCACACCTTTAGATGTCATACTCACCACGCCTGAAGTCAACACCTTATTACTATATGTAATACCATGCTCATTGGAAACTAACGTGAATTCATCACCATAAACAACTTTCTCGGGTATTGTTACCGTAATATCAGGATTGGCCGCCATGACAAGTTTGGCAACATCTGGTACAATACTGATAAGGTCAAAGTTATCAAAAGACACCTGTTCCGGCAATTTCAGTGAAACCGGGAACTCATCACCAATTTCAGCATCCTTGTTCACCGTACATACCACCTCCGGCTGAACGTCCATATTGGCCAAAACGTCTTCATCATCATATACAACATCCGTGTATTCTACCGTAAAGATGTATTCATCTTGCCCCACAGCCACTTTCACAGTACGATATTGTTCACCGTCGTATACCGATGACAAAGTATTGTTTCCATATCTGACGTATACACCCACTTTATTTTTCACCACCGCAAACTTTGCCTTGTCCGACAACGCAAGTTCATAATTTGCAGCCTCTCCGCCACTTAATGCAGCCTCACGCATGTCACCGGCCTTTTCTTCTTCTTTTGGCGCATTAGCCTTCACCGTAGGAAGCTTGGAAAGAATTTCCTCCACAGGTTTCTCGGCATCATCACCTTTCAAGCCATCCAAAACAAACGAATAACCACATTTGCCTTTATCTAAATTGGAAGTACTTACATTGACGCCGCGCCAACACCAGGCATCTTCCGCAAGGGAAACATTCAATACCGCCTTGGACACCTGCACCATCAACGGTTCAGAAACAGCCGGAGTATAATCTTCACTACCGGTCTGACTTGCCGTTACCATAACTTCACCGGCTCCAATAGCATGTAATTTCCCATCTTCTCCTTGTTTCAGTACGCCGTCGACAGAGAATGAATAACTAAAAGCCTGGTCACTATTGGATACAAAACCAAGTCCATCTAAGGCATCACCATACGTGATGGACGGTGCCGCTTCGGGTAAGGAAATCACGGTTTGTACTCCCTTAAATGTCAACTTGTAAGTATTTTCTTTCTCACCTTTGGCAGTATCGTCGGTCACAACAATTGTCGTCACATTTCCGTTTTTTGAGACAGCCACTTTGGCATCTTTACCAAAAGCCTTGGCTTCCACTTTGGCATCCACCATGTCACCGGGTAGTTGGTATTCGAATACGCCATTGTCAAAACCGGAAACCTCTTGCCCTCCCACCGTCAGGCTTTTCAGGCGTGAATTATAAATGAATCGCACATCGTCCACCGTCAGTGTATTGCCGGTTCCTAATGCAGAACGGTCGAAGTAATCGGAAGCAGCAAAAATAATATTCATCTTTTCCGGATTCACATCCGATTTATAATCGATGGCAAAAGAATTACGCGTCCAGTTTTCAACATCGCCCTCAATATAATATTCATTAGAAGCCACTAACTTGGCATCTCCGGTCACACCTTCTGTTATCTTTCCCAAAATATCCTTCTCGCGGTCTACCATATCAATAACCTCCGGCGCATTGCTCATTCCGGTAGTAACTTTCGAAACCGAACTTCCCGTCCATGAATAAAACACCACCGTAGCCCTTTCACTTTCATTAAAAGAACCGTTTGCAGGTTTCTCATGCGCATGAGTACGCTTTATATAAAAAGCCAAAGAATCTGGACGAGAAGTAAAGGCGACACCACCATACGCACCACCGTCACTGGTATCTTCCGGAGTTCCTACATTAGACACATCACCATATGCCCAAGCCTTACCCAACGTGATATATCCGGGAGCGGTTGCACCGATGCCGAACATTCCGACGTAATCATTCCACATTCGCACGGAATGTCCATCTTCATTGCCTATACGGTCGGCATCTGCTTCCACTAATTCTTTCTTCATCGTGATGATGAAGTTCTTGCATACACTGGATGCCATCCAACCCTTCGGCTGCGTACCCACTGCCGTCTTTCCATCGGGATAGCAAGTTTCCCAAGGCCCATCAAACGAACCGTCAAAACCCTGTGCCGCCATCGAAGCCGATGCCAACAACAAAGTAGATAAAAGTAGATTTCTCTTCATTATTTTCTTTTTTAAGAATTATACATACTTTCTTTACGCACATTACAATTAATGAAGACAAAGTTACCATTGTTCGCATGAAAGACAAAGCAAATACGGTAAAAAGAGGAGGTTTACCAAAATATATACCGAAAAATCCATTCTAAAGTACCACTCAGCGGATTGCTACAGGCTCCCATAACATTGAATAGTCTATACCATCCTCCAAAACACATTTCCCCGTCCGCGTTGGCAATGCCACGGTCTTTTTTTCAGGTTCAGGGTTTGTAACCGAAAAGTCGGACCGAGATATCCCCCCCGCTTTGCTTTCTCTACCATCCTGCCATGAGGCAACTTTACTTTCCGGTCGAACGAAATAAACCGTATCACGCACGACCTCATGGCATATTACCGTATCTATTTCCTGCGCAACCTGCCGAAACGACGATTCATCTGACATTTTACCTAATTCCACTCCCCATAAAAGACCAACCACGGCTGCCACCGGCGTAGCTACCCATCCCCAAGAAATGCCACTACCCCGACGCGGGTTCCGTGGCACACATAAACGACCGTTTTCTTCATTCCGCAGCCGTATGGCTGCCTGTGAAACTTGTTCCTCAAAGTGCTTCATAAACCTTCAATTTCTTTCTTAAGTATTGCAATAAATAATGAAGACGCGATTTCACCGTACCTTCCGGGATACCCATTACTTCGGCCAGTTGCGGCACCGTAAGTTCCTCCTCATAACGCAAAGCAAACAGCACACGTTGCTCCGGAGGCAGCTTGTCCAACAATGTGGAGAGTTCGCGATCGAACATCTGGACATCCATCCGAAGTTCCGGCTGTTCCTCATACGTATCCGGCCCGCCACGCACCTCTTCCGCAAAACCTACCGCAATATTCCGGAAACGGTATTCATTCCGGCACAAGTTATAGGCCATCGTGAAAAGCCAGGGACATAACTCCCGTCCGCATTCATACCGCCCCCTTGCCGCCCATACGCGCAAAAACAGTTCCTGCGTGAAGTCCGCCGCCAACTGCTCTTCCCGTCCCAACATACGGAAGAAGAAGCCGTGCAGGCGGCGGGCATAACGACGGTACAGTTCGTCGAAAGCCTTTTCGTCACCCGTTCGCCGCACACGTCCCATCAAATCCTCGTCCGATAGTTTCCGCAACGACGGCCTGAAGTTTATTTTTACCGCCATTTCTCCAAATAGTCCAAATACTCCTTTTTCTTCGCGGCTGAAAACCCACCGTTCTCCACCGAAGCTTTCAATATCCGGTAAAGCCAGTCGGCACGCTCCTGATTACCCGATTCCCTATACGACTGCACCAAAGGGCCCAACATGACCGTGTAGTTCAGCAGCAACATCTCGCTCCCCGACCACCATGACTCCAAACGGAAAGCAGGTTCGGTCAGGTAATCGAAATGATAATCCCGCTCCACATGGCGTTTGGCTGCCGAAACATTGTCATAAGGCTCTTCGCTGTACCTGTACACCAACCCCTCATTATAAAGTTTGCGGGCTATGCCCTGCACGGCCCACTGCGAACCGGGCGAGAAGTAAGCCGGACGACCGGATTCGCGGATGACATATTCCACCATCTCTTGCACAGCTGCCTTGAATTCCTCTTCCGTCCTGACCTCGCGCTTGGGAAAGGGCGGAATCCCCAACTGTCGGCACAAAGCGTCGCGGTAGGACCGCATGGAGAGAAAAGGAATCACGACCGCCACCTTGTCCGTATGCACGTGCATCGCACGCTGCAACATGAGCTTGTCGAAAAGTTCCGCGTCGCCGTTACCGAAGAAAAGCCCTCCTTCGGCCATCCCTTGCAACTGGTTGTAACCGAAACGAAGGATAAACGAAGGATATTTGCCATGCTCATACTGGCGACGCAGGATGTCATTGAAAAGCCCGGCCTTCCATCCTGTCCCGTCCGTTTCCCCCATCATCCAAAGGTAACCCAGTACGGCATCATACCCACGGTCTGAAATATCGTCGGGCAACATCTTCATCGCCTTCTCCGCAAACTTGTTGTCTGGCCCTTGGGAGGCGCGGTAAGCACATATATTATAGGTATAAGTCTCGGGAATAGCCCGCTCCATACGCTCCAAGACACGGGGTATTCCTCCATCGTTCTTTCCACGGGAACAAGATTTCAGCCCCCAGGCAGCCTCAAACAGGTTGCGCCACGCCTTTTCATCCTGCCCGTCTGCATCCACTTCTTTTTGCCAAGCCTCGACCTGCCCTGCATACCAGAGCGAGTCATGCGCCTCTTCCACTATGCCTCTTATCTCCTGCGGTTCCTGTGCCGGTGCGCAAAGTGCCACGGCCATCGCCCACGAAACGATTAACTTCTTTCTCATATTCTTTACTATTTCTACCATAAATGATGTTTGTACTTGCAACACGTGTCATAAGGATATACACGCCACAAGGCATTTCGTTCAAAGAAAAAACAAGGCATGCCACGCCCATCCTACTAAAATACGATAGAAACGGTTCCGGGCGGTGGAGTACCCCCGAAAATTACCCGGCAGAGATTGGAAAATCATTCTGCGCCAAACGAAAAATCGTTCGCCTGAGATTGATTTTTCGTTTGGCGCAGAAAAATCTGGCCGCTTTTTCCCGTGTAACAACCGGACATTTGACCCTCGCATTCACGCCCCGTCACGGCCTTGCACCGCGCTAAGGAGCTTGCCAGAAATAACGGTCGTCGTAAGTAGCATACTCGGATAACGGCCAGAACCCCTCCGGTACCAAATAGATTTGACGGCTTCCCGACCCGTCAGCAGGCTCCGTCTCAAACCGGCTTTCAAGGTGGGCATCGAGCATATAAAGGTTCTTGGCCATGTAATTCTCCAAATATCCTTCTTTGGTCTGTTTGAGCTTATGGTTCCAGTTTGCATCCTCGTTCAATACCAAAGGGAGTCCCTTGATTAGCCGCTCGCGCACCTCGCCCAGATGCAACAGCAGACCGTTTTCGTCGGTGACGTAAGCTGCAAAAGACGCGTCCATCCATATCCATTTCCCCAACTGGCGGCTCCACACCATATTGATGACATGGCAATCGGTGTCGGTGTTATACGCTTTCGACTGGCACGTCACGAAGCGAGACGGGAATCCCATGGCCAGATACATCTCATTGAGCACCTGTGCCAGGAAACGGCAGTTCAGCCCACGCCCTTCGCGCTTGCATAACTCATACATGGCTATCGAGTTCCGCGCACAGTCCGGCCTCCCCGAACCACCGTCGTGACGGATGGCATCATGCAGCCAATACATCAGATTCTTGATTTGGCTGATTTCGTCGCCGCCACCGGCTATGCTGTCCAAATTGAAATAGCGGCGCACACGTACCAGATTGCTGTCCGTAGGCGGTTGGTACGTAAATGCAGGCATCGGACGGGCATCTTCCCGATAGGCCGGGGACTTCTTCAATATATAAAGGTAGTCCCCCACTTCACGCACCTTTTCCACAAGGGCTTGAAACTCCGGATTTCCGCGCAGGGCATCCCACTCCTTGTCGCTCTTTATCCGGTCATACTCGGTAAATCCCAACTTTATTGCGATGTCCAAATGCGCCAAAGCCTCCTTGTCTCTTCCCTCAGATGCCCAAGCGCAGGCCGAACGATAAAACCAAGGGGAGGAGGTCTTCTTCATGTATCCCATCACCTCTCCGCCGTGCGCCCAAATCCGGTGTACAACCGACGCGAACCGGCTCATGAAGTCGGCCAAGCCGCGTCCCTCCAGACTCTCTTCATCCGATAATTGCGGAACGAAGTCTTTATGCTGACTGTACAAGACCTTTCCTTTCACGGTATATCCTTCAAACAAAGGGCAATGCTCTGCCTCACCGAGTCCTGTTTTCAATATATCGCCATGGAACACCACCTGTTCCAACCGGGGGCAGTCCGCCAACAACGTGGGGCCTCCCGATCCCAAGACCACGCCACGGAAATCCACACGCTTCAACTGCGGGCATTCGGCAAAAGTATGCCACTCGTCGAGTTGTCCCACGTCTCCGTTCACTTCTATCCGCTCCACGGCCGGCATCTTCTGGAAAGCATATCCACAGATAAAGTCCACATGATTCAACGATAAGACTTTCAATTGGGTACATCCTTCAAAAGCACCCTTCCAGATGCCCCTCACCTGCCGGGGGAAGACCACTTCCGCCAATTCGCTGCTCCCATAAAAGGCAGAAGCACCCACAAACACATTTTCCGGCAATACAATCCGGCTGATCCGTGTGTCTCCCAAAGCCCCTTCCGCTATGGTGTCCAACCGTTCGGGCAAATCGATATGCGTCAATCCACATTCGCTGAACAAATAAGGCGGAAGCGTATGCTCTCCCTGCACCTCCCACCATTCCCCGTGTCTTACGTACCCACCTCCGCCACGGGCAAAAGAAACGCCCCGCATGTCCAACGTGCGCAAACGTCCCGGTGTGGATTGCCGCTCTTTGTCCCTCCCGGCCATTTCGCGCAGGAAGCACAAGTCCCTCCCGTTCAATGTTCCTTTCAGCGTCAGGTCCGTCACCTTGTACTTGGCTTTCTTCCCCACCAGTTCCGGTAACGTCCCGGGCGTTTCCACTTCCACTTTCAAACGTTTTGCCACGGCATGTCCCACATTTCCCAAAAGACAAACCCACACGAACAATATCCGGGCATAATACAAAACACCCTCACTGCTACAGTTTTCTTTCCGTTCCATGGTATTTCACTTTTTAATAGTCCTACATATATGAATACGCAGAAACCGGATTTTTGTGACAAGAGAATCGTGTTTTTCCTCAAAAACTGGTCAAAAAAGTATCTCATTCATCAAAAAGAGGCTTGACAGACCTCAAATACTTGTCCCGTGAAATCGCACGGTTGCAACCGCTCCGGTCAGCCCTAAAATTCGTACATCCCAAGAACGGTTCTCCCCATCCTTCTTTCACTATCAAATAACCGTCCTTGCAACAGTCGCATTTCAGGATGGGCAAATCACCGCCCTTCAGGTTATTGGTCATGAAATCGCAAATCTCCGGTTCATTGGAACAAATCCATAACTTCAACCCGTATGCCTTCTTGTACCTCAGCTGCATGGGATAACCGCATACGGGACACCGTTTCATTTCAGTGCGCGTCTCCCGGCAATCGTCCAATTTACCATTTACCATCACGCCGGGATAGTCTTTCACGAGTTCCCGTACAAAATCGGAGGGATGCTGTTGAGGCGTAACGATGTACACGCGGTTCTTGGTACGTGTCAAGGCCACATAGAAAAGCCGCCGCTCTTCCGCATATTCCATCGAATGGTCATCCCTCACGACATACTTCAATACCGGGTCGTCCTGCACTTGCGACGGGAAGCCGTACAACTCATTACGGGCATTGATGAGGATGACATGGTCGTATCCCAATCCCTTTGAGCGGTGCACGGTCATAAAATCCAGTTTCGCGAACGGGTACTTCTTGGAAATCACATTCCCCGTCTTCTCCTCGTACGTGAACTCCGATGAACGGCAAAGGTTAAAAGCGTCGAACCCGTAACGCCCCAACAACAATATCGACGCGTCCGGATTCTCCTCCAATATCTGCCCGACAATCCTCTCCACCGTTTCGCCCACAAGGAAATACTTCCCACCTCTTCCGGCATATTTGCTCCGGTCTACGTTCTCCGTATAGGTCTCGACCACAATCGGACGTGTTATATGTTTGGGCGAAACCAGGCTTTTGCGTATCTGCGCCGTGTTCTTCTGTATGAAGCTACCGGCTATGTCGATTACTTCTTGGGCGTTCCGGTAAGTTTGGGTAATACCCAGTTCCAATCCGTACCCAAAGGAATCCTTGAATTGGGTGAACAGCGTGATATCCGAACCTGCATAGGCATAAATGGATTGCCAATCGTCGCCCACGGCCACAATCTTTGCATCGCAGAGTTTGCTCAACTCCAAGGTCAGATTAAACCGTTGACGGGAAATATCCTGATACTCATCAACTATGATATATTTGAACCCCAACCTCTCCCCTTGGATTTCCTTTTCGCGGAGCATTTTCGCCGAACTGTTTATCATGTCTTCAAAATCTACCGCTTGCTTTTCTTTCAGACGCTTGGAGTATTCTAAATAACACCGCTCGCAGATGGATAGAAACAGCTTGTTTCTCTCATTGGAGGACTTGCTTTGAAACTGGTGGAAATGCTCTATCGTGAAGCCGTTGGTCTTAAAGCCATGCAAGAACGTGCAAACCAACTTGACCAACTTTATGATATATTTGTTCTCTTCCGTGCTGACCAACTTGTCGAAAACTTCCCGTGAAGTTCTCGGGCGGAACTCAATCCCTTGGGCTACGAGCATTTCCTGCAAATGGTCAAGGTAATCGCGCCCGTCGTCATATTCGGAATAAGTATAAACCAAATCCGTATGGTGCCTGCGGTGCAAACGGATTTTATCATCTATTTCTTTTTTATACCGGGCCAACTGTTCTTCCGTATATCTGCTGTTCCGGCCATCTTCCGTAATGCCGAAATGTTCAATATACACCGTCTTGTCTCCTTGGGTAATCGTAAAATCCGGAGTATATGGCTTGTACGAATACCTCATATTATAAGGATAAATTTTCTCGTACACATAGTCAATGCCGTTCATGAACAGGAAATTCGCTATCCTGACCTCCTGAACCGACCTTAACGTCTCGTGGGCAATGCTGACACATTTGCCGGTCCGTTGGTCTATAATCTTTTCCGCATACTCATCCATATTGCCACGCAAAGTGGAAAAGTCGGCTTTGGATATGTAATTGAAGAAATCATTGAGATTGTCGCCCTCATACGGTGCGTCGAAATAACTTCCGAAGAACAATATCAGCTTATCCACCAACTCCGGACACTCCAATATGTTTTCTTTCAAGTAATTGTTGACCACATGCCACATAAAGCCACCATCCACTACCGTCTTCCTTTCGGTGTCTTTCTTTCGCAGTATGGCATAGCCCGTCTTATGGAAAGTCGTCACCGGGCAATCTATCTTCAGACCCTTATTGATTTTGCTGCGCAATTCCCCGACCGCCTTATTCGTATATGAAATGACCAATATCTGTTCCGGTTTCACCCCTCTTTTTTCCACAAGGTATTTCACCTTCGCAGCCATGGTCGTTGTCTTCCCGGCTCCGGCCCCGGCTACAACCAACGTGTAGTCTTCATCGGACAATACGACCAGTCGCTGTTCCTCATCCAGCTTCACATTAGGGTCCACCCTACGAAGTATCGTATCAAGATAAAGTTTGTCTTTGGCCAAATGCCTCTTGACAAATTCGTCATTGTGCGCTTCAACGACCTTGGAACCCTCCTTACTGCCCAAGTCTTCATACAGGCAAAGGAATCTCTCCATTTTCTTCGGGTCTATACGGTTCTTTTCGCAATACACGTCCAACATCCCCATCTTTTCCAAATTGGACAGACTGACATGCAGCTCTGCATATCTTTCATGAATAGGACGGTAATCGCTTCGGGCTATGAAACGGTCGCTATGCAGTAAAAGTCCGATTTGCCTCTCGAAATCCTCCAAGCGCTTGCTTCCAGTGCATTCTTCACCCTCTGAATGCACCTTTTTTCTCCGGAAAAATATCTTATCCCACTTCCCAACTGACATACTTTGTTTTTCCTATTGGCAAACCGACTTGATTTATTTGGGTGTAAAATTATAAAAAAAGCCACAACCATCCTGTGATACAGCCATTTTTAACAATAAAGAGGAATACTTCTTTTTACACAGAAAGTATTCCTCTTCATGATTATCATATATCGTACCGGATTATTCAGCCGACGTTTCCACAGCCGCCTGGCGGTAGCTATCCAATTGCTCTGCCGTGAACTTGCGGATAAAGTTGAAATGCTTCTCCACCTCGGCCTCGGCATAGTTCACATACACGTTCAGGCTCTTGGCAAACAAATCGGGACGGCGCGTGGCATCCTGCATCAGCAAATGGCACATGATGGTGTCGGCTGCCATCTCCATCAAACGACGGGCCACGAAATCGTGCAGTTCTTGGTTGCCTGCTTCTTTCACGGCGTTCGTACAAGCGTCGAACTTGTTGGCCATCTCCTTCACGCGGTTCATGTAGCTCTCATATTCCGGAAGCACGGGCTGCTGCTCGAAATCACGAATGGTGGCGATGTATGCCCCATTCGTCACGTACCGGATGGCCGCCACAGTCTGCAACTGGGTCGTACCCTCGTAAATGGAAGTGATACGAGCGTCGCGGTAAATGCGCTGACAAGCATATTCCAACATGAAACCGGAACCTCCGTGCACCTGGATACCGTCGTAAGCATTCTGGTTGGCGTATTCCGAATTCATACCCTTGGCCAATGGCGTAAAACTGTCGGCCAGTTTGGCATACTTCTTCTGTTCGGCACGTTCTTCCGGCGTCAGCTTGCGTTCGCGGGCTATGTCGTCCAATGCCTTGTAAATATCCACATAACGCGAAGTCTGGTACAACAACGCACGACCTGCGTCCAACTTGGCTTTCATCGTGGCCAGCATGTCATATACGGCCGGGAAGTTGATGATGGCCTTACCGAACTGTTCACGGTCTTTCGCGTATGCCAAAGCCTCGTTGTAGGCCGCCTGACTCAACCCTACCGACTGTGCAGCAATGCCGAGGCGTGCACCGTTCATCAATGCCATGACATACTTTATCAAACCCAACTTGCGGCTTCCGCATAACTCAGCCTTCGCATTCTTATACACCAGTTCGCAAGTCGGCGAACCGTGGATACCCATTTTGTTCTCGATGCGGCGCACGTCCACTCCGCCGTCGCGCTTGTCGTAAATGAACATGGAAAGCCCACGTCCATCCCTCGTGCCTTCCTCCGAACGCGCCAACACCAAGTGAATGTCGGCATCCCCGTTCGTGATGAAACGCTTCACACCGTTCAGTCTCCAACAGTTGTTCTCCTCGTCGAAGGTGGCCTTCAACATGACGCTCTGCAAGTCGGAACCGGCATCCGGTTCGGTCAGGTCCATCGACATCGTTTCCCCGGCGCATACACGCGGGATGAAGCGGCTGTGCTGGTCTTCGTCGCCAAATTCATACAAGGTTTCGATACAGTCCTGCAACGACCAGATGTTTCCGAAACCGGCATCGGCGGCAGCCACCACCTCGGCACACATCGTGTACGGCGTAATAGGGAAGTTCAACCCGTTGTACTTGCGCGGCATCGTCATGCCGTTCATACCCGCCTTGACCATGGCGTCCAGGTTCTCCACCGTCCCACTGGCATAATCCACACGGCCGTCGTGGCAGTGCGGGCCTTCTTCGTCTACCCCTTCGGCATTCGGGGCAATCACATTGGCCGTGATGTCGCCTACGATGTCCAACACCTTATTATACGAATCCATCGCGTCGGCATAGTCCACCGGCGCATAATCAAATTCGTCCTTGTCCCTGAAGTCGCGCTCTTTCAATTCCACAATGCGCTTCATCATCGGATTCTCTAAGTGATACTTGAGTTCCGGTATATCTGAATAGTAATTAGCCATGTTGTTTACTTGCTGTTTTGTTTGTAATACTTGATGAGCTTCGGCACGACTTCCTCCACCGTACCGTTAATGACATAGTCGGCAATGGCATTGATCGGGGCGTTCGGGTCGCTGTTCACGGAAATGATGATACCGCTTTCCTTCATGCCCGCAATGTGTTGGATGGCCCCGGAAATGCCGCAAGCGATATACACTTTTGGGCGCACCGTCACGCCGGTCTGGCCGATTTGCAGGTCGTGGTCGCAGAACCCGGCATCCACAGCCGCACGGCTTCCACCCACTTCGGCATGAAGCTCGTGCGCCAATTCATAGAGCATGCCGAAGCCTTCCTTGCTGCCCATGCCGTAACCTCCGGCAATGACGATGGCCGCACCTTTCAAATTGTTTTTAGCCTTCTCCACATGGCGGTCGATGACCTTCACCACGTATTCCGTTTCCGGTACATACTTGGCCACATCGTGCACAATCACTTCTCCTTTATAATTAGGATCGAGCACTTCCGCCTTCATCACGCCGCTGCGCACCGTAGCCATCTGCGGGCGGTTCTCCGGATTCACAATCGTAGCCACGATGTTACCCCCGAACGCCGGACGAATCTGATAAAGCAGGTTCTCATACTTCTTTCCGGCTTTCTTATCCTCATGGGAACCGATTTCCAATGAGGTACAGTCTGCCGTCAACCCGGAATGAAGGGCGGACGACACACGCGGCCCCAAATCACGCCCCACGACATCGGCCCCCATCAGACAAATTTGCGGCTGCTCTTCTTTAAACAGATTCACCAACACGGCCGTATGCGGCAACGACGTGTAAGGAGCCAACCCCGGAGCGTCGAAGATATGCAATTTATCTACGCCGTATGGCAATATCTGCGGTTCTATCTTTCCCGTAATGCCCGCCCCGGCGGCCACAGCTTCGAGCTGCACGCCGAGCGTGTTGGCTAACTTACGGCCTTTGGTCAATAATTCCTGGCTTACTTCGGCCACCGTAGTGCCTTCAAGCTCGCAATATACAAATACGTTGTTCATCTTTATCCGATTGTATGGTTAGCCAATAATTCCTGTATCAATCCCTCAACGTCGGCATCGGAAGCCGTCAGCACCTTGCTCTCCTTGGCCTTGAACACGATGTTCTGCACGGCCTTCACCTTGGTGGGCGAACCGCTCAGCCCGCACTGCTTCAAGTCGGCATCCACGTCGGCCGTACTCAACTGTCCCAAAGTCAGGTAAGGTTTCTTGTCGTACTCTTCAGCGTAGGCCAACCCTTCCGCAGGCTTTTCCATCGGCACCATGGCGCGCTTGTATTTCATCACCAACTTGGCGTTGCGCGGACGGCAAGGAGCCGCACTCCCGTTCACCGTCAGCACAAGGGGCAACGGAGCCTCCACAGTCTCCACACCGCCGTCGATATGACGCTTCACCGTCATCTTCCCGTCGGTGCATTTCAGGATTTCTTCCACGTAGGTCACCTGAGGCAAGCCCAATTTCTGCGCCACTTGCGGCCCCACTTGTGCCGTATCGCCGTCGATGGCTTGACGACCACCCAAAATCACATCGGGCATGCCCAATTTCTGAATTGTAGCAGCCAGCGCATAACTGGTGGCCAGGGTGTCGGCACCTGCAAAAGCACGGTCGGTCAACAAATAGCCACCGTCGGCTCCACGGTATAAACTCTCGCGAATCACTTCGGCTGCACGGGGAGGCCCCATGGTGATGACAGTCACGGTAGAACCCGGATTCGCATCTTTCAGCCTCAAAGCCTGTTCCAACGCATTCAAGTCTTCAGGATTGAAGATAGCCGGCAAAGCAGAACGGTTTACCGTGCCTTCCGGTGTCATGGCATCCGGCCCGACATTGCGTGTGTCGGGAACTTGCTTGGCAAGTACAATGATGTTTAAACTCATAGTTCTTTACTTATTTTTGTCGTACAGATTAAGATTTGTTTCCTTTTCATGGCAAAACATATCTCGCAAATGTACTTATTTTATGGCAAGTGCCCAAAGAAAAAAAGCATAAAAAGGCATTCAGACCGTAATTTGCAAGATGATTCACTCTCGGAACAAAAGTTTTTCCCTATCGAAAGAACAGGATTCCAGTTCAAAACATTATCTTTGCCACACCAATCGAAACACTGACTGACATGAAAAAGACCTGTATGCTTTCCGCCATTTTAATAGGATGCGGATTATGTTCCACCGCCCAAAACTCCAAGAACTTCCGCCCGATGGAGGACGTGAACCACGTCACGGACCTCACGCTCGACAGTCTGGAAAAGGCCAATACGGCACGCCCTGTGCCCGGTTCGTCGCGGAAGGGCAACCACCCCGTGCTCTTCCTCGTGGGAAACTCCACGATGCGTACCGGCACGAAAGGCAACGGCGACAACGGCCAATGGGGTTGGGGATATTATGCCCACGAGTTTTTCGACGCAAACAGGCTGACCGTGGAAAACCACGCCTTGGGCGGCACGAGCAGCCGCACGTTCTACCGTAAACTATGGCCGGACGTGAAGAAAGGCATCCGCAAGGGAGACTACGTCATCATCGAACTGGGGCACAACGACAATGGTCCGTTCGACAGCGGACGGGCACGGGCATCCATACGCGGCATCAGCCCCACGGACTCGCTTTGTGTGACCATCAAGGAGACGGGCGAGAAAGAAACCGTCTACAGCTACGGCGAATACTTGCGCCGCTTCGTCCGTGAATGCAAAGCCTTGGGCGCACACCCCATCCTGCTCTCGCTCACGCCCCGCAACGCATGGGACACGAAACGCCCCGGGCACATCGTACGCGTGGACGAGACCTTCGGACTTTGGGCGCGGCAAGTGGCCGAAGAGCAAGGCATACCCTTCGTAGACCTGAACGAAATATCGGCCTCGAAATACGACCGGTTCTCGGCATGGAAGGTGGATTACCACTTCTATCGGGACCGCATCCACACCAGTGCGTTCGGCGCACGCCTGAACGCCCGTTCGGCCGCCGAAGGAGTGGCCGCTTCCACGCACCCCACGCTGAAAGCCTTGCAGGCTTGCCTGACGAACCTCGAACCGCCCACCGCACAAGTGAAACGCGAGAAAGGCAAACCCGTGGTCTTCATCACGGGAGATTCCACCGTAAAGAACGAGGACAAAGACCCGGACGGCATGTGGGGTTGGGGCAGCCAGGCGGAAACCATCTTCGATACGGACAAAATCACCGTGGCAAACGAAGCTAAAGCCGGTCGGAGCACCCGTACTTACTTAGAAGAGAACCGTTGGGAACGTGTATACAATGCCCTTCAACCGGGCGACTTTGTGTTGATACAATTCGGCCATAACGACATCGGTGACATCGACCGTGGCAAGGCCCGAGGCGTCATTGCCTGCGCACAAGACACCAGTCACGTTTACCGGGTCAATAAAGAAAATAAAGTTTACAACGAAGTCATTTACTCCTTCGGATGGTATCTGAAAAAATTCATCGACGACGTACGCGAAAAAGGTGCCACGCCTATCCTGGTTTCCCTCACCCCCCGTAACGAATGGCCCAACGGAAAAATAGAACGCCGCAACGACAGTTACGGCAAATGGTATCGGGAGGTAGTGGCCGAAACCGCCGTAGAGTTCGTGGACCTGCACAACATCTCGGCCGATACCCTCGACCAGATAGGGCAGGAAAATGCCAAAGCTTATTATAACCGCGACCACACGCACACCTCGCTCAAAGGTGCGCAACTCAACGCGCAAAGCATAGCCGAAGGATTGCGTGCCATAGACAGCCCGTTGGCCCGGTACTTGAAATTTCACATTTCTTCTACATGCCCTATTAAAAATTAACGCGTGCGCACAATAAAAGAGGTGACGGACACGTTTTCTTAAAGTATATTTAGCAAAAAAAGACATGATAGAATACGTGAAGGGCCAGATTGCCGAACTCACTCCGGCCACCGCCGTCGTGGATTGCCACGGCGTGGGATACGGCCTCAACATCTCTTTGAATACATTTTCCGCCCTGCAAGGCAAGCAGGAAGCCAAACTATATGTTTACGAAGCCATCCGCGAAGACGCTTACGTGCTTTACGGTTTTTCCACCCGCCAGGAACGTGCCCTCTTCCTACTGCTCATCAGCGTATCGGGCATCGGGGGCAATACGGCACGCATGATTCTTTCCGCCCTCACACCGGCAGAATTAGTCAACGTCATCAGCTCCGGCAACGACAAGTTGCTCAAAACCGTGAAAGGCATCGGGCTGAAAACCGCCCAACGCATCATCGTGGACCTGAAAGACAAAATCGCATCGGTGGAAATCGAAGGGGCAGCCTCTCCCAACACTTCCGCGACCATGGCAACCGGACATTCCGAAATACTGGAAGAGGCCGTGGCCGCCCTCACCATGTTGGGCTTCCCGCCCGCCCCCTCGCAAAAGGTCGCATTGGCCATCCTGAAAGAAGAACCGGAAGCCGCCGTGGAGCGTGTCATCAAACTTGCCCTCAAAAGATTATAGGAAGCCGAAAGCTTCATAGCCCAACGGAACAACATGAAAAGAAACCTACAAAAGTGGCTCTACCTCATCCTTTTGGCCATCAGTGCCAACGCACTGGCGGACATGGGAGGTGCCGCTTTCTTGCATATCCCCCGGAACGAGACCCCGGCTCCGGCCGAACCGGACACCATCCGGCCACGTTTCAGCGTGAAGCGGACGGTGCCCCGCGACGAAGACGACCTGAAAAAACGGAGCCTCGACCTGAAAGACCCGGACAACCTGAAAACGGATACCGTTTACGACCCGGCGACAGGCAATTACACCATCGGTACCAAAGTGGGCGACAGTTACCTGAACGCCCCTCTCCTGATGTCGCCGGAAGAATATCAGGAATGGAGCCTAAAAAAGTCCTTACAGAACTACTACCGGCAAAAGAACAGCGAAGCTTTCGAAAACGAGGGCAAAAACAAATTCGACTTCACGGACATGCAATTCGACCTGGGACCGGCTGAGAAAATATTCGGCCCCGGCGGCGTACGCATCAAGACCCAAGGTTCCGCCGAACTGAAAATCGGGGGCAACCTGAAGAAGACAGATAACCCAAGCCTATCGGAAAACCGCCGGAAAACCTTCGGATTCGATTTCGAAGAGAAAATCAACATGAGCATGAACGGCAGCGTGGGCGACAAAATCAACATGAACCTGAACTACAACACCGATGCCACGTTCGACTTCGACGCACAAAGCATGAAACTGCGCTACGAAGGCAAGGAAGACGAAATCATCAAGTTGATAGAAGGGGGTAACGTCTCGCTTCCCACCAATTCCTCGCTCATCAAAGGCGCTTCCTCGCTGTTCGGCCTGCGGGCTGACCTGCAATTCGGCAAACTGAAACTGCAAACGGTCGTTTCCCAAAAGAAATCGGCCTCGAAAAGCGTGTCGTCCAAGGGCGGCACACAAACGCACAATTATGAGTTCTCGGCCACGGAATACGAAGAGAACCGGCATTTTTTCCTCGCCCACTTCTTCCGTGAACATTATGACCAGAACATGAGCAAACTGCCCACCGTCATGTCCGGCGTGACCATCAAACGCATCGAACTTTGGGTGACGAACAAATCGGGAAGCTATGAAAGCAACCGTAACATCGTGGCCTTCACCGACCTGGGCGAACATGACCATATCTCCAACCCGATTTGGAGCAAAGGCAACGTGCAAGTGGCCGCCAATGCCGCCAACACCCTCTATTCGACCATGACCACGCAGCATGCCGCCGCACGCGACATCAGCCAGACATCGAGCGACTTGGACGCCATCGCGGGCTTTGAAGGCAGCGTGGACTATGAAAAGCTGCAAAGCGCACGCCTGTTGTCTTCTTCGGAATACACCGTAAACAATTCATTGGGCTACGTGTCGCTCAACTTTACCCTGCAACCGGACGAAGTCCTGGCCGTAGCCTTCGAATACACTTATAACGGCACAACCTACCAAGTGGGCGAATTCTCGGCCGACCTGACCGACAATACCCAAGCCTTGTTCGTCAAGGCCCTGAAGAACACCTCGAACACACCGCAGATGGGCAACTGGGACTTGATGATGAAAAACGTGTACAGCTTGGGAGCCACAAGCACGCAAAAGGAGAAGTTCAAGCTGGACATCCAATACCAAAGCGACTCCGCCGGGGTGTACGTGTCCTACATTCCCGAAGCCAAGTTCAAAAGCACCAAACTTTTAAGAGTAATGAACTTAGACCGCTTGGATGCCAACAACCGTCCGAACCCCAACGGACAGTTCGACTACGTGGAGGGATACACCATCAACAAAGGGCGCATCTATTTCCCCGTGACCGAACCTTTCGGAAGCCACCTGCGTAAATATTTGAACGATGAAGCCTTGGCCGAAAAGTATTGTTTCGACGCATTGTACGACTCCACCAAGACCATGGCAAAGCAGATAGCGGAAAAGAACAAATTCCTGCTCTCCGGAGAGTACAAGGGAAACAACGGTGCCGAAATCAGCCTCGGAGCCATGAACGTGCCACAAGGCTCCGTGACCGTCACGGCCGGCGGGGTAACGTTGGTGGAGAACCAAGACTACACGGTGGATTACTCCATGGGCGTGGTGACCATCATCAACCAAAGCATCATCGACGCAGGTACGAACGTGAGCGTGGACTTTGAAAGCAACGACAACTACGGCATGCAGCGCAAAACGCTCGTAGGATTCAACTTGCAATACGACGTGAGCAAGGACTTCACTTTCGGTGGGACGTTCATGTTCCTGAACGAACAGCCGCTCACCACAAAAGTAAACATGGGAGAAGAACCTTTGAAAAACACCCTGTGGGGTGTCAACCTCTCGTGGAAAAAAGAAAGCCAATGGCTGACCAACCTGATAGACAAAATACCGCTCATCGATGTGACAGAGCCTTCGCAAATCAGCTTTACCGGGGAGTTCGCCCAACTCATTGCCGGGCAAAACAAGAAGATACAGGGGTCGGCTTCCTACATCGATGACTTCGAGAACACGAAAAACGGCATCAGCGTGATGCAGCCCACCAACTGGATGATTTCCAGCGTGCCCTCCGACTTTGAAGAAAGTAAGCTCGTCAATGACGTGCGCGGAGGATACAACCGCGCCCTGCTGAGTTGGTACACCGTGGATCCGCTTTTCACGCGCCAAAGCTCCTCGCTCACGCCCGCCCATATCAAGAGCGACTTGAACCAACTTTCCAACCACTATGTGCGCGAAGTGTACGAACGGGAACTCTATCCCAACAAGACGCAGACCAGTTACAACTCGGCTGCTTCGCTCCCGGTCATGAACCTCGCATTCTACCCTACCGAACGGGGAGCCTACAACTTGGATCCGAACTTGGACTACAACGGGCGGCTCACCAACCCCAAAACCCGTTGGGGCGGCATGATGCGCAAATTGGACACCAACGATTTCGAGACGGCCAACATCGAATACGTGGAATTCTGGTTGCTCGACCCGTTCATCTACACCCGTGACAAGGGCGGCGATTACGGGGGGGACTTCTATCTGAACTTAGGAGAAGTGAGCGAGGACATCCTCCACGACGGAAAGAAATTCTTCGAAAGCGGAATGCCCATCGACGGGAACTCCAGTTACTATACGGAAACGGCGTGGGGGCGCGTGCCCAACACCACCAGCGTGGTCTACGCCTTCAACAACGAGTCCGGAGCACGCGAGCGGCAGGACATCGGTCTGGACGGTCTCAACAGCGAAGAAGAACAGACTTTCGGTGCCTACCGTGAGTTCCTCATGGCCGTACAAGGGAAGGTAAGCCCACAAGTGTACGATTCGTTGGCGAACGACCCTGCCGGAGACGATTACCACTACTTCCGGGGTTCGGACTACGATGCCCAGCAACGCAGCATCCTCGACCGTTACAAGTACATCAACCTGCCGGAAGGGAACTCACGGTCGAACGAAAATGCGAACGAATCGTACGACACTTCATACAAGACCACGCCCGACGTGGAAGACATCAACCAGGACTACACGTTGAACGAGTACGAGAAATATTACCAATATAAAATCAGCATCCGTCCGGAAGACTTCGTCGTGGGGCAAAACTATATCGTGGACAAACGCACGGCGAGCGTCAAGCTCCGCAACGGCAACACGGAAGAGGTGAACTGGTACCAGTTCCGCGTACCGCTTACCGAATACCAAAAGAAAGTGGGCAACATCAACGACTTTACGAGCATACGGTTCATGCGCATGTTCCTGACCGGTTTCGAACAGCCCGTCATCCTGCGTTTCGCCACGTTGGACCTGGTGAAAGCCGAATGGCGTTCCTACGAACAGGCCCTTTATGCAGGAGAAATGCCCTCCACGACCGGAAGCATGGAAATATCGGCCGTCAACATTGAAGAAAACAACGACAAGACACCGGTGAACTACGTACTCCCTCCGGGTATCAGCCGCGTAGTGGATCCCTCACAAAGCCAACTGGCAGAAGACAACGAACAGGCCCTCTCGCTGACGGTCCGCAACTTGGCCACAGGAGACGCCCGTGCCGTGTACAAGAATACCAACTTGGACATGCGCCAGTATAAACACCTTCAAATGTTCGTACATGCTAACGCGTTAGCCGAGAACGTAACCGAAACGGAAGACAACCAGACCAGTGTCTTTATCCGCCTCGGTTCGGACTACAAGAACAATTTCTACGAATACGAAATTCCCTTGAAGCTGACGGCTGCCGGACGGTACGACACTTACTCCGCCGACCAGTGCCGTGCCGTGTGGCCCGAAGAGAACATGTTGGACATCGACCTCTCGGTGTTTACCAAAGTAAAACAGGCACGCAACCGAGAAAAGAGCCTCGGCAACACCAACCTGACCACACTCTTCTCCGTCTACGACGACAACAGGCCGAACAACAAGGTAAGCGTCATGGGTAACCCGACCTTGGGAGAAGTGAAGACCATCATGATAGGCGTGCGCAACAATGCCCGCGAAACCAAGTCGGTGGAAGTATGGGCCAACGAGCTTCGCCTGCAGGAATACAGCAACGACGGCGGATGGGCAGCACAAGGCTCCTTGAACGTCCAATTCTCCGACCTCGGCTCCGTCAACCTGACCGGGCACATGGAAACTGCCGGATTCGGAGGCATAGAAGACAAAGTGAGCGAACGCAACCAGGAGGACATGTACAATTACAGCATCACGACCAGTTTTGAACTGGGCAAGCTGCTGCCGGAGAAAGTACGCTTCACGGCTCCCATTTACTATTCGTTCAACAAAGAGGTCGTCAAACCGAAATACAATCCGCTCGACACGGACATGTTGTTGGAAGACGCCCTCGACGCTTGTGCCACGGAACACGAAAAGGACTCGCTGCGAAGCCTGACTACCACGGAAACCACGAACAAGAACTTCAGCCTGAGCAACGTGAAATTCAACATCGCCACGCCCAAACACCCCATGCCCTACGACCCTGCCAACTTCTCGTTCAGCTATTCGCACAGCGAGTCTAACAAAACGGGCGAAACCACGGCTTGGGAAACGGAAAAGAACTGGAACGGAGCGTTCAACTACAACTATTCTCCCGAATACAAGCCTTTCGAGCCGTTCAAGAAGATGATTAAAAGCAAGAGCAAATGGTGGGACATCATCCGCGACCAGAACTTTAACTACTTGCCGCAAAACATCAGCTTCAACACGAACATCCTGCGCAACTATTACGAGTACCAGGAACGGGACATCGAGAATCTGGAAGACCCAACGTCGCTCCCTCTCTCCTTCTCCAAAGAATTCCTGTGGAACCGTGATTTCAGCCTGAAATGGGATTTGACCAAAAACCTTCATTTCTCGTTCAATTCCGCCACCCATGCGGAAATTGAAGAACCGAACGTTCCGGTCAACAAGGACCTCTACGCCGACCAATACCACGCATGGAAAGATTCCGTATGGCACAGCATCAAGGGTTTCGGTACGCCGCTTGACTACCAACAGGACTTTACGGCCTCCTACAAAGTGCCTTTGGAGAAAATCCCGTGCTTCTCGTGGATTTCGCTTGACGGGAACTACACGGCCAACTATTCCTGGGAACGCGGCATGGAACTGGAAGACGGGACTTCCTACGGCAACACCATCAACAACCAACGTTCGGCTACGATAAACGGGCGCTTCAACCTGGAAACGCTGTATAATTTCTCTTCTTTCCTGAAAGAGGTCAACAAGAAATTCTCGGCCAGCGAACGAAAGAAAGCCAAGGACAAAAGCAACCGTGAACGGGAGAAGGCCAAGGCACAAAAAGAAAAAGAGAAGGAAGCTGCCGCCAAGGGAAAAGACGGGCAAAACAAAGACGGGAAGGACAAACCGGGCAGCAAACCGGCAGACAATGCCAAAGGCACGGCCAACGCCAAGGTGAAAAACCCGAAGTTCAAGGGATTCGCCGGTGAAATCACCCTGAAGCCCGACACGACCGTGGAACTGGCGCACAACCAAAAAAGCCGCCGCATACGCGTCACCGCCGTAACCGCTGCCGGGCACCGCTACCCGATCAGGTTCAAGAAACTGGACAAGAACAAGATTCGCATCCTGAACATGGACTCCGTAAAACTGCGTGTCAACGTCATAGCCAAGACACCGGCCAGGGAAAAGCCCTGGTACCCCTACTTACAAGGAGCTACACGCTTCCTGATGATGGTGCGCAACGTCAGTGTCAGCTACCGTAACACGTTTGCCATGTCCTTACCCGGGTTCCTGCCCAACGTGGGCGACATGCTCGGGCAACGCACGGGCGGCGGCATGCAACCGGGATTGGACTTTGCCTTCGGTTTCACTGGCGAAAGCTATATCGACAAGGCCAACGAACGGGGCTGGCTGCTCAACAATGACAGCATCAGCACGCCGGCCACCACCAACGCCATGGAGGACCTCCAGATTAAAGCCACGTTGGAACCTATCCCGGACTTGAAGATTGACTTGAACGCCAGCCGTACGGTGAACAGCAACAAGAGCATACAATATATGTATGCGGGCATGCCCACCACGCAAAGCGGCAGCTTCACGATGACCACCATTTCCATCAAATCGGCCTTCGAAAGCCGGGGCGATGCCGGAAACGGATACAGCAGCAAGACATTCGCCCGTTTCCAACAATACCTCAACACGTTCCAAAGCCGTGTGGAAGCCCGCTACGCCAATGCCACCTATCCGGCTGCCACCGGGTTACAGGGCAAGTTCGACCCTGCCAACGGTACGGTAGACAAGTATTCGTCCGACGTAATGATACCGGCTTTCCTGGCCGCTTACACCGGGGGAGGTGACATCAACTCCCCGTTGGACATTTTCCCGAGCCTGGCACGCATGCTGCCCAACTGGACCGTATCCTACAAAGGCCTGGCCTACCTGCCTTGGATACGGGACCATTTCAAGAGCGTAACCCTGAACCACTCTTACAAGAGCATCTACTCCGTGGGGGCTTACAATACGTACAGCAGTTGGATGGAGTACATGGGCGACTTAGGATTCATACAAAACACCACGGACAATGCCATCATCCCAAGCAGCATGTACGACATCAGTTCCGTATCCATCAACGAAGCCTTCTCGCCTTTGGCCGGATTGGACATGACGTTGAACAACAACATGACTTTCAAGGTGGAATACCGCAAGACACGCGTACTCACCCTGAGTATGACCGCAGCGCAGTTGAATGAGGCGTGCAGCAACGACTTCGTCATCGGATGGGGCTATAAAATCAATGATTTCAAGTTCTCGTCCCTCTTTGGAGGCCGACGCAAGAAAGCCGGGAGGGGAAGCAACAACAAACAAACGAACGCGGCCAACAACCGGAACAATACCCGCAAGAGCGGGACTTCGGCAAAAAACAGCCGAGTCATCAGCCACGACCTGAACCTGCGTTTCGACTTCTCGTTCCGCAACCAAGATGCCATTACGCGCAACATACAGACTTCGCTGTCGGAAGCTACAAGCGGCAACAAAGCCATCAAAGCCTCGTTCAGTGCGGACTACACGATGAGCCGTTACGTCACATTGAGCCTCTACTACGACCGCCAACGCAACCAACCGTTGCTCTCGTCCAACGCTTATCCCACCATCACGCAGGATTTCGGGTTCAGCCTGCGGTTCTCGCTGACAAGATAAGCCCTCAACCTACCAACGATACGGCGGGGCAGGAAAGCATCCGGCTCCGCCGCATTGTTGGTTTCCCGTACAGGAACTTTGTTTCACATGTATATGATTTTCATCGTCCCTCCGCCCCAAATGAAAATCTCCTGAGAACGGAATTTCATTCGGCTGAGAATGAGAAATCGTTTGGCTGAGATTGATTTTTCGTTTGGCGCAGAACGAAACGTCATTCTCTTCCGTTCGAGAACGAACTATCTACCAAACTGTATCACAGTTAATTAAAAAGAAAGCGGCCACCCATGGCAAAAGAAGCCACAGTCTCCTCCGGCTGTCAAACTTCTTCCTTTACCGATGCAGAAGGTGCTCCTCCTATTTCTGAAGTGCCGACCGGTTTAAGTCCCATCTTTACCGCCCGACGGAGCATGAACTCGTATGCCGCATCATGCTCGTTCGGCACCACACCGTCGAGAATCGCATCCTTAATTGCACTCTTCAGGCTACCGACTTCACGGCAAGGAGGCAGTCCGAACACCGCCATAATCTCCTCTCCCGAAACCGGAGGCTGGAAGTTGCGCACGCGATCGCGCTCCTCCAAATCCACCAACTTGCGGCGTACCAATTTGAAATTGTCTAAGAAACGTTGTTTACGTTGGGCGTTCTTCGAGGTAATATCAGCCTCGCAAAGTGTCATCAAGTCCTCGATGTCATCACCGGCTTCGAACAACAAGCGACGCACAGCAGAATCTGTCACTTCCTCATCGGCAATGACAATGGGGCGCATGTGCAGCTCCACCATCTTTTGCACATATTTCATCTTCTCGTTCATCGGCAGCTTCATCTTCCGGAAAATGTCCGGCACCATCTTGGAACCGATAAAGTTATGGTTGTGGAAAGTCCACCCCGCCACAGGGTCAAAACGTTTCGTACGCGGTTTGCCGATGTCGTGCAAGAGGGCCGCCCAACGCAACCACAAATTATCCGTGTGCCGGCAAATATTATCGAGCACTTCAAGCGTGTGGTAGAAATTGTCCTTATGCGCACGTCCTTTTACCTTTTCCACCCCCTCCATAGCTGCCAACTCAGGAAAAATGAGAGGCAACAAGCCGCACCGGGCCAACTCCACGAAACCCTTCGAAGGCGTAGGGGTCATCATTATCTTGTTCAATTCATCGGCAATACGCTCGCGGGAGACAATCTTTATCCGTTCCCGGTTCCGTTCCAGTGCCTCGAACGTCTCTTCGTCTATATAAAAATTCAGTTGGGTGGCAAAACGCACACAACGCATCATGCGCAGCGGGTCGTCGCTGAAAGTGATGTCGGGGTCGAGCGGCGTACGGATGAGGCGGTCTTCCATGTCCCACACGCCGTCGAACGGGTCGACCAGTTCCCCGAACCGTTCACGGTTCAAACATACGGCCAACGCGTTAATCGTGAAATCACGGCGGTTCTGGTCGTCTTCCAACGTCCCGTCTTCCACCACCGGCTTGCGCGAGTCATGGCTGTAACTCTCCTTCCGTGCTCCCACGAACTCCACCTCCATCCCCCGGAACTTGACTTGTGCCGTACCGAAATTGCTGAACACACTCAGGCGTGCACCTCGCCCTAACCTGCCGGCCAGGGCCTTTGCCAAAGCTATGCCGCTCCCCACCGTCACGACATCGATGTCCTGCGAAGGACGCTCCAGAAAAAGATCACGCACATAACCGCCTACGACATAGCATTCCACACCCTGCTCATCAGCCACTTCCGATATTTGATGGAATATCTTTTTGTCCAACAAATGTCGCAAATCTTCCTTCGTCAAATTCCTCATTCTTCAAAAATACCATAAAATAATTGCAAAAATACGATTTTTTGCGCATCGGTTTGAATTATTCCCTCAAAAAATGGTACTTTTGTAAAACGAACTCTGTGACAAAAAGCCTATGAGAAAAGCATTATACACCTTATTGCTTCCTGTTATCGCCTGTTCCTGTACAGGCCAAGAAGATAAGGAAGAAGAATACGCAGGCCGTATGATCGATGCCGCGCGTACCTTAATGACAGAAGGAAACTACGTAGCTGCCAAAGACAGTATTCTGGCCATGCGTGAAACTTTCCCTACGGCCTTTAAAGCCCGCGCCACCGGCATTATCGTAATGGACAGCATCGAACTCCTTGCGGCACAAGATACGTTGGCCATAATGGACAGCACCTTGATGGCAGAACAGGAAATACTGAAAAAACTGGAAACAGAAAAACGACGGGGAAATAATGCCGAATATTACCGGCAACGCACGGAAGTATTCCATCTCAAACAACGTTTTGACGAACTGGGAGCCAAAGTCAAATTTTATCTGCGCAAGATTGAAGTGGACATGCTTGAGAACAAGCGAGACACGGGCAATAAGGAACAAGATTGAGCCACTACCCACTTTTTACATCATAAGGAAACAACGTCCCCTTCATAGCCGTTGCGGCAAGAAGGGGACGTCTACTATAATTGATTGTGTTTGTGTGTTACCAGAACTTATTGGCTGCCGCATTATATTCCAAACCGGCTTCGGCCATCTTGCCTTCCAATTCCTGACGGTCCACGTCCATATCATCGCATAAAGCATCGAGCGTCGGATAAAAATCACGCAACTTCATATTGATGAAACTCATCAACATCATCGGATCTTTCGGCATTTCTCTTTCCATCTTCTTTCTCTCCATCTTATCATTATAAATGTCCGTGCCTGACCGTCACCACCAACGTGCCTATGCAAAGCGCAGCCGCCACCAGACAAGCAAACAACACGTGCCATATATATGTATCCATCTGAAAAAATAATCTTTTTACCTTAAACAAACCGTAACCTAACGCGTATCTTTACCTTAAAACAATTACCTATTAATCTCTTTTTCGTGATACAAAGATACAAACAGGACGTTTATCCCGCAAGGATGAATAATCATTTAGAAATGAATTCCGGTAAATTCTTGATTTAGGTCAAGAATTTACCGGAACGTTGTATCAGATACGACAAAGATGTTACAATAAGAACCTCACAATATCATTATAACAAGCCAACACCATAAGACCCATGATCAAAGCCATACCTACCACTTGGGCACGTTCGAGGAACTTGTCGCTAGGCGGGCGGCGAAGAATCATCTCGGCAACGAGGAACAGCACGTGACCACCGTCCAACGCCGGAATGGGCAGGATGTTCATGAAGGCCAGCATCAGGCTCAGGAAAGCTGTGGTTTCCCAAAACGTCAGCCAGTCCCACGTAGCAGGGAAAATGCTCCCGATAGTGATGAAACTGCCCACACTTTTCGCTCCGTCGGCCGTAAATAAGTACTTCAAGTCGCTTACATATCCGGAAAGTACATCTATCCCATGGGAAACACCGGCCGGAATACTGGCCCAGAAACCATAGTCAACCTTTATTGGTTTATAATATGCCGAAAGGGTTTGTTTCAACAATCCTAATTTGTAATCCGCCCCAAGTTCCAATGTAACGGTATCCGTACGAGTGCCATCTTTCGACTGGTAAACCACAGACAGGCGACTGAGACGCACGCTATCCTCATGGGACGGGCTTTCGGCCATCAAAGGTTCCATGCGTGCTCTCATAATTTCGTCAAAGTCGCTCCACGTAGCCACCGGCTTCCCATCCATCGCCACGATGCGGTCACCACTACGGATTCCGGCTTCATACACCGGAGAGGAAGGAAGAACAGAATCTATGACCGAGGGAATGAAAGGAACCATGAACGGCGGATTGGACTTGAGCATCTCCAACATGTTCATATCTTCCGGCATTGTCAAGTTTGCTTCCTTGCCCCCACGCAACACAGTCACTTCACGGGCTTCCGATACGGCACGGTAAACGGAACCGTCCCATTTCCGGATTTCTTCACCGTCCACCGCCAACAAGACATCCCCGTCACGGAAACCTAACCGTTCCGCTTGTTCGTTGAACTGATATCCCATCGTCATATCCTTGGCCGGAACATACTGTTCGCCCCAATGGAAAAGAATCATGGTGTAAATGAACAAAGCCAAAAGGAAATTGACTACTACGCCTCCAATCATAATGAGCAGGCGTTGCCACGCCGGTTTGGCACGGAACTCCCACGGCTGCACCGGTTTTTTCATCTGCTCGGTGTCCATGCTTTCGTCTATCATGCCGGCAATCTTCACATAGCCTCCAAAGGGAAGCCAACCGACACCGTACTCGGTCTCATTGTCCTTGCACTTGGGAAACAAACGGGTAAACCATTTGTCTTTCGTACTAAATAAGTGGAAATAAGGATCGAAAAAAAGAAAAAACTTCTCCACTTTCACGCGGAAGAGTTTGGAGAAAAAGAAATGTCCCCCCTCGTGAAGCACTACGAGAATCGAAAGCGAGAGCACCAACTGGAGGGCTTTAATCAATGTTGCATCCATGTAATATTGTGTTTGTTTTGTTTTTGTTTAACATGTCCCGACGTACTCTGCCGCAATCCGGCGTGCCTCGGCATCTGTCTGCAAATAATCCTCGTACGTGGGTTCCTTTATGAAAGAAGCTTCCCGCATCGTATTGGCTATCACATCGCTCATCTGCAAGAAACCGATACGATCCTCCAAAAAGGCACAGTTGACAACTTCGTTAGCCGCATTGACAATGCAAGGCATGTTCCCACCCTCGTACAAGGCTTCATACGCCAAAGCCAGATTCCGGAAACGACAGGTGTCCGGCTCCTCGAAAGTAAGCGTACCTATCCGGAACAAGTCCAACCTTTCGAATGAACTCTGCAAACGCAACGGATAAGAGAAAGCATATTGTATGGGCACACGCATGTCCGGCACTCCCAACTGAGCCTTGACCGCCCCGTCGGCAAACTGCACGGCACTGTGCACGATAGACTGTGGATGTACCACCACCTGTATCTGTCCCGGCTCGACGCCAAACAACCATTTGGCCTCTATCACTTCAAAGCCCTTGTTCATCATCGACGCGGAGTCGATGGTAATTTTCGCCCCCATCGACCAATTCGGATGTTTCAAAGCCTGGGCTTTGGTCACCATAGCCAACTGTTCACGGGAAAACGTGCGGAAAGGACCGCCCGAAGCTGTAAGGATAATCTTCTCCACAGGGCTTACCTCACCAGCCAGACATTGGAAAATGGCGGAATGTTCCGAATCCACCGGAATGATGTCTGCATGGTAATCATTTGCCAGACGGTTAATCAATTCTCCGGCCACGACCAATGTTTCCTTATTGGCTAAAGCTATGGCCTTACCGGCCTTTATGGCACTGATGGTCGGCTTCAATCCTGCAAATCCCACCATGGCCGTCAGCACCACGTCCACCGGTCTTTCCTGCACAATCTGGCAAAGCGCATCCGCCCCGGCATACACTTTAACGGGCAAGTCGGCCAACGCATCTCGCAGCACCTCATACTTGTCCTCATTGGCAATGACTACCGCTTCGGGCATGAAACGGCGTGCCTGTTCTATCAACAGCTCCACCCGGTTGTTTGCCGTCAGTACATACGCCTCATACAAATCGGAATGTTCCTCGATGACTTGCAAGGCCTGCGTCCCGATAGATCCCGTGGAACCTAATATCGCAATCTTTTTTTTCTCGTTCGTATTCATCCAAGGTATTATTCTCATTCACCCAAAGCCAAAAGGCCATCGGGCAAAGTCATGTAAATCTTACGGTTTTTATGGTCGATATCATCCACCAAATCTTCACCGGCCGGAAGCAAAATCTTCCCGCCGGAAGGGGTAGCGACTTCAAAAAGGATATTCAACGTAGATTCGTCTACCGCTTCCACCTGTCCCAATTCACCATGAACCGTGTCCACAACTGTGAAACCAGTGAAGTAACTCCACGTATATTCTCCCTCATGTACCTCTTCCGTCAGGGCCTTCGGGAAATAAACCTCCACGCCGACCATGCGGCGTGCCTGCTCCTCCGTATCCACCCCTTCGAATTTCATCAAGACCGTCGTATCGCTCCGAAAGCGGTATTCTTCCATAAAGAAAGGCACCAGTATCCCGTCCATACGGCATACCACATACTCCGCTTCCACACGGTCGAACACATCGTCCGTAAAGGCCATGTTCAATTCCCCCGACACCCCGTGTGTCTTGGTCAACATACCTATTTTATATACTTCGTCTTCACCTATCATTCTTCCACACGTTTGATGCAAGCTCCCAATGCCGCCAGACGCGATTCGATATTCTCGTATCCCCGGTCAATCTGTTCGATATTGCTGATACGGCTCGCCCCGTCTGCACTCATGGCGGCTATCAATAGGGCAATTCCGGCACGTATGTCAGGCGACGTCATGCGTCCGCCACGCAAACGGATTTGATGGTCGTGCCCGACCACCACGGCCCGATGCGGGTCACAAAGGATAATCTGTGCACCCATGTCAATCAACTTGTCCACAAAGAACAAGCGGCTCTCGAACATCTTCTGGTGAATCAACACCGTACCTTTGGCTTGTGTAGCCACCACGAGCAACACACTCAACAAATCCGGGGTCAGTCCCGGCCACGGTGCGTCGCTCAAAGTCATGAACGAACCGTCCAAGAAAGAATCAATCTCATAATGGTCATGCCTCGGGATGAACAAATCATCTCCATGACGAAGCACTTGCACGCCCAGACGGCTAAAAGTATAAGGAATGATGCCTAAATTATCATACGACACATTCTTGATGCCGATACCGTCGCCCACCATGGCCGCCATGCCAATGAAGCTGCCCACCTCTATCATGTCCGGCAAAACCGTATGTGCGGCACCGTGAAGCGCATCCACTCCTACGATGGTGAGCAGGTTGGAAGCTATTCCGCTGATGTTCGCCCCCATACGGTTGAGCAAATGACAAAGTTGCTGGATATAAGGTTCGCACGCGGCATTATATATCGTTGTCGTACCCGTAGCCAACACCGAAGCCATAATGATATTGGCCGTACCCGTGACCGAGGCTTCGTCGAGCAACATATACGTACCACACAAGCGCCCGGCATGAATGTCGTACACGCCCCGGCGGATGTCGTAATCAAACTTGGCCCCCAGTTTCTGGATTCCGAGGAAATGTGTGTCCAACCGACGGCGTCCGATTTTGTCTCCCCCCGGTTTAGCCACCATGGCACGGCCGAAACGGGCTATCATCGGCCCGATAAGCATCACGCTTCCCCGCAGTTTGGTACAACGCGCCAGGAACTCATCGCTCTGCACATATTCCATGTTCACCTCGTCGGCCTGGAAAGTAAAGTCGCCCGGAGCATTCCGCGTGACTTTCACACCGACATCTTCCAACAATCGGATTTGGTTGTTCACATCCGAGATGTCGGGTATGTTTTTGATACGTACCGGTTCTGAAGTAAGCAATGTCGCACAAATCACCTGCAAGGCTTCGTTCTTCGCGCCTTGGGGTACAATCTCTCCGGTCAAACGACGACCGCCCTCTATGATAAATGAAGCCATACAAACAGAACCGCCGCTTAATTTTTCCGTTTGTTCTTCCGTCCAACATTGCGATAGGCCACAGGAGCACGCCCCGGTTGGACCTTATCGTATTGGTCGAAGAATAGATGGAACCGTTCTTTGTCCAAATGCACGGAACCATGCGTATAATGGTCCAAATCCAGAGCCACCTTGTCATCGTCCATGGCATCCTTGTTCCAATTTCCCAAACTCCGTTTCATCTGCCCGGCTACCAACATCGTCAGTTCTTCCCGTTCCACACCCTCCGGCATCTCGGCCAATTTGCGTATCAACGCTTCCAACAGAGCCCCGTAATGACGATAACGGATCTTTTTCATCGGATAAGCCATAGGAGACGGCTTACCGTCCCCTCCTACTTTTCTGGGCGTCACTTCGTACGGATAATCAATATCCAACTTATAATCGGCCATGATAGCCAAATGATCCCACAATTTATGCTTGAAATCCGGTACATCACGCAAATGCGGAAACATATTTCCCATTATCGAGACTATCGTGCGGGCACAACGTTGACGCTCCTCACGGTTTTCCAATGTGAGCGCATAATCCACCATTTCCTGAATGCCGCGCCCGTACTCCGGCATCGGTAATTTCTTGCGTTGGGTATTATATATCATTTACAAAAGTTTTTTCGGTTTTGAAGCTACAAATTCTTTCAAATAGAAAGGCTCGAAATAAGCCACATCTTCAAATCGGCCCAGTGCGAAAGCCTTCTCGGCCAGAGGCCCCATGTTCCGTGCCAAAGGCAGGACCTCGGGAAGGAAATGCGCATTCGGGTGCGTAATCCCGACCTTGCACTTCTCAGCCCCGTCACCGAAGAAGTAGACGGGCCGCTCATTCAGAAAGTCTTGGTAAGTGCTTCCGTCCACGATGTCGGCCCCGATGGCCCGTACAGGTCCCAAGGCCCTGTCGTACAAAGCGGCATACACTTCCATCCTGCGCGCATCTATCATAGGACATAGCAAAGCGTCTTCAGGCAAATCTTCGTGATAGAGCAACACCGGCACGCACAACAGTTCCAACGTCGGGACAGCTATCAACTTCAAACCACGGGCATAACAGATGCCCTTGGCCATCGACACACCGATACGCAATCCCGTATATGAACCCGGCCCCTGACTCACTGCCACCGCATCAAAAGGAATTCCGTGATTGTCGATATAAGAGATAGCTTCGTCCACAAAAACACCTAACTGCACCGCATGTGAAGGCCCGCTTTTGTCTACTTTTTCAAACAATACCGCCCCGTCTTCCGTGACGGCTACCGAGCAAACCTTCGTACTCGTTTCAATATGCAGTATACAAGACATAAACTATTTTTTCCTTAGAATAACTCCGCAAAGTTACCATTTTATCCTATTATTTTCCTACTTTTGCATAAAATAATTATTAAATCATGATTCAATCAATGACGGGCTACGGCAAATCGACTGCCGTAGTGAAAGGCAAAAAGATACACGTGGAAATCAAATCCCTCAATAGCAAGGCTTTAGATCTTTCTGCACGTATCGTACCGCTCTATCGGGAAAAGGAAATGGAAATCCGTGCCATGATCAGCCAGACGTTGGAGCGCGGAAAAGTGGACTTCACTATCTGGGTGGAAAAAGACGACACGCAAACGGCTACACCTATCAACGGCGCTATCTTGGACAACTATTACCAACAGATTAAACAAATCAGTGAAGAACGGCATATTCCTCTTCCGGCCGACTGGTTCGCCACGTTATTGCGCCTGCCTGATGTCATGACCCGCACGGAAGTGGAAGAATTGGACGAGGAGGAATGGAATGCCGTACGGACCGCCATCAAGGAAGCCATCGGCAAGCTCGTGGACTTCCGTAAACAGGAAGGTGCCGCATTGCAAAAGAAATTCACCGAGAAGATACAAAACATAGGTGATTTGCTGAAAAGCATCGAGCCGTATGAGCAAAGCCGCACCGAACGCATCCGCCAACGCCTGGTGGAAACCTTGGAAACGATTCCCAATGTGGAATACGACAAGAACCGCCTGGAGCAGGAAATGATTTATTATATCGAGAAACTGGACATCAACGAAGAGAAACAGCGTCTGGCCAACCACTTGAAATATTTCGTGGAGACCATGGAAAACGGGCATGGACAAGGCAAGAAGTTAGGCTTCATCGCCCAGGAAATGGGACGTGAAATCAACACGACGGGAAGCAAGAGCAACCTTGCCGAAATGCAGAACATCGTGGTGAAGATGAAAGACGAACTGGAACAAATCAAAGAGCAAGTGCTCAACGTAATGTAACCATACTGACAAAAATGACAGGCAAACTGATTATCTTTTCCGCTCCCAGCGGCAGCGGGAAAAGCACGCTTATCAATTATCTGATGGGGCAGGACTTGAATTTGGCTTTCAGCATCAGTGCAACCAGCCGCCCGCCACGGGGAACGGAACGTGACGGGGTGGAATATTTCTTCCTCACGCCCGAAGAATTCCGCCAACGCATCGCCAACGGCGAATTCTTAGAATACGAAGAAGTCTACAAAGACCGCTTCTACGGAACCTTGAAAGCACAAGTGGAAAAGCAACTGGAAGCCGGACAAAACGTAGTATTCGACGTGGACGTGCACGGTGGATGCCGCATCAAAGAGTTTTATGGCGACCGCGCCTTGAGCATGTTCATCCAACCGCCCTCGGTGGAAGAACTTCGCCGCAGATTGGAAAACCGGGGCACGGATACGCCGGAAGTCATAGACGACCGCATCGCACGGGCGGAATACGAACTGACCTTCGCCCCCAAATTCGATACGATTGTCGTAAACGACGACCTCGAAAAGGCCAAGGCCGAAGCACTGGCCCGCTTGAAAGCCTTCTTGCACCCATAAAACCCATATTCCATGGACGATAAAACCATCCAAAGGAACTTACAGACCAGCATCATACTGTTCGTCCTGTGCCTGATAACCACCATCGCCGCAGCCCTTCTGCAATGGACCGAAATCACTATAGCCATGGGCGTGTTGGCTGTGGTGCAAGCCTATATCATCTACGTATGGTGGCACCGCAAACGTCACCGGAGACCCCATTTCCAACATAAATCCCACGAAAGGGCATGACGGAAACGGGCATCTACGGGGGGTCTTTCAATCCTATCCACCGGGGACACGTGGAACTGGCCGAACGCCTTTGCCGGGATGAAGGGTTGGATGAATTGTGGTTTATGGTATCTCCCCAGAATCCATTCAAAAAATCGTCTCCCGATTTGTTGGATGAAAATAGCCGTCTGGAGTTGGCCCGCATGGCCGTACGGGAACATCCCTGCCTCAAAGTGAGCGATTTCGAGTTCCGCCTGCCCCGTCCATCCTACACGGCAGACACCTTGGCCGCCCTGCGGCAAGCTTATCCCGACCGGCTTTTTACATTAGTCATCGGTGCCGACAACTGGCTTGCTTTCAAGGATTGGAAGAAACCGGACGAGATTCTAAGCCACCATCGCGTCTTGGTCTACCCCCGCCCCGGTTATCCTGTGCAGACCGCGTCCCTGCCCTCCGGAGTCCGGCTCACGGAAACCCCGCTCATCGACATCAGTTCCACCGAACTCCGCCGTCTCATCTCCCAAGGTGAAGATGCCTCTTACGGATTGGACGAAGCGGTCTGGCAGGAAATCCGCAAAAGGGGATACTATCGGAAAGCATAAAGCACCCTGTAGATAAAAACAGGCATGCCCACTGTCTCTTCCACGATTCAGCAGGCATGTCACATCTTTACGGCATCCTTCTCTCATAAAAGCCGATATGCCGACTCATTCATTATACCAATTTTACCTTCAATACCGGTGCTATGCCATTCGTCTTCCCCTCCGGCAACGTCACTTTCAGGCCATCTTCGCCACAAGTGAACTTCACCTTTCCGTAACCTAACAACTCCACACTTTTTACCTTTCCTTTATAATAAGGAGAACCTTTACGGAAGCTTTTCATCATGATTACTTTGCTTTCGGGCCATCCCAAAGCCGTGGCATATACAATATTCTTGCCTTTCTGCACAAAACGTACATCCTTTGCCGTATAATTCTGTCCTTCATTGAACCCTTGGGCTTTCATCGGGTTGGCAGCCTCTGCCAAAGGCCCCTCACCAAATACGTTCCACGGGCGCGTACCATAAATACTTTCTCCATTGACATCCATCCACGCTTTAATATCTTTAAGGATAGCCACTTCCTTCTCATCTATGGCACCGCTTCCCCTCAAAGGCACACTCAACAAGAGGTTACCGTTTTTGCTCACGATATCCACCAACATCTTTACCACTTGGCTTGCAGGCTTGTACCCGTTACGGTCGTACACGCTCCGTTCATAATGCCAGTTACCCAAGCAAGTACACGTTTGCCAAGCTTTCTCCTGCGGACGGTCGGGTATGCCGCGCTCCACATCCCACACCATGGCCTCCTTGTGCTTGTCCTCAAGTATTTTGCCCGTCACCACGGCACGCATCTTCCCCTTGTTCTCTTTCAGGCTCGTGTTATACATGTGGGCCAGAATCCTCACCCCCTCGTCACTGATGGGATAAAACGGCAACACGGTATCATCGAAATACAACACGTCGGGATGGTAACGGTTCACTACATCCAACGTCCGGTTATATATTTTCGTCTTGAAATCTTCCGAAGGCTGCGAAGCCCCGTTGCCCCATGCCCACTGCGAATGAATGGTTCCGACATTCTTGCTGTCCTTGCTCCGTTCGTGTCGCTGTTCGTACAAATCCTGCGGGTCATAACCTTCCCACCATTTTCCTTTCCCGTCGGTCTTCGTCAACTTGCCATCGAAATCCTGAGAACCTTCCAACCAAGTCCAGGCATGCGAGGCATGGATGCTCACGCCGAGCGGTAAGTCGTATTTCTTGCAAGCCGCAGCCCATTCTCCGACCACATCCCGTTTCGGCCCCATGTTCACGGAGTTCCACGGTTGGTATTTGCTGTCCCAAAGATCCATATTGTCATGATGGTTACCCAATGCCATGAAATAACGGGCACCCACGCTCTTGTAAAAACGCACCAAGGAATCAGGTTGCCACTCCTCTGCCTTCCATTCGTTAATCACATCCTTGAACCCAAAATCCTTCGGATTGCCGTATTTCTTCACGTGCACGTCGTGCTGCCAATGTCCCGGATAATACATGTGGCGCGCGTACCAATCACCCGACTCCGGTTCGCACTGCGGTCCCCAATGCGCCCAAATGCCGAACTTGGCATCGCGGAACCAGTCCGGGCACTCGTATGCCGCCAAAGATTCCCACGTCGGTTGGTATTTGCCCGTTTGCATCGGTTCGGGCTGTACATTTTGCTGTGCTGCAACGGGCACACACACAAGCATCGCCGCTCCACAGCACAAAGACATCATCCATTTGTTTCTCATCATCTCATTTATTTGGTTTTGGATGCAAATTTAAATATTTATCCTTAAAACAGGATTGCACTATCTCAATTTAAAATAGGATTTTATAGGCTTTTCCCTTTATCTCTCATTTTCTCACCGGACGATTCAACTCCACGGCCACAACCGTCAAGTCTTCTTTTACGGGACGAATGCCCCTCAACGTCACTCCCCGCCCCTTTTGCCTGTATTGCAACGGCTGCTTGGTATAAACGTTGTATGTCCGTTTCACTTTCATCCCTTTATCCAACCGAGGCAGGACAAAAGTATCATCCCCATAACCTCCGAGGAAATAAATATAAATCATATTGCCTTTGTAACAAAAGCCATACTGTCCGTCCACTGGCTGCCAAGGTCCGCCACGCGTACCGTAAACAGCTTCACGCGTCGCGTTCACCCATTCGCCAAACTCAAGCATACGCTGTTCCACCAAAGGAGCGACGTTGCCATGCCGATCCGGCCCCACATTCAACAGGAAACACATATTGCGCACCATGCAATCGGCAAAAAGACGCTTCACCTTCTTCAAAGGCATGATGCTCGACAGATTCTCCATCTGCTTGTTATATCCCCATCCGGGTGCCAAAGAAACGCACTTTTCCACCACTCCGGAACGAATCTCTCCCGTCACAGCTCCACCGCCTTCCTCACAGGTGAAATCGCCTATCCAACCGCTGCGCGGATTCACCACAATATCCGGTTGGTATTTCCGGACGATACCCATCAATCCCAACGGCTTCCCGGTTTCCTCATCATAATCACGGAAGTAAGGATTCACCGGCCACCCGTTATTCTCGTCCATGTATTTTCCAGACTCCCAAAACGATGCTCCTTCCGCATCCGTTCCCTTTTGGGCAATCCAACCACCATCCCAAAACAAGTGGTCGATTTTCCCGTAATGCGTCATCAGTTCCTTGACCTGGCAATAAAGTTCTTCCTTCATCAGCCTGGCGTTCTCCTTATGCCATGATGCCGTGGTATAACCGAAACGGTTCGCCGGATTACAGTTGGTACCCGTAATGTCATAATATCCTGGAAAACGCCAGTTAATCAGCGTCTTGTAAAGCCCGACCTTCAAACCGGCCCTACGGCAAGCCTCTACGTATTCTTTCACAAAATCCCTATTGTGCGTCTGCTTCGAAGTAAAAGCGTTCATATATTGGCTTTCAAAAAGTGCGTAACCGTCATGATGCTGAGTGGTGAGGCACACATAGCGCATTCCCGCTTTCTTAGCCAACCGCATCCACTTGTCCGCATCGAAATCCCGGGCATCGAAATATTCCTCGCCAGACTCGGGATAAGCCAATTTACGGTATTCCTCTATGCCGACACCTTGATTCTCCATATACCATTCGCCCTTTCCCGGCCCTGCGTACAGCCCCCAGTGGATGAACATGCCCAACTTGCCATCCAACATCCATTTTATCTTCTCGTCCGGCTGCATGGAAACACCCAAATCGGTCTTCACTTCACGCATCGGAGCGGGTGGAATCCCGTCGTACGTTTTCTCGTGATACTTTCCCGTACATACAATACGAAGGTCGTCCAACCAGGCACACGTGCCCTCCGGATTGTTCTCAAACATCACTTCCACCACGGCCTCCTTTTGCCCTGCCGAAGTATGAAACGGTTTCTTGAACTCCGTCCAAGCAGCCAAAGCCGTAGAAATACTGATGTTGTTTTTCCCTAACCCGGTAGTTTGCAACGTCACATTGTCTGCCCCACTTTCCGTTTTCATGCGTACGGCAAGTTCATAAGCCGACGAAGGCTGCAAAGCCACCTTCAAGCGGAAAGTCGTTCCCGGCGATAATTTGGCCGATTTCCCCCGGTATGCTCCTTCGTCACTGACCGGCTCAGCTTTTCCCCGCGCCACTTCCCAACCTTGCAACCCACATTCGAAATCGGAAACCACCACTTCCTGTGCCGCCAAACAGGCCGAAGACAACACAGCTATCCCCCAACAGGACACACGCCTGCCCAAGAGTCCCAATCTGAACCTGTCAGAAATATTTTTCATATACATAGGATTTACCATTAATATTATGAGATTAAGAAATATTTATTTGCAAAGATACATCTTAAGATGAAAAAAAGTTTGTACTTCATCTGCAATAAATAGTATTTTATCGACATATTTTTCACTGACAGCAAAATGCCCAAACGTCAAAGCACCAAACCAGAGCGGACATGATTCGCACAAACCCGCGCCCTCCATATTCCGGCACATTTTATGCAATCCCATAGCACCAGAAGCAAAACAAAAAATGGCTTTCCGCAGCCACATCAGGCAACCGAAGATTTGGACATTTGCTGCAAAAACAGACAATCCGGATACATAATGTAATCATCAACCCCATTTTAGACAAAAAGAAAGTCTCATAAAAAACGCGTTCCAAGTGCTTTTACACCCCTTTTCAGAAACACTATTTTGCATTTCAGGCTCGTTTTTCACCCGATTACAGCATTTTTAAGAAAAAACGAGGCCGAACTTTTTTCCGTCCTCAGCAAGAAACACTTTTTTTCTCCGCAGGCCACCGCGCCAACGTCCGCATACCGACGCGCCAACGGGCTGTCCGCAGCATTCGGAAACGGGCATACCCCCCTTTTTTCCCACAGAACGGAAACGGATATTGTAAAAAACCGGATGACACAATGCCCGGAAAGTGCCGCAAAAGTCTTACGCATCCTTCACCAACGAGCGCACGATATTTCCCTCCATGATGCCAAAAGTACCCTCAAACAGCCTTACGACTGACACAAAGGTTCGGGCAAGGCACGCGAGAATCGCGTCTTTCCATACGATTACGCCCCTACCCTCAAAAAACGGAATCTTCAAGAGGCAGAAGTGGCAATTTGACAAAAAGACAAAAGAACATAAGAACAACAAACTTCAGGGCTTGAAAATATGTGCTTATGTTCTTCTGTCTAAAACCTATTATAATCCAACCGGACTTATGCCCAACCCTTCCGGTAAGCCCTGTGTCCATAGATCGTCACGACGACAAAGCAAACGAACGGAAGGACAAAAGACAGGTTGACGGCAGGCATGCCCCAAAGCGTGTGCAGGTCGATAATGGCAGCCTGCACCGGCGGCAACACCGAACCGCCCAAAATAGCCATAATCAAACCGGCTGCACCAAACTTGGCATCATCCCCCAACCCTTGCAGGGCTATACCGTAAATCGTCGGGAACATGAGCGACATACAAGCCGAAATGCCTACCAGGCAATACATGCCCCACACATCCTGCAAGAAAATCACTCCTATGGCCAACACCCCGGCCACGACGGCCAACGTACGCAACAGGAGCCCCGGATTGAGGTAACGCAGGAGGAACGTACAAATGAAACGGCTCGTACAGAAAATGGCCATCGCTATGATATTATACTTTTGCGACAAGACCTCGGCAGCCTGTTCTTCCATTCCCGTCTCCATAAACAAGCGCGTACCATATTGGATGATAAAAGTCCAACACATGATTTGCGCCCCCACGTAGAAAAACTGCGCCAATACGCCCTCACGGTAACGCGGCACAGCGAAAATACGCTTCAGAGTGGGAACAAAATCAATATTGTGGGTCTGGTCATTGTTACGTGGCATCTTCGTGAAACGGATGAGCAACAATACGCCTAACGTCACCAAGCCTATCATCAAATAAGGAGCTATCAATGTGGACAAATCGGCATCTCGGATGGCAACAAAATCGGCATCGGAAAGTTGGGCGCGTTCTGCCGTGTCCATCGGATGCAAACGGTTCTGTATGAAATTCATCGCCACATACATACCCAACAAGGAACCCATCGGATTGAAAGCCTGCGCCAGATTAAGCCGACGCGTGGCCGTTTCTTCCGCCCCCATGGACAATATATAAGGATTACTACTGGTTTCCAAAAACGACAACCCGCAAGTCAGGATAAAATAGGCCAACAGGAAAGGATAGTAATCTCCGGTCAACTTGGCAGGGAAAAACAAAAAAGCCCCTAACGCGTACAAACCCAATCCCATCATGACACCAGCCTTATAAGAATACTTACGAATAAATATCGCTGCCGGGAAGGCCATGGCAAAATACCCCCCGTAGAAAGCCACCTGCACGAGTGCCCCTTCGGTAACGCTCATACGGAAAATCTTGGAAAAGGCCTTCACCATAGGGTTCGTTATATCATTGGCGAACCCCCATAGCGCAAAACAACTCGTAATCAAAATAAAAGGGATGAGAGCCGCCCATGTGCCATCACCGACAATCTTTTTCTTTTCGATGCTTTTCATGTCTTGTTTTTATTAGCTTTGTCTATTACTGTTTTCTATTCATAAAGGTAAAACATCCTCTCCATCGGCTTCCACTTTTCCGCAGAAGAGGCACCCGGATCAGCTTGTTGGAATACGGACATATAGTCTTCCCATTCTTGTTGGCGTGGCAGTGTGGCCAGTTTGGCCATGGCCTCATCCCAATCGAAATCCAACGGGGTCTCCACAATCATGAAGAGCTTAGTGCCCAAGATGTAGATTTCCATCTCCAAAATACCCACCTCGCGGATGCCCTGCCGGATTTCCGGCCAAGCTTCCTCACGACTATGGCGCCGACGATACTCGGCAACCAATTCGGGATTGTCCCGCAACTCCAATGTTTGACAATAACGCTTAACCGGTGCGTTATATTGCTTTACTTGATAACCTTTCATGTTTTTTTTAGATTATAATGTGAATTTCGTTCTTGTTCTTGATTTTTCCGCACGCTTCGACCTGTACCAACAGGTTGCCGATAGCCGTAGCCTCTACAGGACCGGACAATACAGGAATACCCGTAGCCTCTTCCGTCAGGCGGTTGAGCAAATGATTGCGGCATCCGCCGCCGATGACATGCAGGCACTCCACCGGCCGGGACAACAAGGCGTTCATTTGTTGTATCCCCATCCGGTAACGCTCAGCCAACGACTGCAACACGCAACGCACATATTCACCTTGCGTGACCGGTACTTTCGTTCCCCGGGCTCGGCAATAGCCCGCAATAGCCTTTTCCATATCAGCCGGATGCTTGAAATCCGGTGCATCGACATCTATGGACGATACGTCTTCTACTTGTTCCGCCCCAGCTATCAGGAAATCATAGTCGGCACGCCATCCCCGGGCTTCCCATTGACGGACGAGGCACTGCAATATCCACAAGCCCGTGATGTTTTGCAGGAAACGGATACGGCCACCCACTCCGCCTTCGTTGGTAAACCCTGCACGACGGGCTTCTTCGGTCAACACAGGTTCATCCAAAGCGACCCCTAGCAACGACCACGTGCCGGAGCTGAGAAAAGCACTGACCGCCTCCTTTCCCTTGCGGAAAGGAACGGCATGCACGGCACTGGCCGTATCGTGAGAACCTACGGCCACCACCTTGACTCCCGGGGACAAACCGACTTCGGCAGCCACCTCCGGGCACAACGTCCCACGGACAGTTCCCGGCTCCAACAACTCGCCGAACAGATGTTCCGGAAAGCCCAGTTCACGTATCAGCGGCATGTTCCATGTTCGTTTACGTGCATCCAAAAGTTCGGATGTCGATGCGATACAATATTCATTGCCGGGTACGCCAGTCAGATAATAGGCAAACAAATCGGGCATGAAAAGCAAGTGGCGGGCTTCGCGCAACCAAGCTTCATTCTCTTTTTTCCGGGCATAGAGTTGGAACATCGTATTGATGGGCATCACCTGTATGCCGGTTTCGGCGTAATGTGCCGCCTCGTCTATACGGGCGAACACTTCCTCCGGCGTGTCGGCCGTGGAAGCGTCTCGGTAACAAAGGGGATTCCCCATCAGATTGCCAGCCTTATCCACTAGCCCATAGTCCACGCCCCACGTGTCGATACCGATGCTTTCCACGTCGGCATACTTGGCTGCGGCACGGCGCAGCCCCTCTTTCATCTCCTCGAACAAGGCTGGGAAATCCCAGTACACATGCCCCCCCAACCGTACTTGCCGGTTGGGGAAGCGATGCAATTCGTCCAATTCCAACTGCCTGCCGACTACGTGCCCGGCTATCACCCGCCCGCTTCCGGCTCCGAAATCCACAGCCAAGAACGTACTCATGGTTTCTTGCCCAATATGTAAGTTTCCAAATCGTCTATTTCTTCCTGCGAAAGGACTTCATAACGGCCTCCCGAGAGCACGATGATGCGGCAGGCCATCTCGAAGAACATGGCACGCTCGAAAGCCTGGTCGAAATCCTTCCCGCACACCACCTGCCCGTGCTTGCGCAGCAAACAGGAATTATGGTCTTTCAGAGCTGCCTTCACCTGCTCCGCCAACTCGGGTGAACCGGGACGGAAATAAGGAATCACGGGTATCTCGCTCCCCACGTGGCAAGGCACCTCCGCCGTCACGTTGAAGTTTCGGGGTATCTCCTTCATACAGGCCACCGCCGTAGCGTAAGGCGACTGGAAGTGGAGCACGACATCCACATCGGGACGTTCGCGCAGGACACCGAGATGGAATCCGCTCTCCATCGAGGGCTTCACCCCGTTCAAGACTTCCCCGTCGGCCACACGGCATACGGCTACTTTCTCTTTTGTCAAAGAGGGCACCCAGGAACCGGTACCAGACACCAAAGCCTCCTCTCCGATGCGCCAGGACAGATTGCCACTGCTGCAAACGGTCAAACCGGCATCCCCCACACGGTGAGCCTGAGCTATGAATTTTTCTATTTGTTCTGCGGTAATCATATTCTTTTCAGTTTTTCAAAGCCATTAATACATTAATATGAAAAATAGACGGCAAGGCCGGACAAGGAAACTTTCACAAGTTTCCTGTCCGGACATCCCGCCAACTTTCAAACACTAAACATTATTCACTTATCATTTATAAATAGGACCATATACCTGACATGCCCGATAATCAGCCCCTTCTTTGTCCATGCCGAACGCATTCCACGCCGCCGGACGGAAAATCTTGTCTTCCTCCACATTGTGCATGCAGACGGGAATGCGGAGCATCGAAGCCAACGTGATCAAATCTTGCCCGATGTGGCCGTAACTGATGGCTCCATGGTTGGCTCCCCAGTTGTTCATCACGGAATAGACATCACGGAAAGCCGGTTTGTCGCACAAACGGGGCACGAACCAAGTCGTAGGCCAAGTGGGGTCGGTACGCTTGTTGAGCACTTCATGGATTTCCGAATCCACATCGGCCGTCCATCCTTCAGCAATCTGAAGCACAGGGCCTAATCCTTTCACTAAGTTCAGTCGCGACATGGTAACAGGCATTCCTCCTTTCGACAAAAAATTGCTAGAGAAACCGCCTCCACGGAAATAATCACGGTCGGCCGGCAACCAGTTAGTGGCCTTCAGGCAAGCCTCAGCGTCTTTTTCCGTCATCTCCCAACAAGGTTTCATGCAGGGTTTGCCTGCCGCATCGGTACTTTCACCCGTGGCATCCAACGTGGTGGCACCCGAGTTAATCAAATGAATCATGCCCCCCGCTGCCAGACCGGTCAGTTCTTTTCCCGTCACACGTTTCACGGCTTCGGGACTCCAATATGTACGCACATCACTGAACATCTGCCCGCAACCGGTCAGCAGGTTGCCGAACAACATGGCCACTGCGTTGCAGGAGTCGTTTTCAGTAGCCAACACGTATGCCTTGCGGATACCGTTCCAGTCGAACGTGCTGCACATCAAAGCTTCCGTGAAATCCCCATTGGGCTTCCAGTCCGTCCACTGACGCTGTCCTTGGAAACCTGCAGCAATGGCATTATGCCCGATGGCCTCTTCCTTGAAGCCCATCTCACGAAGCCGGGGATTACCCAGCATCAGATCACGGACGATAAGGGTCATTTTCACGACAAATTCCCAATCAGCATCTTTCTGTTCCCGGGTTTTCTGCCGTTCGGGACGGTTTTTATCCCAACCTTCTTTCGACTTGCAATACTGCTCCGTCCATGCCATAGCTTTATCATATTCTTCGTGGTCATATATTCCCTCTTCCATGCGACGCAGGATTTCGGTCTCGTCTACACTTTCATTGCGCATGCCCAAATATTCCTGAAAGAAATTCTGGTCCACGATACTGCCTGCAATACCCATGCACTGGCTGCCGATGGACAAATAGCTTTGCCCGCGCATCTGGGCCACAGCCACGGCTGCACGCGCCCAACGCAATATCTTTTCGGCCACGTCGGCCGGAATGGAATTGTCATCCAAATCTTGCACGTCATGCCCATAGATGCCGAAAGCGGGCAATCCTTTTTGAGCGTGCCCGGCCAATACGGCAGCCAAATATACGGCTCCCGGACGCTCGGTCCCGTTAAAGCCCCATACGGCTTTCGGCCAATAAGGATTCATGTCCATCGTCTCCGAGCCATAACACCAACAGGAAGTTACGGTAATCGTAGCCCCTACCCCCTCGCGCTCGAATTTCCCGGCACAGGCCGCACTCTCGCCTACGCGCCCTATTGTGCCGTCGGCAATCACGCATTCCACCGGCGTACCGTCGCTATACTTCACGTGCGAAGAAATCAAATCTGCGACAGCCCGAGCCAAACTCATGGTCTTGTCTTCCAAACTTTCGCGGACACCGCCCTGCCGACCGTCGATGGTCGGACGAATACCAATCTTAGGATACTTGTTCATAATATTAAAGGTAGTTTTTGAATAATCATATTGCGGAAAACACTCTCTTGTTCATCCGATGCAAAATTAGTGATTCCATTTCCGGGAAAATGGTACTAAGCCGTCAAAGAATAGGATTATATCGACTTCTTATCTTTCCCAACGAAGAAAAAACATCGTGCAAGCCTCTTTGGTCAAAAGCTTTTTCATTATCTTTGCCTCCGTAAAAGCCGAAATACAAAATCTATGAACAACGACATCGACCAAATGCACTTCCTCGTGCTTCATATCGGAGAAGCTTGTTGCAGAGAGAATTGGAACTACAAAAACATCTGTAGTCCGTTCACCCGAATATATTACGTAACGAAAGGCTACGCACAAATCGAGTTACCCGACAAAAAACAAGATTTGCACCCCGGATTTATGTATATTATTCCGGCCTTTACCACACACAGTTACGTTTGCCATGGAGAGTTTTGCCATTATTATATCCACATCTATAATGAATCCGACCACGATATTCTGGAAGACTGGGAACTCCCGACAGAAATCCGGACGGCAAATGAAATGCTTTCCTACATCCGGAAATTGAATAAACTGTGCCCGGGATTGGAACTTACGCAAACCGATCCGCAATATTATGACAATAGTCCGGCACTTACCCGCAATATCCTGAAGAACAAACAGCGGGAACTGTATGCACGGGTGGAATCCCGCGGCATCATCTACCAATTATTGGCAGAATTCCTGCATCAGGCACAACCGAAAAAATACGTAGCCGACGAACGTATCACCCGGGTTTTGGCTTATATACGCACACATCTGAATGCCAAACCGGACATTGAAGCTTTGGCTACTCTATCCTGCCTGTCCAAAGACCACCTGATCAGAATCTTCAAACGGGAAATGAGAATGACACCTTTATGCTATATCAACAAGAAAAGAATGGAGAAAGCACAACTTCGCCTAGTGACGGAGTTGACTCCAATTAAGGAAATAGCTTACCAACTGGGCTTTGAAGACCAAGCTTATTTCAACCGTATCTTCAAAAAAACGACGGGACTGACTCCGATGAATTACCGTAAAGCTTATCATAACCAAACATTATAAGAAACAAACATGGAAGAACCGACTTCTCTCCCTGCACATTGGACACAAAAGACATGCTGCGCATGGCCCATCCTCCTCGTTTTCTTTTTGGCCCTTCTCACCAGACTATATTGGATACACGAAAAGGAATACTTATACGGTGATGACCCTACCTCTATCAGCCTTGCTTACAACCTACCAGGGTGGGGGAAGAAGACATTTGAGGTCGGACAAATCCTTACAGGAAAGGAGCTACGCCAACAATGTTACATCGATGACCGTGGAGGACCGGAAGGCTTGTGGGACGATTTGGCCGCATTACATCATGACAATAGGGACGGCTCGCATGCCAGCCTCTATTATATGGCACTACGTTGTGCGCTGACGGGAGTGAACACCCCATCGACAGACGTGCTTATCCGTCGCTGTTGCGGGTTGAACCTTGTGTTTTTCGGCCTGTCTTTCCTGTCCATGGTACTCTTCTTGCGCATGTTATTTCCCGGAAAAACCATGTTGACGGCTTTCTGCCTGCTATTAGCCTATATGAATCCTGTATCCGTTTCAAATGTCCTACAGGCTCGCGAATACCTCATGGCTGAATGGCTGTTTGCCCTTTGGGCCTATTGGTGCCTGCGAGCAGCCTCACGCATCCACAACCAACAGACAATTTGGACACCAGGCATTTCCATAGGTGGTCTTGCCATATCAGCCGCCTTATTGTCATGCGGATACTTCAATGCCTTGTTCTTCGGATTTTCCCTCTTATGCCTTGCAGTATACAGCTACCGTCAACACGCTTACAAGGACTTGGGCTTTTACCCGGTCCTGGGAATAGCCAGCCTACTCTTATGCGTACTCCTTTATGAAGGTTTCTTCAATTTCCTGCATGATGCCCGCGCAACGGAAGTAGCAGATAAAATGCAAGGCAGTGACTGGCTTAGCAATTTGAGACTTACCGTAATAGGATTGGCCTACATCACCGCCTTGCGCATACTCACCCCCGTATGGGGAATAGCCATTATTCTCTGCTTGGCAACTCTCCTTGTTCGCAAACCGAAACAACCGTTCCATTTCCACCGGTTACCAGGTGCATGGCTATTTGCCTGCGCTATGGCATGGGCCGTAGTTATCATGTGGATGGCCAACTGGAAAGCGACTCGGTATATCAGCCCTTCCGTTCCGCTGTGCTTAGTGGCTGTGGCTTACTATCTCGCCTTGGGCTTGCAGCGCGCCCCCAAAGTCTTGGCCGGCATATTCGTGGCGGCGTTTATCGCTTATGCATGGTGCGAACGCCCCATGGAATACGTGAATCGCACCTCGGACAGAGAATGGCCGTCACACGCGAAACGAATCTTGCTTTACGGTCCCGACCATGAAGAAAAGAACACCCTTCTCCTTATAACCCACTTCATCGGTGACAAGCAAGAAATCGCCATTGTGGAACACGCAACTGACATCCGACATTATGCCACAAAAGAAGACACGACCATCTACGTGTACGGCGCAAAAAACAACCCGGACTTACAAGCCGAGCCGGGATATAAAACAGAAAAAGTGTTCGACGATTGGTTGAGCGTCTATACTTTTAACTTTCAATAAGCACGGTAGCGTATGCAGAAATACCTTCTTCACGCCCAGTAAAACCTAACTTTTCTGTCGTTGTGGCTTTTACAGACACGTCATCTGCATCAATGCCCATCACATCAGCCAGACAAGCTTGCATGGCGGGAATATGAGGTTTCAACTTCGGACGCTCTGTACAAACCGTGGCATCGACGTTTCCCACACGGTAGCCTTTCGTGCCAATCAGTTCCACCGTCTTGCGCAACAAGATTTTACTGTCGATATTATGGAATTCCTCTCCCGTATCCGGGAAATGGTAGCCGATGTCTCTCATATTAGCGGCTCCGAGAAGAGCATCACAAATAGCATGAATCAAGACATCAGCATCACTATGCCCCAACAAGCCCATGAAATGATCCAAACGGACACCCCCCAACCATAATTCACGTCCTTCTACCAAACGGTGTACGTCGAAACCGAAACCCACTCTAATCTTTCCCATGATTTACCCTTTACGGTTAACGACGGCGACCGAACAAATCTTTCATGCCGTCCAAATCAAAACCTAAAGTGAAACGCATGGTCTGGTCAAGCGGATTGCTTTGAGCCGTAGAGAATACGTAACCGGCATCCAACGAGAATACACTCATCCGAAAACCGGCTCCCACGGTGAAATACTTGCGGTTTCCCTTGTTTTCGCTCTCGTGATGGTAACCGGCGCGAAGCGAAAAGCGGTCATTATAGATATACTCCAGGCCCATGCTCCATTGTATCTCTTGCATTTCTTCCTTAAAACCGTTGGGAGCATCACCGAAACTCTTGAAAATACCGGCAATAGGGGATATATCGTAATAATCCCGCTGTACACGATCCGTATAATCCTGATCGGCCTCGCCTTCGTTCTGTTTCGGATAAGTCGGCACCAAAAGCTTATTGGCATCAGCCGCAATGGAAAACTTGTTATACTCATTTATAGGAATGAGGAAATTGACTCCCAAACGCAAATTCGTCGGGATGAACTCGGAGTTATCATCTCCACCGTAAGAAATCTTACTACCGATATTACTGATGTTCAACCCGATGCCCATGTTCCACTCCCGCGTACGCCCCGTAAAATAACGGTTCCAATAAAGTGCTATGTCCGCAGCAAAAGCTTTACCGGGACTCGTCTCATCAGAATAATCGTATGTAATGTCTGACAAAATGAAACGCAAGGCAACCGCAGCCGAGAAATTCTCGCTCAACATTCGAGAATAAGCCACATCCACCGACATTTCATACGGGCTGATTGTCATGTCACCTGTCCCATCATCTGTGCTGCTCGTAGAAACTTCACCCAAAGAAAAGTAACGCAAAGAAGCACTCAACGCCTGATAATCACCAATACGGTAGAACCCGCTCACGTATGCCAGGTTAATATCATTGACCAACTGGCGCAACCAAGGCGTATAATTCACGGCAACTCCTGCCCGTCCGATACAAAAAGGGTACTTAGCCGGATTCCAATACTGCGAACTCACGTCCGGATCCGTAGCCGCCCCAAGGTCGCCCATCGCACCGCCACGCGCATCCGGTGCGATGGATTGAGAGGTCACACTGGTGGTTACGGGGTTGAACATGTTTTTTTTGTCCTGTGCATGTAGCGACAACATCGTGCCACCCCACAGGCACAAAATAGCAAACAGATATTTCTTCATACTGGTTTTCTTTCTTTTTCACATGATAAAATAACGCGAGGCTTTTCTATTTATTGCCCAGTATAATGATTTTATTCGCACGGGAAACAGCCTTGCTATCCGACGTGGACACATAAGCCCTATACAGATAGACCCCGGTGGAAAGCGGCATGCCGGTAGATGTCGTCAAATTCCAATCCACCCGATAAATACCGTCTTCCGACATGCCCTGTTCCGTATGCGTCCAAAGTTTACGTCCTGCAAAGTCGAACACTTCGAGCGTAAACTCGCATTCCGCACCCGGACGGTCGTAACGCATAATAAACGTAGTCTGCTCACGGGCAGGATTGTTCGTGCAAGTCAAATTTATCAAATCAGGACTAAGACTGCTGTCCACATTAAAATCCAAAGTCACGGTGGAGGAATTATTCATCACATCCCATGCCCGGAAAGTCAAGGTATGCTTGCCATTCGGCAATGCAGGTATGACGTAAGCCAGTTGCCCCCTCCGGTAATCGCCGAAGTCACTTACGTAATCATTATTCAAAATATAAGTCATAGCAGGATCTCCGTCTATCGTAAGCTCCAAATCATGCCCCACAGCCGTATTGGTCACATTAATCCCACTCTCGTCTTCCAACAATGCCACGAAATAAGGTGAAGCGTTAACCGTTCCCCCTGAAATGAAATCCTCACGGTTCAGATAAGCCGTAATCTTCGGCCCTTCCTTGTCTCCGGACAATTCATCACTGCTACCGCCCACCGTCACATTTTCCGTATACCCGTTAGCCTCACGCCGCTTCTCATTGTCAATCGCGTACAACAAAACCCGGCCGGCCTCTCCTGAATACTTGATATCCATCGGTATCGGAAACGTAATGGTAAATTCACCCTTCTTAATGGAATCGCTACCAGTATACAAACGTTTGTCACGCGTGACATAAACCACGGCAGAATCCGCCTCCCCATCATTATTCAAACAAGTAATAACACTTTCACTATCATATATCATTGCAGAAAGCACACCCGAGTAATCAGGCAATCGGGTACCTGACATATCTGTAACGTGCCCGGAAACACGGGCTATACTTCCTGCTTCAAAATTGGCAAAAGGCAAATCATCCCCGATTTGTGTCCCGTTAATACTATCTATCACGAGTTTGTATTCTGGTACGCCGAGATTCAAAGCCGGGTCACCCAAAAGGACATAATGGAGTTTGTTGACAGTATCATCTTTTCCCGTATCCACAAGATCCATTTTAGCCAAACGTACGGCATCTCCAATAGTATTGCGCCGACCGGATGCATCTTTCCCCAACACATACTTAGTAAAATAACGGTTCATCCAACTGTTGGGCGTGGAATACACCGTCCGGGTGGTTCCGTAAAAAGCCACGGCAGCCCCTTTCGGGTTCAGCACAGCCCGCTCGCCGATGTTGTCTTCCATCATATCAAAAGGATTCACATCGCAAGCAGCCGTAATCCACAAAGGTAAATTAGGTGAAGAAAAAGAAGAAAAATCAGTCATCTTCAGCACCAACTCATGCGACAATTCGCGTGGATTTCCATGCCCCGAATAATTCATCACCAGGCATCCCTCCTCCATCTGTTGCTTAATGTCCGCCGTCACGGCGGGGTAAGAATATCCGGAAGCACTGGCTTCCCTTTTATAAGCATCCCAATAAATACGGTTTACCTGCATGTCGGCATGTTCTTCTTCCACCTGCTTTGCAATAAGTTCGGCCTTCACTATATGGTCATTGTTATCTCCATCGTCACCCATCACACAAATCACATTTCTCCAAGAGCCGGCATACTTGTTCTCCATATAACCGACGGTCTTGTCCACCAAAATCTTGGCTTCTGCCTCCGTTGTAACCGGGAAACGGCCGATTCCCAAATCCACCTTATCCATCATCAAATCACCTCCTTCACCATCATCCAAAAGCCCGAAATAGTCTTCCATCACGAAACTGGAAGTATGGCTGAGAGAATTCTCCGATTCGTAACAAAGCAGATAATCATCCGGATTAAGGCCACGCGTGTCGGCTGTTACCATACGGTTGTCCCATACACCGTCGCCGAATAACAAAAGGTAGCGGGGCATATCAGCATCTGTCGCCGCACGATCATACAGCATTTTCATAAAACGGCGATAGGCCGTAGCATCCGGTGTACCGGAAGAGAATTCATTATAAATCTGGTCGGCCCGTACAATTTGTACGCGCAAGCCATCCAGACGCCGATGAGCCTCGGCCAAGCGTTCCGCCTGCGCATAAAGTTTGCCGCTAGCCGGAATGATGATAATCATGTCGGTAGCAGGCATAGCATGCAAATTTTGGTTGGACACCTCACCGATATAAGACGGTGATGGAAAATCCGCATTCACATCCACTGCCACATATTCCAAGGTCGGATCGGATACAGGAACCGTATAGGTGGAACCGGACCATGTGCCTTGAAACTCCACCATAGGATTGCCCCTACGTCCCAAACACCACAACTTCAATCCGCTCCTCCCATTAGCATCTATCACAAAATTACTGGAGAAAGTTTCTGTATGACGAATATACAGAAAAGCATCCCGCATTTTGAGTCGCCTGCGGTAACACAACTCGAGATAGCCCAAACGGGCATCTACCCCGGCCGTAGAAACCAAAGTGACTTGGGTCCCCGTCGTTCCTTCACGCAAGGTATTCAATGTATAAGTCTGGGTTCCCTCCTTGGCAGCATCGTATTCTCCAGACGCCGTAATTGTTATAGGATTCAATGGCACGCCGTCCACCGTCGGCTGCACGGAAGAACTTCCGCCAGTGGTATGTGCCGTAAAATTCACTTTCAAGGAACCACCCGCAGACGCAACGGGATCCACGACCGGCAACTGATAAGTATGCGAATTGGAAGAGGCGTAACTGACAGACTCGTAAAAGTTACGCCCCGACTGGTACCATGCATATTCTTCTTTCTTATATAATACATTTGCCGGTGTGTAATCCAAATTTTTCTGTGGAGAGCCGGACACGGATGTAACTCCTATAGTTTTGGGCGAATCACCCTCCGTAAGAAAGTAACAAGCTTGTTTTGCAAAAGTATTCACACAGTGGGTCGCCCGCCCCCTACGGTCCGTAGCCGACCACGAAATCACCCCCTTGCCGAAAAACAGAAGTCCCCGTTCATCACGATAAAGAGGGACTTCTTCCAAATCGTCAAAATCCGTATCGGCATCTATCACTTCGTCCTGCACATGCCCCCCATAGCCATACAGCTTCACCCGGGAAGGATCATTAAATCCCATCCGCTTCAAATCAGCAGCAGTCAGGCGGTACACCCCATCTTCCGTAATACCGATCTTCACCCAACGCCCCTGCGACAACACCGAATTAGCGGCATATCTTTCCGCTGCCGTCTTTTCCTCCGCGACCGACAAAGCCCTCGTATGTGCTTTCGGACTGCGAACTATATTCATTTTGAAACTCGCCAACTTATAATATTTCCCTCCACGCCGTACGATTGGGACAAAAGCTACATCCAACACACCCTTCTTCCGGCTTACCGCCACTTGGCAATAAACGTCCGGATTCTCCGGCAAGTCCTTTCCCCATACAGCCACACGCTCCGCTTCCGTTGCGGTCAAACGGACATATTCAGGATAATCCAAACGGACTTCGTAGCGGAAACCACGGTAATCCTCGTCCAAAGGAATCACTTCCGTATATTGGACCGGCAGTGTATCTGGACGCAATATATTCCAATCTACATAAGTAAACTCCTGTGCCCACAAACGTGACATGCACGTCAGAAGCAAGAATATGGCTGTCTTTAATCTCATTCTTTCACCTCACATTAAAATCCAAAACTTTTCGTTCCTGGATATACCCCTGTAAATGTTGTCCCACAGCTACAGGCCCTACCCCCGAAGGCGTGCCAGTAAACAGCAAGTCACCTATCTTCAGCGTATAGAAGCGGCTGACGTATGCGATAAGTTCATCCACCGCAAAGAGCATGTCGCCCGAATAGCCTTCCTGCACCGTATGCCCGTCAATATCCAAGTGGAAAGGTATCTGCTGTATATCCGGGAGTTCTTCCTTAGGCACAAAATCTCCTATGACTGCAGAGTTATCAAAACCCTTGCAAAGTTCCCACGGCAGACCTTCCTTCCTGAACTTCCTCTGCAAATCCCGTGCCGTAAAATCAATCCCCACCGTCACTGCATCGTAATAACGATAAGCAAAACGCGAGGCGATGTTCTTACCTAACCGGGAAATACGGATTACTAATTCTGTTTCGTAATCGCACTGTTTCGTAAAATCCGGGATAAAGAAAGGTTTCCCATCCTTCAATAAAGCCGAATCCGGCTTTGCGAAAATCACAGGTTCTTCCGGTTTATATAACGTTCCGTCAAGCTCTTTATTGTGCTTGGCATAGTTCATGCCCACTGCCAGTATCTTCATGCTCTGTCTCTTTTTAAATTATACTGCAAAAATACAGATTTATTCTCTACACCCGCAAGCCTTAAACCTAATAACGTTATTTTAACGAAAAAAGAGCAGGACAATCCATCGGGATGTCCTGCTCTTCCTCAAAATATATTCGCGTATGAAAAATTATTCGGCACGCAAGGTAAAACGCTTGAAAGCTGTCACCGTACAATCCTTGTCGGCACCCTTCAAATAGTCTGCCACGCTTACCTTATCGTTCTGGATGAAAGCCTGTTTCAACAAGCATTCTTCCTTGAACAGCTTATTCAGACGTCCGGTAGCAATCTTTTCAATCATATTCTCAGGCTTGCCCTCCTGACGTGCCTTGTCAGCAGCGATTTCTTTTTCCTTAGCCAATACGTCTGCCGGATAGTCGCTTTCGTCAATCGAACGGGGATTCATGGCTGCAACCTGCATGGCTACTGCGTGACCATATTCCTCGGCCACTTTCTTGTTCAAAGCAACCATGGTGCAAAGTTGGTTCTTGTTCTGATGGTTGTACACAGCGATGTCCTCACCTTCAATCACCATATAACCGTCCAACTCCATCTTTTCTCCGGTGATACCGCTACGGTCAACCACGGCATCTGCCACAGTCGCCTTACCCATCGGCAAAGCTTTCACCTCGTCCAGAGTCTTGCATTTGTTGGCTACGGCCAAATCAAGAATGTCCTTCGCCAACTTCACGAAATCTTCGTTCTTGGCTACAAAGTCCGTTTCACACTTCAAAGCGATAATCGCACCGAAACCATTCTCAGCCTTTACTATCACGCAACCTTCTGCAGCCTCGCGGTCTGAACGCTTAGCAGCCACGGCCTGACCTTTTTTACGAATGATTTCCATTGCTTTCTCGATGTCATTGCCTGCCTCTTCCAAAGCTTTCTTGCAATCCATCATACCCGCTCCCGACATTTGGCGGAGCTTGGTAATATCTGCCATTGTAACAGCCATAATCTTTATCTTGTATTACGTGTGATTAAATCTATTATGCTTCAGCCTCGGCCGTCTCGACAGTTTCTTCCGTAGCCTCTTCCGACTTCTCTACACGAGCCTTAGCCGTGCGTTTACGGGGTTTGTTTTCTGCCTCGCCAGCAGCCTCTGCATCCACTTTTTCTGCCTTACGTTCTTCCAAGCCTTCAGCGATAGCCGCACAACAAGCCTCAAGTATCACCTCCACACTCTTGTTTGCATCATCGTTTGCCGGAATAACGAAATCGATGTTGTCCGGATTTGAGTTCGTATCTACGATAGCAAACACGGGGATACCCAAACGGTTAGCTTCGCGGACTGCAATCTGCTCTTTCAACACGTCTACCACGAAAAGTGCAGACGGAAGACGGGTCAAATCGGCAATAGAACCCAAGTTCTTCTCCAATTTGGCACGTTGGCGGGAAATCTGAAGAATCTCGCGCTTTGACAAATTGGAATAAGTCCCGTCAGCCGTCAACTTATCAATATTGGCCATCTTCTTCACAGCCTTGCGGATGGTCGGGAAGTTGGTCAACATACCGCCCGGCCAACGTTCGATCACATAAGGCATGTTCACAGCCGCAGCTTTCTCAGCTACGACCTGCTTAGCTTGTTTTTTAGTAGCAACGAACAAAATCTTCTTTCCCGATTTTGCAATCTGTTTCAAAGCCTCTGCGGCATCGTCGATTTTAGCCACAGTCTTATGGAGGTCGATGATATGGATACCATTACGTTCCATAAAGATATAAGGAGCCATTGCCGGATTCCATTTTCTTTTCAAGTGGCCGAAGTGGCAACCGGCTTCCAATAAGGTATCAAAATTAGTTCTTGACATTGTTTTTTCTTTTTTAATCGTTTACTTTCTTTTTTGTTTTCTCAACCAACCCACAGGTAGTCACTACGGAATCCCGCAGATTTAGATACTAAACGTTTATGCAGCTCGATAAACGGCCGATATTAACGTTTACTGAACTGGAATCTACGACGTGCTTTCGGACGACCCGGTTTCTTACGTTCAACAACGCGGGAATCACGTGTCATGAACCCTTCTGCACGAAGTGCCTTCTTATCGTCAGCATTGATTTTCACCAATGCACGGGCGATAGCAAGACGCAACGCCTGAGACTGGCCGGTAAAGCCACCGCCATATACGTTCACCTTGATGTCATATTTCTCTTCTACGCCCAGGGTAGACAGAGGCTGCTTTACCACATATTGAAGAATTGTAGAGGGAAAGTACTCTGCAAGGTCTCTCTTGTTAATAGTAATCTTTCCTGTACCCTCGCTAACATATATGCGAGCTACGGCACTCTTACGTCTGCCTAATGCATTAACTACTTCCATCACTTATTATTTATACAGGTTTATATCAATAACTTTAGGTTGCTGTGCCTCGTGCTTGTGCTCACTGCCGGCATAGATATACAAATTACCTATCAACTGGTTCGCCAAACGATTCTTAGGCAACATTCCCTTTACTACTTTTCTCACCAACCTATCCGCGCCGTTAGGACGAGACATCAAACGGGCCGGAGTCATTTCACGCTGGCCACCGGGATAACCTGTATAACGGAGATATACGCGATCCGTCCATTTCTTACCGGTCAGCTTCACCTTGTCCGCATTGATGATAATTACATTATCACCGCAGTCCACGTGAGGCGTAAAATTCGGTTTGTACTTACCTCTCAATAATTTTGCCACCTTAGAGCCGAGACGACCTAACACTTGGTCTGTTGCATCTACAACGACCCATTCTTTCTTCGCGGTCTCCTTATTGGCCGAAATGGTCTTGTAACTTAAAGTATCCATTCTTTAATTTAAAAATAAAATTGTTACTACTAAAAAAACTTTAATTTTCCTTTTCTGCGATTCCCTAACCGCCCTTCCAGGCCAATGAAAGAGCTATTAACACGCAGGTTCTAAGACTTTTATCGTCTTTTTGATAATAATCGGCTTGCAAAATTACTACTTTTCAATCAAACGTCCAACAAAATCCACAAACTTTTTCACCTTTTCTTAGAGTTCAAGGCGCATGATATAATCATTCATATAGAACCCGTTACCGATATCGAAATCGCCTTCACGGTCGATGCGCATGCCCATACGGCGATAAAAACCAAGCGCTGGATTTTGCCGGTTCACGTTCAGCTCTATTGCCCGCGCTTCCGGACAAATCCGTCTTACATACGCCACGGCATGGCGGAACAAGGCACTTCCACAATGGCATCCCTGAAAATCAGGCAAAACATAAATTTTCTCCAAATGGAACACTCCGGCATCCTCCGGCCTCACGGACACATAACCGGCCGGCTCGTCCTCCACATATATAATAAAGTACACGTGCCCTTCTTCCGTCATTTGCCGACGCAAGTTGGCTTCGTCGTACATCCAGTGCATCATATACTCGATTTGCTCCGGTGTCAGTATGGCCTGGTAAGTAGCAGGAAAAGCTTCCCAAGCCAAGCTATTAATTAAATCACAATCTTTTATTGTAGCTTCCCTTATAGTATATCGGGGTTCTAAATCATGTATACTCATTCTTTTATGTTCCTTTATACTATGGGCAAAGATAAGGCTTTCTCATGCGTTCCACAACCCAACGCTTATTTTTCAAATCCCATCGTCGACAATTTAACATAAGGCATGCTTACAGTTATCCCCCACGCCTCCAAAAACGGACTTACCACAAAAGATATATCTCCTCTATCCCCCCTAAAAAGTCCATAGTTCCAACTTACAGAAAACAAGACACAGCACATCCTAAAATCAATCTCCTGAGATTGATTTTTCATTCTCAGCCGATTGATTTTTCACTTTCAGGAGAAAAAAACACCAATCTGCGGAGATTTATAAAAAGTTGTAATTCAGATATTTGCAAGATTTACGTTTCATGACAAAATGAGTGACGAAAAAAGGATGCCCGTTAGCGGGCATCCTTCTCTTATATATGTTTCCCACGCGGGAGAACAACAGGCTTAGAACTCTGCGTTCTTCGGGGTACGGGGGAATGGAATGACATCGCGGATGTTCTGCATTCCGGTGACGAACAAAATCAAACGCTCGAAACCCAAACCGAAACCGCTATGCGGACATGTGCCGAAACGGCGGGTGTCGAGATACCACCACATGTCCTTCATCGGGATATTCAGCTCCTCGATACGGGCCATCAGCTTGTCATAGTTCTCTTCACGCTCGGAACCTCCGATAATCTCGCCAATTTGAGGGAACAACACGTCCATGGCACGCACCGTCTTCCCGTCGTCGTTCATCTTCATGTAGAAAGCCTTGATTTCCTTCGGATAATCCGTCAGAATGACAGGACGCTTGAAATACTCTTCCACCAAGTAACGCTCATGCTCGCTGGCCAAATCGGCTCCCCAATATATCGGGAACTCGAACTTGCGGCCGTTCTTCACGGCCTCCTCCAGAATCTCGATACCTTTCGTGTAGGGCAAGCGCACAAAGTCGTTCTCTACCACGAAGTTCAGGCGTTCGAGCAACGTCTTGTCAATCATCTTGTTCAGGAAAGCCAAATCGTCCTGGCAATGCTCCAAAGCCCAACGCACACAGTACTTGATGAAGTCCTCTGCCAAATCCATATTGTCGTGGATGTCGTTGAAAGCCACTTCGGGCTCAATCATCCAGAACTCGGCCAAATGGCGCGGCGTGTTGGAATTCTCTGCACGGAACGTAGGCCCGAAAGTGTAAATGGCTCCCAAGGCCGTGGCACCCAACTCACCTTCCAACTGCCCGGATACGGTCAGCGAAGTCGTCTTGCCGAAGAAATCGTCGGAATAGTCTATCTTCCCCTCGTCGTCTTTCTTCAAGTCATAGAGGTTCTTCGTAGTCACCTGGAACATCTGTCCGGCTCCTTCGCAGTCGCTGGCCGTAATAATCGGTGTATGGAAATAGAAAAAGCCGTGCTCATGGAAGTAACGATGGACGGCCATCGCCATGTTATGGCGGATACGGAACACCGCACCGAACGTGTTGGTACGCAAACGCATGTGGGCATGCGTACGCATATACTCCATGCTCTGCCCTTTCTTCTGCATCGGATAATCCGAACCGCACGTACCCAACACCTCTATTTCACGGGCTCGGATCTCCACGGCTTGTCCCGAACCTACACTTTGCACCAATTCACCTGTCACACTCAGGCACGCACCGGTCGTGATGAGTTTAATCAGTTCATCATCAAACTTATCCGCATCGGCCACTATCTGTACATTATTAATCGTAGACCCATCATTCAAAGCAATGAAATGGACAGACTTGCTGCCTCGCCGCGTACGCACCCAACCTTTTACATTGACCTCCGAACCGTAGTCTTCACGCTTCAGTACATCTATAATCTTTATTCTACGAATAGTTTCCATTTTTTTCCTCTTTATGATATCCTATCATTCGAACGCTCCCATACGCAACATGTTGACTTCCTGTTCTGTCAGGAATCTCCAGTCGCCCCGGCGGACGTTCTTCTTCGTCAGTCCGGCAAACAGCACGCGGTCGAGCTTCACCACACGGTAACCTAAAGCTTCGAATATGCGGCGCACAATACGGTTTTTACCGGAATGGATTTCGATGCCTATCTGTTTTTTATCGGTAGGACTGGCATACTCGATGGCATCAGCCTTAATCTCACCGTCTTCCAACGTGATGCCCTCGGCAATCTGCCGCATGTCGGCTGCTGTTACGTTCTTGTCAGTCGTCACATGGTAGATTTTCTTTTTCAGGAATTTGGGATGCGTCAGCTTGGAAGCCAGTTCTCCGTCATTGGTAAACAACAGCACGCCCGTAGTGTTGCGGTCAAGGCGCCCCACCGGATAAATACGTTCACGGCAAACATTCTTGACCAAATCCATCACGGTCTTGCGGTTTTGCGGATCGTCGCTGGTAGTCACGTAATCTTTCGGCTTGTTCAGCAGGACATACACCTTGCGCTCGATGCTCACCGGCTGTTCGTGGAACTTCACCTCGTCCGAACGCTTAACTTTCGTACCCAACTCCGTGACCACCGTCCCGTTGACGCTCACCACGCCTGCCGTGATGAATTCGTCCGCTTCACGACGGGAACAAACTCCGGCATTGGCCAAGAACTTGTTCAAACGAATCGGAGCATCCGGATCCACATTGAGTTCTTTATACTCAATCTGTTTCTTCAAGCTATATTTGGCATTGGGGTCATAATTGCCGGTACGGCGCTGCGGCGGCCTGCCTCCGCCGAAACGATTGTTCCCATAGCCGCCTTGCGGACGACGGAAACCGCCACCATTATTGTCGCGGTTGTAGCCTCCTTCACGATTACCGTAACCGCCTTCGCGACGGTATCCACCGTTGTTCGGACGGAAGCCACCCTCACGGTTATAGCCCCCTTCACGGTTGGCATACCCGCCTTCACGACGATACCCTCCATTATTCAGACGGAAACCGCCATCGCGGTTATAGCCTCCTTCTCGGTTGGCATATCCCCCCTCCCGATTATAGTCCTGACGGGGCTGATAGCTGCGATAAGGACGCTGGGCACCACCGTAACTACGCTGTTCGCCACCAAAGCCACGCTCTTCACGGTTGTAAGACGGGCGGAAAGGCCGTCCCTCCTGTGTACCGTCGGCCCCATTGGCCGTATAAGCACGCTCGGCCCGCTGAATCCGCGGCCGCATCACACGACCTTCGCGCACTATGCGGTTCGTACCTTGATTGTTGTTCTCACTGTCGAATGGCTTATAGCCCTCACGGCTACGATCTGTCCTTTCAGAAGCAAAATTATCCTGCCATTTTTCGTCTTCCATACTTTTTTCCTTTCTATATAATAATTAAAACAAGGAGACTGCGTTCGCCCTCGCGGGCCAATCGCATCTCCGGTCAACATTTTTAAATACCCGTGTAAGAATGGGGCGTAATGGCACGAAGCTCTTGCTTCACCTCTTCACTGACAGCCAGCCCCTCTATGAAATTCTTAATGGATTCTTCCGTTATTGCCTGGTTCGTACGCGTCAAGGCCTTCAAAGCCTCATAAGGATGAGGATATGCCTCCCGGCGCAAAATCGTCTGGATAGCTTCGGCCACGACCGCCCAACAGTTGTCCAAATCGGCATTGATGGCCTCACGGTTGAGCAACAACTTGCGTAAACCTTTCAGCGTGCTCTGGATGGCTATTACCATGTGCCCCATAGGTACACCGACATTGCGCAAGACTGTGGAGTCCGTCAAGTCACGCTGTAAACGCGACACCGGTAACTTCATGCTCAAATGTGCCAATATGGCATTGGCTATGCCCAAATTACCTTCGCTATTCTCGAAATCGATCGGGTTCACCTTATGGGGCATGGCACTGGAACCGACCTCGCCGGCTTTAATCTTCTGTTTGAAGTACTCCATAGACACGTACTGCCAAAAATCACGGTCCAAGTCAATCAAAATCGTATTGATGCGCTTCATGGCGTCGAAAACCGCCCCCAAATTGTCGTAATTGGAAATCTGGGTCGTATACTCCTCACGCTCCAACCCCAACTTGCCTGCCACAAAATTATTGCCGAACGACTTCCAATCATAACGGGGATAGGCCACATGATGGGCATTGTAGTTCCCCGTCGCTCCACCGAACTTGGCCGTAATGGGGCACGCCTTGAGCATCTCCAACTGGCGTTCCAGACGATAGACAAATACCATCACTTCTTTCCCCAAACGGGTAGGCGAAGCAGGCTGTCCGTGTGTCTTGGCCAACATGGGCACGTCATTCCATTCCCCTGCATACGCACGGAGTTGGGCTATCAGTTCCTCCATTTGGGGATAGTAACATTCCTCCAACGCTTCCTTGATGGACAAAGGAACCGATGTATTGTTGATGTCCTGGGATGTCAGTCCGAAATGGATGAATTCCTTATAAGCCTCAAGACCGCCGATTTTATCAAACTCTTCCTTGATAAAATACTCCACAGCTTTCACGTCATGGTTCGTCACGCTCTCTATTTCCTTCACCCGTCCGGCATCCGCTTCCGTGAAATCCCGATATATGTCACGCAAACGGGGAAACAAGTCATGATTGAAAGCAGCCAACTGCGGCAAAGGCAATTCGCACAAAGTAATAAAGTATTCTATCTCTACACGCACACGATAGCGAATAAGCGCGTATTCAGAGAAATAGGAAGCCAAAGCCTCTGTTTTACCTCTATAACGGCCGTCTATCGGAGAGATGGCCGTCAACAAATCCAATTCCATAAAAGTAATACGTATTATTTATGGTGCAAAAATAGTCTATTTTATCGGTTTGCACATATAAAATAGAGAAAACTTATCTAAAAAACAAATAACAATGACATAAAACAACAAAAGACACCCGTAAGGTGTCTCTTTATCCGTGGTGGGCGCTGAGGGATTCGAACCCCCGACCCTCTGCTTGTAAGGCAGATGCTCTGAACCAACTGAGCTAAGCGCCCCTCTTGCCCTGACACGAAAGAGGAGAAGAATCTGTAGTGGGCGCTGAGGGATTCGAACCCCCGACCCTCTGCTTGTAAGGCAGATGCTCTGAACCAACTGAGCTAAGCGCCCCTCTCTTTCGTTTCAAAAGCGATGCAAAGGTACGGCTTTTTTTCTTTCCTGCAAATTTTTGGCGCACTTTTTTTAAATAAAAATCCGTCGCAGGATTTAGCTCCTGCGACGGACGGTATTCATTTTCCCCCGGCCTATATCATTTTACACTAAAACGAGCTGCCTGCTCGGCAATCAAGGCCTCATCGTCGAAATAATTTATCTTCATGGCCTTACGCACCTCCGACAATGTGTCGGCCGCTACGGCGCGAGCCGCCTCACATCCGTTCTTCAGCATCTCATATACGGCCGGAATGTCTTGCTCGAACTCCTTGCGACGCTGACGGATAGGCTCCAATTCCTCCTGCATCACGGCTGCAAGGAATTTTTTCACCTTCACGTCGCCCAAACCTCCACGGCGGTAATGGGCTTTCAGTTCCTCCAAATCGGCATAATCCGGCAAATAACGGCCGAAATGCTCCGGACGGGAAAAAGCATCCAAATAAGTAAACACCGTATTGCCCTCCACTTGTCCTGGATCGGACACCTTCAAGTGGTTGGGATCCGTGTACATGGTGCGTATCTTCTTCTCCACCTCGTCTGCCGAATCCGACAAATAAATACAGTTACCGAGAGACTTGCTCATTTTTGCCTTGCCGTCGGTACCCGGCAAGCGCAGGCAAGCGGCATTTTCGGGCAACAGGATATTGGGTTCCACAAGCGTATCCCCGTAGATATAGTTGAAACGACGGACAATCTCACGCGCCTGTTCCAACATCGGCTCCTGATCCTCTCCCACCGGCACGGTCGTTGCCTTGAAAGCCGTAATGTCAGCAGCCTGGCTGATGGGATAAGTGAAGAACCCCACAGGAATGCTCGCCTCGAAGTTACGCATTTGTATTTCTGTCTTCACCGTAGGATTACGTTGCAGGCGCGACACGGACACCAAGTCCATGAAATAGAAAGACAACTCGCACAACTCCGGTATCTGAGACTGGATGAAGATGGTAGACTTGGCCGGATCGATGCCGCAGGCCAAGTAATCGAGCGCCACTTCTATCACGTTCTGCCGTACTTTTTCCGGATTATCTATATTGTCCGTCAAGGCCTGGGCATCTGCTTCAAAGATGAATATTTTATCGAACTGACCGGAGTTTTGCAACTCTACTCTTCTTCGTAAAGAACCTACATAATGGCCGATATGCAATTTTCCGGTAGGACGGTCTCCCGTCAATACAATTTTTTCCTGCTTCATTTTCTGTCTGTATAATTAGTTCTGCAAAGATAGTGCAAATCAAGTGCAAAACGCCAAGCTTACTTGGAATATTTGCCAAGATGCCGCCTATTTTATGAAAAGCCGCCGAGTGCACCATGAAGAAACCAACAAGGCTCACCCAAAAAGTTGGTCTAAATCATCCTGCTCCAATATGGCAACAACGACCTTGCCGTCAGGGGTCTGGTTGGGGTTACGACAGACGAACAAGTCGTCTACCAAAGCCTCCATCTCTTCATTGGACAACACCTGCCCTTGCACAATGGCCGCGCTACGGGCCAACGACAAAGCAATATAATGGCGCACATCTTCCTCTACATTACATCCCTTTTCGATGGAAGAATGCACAATGCCGCGCACCACCTCCACCGGATTCAACCCCTCTGTCCCTGAGGGGATGGCGTTAATGGAGAAACTTCCGCCGCCCAACACGGACAAATCAAATCCCAAGGCATGCAAATCATCCGTCAGGTGCTCTAACACAATGCCCTCTGACGGGGGCAACTGTAACATTTCAGGAAAAAGCAGCCCCTGAGATTGTCCGTTGCTACCCTCCATTTGTTTACGGTAACGGTCGTAAAGCACACGGACATGTGCACGATGCTGGTCGATAATCATCAGTCCGGACTTTACCGCCGTCATGATATATTTGCCTTTATACTGATAATGTTGGGTTGATTTTTCAAAAGTGTCCTTTGCATCCGCATACAAAGTCAGGTCATCGGGGAGGGAGGATGAGAAATCTCCTCCTCCGAAATCGTTCGTCACTACGGAAGACACACTTTGCTCCACACCCTCATACAAAGGTTCCCAATCCATCCGCTGCGATTTATAACCGGAAGAAGAGCCGGACTTAAAAGGATTAAAATCGGGATTCACCTCCAATACCGGAGCTTCGACGGTTGCCGGAGAGAAAGCATTGCCAAAGACAGGAATGTCCGGAGCGCCTTCCGTATCAAAATCAATCGTAGGCACGGCATTGAAACGCCCTAACGACTCCTTCACCGCCGCCACTATAATCTGCCAGATGGCCAGTTCGTTTTCAAACTTGATTTCCGTTTTCGTAGGATGGATGTTCACGTCGATATTGGCCGGATCTACTTCGAAATAGAGAAAATAAGACACCTGCTCACCGACGGGTATCAACTGTTCGAAAGCCTCCATCACCGCTTTGTGGAAATAAGGGTGACGCATGTAACGTCCGTTCACGAAGAAGTATTGATGGGTTCCTTTCTTACGGGCTGAATCCGGTTTACCCACGAAACCGGACAAACGGACCAAAGAAGTCTCCACATCGACGGCCAGAAGCTGCTCGTTGAGTTTCTTGCCGAAAATATTGATGATACGTTGGCGCAATGTGGATTTCGGCAAACTGAGCACGACACTGCCGTTTTGTGTCAAAGAGAAAGCTATGTCTTCATGCACCAAAGCCACGCGCTCAAATTCTTGCAATATGTTGCTCAACTCAGTCTGATTGGACTTCAAGAATTTGCGGCGTGCCGGTACGTTAAAAAAAAGATTGCGTATCAGGAAATTACTTCCCGGCGCACAGGAAACCGGCTCCTGCCCTACCAGTTGGGAGCCTTCGATATTCACGCACGTTCCCAGTTCGCTTCCGGCTTGACGGGTCCTCAATTCCACTTGGGCCACGGCTGCAATAGAAGCCAAAGCCTCTCCCCGGAAGCCCATCGTGCGCAAAGCAAACAAATCGTCGGCTTTACGTATTTTGGACGTGGCATGGCGTTCGAACGAAAGACGTGCATCGGTCTCAGACATCCCCTTCCCGTTGTCCACTACTTGAATAGAAGTCTTGCCCGCATCTTCCACCACCACGTCAATCCGTGTAGCCGAAGCGTCTACGGCATTCTCCACCAATTCTTTTATCACAGAAGCCGGCCGTTGTATCACTTCACCGGCGGCAATCTGGTTTGCCACCGAATCCGGCAACAGATGTATAATATCGCTCATCTTTCAGAATATGCTTAAAACCGGAAACTTCCAGTCAATAAATAATGCCAAACGAAAAGCAACGCACCGATGACAATCAATGCTACTCCCCATTTCATAGGCTTACGCCCGCTTTCTTTCCTGCGCCGCAGGTGCTTTGTCCCTTTCACGAAAGTTCCACGGATATCTTCAGGATTGAACTCCTTCGGCGGCAGCATGCCCAACTCCCGTTTGGCACGCTCTTCTATGGCCTTCAGTTTTTCTTTTCGTTCATTTATATATATATAAGGATGATGGAACTTTCGGGGTTCACGTGTCTTAAAGAGTGCCATAACTATTTCTTTTTGATTTGATCCAAAGATTGTAAAGGTGCCTTGTGCTTGTAAGACGCCTTAAGTTCCGTTCCGGACTTCTTGGGACGCCATACGAATATATCGTCTTTGTTCAACGGACGGATATAGTCAAACCAGGCAAAATTGGACAAATAGAGCCGGTTGGGCGGTATCATGACTATCGGATAGATTACCCCCGTGGAGGCCGGCATCCATATTTTCTCCATTTTCCGATCCTTCATGAACAGTTTAAGTTCCGTTGTTTCCGTATAGTTCAATCCTATCATCAAGCTGTCGTCGTCAAACATATAATAGTCGACATAAACGTTGCCGTTCACCCACGTCTCATACATCTCCCCGTCACGGAAATAGGAGATCATCTCTTTCCCCGCCACTTGATTGTAATGCACCGAGTCGATCCGCTCCACGGAAAGAGTCTGGTCTATGACATGAATCCGGTCTATGGTGGAATCATTCAAATAAACTTTAATCACCTCTCCCAATACTTGCTGCCCTCCGTTCCATACGATCGGATCGCGATACATCGTGATACAGGTATCACGCGAATCGAACACCAAAGAGTCGCAAACAGACTGGACATCCATACGGTAAGAACGCACCTTGTGGTAGCCCCGGACTTCGCGGTACATGCTATCGGTATCCATGTAGAAAGTGTACACCTTGAACGTATCGGCATGCATGTACATCGTATCACGTTGCGAATAATCTATAGCTACCGCACTATCCGTCGCCATGGAATAACCGGTACTGTCGTTGTAGTAACAATAATTTCCTGTCAGCATGTTCTTATTTACCTCGTCGGTGTAGACCACATTACGGAAACCTTCTCCCACACCGGACTTGCTGTCATAATACAAACTGTCGCCCACCATCTTGCGTCCCTTGTTGGTCACAATGGAACGGTCGAGCAGGATGGCTTCCTCTGTCTGAGTATTGTAAAAGCCCGACTCGGAATAAATATGATTGTCGCCGCTGTCGATATTGGAAGGACCGACAATCTCTGCCATACTCGTCTGGGTATTATAGTTCAACGTATCGGAAATCAACGTAAACTTCGGGTTCTCCAACTTCACATTATAATTAAACACGGCCTGGCGCGTAGGCGGACTATATTGCCCCCAATCGGAAGTCAGCACATTGTCCTTGTCTACCAACCTTCCTCCTTCGAAAAAATATCCCAGTTCATACAGGCGGTCGTAATCGAGACTGTCCGTATAGAGTTTGGATTCACGATGTGTCAGTACCACATTGTGGCGGACACGGGCCAACTGGTCCAAACCGTTATACAGCAACATGTCGCCCACCAAATCCAACGTATCCCCCTGTACCATCTTCACATGCCCGAAAGCATCGAATGAGTTCGTGGCCTCATAAAAACAAGCACTGTCGCAATACATCAGCACCCCGTCGTGTTGGAACTGTACATTCCCCGTCAATATTTGTGCACCGGGATGCCGGTACTGGTCATACGTAAGGTTATCCGTATGCAACAAAATAACCTTTGTCGCCGACTGCTCCCGCTGCGGCTGCTCTTCAGCATAAGACACCGCAACATAAAGCCCAAACAGGCATAGAATACAAAAGAAAAGTAATCTATGCCCGCCGTTTATTCTTTTATTCTGTTTTTTATCTTTCATTTTATCCATCCGGGATATTCAAAATCACAATCCCCCCAACCTTCGTTAATACGTATGTAAGTGGATTTCTGTTTATCTTTTATCCATTGATTGATTTTCTGTTCCTGCAACTTGGCCATGACCACGTCCTTCAGCACTTGAAAATCCTCCGACATAGAAGCCCGGTGTGCTTTAATATGCGTTTTCAATTTTACCACGGCACACACTTCCTTGCCCTTAGAGTTAACCATCAAGAAAGGATTGGAAATCTCTCCGGTCTTCATCGTGGAAACCACTTTGGCCACTTCGGCCGGCAATTCCTGTAACTGGAAACGGGAAGTACGGATTTGGTCACCCACCGACTGGTCGAACTTCACATTTGTCATCAATCCCCGGTTGTTACGGCTGTCCTTATCATCAGACAAGAAAGTAGCAGCCTCCTCAAAGGAATATTTCTCCTTACGGACATCCTCGGCTATTGAATCCATACGCACCATCGTCGTATCAATATCTGCTTGGGCCAACTTGGGCTTACGTAGTATATGACGTACTTTTACCTTATCTCCACGCTTGTCTACCAACTGAATGATATGGAACCCGTACTCGGATTCCACGACTTTCGATATCTTCTTAGGATCGGTCAAACTGAAAGCGACATTGGCAAAAGCCGGATCCAGTTCTCCACGCCCCACATAATCCATTTCTCCTCCATAGCGGGCTGAACCCGGATCCTCCGAATACAGGATGGCTAAAGTGGAAAATGAGGACTCTCCATTATTGACGCGGTCTGTATAATCACGCAATTCCGCCTTTACCCGTTCGATTTCCTCCTGAGGAATACGTGGCTGTTGCGTTATAATCTGCACTTCCACCTGATCGGAAATCCACGGCAAACTATCTTCCGGCATATCCTTAAAATAACGCCGCACTTCGGCTGGTGTCACCTTGATGTCCGAAGTCAAGTTCTCCCGTACTTTTTGTACCGTGTATTGTTCTTTAAGAGATTCGAACATCATCTCACGAATCTGCGTCATCGTCTTATGATAATATTCTTCCAACTTCTCTTTAGAACCGGCACGCATGATCAATTCATTCAAACGTGCCTCCATGCTGGCGGAAATCTGGGAATTATCGACTTCCACACTGTCTAACTGTGCCTGATGCAAAAATAACTTCTGTATGGCCAACTGTTCGGGAATGACACAATAAGGATTACCGGAGATGTTCGCCCCGAAATCCATACGGGCTGCTTCCACATCAGAACGCAAGATTGCCTCGTCGCCCACCACCCAAATAACTTCATCCACCACGTTATTCGGGCTTTGTGCAAACAAATGCATTTGTATCCCTCCAAAAAGGAATACAAATGCATATAATAACTTCTTAAAAAGATTCATATACTACTTGTTCTAAACTGCCTACGAAGATAATGTTATTCAAGGCTGCTTCAATGCTTGTTAACTGTATTTAAAACCTCTTTATATATTTCAACCTTATAGGTTTCCCGCAATCTGCGTACAAACTCCGCTTCGCAAGCTGCTTGATAATCTGAGACCACCTCCCCACGCACGTCTGTCCATTCTTTAGGTTTCTTCAACTTCTTGCCGTACACAGCCGTATACGGATAAGCCTGGGAAGCCTTGGGCTCTTTCTTTTCCTTAAAGACCAGATGATCCACAAAAGCATTGTCTCCTTTCTTAAACAAATTCTTTTCAACCCTGATTTGCTTTACGGAGTCCTGATTGAAAGATGCACGCAAGGTATCTATCCATTGAGCCTCATCCACCGATTTCAACAGTTTTCGTACGTCTTTCACCAACCCTTTGTCTTTGCAATGGTACACCACCCCTCTATAGCGCGGCTCATCCCATTTATACTTCGACCTGTGGGCCTTGAAATAAGCTTCCAATCCGACCGTATCCTTGGCGGCTTTGTCCCAAACCTCGCGCGTACTTATCTCATATAGCAAAAGTCCGTCGTGATACTCTTGAACCAGATACTTCAGGCTTTCGTCTTTAGCACAAAGCTCCCGCGCCTTTTGCTCTATCACATCTTCTTCTGTCAATTGTCCGGATGAACTTTTTACTAAAGAATCTATGGCTATCGAAGCCACACGCTCTTTAAGTCCCCGGCTTTCCAAAAAACGCTGCAATTGCGGCTTTAACTCCTCATACGGCTCAAGCTGCTTCCGGTCTTTCATCCACACGATATGGTATCCCATCGGTGACAGGAAAGGTTTCGACATTTCACCTTTATTCAGAGAAAAGGCAACATCCTCAAACTCTTTCAAAGTCTGCCCCTTGGCAAACCACCCTCCCAAATCGCCTCCTCGAGCGGCAGAACCTTTGTCGGCAGAACATTGCTTGGCCAAAGTTGCAAAATCAGCCCCCTGCTGCAAGGCTGTATAAATGGAATCTATGCGTTCTTTTGCTTTTGCCTGTTCTTCCGGCGTAGCTTTCTGTGCCACTAAAATCATGATATGGGCAGGATGTACCAAGCCGTCCGGGCCAATGGAAGCCTTCATTCCATCATAGTAACGCCTCAACTCTTTTTCTTCTGCCGACAACGACACGAAATAAGGACGTATCTGTTGGTCACGATAAGTCCGGAACTCTTTCTTAAAAGAAGAAAGCGTATCATAACGGGCATCTAATGCTGCTTCCACTTTCAACTTATAGTTCACAAACAAATCCACATATTCATCAACGGTCTTCTTATCTACGACATTCTCACCATTATTCTTATTAAAATTATACTCGAATTCCGAACGAGAGACATCCTTCCCATTGATTTTCATGACAACAGGATCATTCCCCTCTGCATATAAGATGCCCGTCAGGCATAACGAGCAACACCAAAGTGCAAACTTCCTCATCATTTTCATCATTCCGGACGACTATAATTCGGAGCCTCACTCGTAATAGTCACATCGTGCGGATGGCTTTCAAGCACACCGGCATTCGTGATTCTCACGAACTTCGCCTGATGCAATTCCTCTATCGTATTGGCACCACAATACCCCATTCCGGAACGCAGCCCACCTATCAATTGGAAGATGACCTCCTGAACTGTTCCTTTATAGGGTACACGACCGGCAATTCCTTCCGGGACCAATTTCTTCACATCTTTCACTGCCGCCTGAAAATAACGGTCTTTTGAACCGCATTCCATGGCTTCAAGAGAACCCATGCCCCGATAAGACTTGAATTTACGACCATTAAATATAATAGTATCGCCCGGAGATTCTTCCGTGCCAGCCACCAACGAACCAATCATCACACAATATCCTCCGGCAGCCAATGCCTTGACCACATCACCCGAATAACGCAATCCGCCGTCCGCAATCAAAGGAACTCCCGTACCCTCCAACGCACTGGCGACATCGTAAATAGCCGATAACTGCGGCACTCCGACACCGGCTACCACACGAGTTGTACAAATAGAACCCGGGCCGATTCCGACTTTCACACCGTCGGCACCCGCTTCCACCAACATTTTAGCAGCTTCTCCCGTAGCCACATTACCCACTACGATATCCACATCCGGAAATTCAGCCTTGGCGGCTTTCAATTTCTCAACCACATATTTGGAATGACCGTGTGCCGTATCAATCACAATAGCATCAGCTCCGGCTTCCACCAAGGCACGCATGCGGTCCAACGTATCAGTAGTTACTCCGACTCCTGCCGCCACGCGCAAACGCCCCTTCTCATCCTTACAAGCCATTGGTTTGTCTTTCGCTTTCGTAATGTCCTTATAAGTAATCAAACCAACCAACCGGCCATCCTTATCCACCACAGGCAATTTCTCAATTTTATTCTCCTGCAAGATTTTGGCCGCAGCCGAAAGGTCTGTCTGCTGATGCGTCGTAACCAGATTCTCTGAAGTCATCACTTCATCTATCTTACGGTCGGGATTCTGCTCAAAACGCAAATCACGATTCGTAACGATACCCACCAGTTTGTTTTCATCGTCTACAACGGGAATACCTCCGATATGATACTCGCTCATCATATTCAATGCATCTCCCACCGTACGCCCGCGTTTAATCGTCACCGGATCATAAATCATACCATTTTCCGCACGTTTCACAATAGCCACCTGACGAGCCTGCTCTTCTATGGACATATTCTTATGAATCACACCGATACCTCCTTCACGGGCAATAGCAATAGCCATTGGAGCCTCGGTTACAGTATCCATTGCAGCCGTGACAAAGGGAACTTTCAATTCAATGTGACGAGAAAACTTTGTGGTCAACTCCACCGTACGTGGCAAAACTTCTGAATAAGCGGGGATTAACAATACATCATCGTAAGTCAATCCGTCCATTACAATTTTATCTGCAATAAAAGATGACATAGGCTTTAAATTTATTGCATGCAAATATACGCATTTTTATATGAAATAGCGACTTTTTTTATTTTTTTTGTGATAAAAGGCAGCCATACCATTTCAAAAACAGCATGGCAGCCTTAGCACTTGTTTACTTCATGTTTCACAGACTACAAAAGAAGGATACGAATACAGGTACGCTTAAATCAATTAAAACGCCATGCAGAATAGCAATAGGCATCATATCCTTGCCGGAATAGCGCAGGATAGAAGGCAACAGCACATCCATCGAATTAACCCCTGCTGCCGAAATCGGAGCAAACTGCCCGAAACATTTACGGATGAGAGGAGTTCCCAACAATGCCATCATTTCACGAAAGATATTGGTCAACAATGCAATTGTCCCTAATTCAGTCGCCAACTGAAGGCCTAACGACGGTTCTTTAAACTGGGTAATCAAAATGGAAGACAAAGAATAGTAAGCAAAACCACTCCCTACCGCCATACAGTCAAACACACTCCATTGGCTTAATAACAAACTGGCTAAAGCCGAAAAGAGTAACGTTCCGATGATCGTACCCAAAGGAACAATCAACATTTTCGGAGTAAAATGAACCAACATACCCTTCAAGTCCTCATTGCTGCCTATATTGATGCCCACCTGAAACATCAAAGCATATAATATGTACATCGAAAGATTGTGCGTATCGAATTGCATGTGGGCACCAAAACCTATCAGACAACCTAACAAAAAGAACAAGCAAACAATCATACTTCCTTTCATCATTCTCCTCCTTTCCTAAAAAAAAGATAATATACCAACCAAGCTGCTATGATACTTCCCAACACACTGAAACAAGCCAACAAAGCCGCCTGTCCGCTGAACCGTCCCAAATTACTGACGATTAAACTGTTCGACCCAACCGACATCCCCAAAATAAAAAGCATAGCAAAAACAGTCAACGGAATGGTCTTCTCCGTTTTTCGCATGAGTTTCAAGTCACGCAACAAATAACCAGTCCCCAATCCGACAAACATAATAGATATAATCTTAAACATACACGAAACACATCAAAAGGGTAAGACATTCCGACCCGCCCTTCTCTCAAAGAACCAGCCGTACTTTCTAAAAATCTCACGAAAAAATGTTCGGAAAAAGAATAGCATCCTGCGTGCCCTTCATACGAACAGTACCACAGAGGAATTTATTCCGAACTTACCCCTTTCAAATAAAACCACTGAACCAGTGCACATGCACGAGGAAACGCTCGCAAAAAGGAGAAATCCTCTTTACGTCCCACAACATGTGATATATTAGGGCTTGTTGGTTCATGAATACATTTATTATAATACTGCACGGCAAAGATACGCAACTTCTACCGAACTACCAAATCATTCTGCAAAAACAATATGCCACAAAAAAGGGCGCAAACAGCTTTTGTTTACGCCCTTACTTCTTTATCTTTTTCAAAAATCGTTTCGCCTGTTATCAATTTGCCATCTCAGAAATAAATTTGATTCGCACCAAACGGACTTCTTCTTCTGTATAATCATCCCCCAACTCGTCCATGGCAACAGATAAGCTGTCCGTCTCCGACTCTTTGAAATAATCATAAATATCCAACAAATGGTCTTCGTCCATTGCCTCATCCAAGAAATAGTCGATGTTCAGTTTCGTCCCGGAATAAACAATCGCCTCTATCTCATCCAACAGTTCATTGAAATCAATCCCCTTAGCCGACGCAATATCGTCCAACGCCACCTTACGGTCGATACTCTGAATGATACTCACTTTCAACTTCGACTTATTGGCTACCGTACGTACCCTCAAGTCTTCCGGGCGCTCAATCTCATACTCTTCGCAATGTTGGCGTATCAAATCGCAAAACTCTTTTCCGTAACGTTTTGCCTTCCCGGCACCGACACCCGGAATGTTTTGCAACTCCTCTATGCTGACCGGATACATCGTAGCCATCGCCTCCAACGAAGGATCCTGGAAAATGACATAGGGCGGCACATCCAACTTCTTGGACATTTTCTTACGCAAGTCCAACAACGCATTGAACAACGCCGGGTCTGTCACGCCTGTACCTCCTCCGGAACGGCTTACAACCTCCTCGGCATCATCTTCAAACTCATTGTCTTCCGAAACCATGAAAGATTCCGGCTTCTTCATGAACTTACGACCTTTTGCCGTCAACTTCAGGATGCCGTAATTCTCAATCTCCTTCTCCAGATAACCGGCTATCAATGCTTGCCGGATTACGGCATTCCAAAACTTTTCCTCATGTTCGTCACCGCATCCGAAACACTCCAGATCGGCATGCTTATGAGCGATAACCTCGTCTGTCTCCTTACCAACTAATACATCTATAATATAATCTGCCTTAAAATTCTCTTTCACTGCTTGTACAACCTCAAGCAGTTCCTTTAATTGACTCTTTGCTTCCACTTTCTTTTTCGGGTGTAAACAGTTATCACAATTACCACAATTCTCCTCATGATATTCCTCACCGAAGTAATGCAACAAGAACTTACGACGACACACGGAAGATTCCGCATAAGCAGCTGTCTCCGAAAGGAGCTGACGCCCGATATCCTGTTCGGCCACAGGCTTGCCTTCCATGAACTTCTCCAACTTCTGAAGGTCCTTGTAGGCATAATAAGTTACGCATAAACCTTCTCCTCCGTCACGTCCGGCCCTACCGGTCTCCTGATAATACCCTTCAAGGCTCTTGGGTATATCATAATGAATCACAAAGCGTACATCCGGCTTGTCTATCCCCATGCCAAAGGCAATGGTAGCCACAATGACATCAATACGCTCCATGATAAAATCATCCTGCGTCTGCGACCGGGTAGCCGAATCCATTCCGGCATGATAAGCCCTCGCGTTAATGTCGTTCGCCCGGAGTATTTCGGCTAATTCTTCTACCCTCTTACGGCTTAAAGCGTAAATAATACCGCTCTTCCCCGGACGCTGTTTGATGAATCTGATAATATCCTTATCTACATTCTTTGTCTTGTTCCTTACTTCGTAATACAGGTTCGGACGATTAAAAGAGCTCTTAAACTCCTTGGCATCCGTCATCCCCAAGTTCTTTTTGATGTCACCGCGCACTTTATCGGTTGCCGTAGCCGTCAAAGCGATTACTGGTGCCGTACCGATATCGTTGATTATCGGGCGAATCCGCCTGTACTCCGGCCGGAAGTCGTGCCCCCATTCCGATATACAATGCGCCTCGTCTATCGCATAAAACGAAATTTTCACATTCCGGAGAAAATCCACATTCTCGTCTTTCGTCAACGATTCCGGGGCAACATAAAGCAACTTGGTCTTCCCGCGCAGAATATCACTCTTCACCATATCTATCGCCCCTTTGTTCAGAGACGAATTCAGATAATGGGCAACGCCGTCATCTCCGCACACCGCCCGGATTGCATCCACCTGATTTTTCATCAAAGCAATCAAAGGCGATATGACAATCGCCGTACCTTCCATCAAAAGAGACGGTAACTGGTAACACAACGATTTTCCTCCGCCGGTAGGCATCAGCACAAAAGTATCCTTGCCTGCCAACACATTGCGTATGATGGCTTCCTGATCGCCCTTAAAGGTTTCAAAGCCAAAATACCGCTTAAGAGGTTCTGTCAAATTCAGCATTGTATCCATATCAATAGTTTTCCAATAAAATCAAACTCAGGTTTAACATTGTTGCCCCTAACAAAGTTATAAACAAACACCTCATATTTGCAAATTATTGGGAAACTATTTTCAGGATTTCTTCATTTCTTAACTCAAAATTCCGCGAACGCCCTCCTGTTAACTTGCTTTCAAACCGGAAAGGTTAGCCTTCTCCAATTGCTTTTTAGCATAATCCAATGTCACCTTGAACGTCTTTACTTTCTTGGAGGGGATTTCAAACATCGCATCCATCATGATACTCTCCATGATGGAGCGCAATCCGCGGGCACCGAGATTGTATTCCACAGCCTTGTCCACAATATACTCCAACGTATCTTCGTCAAAAGACAGCTTAATGCCATCCATTTCAAAGAGCTTGACCTGCTGCTTCACGATGGAGTTCTTCGGTTCCGTCAGTATATTGCGCAATGCCGTACGGTCGAGCGGATTCAAATAGGTCAGCACCGGCAAACGGCCTATGATTTCCGGAATCAGCCCAAAAGACTTCAAGTCCTGCGGAAGGATATATTTCATCAGATTAGACTTGTCGATATGCTGCATATTCTGCACCGAGTTATAACCGACCACATGCGTATTCATCCGTTGGGCTATCTTCTTCTCGATACCGTCAAATGCCCCTCCGCAGATGAACAGGATGTTACGCGTGTCCACATGGATGTAATCCTGATCCGGATGCTTGCGTCCCCCCTTGGGCGGCACATTGACCATCGAACCCTCCAGAAGTTTCAGCAGACCCTGTTGTACCCCTTCCCCGCTCACGTCACGCGTGATGGAAGGATTATCACTCTTACGGGCTATCTTGTCGATTTCGTCGATAAAGACAATACCCCGTTGGGCGGCCTGTACATTATAATCGGCCACCTGCAACAGACGGGATAGGATACTCTCTACGTCCTCCCCTACATAGCCGGCCTCGGTAAACACAGTAGCATCCACTATCGTGAAAGGTACATGCAATAATTTGGCTATGGTACGGGCCAGAAGGGTTTTTCCCGTTCCGGTGCTTCCCACCATGATTATATTCGATTTCTCGATTTCCACTCCATCGTCCGATGTCTGCTGTGCCAATCTTTTATAATGGTTGTAAACCGCCACGGCAAGATTACGCTTGGCATCATCCTGCCCGATGACATACTGGTCCAGATAAGCCTTAATATCGCGCGGTTTGGGCAACTCAGCCAAATCGAACCCCAAATCATCCTTCTCCTTGTGCTCCACGGGCAAAGAATCTTTCACAATCCGGTAAGCCTGTTGCGCACAGTCGCTGCATATAAAACCATTCACCCCGGTAATGAGCAAAGGCACATCGCGCTCCGCCCTGCCGCAAAAAGAACATGCTTTCTTCATTGCCATTGCATTTACGGATTAAGGACATCGTTAGCCGCTTCCGGTTTCTTACGGACCAAAACACTATCTATCATACCATACTCTTTGGCCTCTTGCGCCGTCATCCAATAGTCACGGTCGGAATCAGCCCACACCTTGTCGAAATCGGTATGAGAATGTTCTGCGATAATCGTATAAAGCTCTTTCTTCAATTTCTGAATCTCACGCGCCGTTATCTCGATGTCCGAGGCCTGTCCCTGTGCCCCACCCATCGGTTGATGGATCATCACGCGGCTATGGGTCAAGGCCGACCGCTTGCCTTCGGCTCCGGCCACCAACAGGACGGCTGCCATAGACGCTGCCATGCCCGTGCAAATCGTAGCTACGGGACTGCTGATAAACTGCATCGTATCATAAATACCCAATCCGGCATACACCGAACCGCCGGGCGAATTGATATAGATGGAAATATCCTTTCCCGGGTCCACCGAATCCAAATAAAGCAACTGGGCCTGCAATGTATTGGCCGTGTAATCATCTATCTGGGTTCCCAAGAATATGATACGGTCCATCATCAAGCGGGAAAACACATCCATCTGTGTCACGTTCAACTGACGCTCTTCCAGAATGTAGGGATTGAGATATTGGTTTTGCGCGCTCACTACGTCGTTCAGCACCTGGCTGTTCAAGCCCAAATGCTTCACTGCATACTTTCTAAAATCTTCCATAGTCAAACTATTTATGCGGAAAAAGGAAACACCTGAACAATCTTCCGCCATTTTCGAGCAAATGTACGAAAAATATGTCCGGGGGTTTCCTTCCTTATACTTATTTCACAAAATTAAACCTGCCCCGCTCGAATCAAGCGAACAACTTGTTGAAATCCTCTACGCTGATTTCTTTGTGGTTCAACTTCACGACATTCTTCAATGCGGCCGACAACTTGTTCTCCACGCTGCGGTTTACCAAAGACTCTACCTGGTCTTGCTTTTTCAGCATTTCATTGGCGTAGTTGTCCAACATCTCTTCCGGCACGTTAATCATACCGTACTGGGCAAACTGAATCTTCGTGATATTCTTGGCCGTAGCAATCAAGTCTTCTTTCTCGACCTTGATACCATAAGCCTTCACCAACTGCTCCTTAATCAGGTGCCAAGTCAGCTCTTCGATGCTCTTGTCGTAATTTTCTTCCACGAACTTCTCGCCCTTGTCCGCATTGCTTACACGCATGAAACGTTTCAGGAAAGCATCGGGATATTCCAACTTGCCCACCTTGTTCGTCAGGTAAGTACGTACATCCAAAATAAACTTATAGTCACTGTCTGCCACAAACTGTTCTGCCAAAATCTCCTTGATTTTATTACGGAACGCTTCTTCGCTCGTTACCGTACCTTTTTCAAAGACTTGGTCAAACAACTCCTGATTCAATTCAGCTTCCTTGAAACGTGTAATCTCCTGAACTTGGAAACTGAAATCCGAAGTCATAGCCGACACATCTTCCTTCTTGATTTTCAACAACGAAGCGATTTCCACGTCATGGCCGTCGTATGCCTTGTTCGGATTGAAGACCAATACGTCGTTCACCTTGCAACCGTTGAACACGGCCTTCTGCTCGTCGTTCTTCATATATTCAGGCAACAAGACGGCATTTTCAACCTGTACGCCACCTTCTTTCGTATTTCCATTCTCATCCAGTTCGGCCAACAGCCCCTTTACCATGTCCTTAGCTTCGTAGCTGTCCACATGGTCATAACTACCTGCACGTTGGGTGTACATCTTCACTTGGCCGTCGATCATTTTGTCATCCACCTGGATGTCATAATAATCCACCGTGTCTTCACCGCTCAGTTCAGCCTTGAACTCGGGAGCCAAAGCCAAATCGAAAGCAAACGAAAACTCTTCCATCGTATCGAAGTCAATATCCTGCTGACGGTCTTCGCTCGGAAGCGGCTCGCCCAAAATATTCAGATTGTTTTCCTTGATGTAAGCATACAGTTTCTCACCCAGCAACTTGTTTACTTCCTCCGCCGTAATATCCTTGCCGAAACGTTTTTTCAACAGTCCCATGGGCACTTGTCCCGGACGGAAACCCGGCATGCTTGCTTTTCTGCGGAAATCCTTCAAAGCCTTCTCTACCCTGTCGGCATAGTCGGCCTTTTCCATCTTAATGGTAAGCACCGCGCTCACCTTGTCAATGTTTTCTAATGAAATATTCATTTTGAAATCTAATTATTTATATATGATTACTATTATATTAATTTGTATTGCACAACAAGCGTGCAAAGATAGCCTTTATCTTTTAATAAATCAAAGCCCTTGCGCACTTTTTTCTTCATCTATCTTCTGGAAGTCTTTCAGGCGCAGCACGAAACTGTTCGTCAAGTATTTGGCACGAACGACCTCATTCTCTGACAATTCCTGAGGAGAACCCTGAAAAAGGATCTGTCCCTCGAAGAGCAAATAAGCACGGTCGGTAATACAGAGCGTCTCCTCCACGTTGTGGTCGGTAATCAACACGCCGATATTGCGCTTTTTCAGTTTCCACACGATATACTGTATATCCTCCACGGCAATAGGGTCTACGCCGGCAAAAGGTTCATCCAACATAATAAATTTAGGGTCGATGGCCAGACAACGCGCGATTTCCGTCCGTCTCCGTTCGCCCCCCGAAAGCCGGTCGCCCAAATTCTTGCGCACCTTCTGCAGGCTGAATTCCGAAATCAGGCTTTCCAACTTTTCCTTCTGGTATTCTTTCGGCTTGCCCGTCATCTCCAACACGGAAGCGATGTTGTCTTCCACCGTCATCTTACGGAATACAGATGCCTCCTGCGCCAGATAACCGATACCATTGCGGGCACGCTTGTAGACCGGGAACTTCGTGATTTCCAAATCTCCGATGAAGATACGCCCCTCGTTAGGCACCACCAATCCCGTAGTCATATAAAAAGAAGTCGTCTTTCCGGCCCCGTTCGGCCCGAGAAGCCCCACAATCTCTCCCTGCTTGACATCGAACGACACATGATTCACCACCGTACGCTTGCCGTACGTCTTCACCAAGCCCTCCGTACGGAGCACCAACCCTGCATTCTGACTGTCTTGAGAAAGAGTTTCTGCCATAAACTACAAATTTGCGTACAAAAATACGAAAATTGTATTAAAAAGCAGCCCCTTGCACAAAAGTATTTCCGCCCGCCGCCTCTTTTTAGCGGATTTTCATTAATTTTGTGTGATTTAAAAAGAATTGGACATGCTATTCAACAAAAGTTTGGCTACATTCGGCCGTTACCTGATGCTGATGGGGCGCACTTTCTCACGCCCCGAAAGGATGCGGATGTTTTTCAAACAATACATTAAGGAAATGAGCCAGTTGGGCGTAGACTCCATCGGAATCGTCCTCCTGATATCCTTCTTCATCGGCGCAGTAATCTGCATCCAGATCAAGCTGAACATCCAAAGCCCGTGGATGCCTAAGTTCGTCACGGGATATACGACCCGCGAAATCATGCTATTGGAGTTTTCTTCTTCCATCATGTGCCTGATATTGGCCGGAAAGGTAGGTTCCAACATTGCTTCCGAAATCGGCACCATGCGCGTCACACAGCAAATCGACGCCCTTGAAATCATGGGGGTCAACTCTGCCAATTACCTCATCCTGCCCAAGGTGTTGGGTATGATGACCATGATGCCCTTCCTGGTCTGTTTCAGTATTTTCTCCGGATTCGTAGGAGCTTATGCCACGTCCATCATAGGCCAGGTCATCACGATGGACGACCTGACGTTGGGATTGCAACATGACTTCAACGAATGGTACGTATGGATGGGATTCATCAAGTCCATCTTCTTCGCTTTCGTCATCACCAGCGTATCGGCCTTTTACGGCTATACGGTAGAAGGCGGTTCCGTGGAAGTGGGAAAAGCCAGCACGGACTCCGTGGTGAGCAGCAGCGTGCTTATCCTGTTTTCCGATGTGTTACTCACTCAATTGTTATCCTGATGATCGAAGTTAAATCGTTATATAAGTCTTTCGAGGACAAAGAAGTACTGAAAGACATCAACAGTGTGTTTGAAAACGGGAAGACAAACCTGATTATCGGTCAGAGCGGTTCCGGAAAGACGGTACTGATGAAGTGTATCGTGGGATTGTTCCGTCCCACCAACGGTGAGGTGCTTTATGACGGACGCGACTTGGTGACGATGAACAAACAAGAATGGAAGATGCTCCGCCGCGAAATGGGAATGATATTCCAGAGCGCAGCCCTCTTCGACTCCATGACCGTGTTGGAAAACGTCATGTTCCCGCTGGATATGTTTTCCAAGGACTCATATACCGAACGGGTGAAACGCGCCCAGTTTTGTCTGGACCGGGTGAACCTGCTCGAAGCGCAAAAGAAGTTCCCGGACGAAATCAGCGGCGGTATGCAAAAGCGTGTGGCCATTGCAAGAGCCATTGCCCTCAATCCCAAATACCTGTTCTGCGACGAACCGAACTCGGGTCTCGACCCCAAAACCTCTCTGGTGATAGACGAGCTGATTCACGACATCACCGTGGAATTCAACATGACCACTATCATCAACACGCACGACATGAATTCCGTAATGGGCATCGGAGAAAACATACTATATATATATGAAGGGAGAAAAGAATGGCAGGGCAACAAAGACGAAATCATGAACTCGACCAACGAACGCCTGAACAGCTTCATCTTCGCCTCGGACCTCTTCCGAAAGGTGAAAGAGGCCAATAAATGAGAATACCTCGCAATGCCTTGCTACTACCCAGTATAGTTTCCGAATAATAAAAGCATAAAATCTAATATATGAAAAGTCAGGAAAGACTGTTTTCTGCTTTTCATATATTACAAACGCTATAAAGATTCAAATAAACCCTTTCTGCCCCATTTAAGCACTATTCTTCAATATGTATAAGGCACTGATCCTGAAAATCGAAAAATGTCATCTGACGTATCTTATAAAAAGACAACCAACAAGCATATAGAGCACTTACATAATTTCTCCTCGCCTCTTTATCTTTAAGCATCCCTTCCCACAACACATTCACATCATCACGCCCCAAACGGAAACGTTCCAACGATTCGCGGTATACCTTATCGGCTAACTCGACTGCACGTTTGGAAGCTTGCCACACTTGTATCTGTGCATTATAATCATTCACGGTTGAAATAATTTCTTCTTCCACAGCCAACACCTCCTGCCGTACAGCGCTTTACTACTTTGAGATTATTTTGTGCCATTTTATAGTTACCTTTCCTTATCCCCCAATCCACTAATGGAATCTTCACTCCAACCGACACCATATCCTGCTGCATCGGTCTCCGATACGCACTCCCTATTTCATCTGCAACCTGGTTAAACCCTACGCTCAAGTCTATATTAGCTTCCATAAAACGTTCTTTCCAGGTTTTATCTACATTTTGTTGTGCTTCTATGATTTTCTGCTGTTGTTCTCGATATACCGGATGATTCTCACGCATATAATACAATGCTTTTTCCCTGAAAATGAAATCAACAGGAATGCCTTCCGGTACTTGGATTCTCACATCTTCCCCTTGTGGAAGATTCAAATAAGCCGCCAAGGCAAAGGCGGCCTTGCTTCTTGTGTTTTCATAAGTAATACAAGCATTTTTAGCTTCAATAAGAGCCAACTCCAACGTTAATAGTTCTGTCTTTGAAAGAGCATGCTGTTTCACTTTTTCCAAACCATCCTCATATAACTTCTGACAAACCTCCTCATATTTCTCAGCCTGCTCACAATCTGCCACCGCTAACGCCAAATTAAAAAAATAAGATACGACGGACACGGCCACCCCTTCCATATTATATATCAATTCTTTTTGAGCCAGTTCAAACTTTACAGGCTCTATTCGCCTTTCCCATTTGAAAGGATTATAACCCACCAAACTTTGGGAGTATCCCACACGGATAGGTACGGTAGAAAACTGGTTGGTCGTAATCTGACCAAAATTACGAAAGAATCCGATTTCAGAATCTATATAAAATGTACCGCCCGTCCAATCCAGATTTTGTGTCACAGATAAATTGCCATACGAATATAAGGATTGCTGAGTACGATAGACATCCCTATCTAAATCAGACACATAGCGTTTCACAATATCACGATTATACTGCATCGGTACCATATTTAGCGTCAAACTCGGCAATCTCCTTGCCCGGTAATTACGATATTCCCAGAATTTAGACAAATATAGGTTTTGTGAACGGAATGCCTCTATAGAGCTGTCGTTCGCCAAACGTATGGCTTGAGGCAAATTCAATTCTATCGCTGATAGATTTATGGCACTGGCCATCCAACAAGCCATTCCTCCTACATATTTCCATCCTTTTTTCATCTTATCTATGCTCCCTTATGATTTTGCTGACAGGCTCTACGAATGTTTCTATCAACCTCTTGTCTTTGATAATAATCTGTGCCGTTCCTACCATCTGTTTCGACATCGGCAACTTTCTTTTGTAATTGGTTGTCAATCCTTTCGGAAATTCGATTTCTACGAAATAATTGCTTTCTTCATCGGGAATATCCGACACCCCCTTCACCCGACCTACTAAAAAGCCATATTCTTTATCCGGGAAGTTATTCAACCGGACGTTCACTCGCTGCCCTTTTTCCACCTTTCCTGCTCCGGCAGCAGGCAATAAGGCTTTTCCTATCGGAGCATCCGGTTTTTCCGGCAAGACGATAAAGACTAATTCTCCTGCCGCAACATGCTGATTGCTGCTCCAGATTCCCATCAAATTCACATTCCCGGTTATAGGGCTTCTCAACACATAAGCTTGTTCCCAAGCTTTTAACTGAGCTTCCAACTGCTCCCCGGCCGCCCACAGGGCTTGACGACATGTAGAAGCAGTTTCTTCATATTGGTGCTCCAAATCCAATTCCGTTTCCTTTTCTTGAAGCCGTTGCATACTCATTTCCTTTTGATTCAACATGTTATCCAACACACTTCTACGGCTCTGCAAATAAGCCTGCAAAGCCTCGTCATAACTCTCTTCCGATCCTATTTGTTTGCTGAACAACACCGAATCTCTAAGATATATCTTCCGGGCCACCTCGGCCTGCTTCTCTCCCAACATCATTTCTTCCCTTTTATGATGTTCCATATCCATTCTTCTAGCCCGTTCCTCTTTTTTTAAGGCTATTTTGCGTGGATAATAATTCCTTTTTTGATAATTCAGGTAATTTTCCAAACTCTGCTTGAAAGCCAAAAACACCGACTGCCACTCTCCGGCCTGCCATTCTTTCCGTTCCAAAAACACCCACATCGAATCCGCAGTAATTTTCCCACTTTTCCAATTATGATACAAAGTAGCTAATTCAGACATATCCCTGAAATTTGCCGTGTTCCGTATAACAGCCAAAACGGTTCCTGCCTCCACCCGTTCTTTATCTTTCACAGCCACAAAATCCAACTGCCCGCTACTGCGGGCATGCAACTCTGCCGGTGGCGTTGCCGTCGTCAATGTCACTTGGGCATTCAACGACTGTGGAAACTTAAAGAACCAGCTAATCCCCAAAAACAAAACCATAAGGAAAGCCATTACTGTGATACCCCAACGCTGTATCCATGGGGGAACCTGCCCCATGATTTCCTGCACCTCCTCGCTTCTCAGTTCTATCTGTTTCTCTTCTTTCAGTTCTTCCATATTCCCGGATTCTTTAGTTTCCCAGTTCCAATTGATTTTTCACCAATGTATAATATGCCCCCTGCCGCTCGACCAATTCTTGGTGTGTACCCTCTTCTACCACATGTCCCTTATCCAGTACGATAATCTTGTCCGCATCTTTCACCGTACTCAAACGGTGCGCCACCACGATCACAGTCTTTCCACGGTAAAACTCCCGCAAATTCTCCATAATTACCTTTTCATTGTTTGCATCAAGGGAATTCGTAGCCTCGTCAAAAAAAAGGAATTCCGGATTTTTATACACTGCACGGGCAATGAGAATACGTTGCCTCTGCCCTTGGCTCACCCCGTTACCTTCCATACCTATTTTTGTATTATACCCCAAAGGTAAAGAGTTGATAAAATCTTGGATATTCGCCGTTTTTACGGCATGCCTCAACCGTTCCTTATCCACCTCGTCCGTACTTACCGCAATATTCTTGGCTATGGTATCAGAGAATATATAACCATCCTGCATCACGCTTCCGGTCTTTCCCCTCCATAAATGGGGGTTGATCATACTCAACGGGGTTTCCCCTATCTTTATATTCCCCTTATTCGGTTCATAAAAGCCCTGTAAAAGTTTGATAAGCGTTGTTTTTCCGCTTCCACTCGCACCGACAATAGCCGTTACCTTGCGCTCCGGGACAGTCAATGTAATATCTTCCAAAGCATAATCACGGTCAGCCCCACTATAACTAAAGGTTAGATTTTCCACAAAAATATCCTTCACCTCCGGCAGTGTATCGATTTTCGATAAGATAGTCTGTTCCTCATCCTCCTTCCCATGCACCTCGTTTAGTCGCTCCAGACTTATTTTGGCATCCTGAAATGCCTGGGCAAAGCCTATGAAACTGCCTATTGGGGCTGCAACTTGACCTATAATATAAGTGAGCGCCATCATCATTCCTAATGTCATCTCTCCTTCCACGACCGCCTTGGCCGCCAAATATGAGATGATGATACTTGTAGTTTGTGTAAAAAACACAGAACCCACTTGTTGTATCTGCCCAATACTCAATCCCTTTATACCGATTTTAAACAACTTCACTTGTATGCGTTCCCATTCCCAACGTTTTTGTTTCTCACAATTATTCAATTTGATTTCCTGCATACCCTGTATTAACTGGATAATTTTACTCTGCTCACTGGCTGCCTGATTAAAACGCTTGATATCCAGTTCCCGACGGTACTTCATAAAGGACAAAACCCACAAAACATAAAGCGTATTTCCAAACAAGAAAATTCCCAAAATCAAAGGATGATAATACCCCAAAATAGCCCCGAACACGAAAAAATTAACGATGGAGAACACTATACTGATGGAATTTCCCATGAGAAACCCTTTAATACGTCCATGATCGCCAATACGTTGCATTATATCCCCCGTCATCTTCGTATCGAAATAATGCAACGGAAGTTTCATCAACTTCATCAGGAAATCTGAAATCAAAGAGATGTTAATACGGCTATGTATATGCAATGAAATCCAACTTTGGATAAAACCCACTGCCAATTGGGCTACGAACAACATGAGTTGGGTTATCAAAATCAGCGTAATAAAACTCAAATTATTATCCTGTATACCTACGTCCACCAATGATTGGGTGAGGAAAGGAAACACCATTTGCAATCCGTTGGCTACAACCATCCCTAAAATCAACTGGGCAAACTGTCTTTTATAAGGTGTCAGGTAACGGACAAAATATGCCAAGTCCCTTGTCTTGCCACTATTTTCTTCTGGAATTTCCCAAAAATCGGTTCCTGGTTCTAACATTAAAACCATTCCTTCTTTCTCTTCATTTTCATTACAAGTTGAAATCCAACACTTCAGGAATTCTTCTTTCGTATATTTTAAACGCTGAGAAGCAGGATCAGCAATGTAAATTGTGTATTTTCCCTTTCTTCGTTTTTTGATATCATAACACACAACAAAATGATTCTGATTCCAATGCAAGATACAAGGCAACAGTACATCTTCCGCCAATTGCTCAAAAGTAATTTTCACCCCCACCGTACGGAAACCGATAGCCTCTGCAGCATCACTAATCCCCAACATCGATACTCCTTCACGAGTTATAAAACAACGTTCACGCAAGGTTTGTGCCGAATAATATTTACCATAATATTTGGCTATCATCCTCAATGAAGAAGGGCCACAATCAATAACGTCTTGCTGACTATAAAAAGGGAAAAACATAATTCACTTCAATAAAACCGCATTCTTTAAAAAAAAATCCTCTATCACATCTAAACTTCCAGATACAACAATGCTTAAATCAGATTTCGTTAAAATATAAAAAGGCAGAGCATAACTCCCCAAAAAGTCAACCAAATTTGTATTCAGACGAAAATTAAGCCAATCTAACTCATGTTTCCTTATATGAGAAAGCCACTCTTCCTGTTCTTGCTCAGAATTACAAGATAAACCTACTATTAAAACATTATCTTTACCAATATTTTCTTTAAACCTTTTAAGCTCAGGTAATTCTGCGACACAAGGAGCACACCATGTAGCCCAAATATCAAAAAGAACAAAGTTCTCGGTTCTTATCAAATCCGACAAGATGCCATCCTTTCCATTTTCCGTTTGTACATGAACACCTCCAATTTTTTTTTCGGACAGCGCATATTTATTCAGATTCAAGTATTGTATAGACTCTACCTTGTTACAATATTCACGTACGGTATGACATAAAACAGAATCTCTATATAAAACATTAAAAGGATTTGATAAAATATAACTCCAATCATCATAATCCAATTCTTGCCAATATTTATTCAACAAAGCAACCCCATAATCAAAAGAAGACCAATTCCTTAAAACCAATAACTTTTGATATCTCTCATATCCAAGTATCATTGCCTGCATAGCCTCCTTTTCTTTTATGTTTAAAAAAGATTGACTTGAATTAATTTTTTTATATATATTTTCAAGCTCCACGAATGGATTCTTAAACAGCAGAAATAATGAATTATTCCATTCCGATCCATAAACATTACAAATAGAATCAATTTCTACCCTTAAATCACTTCCATCTAAAAATAGTTCTGTTGAATACAAAATATCCCCATTCAATTCACAATGCAAATCAGCCAGTTCCACCTTTGGAACTTCCCCCTTAAAAAAGAAGCACCCATCAGAAGTAAGCATCGTATCTCGTTTATATATCCCAAGACCTGAATAATGGGATAACACAACACGGCATTGCTCGTATTGATTTGGCAATGTACCCCACACATTATACTTTATCCTTTGACCATAAAAGGAACTCATAAAAACAAATACATATATTATAAATAAAAAACACCTCATTTCTGATTTTTTTAAGAATATCAACTTGTGCTAAAATTATTTTTATAAAAAATCCCTTAACCCAACATGCAGCCATCTTCACTACCAAATAAAAGAGCCATATCATTACTTTTAAAGTTCAATACGGCTCTTTTATATTAGAGTTTATTAGAATAAGAACAGGGGGAATCCCCCTAAAACCTTATCCGATATAAGGTCTATTCATCAATTACAAGCTGTAGTTTTTTTTAAGTGCTTATTTTAACACATCTCTACAACAGTAAGGGATTAAGAGCATTGGCAGCGCGGCACTCCAGTCTGAGGGTTTGTTAAATTCAAACAAATCATCTTAATTCCGTCAATACGAGTAGGACAAGAACCAGCACAACCTAGCCCCTTCCGAGCACACTGCCCTCCGGCTCGAATAGAGATGTCATTCGATTGTCCACCCCGAACATTTTCTAATTGCGAACGTGTTAGCATGTTCGCTTTAAACTTTAATAAATCTGTTTTCATACCTACATATTTAATTATTAAACAAATACATATAACCTTTTAATCTAATAGGTTACATTTTATATCATCAATTGAATATATATCAGGCACTAATTTACCATTTATGTAAAAAGTAGGAGTATTTTCCACCTTCATGTCTTCTGTCCATATCCGCATTTCATTTATTTCTTCAGCATATTTAAACAGACATTCTTTTTTCACAGGATAAAGTTTATCAAATAATTCATATGTCATATTTTCAGACAAGTACCAAACATCTAACGCGTTACGTAACTCTTCTTGACTCATAGAAGAACGAAGGCATAAAAGTGGCTTACCACATTCAATCGTCCATCATTTATATCTGAAGTCGTAGTAAACACCATCTGCAAACACAAATTCGGATTAAGATCCAATAATTTTTCTAATACACGATGCGATTCCGCACAAGCCTTACAAAAGGGATTACAAACTTTAACCAAATGAATTTTCCCATTCGGGTTACCTAATGTAATCCCCAAGTTTCCAATTGGCAACATATTACTTTCCTGCTTATCAAGCATAGCCTTAAATATAACAGAATCCCTTTTCATTAATTGATAAGCATAAAAAAAGAACTCACCAATCTTACTCTTTTTTATCAAATTAAATAATATGTACATTACACCAAAAGTAAGCATTACAGAAACCGCATAAGTCCAAGTATATGAAAAATCAACTTCACTTAAACGAACATTATAAAATCCACCAATAAAAAATAATATGACAATTAACACTAAAATAACTTGAACGGATAAACAGAGTGGACACCACTGCTTTACCACATATTTTTGATAAATTACAGAATAAACAGGATAAACTGTAGAAAAAAGACTTATGTACGACAAAACGGTCAAATAACCTAGATCCACAGAGGGTACTGTCACCAAAGTCAATAAAATTCCCCCAAAATAACTACTCCCCCACACAGACCATGACACTCCACAAAAATGCGCACCTACAGAATTCAAAACAGCCTGACAACTTACTTTTCTCCCCGCTTGACACACTTTAGATAAAGAAGGATTAAATTGGTCAATTTCATAAAACATCAAAAATACAGAAACGAACAATCCTATACTAAATAATATGACTAATAGTAAAGGATACAAAGAAAACCCCATAAGACTTATCTTTATACCAAAAGCAACCAACACCAAAGGAAAAATGACTAATATAACATATTGCCACAACAAAGAATATTTCTCTTCTTTTCTTTTTAAATGATATCCCTCCTCTTCATACGGCCTAGTTTGCTTAACATGCGTATCACACACTAAAATACAACCTGTAAAAAGCTCCCAAAAAGCCTCTTCCGTAATTTGTTCTTTAGTATGAGACATTGGATTATACCAAAAAACCTTCTCGTGTTCGATTTTATATACAATTGCAAATAAATGATTTTTTGTGTATTTATTGTAAATCTGAACTACACACAAATCATGTAATTCCTTTATATTTTTTTTGTTTTCATCTATTTGCATTGATTGGTTTTCAACCCCCAAAAAGATAAAATATCAGAGATAGCCAACAAGCTAGAATTATTCGGATGTGATAATAATTCCTCATGAATTGTCCGCTTTGTAACTTTTAGTGAAAGACAATCATATAATTCCATTAAGATTTCTTCCACATTCCCCATTGGCCAAAATATATCATCTATCTTTTTCACAACGTCATATATTATTAAAAATAATATTTATAAACGCAAATATAATACTATAATTTAATAATGACAATTATTTATTGCTGTTTTTTATATTAAGATTCCTGTCCATGGAATCCAAGAACACCACACAATAAAGTTGAAGACAAGCCACCAATGGGCATATTTACCTACAGAAGCTTTATTCAGCGACAAGATGCTGAAATATGGGCATTCCATCATTATAAAAAAGAGAGCAAGAAAAGTGAATAAAATCCCTTTGGATTCATCTGCCGGAAAAACATCGCACAGAACTTGGCATGCCGAATGCCAATCTTGATGGCAATCATACAGTGGCTATACATGGTGAAGAAAAGTGAGTTATCAGGAAAGAAAAAACTAAGATGACCAAAGTTCTTTATACCACAAACCGACAGGGAATACAGATTACCGCGTCTTCACCCAAAAAGCAGAGAACATCATGACATTGAAAGTGCAATACAGACCACAATAGAAGACCTTACAAAAGGAGATAAAAATATGATTTTTGCATCGAACATCCGGATTTTTCTTTGTAAATAGCAAAAAACGCCCATACATTCTGCGCCAAACGATTTTTCAATCTGCTGAAAACTGTTTTTAGATATGCTGACATCCGTTTGCGAGGCTTTGCCGTGCCAAATATCAGATAAAAAGGAGATATGGATGTTTTCCGGAAGATATTCTCCGCTTCTCCACCTCCCACAAACAGTTTTTCACCCGGAAAGGTTCGCATCCTTCAGACTACCTCTGTACCAATGCTTTAAGGTGAACTTTCTGACTTTACATCCTTCACCGGGATTTCACCGGAAAATGAGGAAACAGCATACTGGCTCCGATTTACAAATGTAAATCATCTGGTAATCAACGGGGTTACGGTGAAGGACTTGACAAAGGCTTTTTCATTTCGTATATTTGCAAATGAACCCTAAACATAACCACTATGGACTTCAAAAGAATTGCACATCATGCCGTAAGGCGGTGGAACGAAAAACGAAAGGCGGAAAAGGCTGCGGGCACGCCACGCACAGCCGCACCGCAGGCCGGAACACTCCCGAAAGCCGCCAATCTTGAATCCGCCCTCGGCAGCTTCCTCGCCGGACGATACGGGTTCCGCTTCAACGTGCTCACCGGAGCCACGGAATTCCGCTGCCTGCCTGATAAGGAAAACGGCACCTTCCGGCCCGTCACGGAACGGGACCTGAACGCCGTCTGCCTCGAAGCGCACCGACACGGCATCGACTGTTGGGACCGCGACGTGGCACGCATGGTGCATTCTACGGATGTATGGGAATACCATCCTTTCCGGCAGTATTTCCAACGGCTACCGGCATGGGACGGGCGCGACCGGCTGCACGACCTGGCCGCCCGCGTGTCGGACAGCCCCTTGTGGATACAAGCCTTCCACCGGTGGATGCTCGGGTTGGCCGCGCAATGGGCAGGTCTCTCCGACGGGCTGCACGCACACAGCACCGCGCCCCTGCTCGTCAGCGACGAACAGGGACTCGGGAAGTCCACCTTCTGCCGCGCCCTGCTGCCACCAGAGTTGCAGGCCTACTACACCGACAGCGTCGACCTCGCACGTCCCGACAAGGTGGAACGGCAGCTCACCGAGATGGGGCTGCTGAACCTGGACGAGTTCGACCGCATACCCGAGAAGAAGCACCCGCTCCTGAAGAACCTCATGCAGCTCTCCGCACTCAACCTGCGCAAGGCCTACCAAAGGCACGGCCAAGCCCTGCCGCGCATCGCCTCCTTCATCGGCACCTCCAACTCGCGCGAACTGCTTTCCGATCCTTCGGGAAGCCGCAGGTTCATCTGCGTGCTCGTGGAGCATCCCATCGACAGCACGGGCATCGACCATGCGCAAATCTACGCCCAACTGAAGGCGGAACTGGAAAACGGGGAACGGTACTGGTTCAGCCACGGGGAAGAGAACGCCCTGCGGTTGCACAACGCGGCTTTCTACCGCATCTGCCCGGCCGGGGAGGTGTTGCGCCGCTACTATCGTGCGGCTCAGCCGGGCGAGAAGGTACGCCCGCTTTCGCTGCCCGAAATATTCGCACGGCTGCGGAGACTTGAACCCGGGGCGATGGCAGGCGTGACGCTGCCGAAACTTGCCCAGGCCCTCGTGGCCGAAGGGGTGCAGAAAGTGCATACGCATTATGGGAACCGGTACCGCGTGGCGGAAATATGAACTTATATCCCCACAACCTAAAAAACATGCCTTTTCGTACATTCATAACAATTATTTGTCGTACCTTTGCGCGAAAGACCTACAAAATGTTTATAACCAAACCCATATAAATTTATGTTCAAGGAAAACAAAGGAGAAGTCCTGCACGGAATTTTGCTTATCGTATTATTTTCGTTTTCTGCCTTTTACATCGCAGAATTCGAGTTCGTCAAACAGCTTTCCTTCAGCCCGCTGATTGTCGGTATCATCTTAGGCATGCTATACGCCAACAGCTTACGCAACAAACTGCCCGAAACATGGGTTCCGGGAATCAAGTTCTGTTCCAAACAAATCTTGCGCACAGGTGTAGTACTCTATGGCTTCAAGCTGACTTTCCAACAGGTACTGGCCATAGGACTTCCGGCCATTACGGCCGACTTGATTATCGTCGCCGGTACATTGGCTTTAGGTATATTAATGGGAAAATTACTCAAAGTAGACAGCCAGACAGCCTTAATGACCTCTACAGGCAGTGCCATCTGCGGGGCTGCAGCCGTGTTGGGAGCCGAACCGGTCGTGCGCTGCGAAGCCCACAAGACAGCGGTTGCCGTATCCACCGTGGTGATATTCGGGACGCTTTCCATGTTCCTCTACCCCATCATGTACCGTGCCGGATGGTTGGACGGCTTAAGCGACCAAGCCATAGCCGTATACATAGGTTCGACCCTGCACGAAGTCGCCCATGTAGTCGGAGCAGGTAACGCCATCGATGCTACGGGAGGCAACGTGGCAGATGCCGCCACCATCACCAAAATGATACGCGTCATGCTGTTGGCACCCGTTTTGGTCATCATGAGCGTTTGCCTCTCCGGAAAACAAAAAAATAAAGGCGCAGCTGGAAAGAGTAAAATCACAATACCTTGGTTCGCTTTTTATTTTTTGGTCGTCATCGGTATTAATTCCCTATTACAATCTGCCACTTTCATTCCTCAGGAAACTTTGCAGGCAGGTATAGGGTTCATCAATAACGTGGACACGTTCTTGCTCACCATGGCCATGACGGCGCTCGGTGCAGAAACCAGCATAGACAAATTCAAACAAGCCGGAGCCAAACCCTTCTATCTGGCCGGCATCCTCTATGTCTGGTTGGTATTCGGTGGATATGCCATTGTAAAATTGTTGTTCTGAAAAGAATTCGGACATCTGAAAATCCCCATGGTCCTAACCGGCCATGGGGATTTTCAGATATGTTCCGTCTCTTATTGGAAGAAAGGAAACAGTAAATCGGGGATCTCTATCCCATGCTTTCTGATGTCTTCCAACCTTTCCTTGGCTTTATCAGTCAGGGTAAAAAACATTTGGCGTTTATCTTTCTCTCCCAAGGATCGAACTAACAAGCCCTTTTCTTCTACCGAACGTATCACTTTGGAAGCATGCGAGGCCGTCAGCCCCGTACGTTCCACGACCACCCCTGCCATCACGGTTTCTTCCCCAACGCTACACAGGACCATCGCTTCATTCAATGATAAACCGTATGTTTCCGACAAACGGGTTTCCAACAAAGCAAGAGAACGGTAAAGGTCCCTCATGACACAAATACATTTGATTTTTTCCATCGCGCCGTTAGATAAACAAGTTTACATTAGCCTCTTCGGCACGCCCCATATACGTAGCCACTCCGCCAATCGTCACATGGTCCAACAACTCTTCCTTTTTCACCCCCATCACATCCATGGACATTTGGCAGGCTATAAACTCCACTCCGTTTTCAATGGCCTGGCGGCGTAATGATTCCAACGAGTCAATGCCTTTACGTTTCATGATATGGCGCATCATCCGTGCTCCCATGCCTCCCATATTCATTTTTGAAAGTTTCAGTTTCATGGAATCGGACGGCAACATCATGCCGAACATCTTTCCCAACCAGTCTTTCTCCACTTTTGGCTTTTCTGTCTTCTTAATGGCATTCAATCCCCAGAAAGTGAAGAAAATGGTCACTTTCTCTCCAGTAGCCGCAGCACCGTTAGCCAAAACAAAAGTGGCTAACGCCTTATCCAAATCATCGCTGAACAAGATAAAGGTCTTGCCTTTTGCCGTCGAGTCCGGATGTGAAACCTCCGTCGCACAAGGTGTCGCTTTCTCTACCCTGACTATGTATGTACCATTTTCGGTTTGGGCAGAAACAAAACGGTTTCCTGTCACCCGGCACCAGGCTTCGGCATCACGGGGAAAACCGGCATCCGTGGCACGTATCTCCAAACATTCTCCTGGTCGTAGTTGTTCCATGCTCTTCTTCAATTTCAGAATAGGACCGGGACATTGAATACCACAAGCATCTACCCGGACAATGCGGGCAACCGGCACCTTTTCCTCCTGACTTGCACAACATGTGCCACTTGACTTCTGAACGCAAACGCCTTCAGACGCATCGGGAAGAAGAACCGGATTCACAGCCGCTTTATAGGTCTTAAGCCCTCCTATCAGATTCCTCACGTCATAGCCGTTTTCTCTCAGGATATTAGAAGCCAGATAACCGCGCAACCCCACACCACAATACACCCACACAGGTTTATCGAGAGGTAACTCTGCCAAACGTTCCCGCAGCTCATCCAACGGCACATTCACCGCACCGTCTATCCCTCCCAGTGCATATTCGTCGGGCGTACGCACGTCCACCAATGTCACGCGGTTCAAATCAGCCGTTTTTAAATCCCTCCAATAAAGCGGATTCATTTTCCCGTTCAATATGTTCCCGGCCACATAGCCTGATACCGCCACCGGATCCTTGGCTGATGAAAAAGGTGGAGCGTAAGCGTGCTCCAACTCCATCAAATCGTACACTGTACCTCCGCGCTTAATGACCATAGCGTATTCATCTATCCGTTTATCCACACCGTCATACCCCACGATTTGTGCTCCGTAAAGTTTGCCTCCATCGGGAGAAAACGTAATCTTTATGGCCATCTGCAAGGCTCCGGGATAATATCCGGCATGAGAACCGGAATGTATCGTAGCCGAAAGATAAGGTATCCCCAACTGCAATAAACGTTTGGCCGGAAGACCTGTTGAAGCCACGGTCTGGTCGAACACCTTGGCAATGGCAGTCCCGATGGCTCCCTCGTATCTTGTTTTATTGCCGAACACCATGTTGTCGGCCACGATACGTGCCTGCCGGTTGGCAGGCCCCGCCAAGAAATTCAGCCAAGGCTTACCGGTCAAAGGGTGAGGAAATTCTATCGCATCACCGACCGCATACACCGACTCGTCCGATGTCTGCAGATAGTCATTCACACGGATTCCTTTCATCTCTCCCAGTTCCAAACCTGCAGCGGAGGCTAACGAGGTCTCAGCACGTACCCCAATGGAAAGAATCACCAAATCCGTCTCTATCGTGATACCGGACTTGAACTTTACCGTCACTCCGGAAACGGTTTCCTCAAAAGATTCCACCGCCTGTTCCAAATAAAGCTTCACCCCTTTCTGCAACAGATGTTCATGTACTAAAGCCGCCATAGAAAAATCTATAGGTCCCATGACCTGGGCCGCCATTTCCACCACGGCCACTTCAACCCCAACATGTTGCAAATTTTCAGCCATTTCCAAACCGATAAAACCGCCACCTACGACAAGTGCACGCCTGACCTGATGTTGCCGCACGTAGTCCTTGATACGGTCGGTGTCTTGTACATTACGCAATGTAAAGATTCCACGGCTGTCGATACCAGGTAAAGGAGGACGTACCGGAGACGCTCCAGGAGAAAGCAAGAGTTTGTCGTAAGCTTCCACATATTCCCGACCGGCCGATGTCCTTACCGTAACTTCTTTCCGGGACACGTCTATTGCCGTCACCTCGGACGCTGTACGGACATCCACACGGAAACGACGGGCAAAAGCCTCCGGAGTTTGTACGAAAAGCCGCTCCCTGTCACTAATCACCCCACCTATGTAATAAGGTAAACCGCAATTGGCATACGATATATATTCTCCTTTTTCAAACAAAATGATTTCCGCTTTCTCCGTATTCCTACGAATCCGGGCAGCCGCAGTCGCACCACCAGCCACTCCTCCTATAATTACATACTTCATATTCTTTCTTATTATTTTGTATTATCATTATTTTCCAATAGAAACTTTTGCAAAGAACGCCTTTAATTTACAATGAAACAAATTTCCAACGGAAAACTTTCCAAGTTTAAGCATTTTTAGAAAACACAAACAAAAGCGATTCACTCCACCTCAAAATCCAGAAATTATCACTATATTTGCAAATGAACCGCAAAACCATGGATATATGACAGACTTTGCCCCCTCCGTATTGCTGATTTATACAGGTGGAACTATCGGAATGATAGAAAACCCGGAAACAGGAGCATTGGAAAGCTTCAACTTCGACCACTTGCTGAACTTTGTTCCGGAGTTGAAACGTTTTAATTATCATATCAACACCTATTCTTTCGATCCCCCCATTGACTCTTCCGACATGGAACCTTACCATTGGGCTAGATTGGCACGAATTGTAGAACGGAATTACGGACAATACGATGGTTTTGTCATCCTGCATGGAACCGACACTATGGCTTATACAGCTTCTGCATTGAGTTTCATGTTGGAAAACCTGTCTAAACCGGTTGTCTTGACCGGTTCACAACTTCCGATGGGCATGTTGCGGACAGACGGCAAAGAAAACCTGATTACCGCCATCGAGATTGCTGCAGCCAAACATCCGGACGGTACGGCCATGGTGCCGGAAGTCTGTATCTATTTCGAAAGAGACCTGATGAGGGGCAACCGTACCACGAAAATCAATGCAGAAAAATTCAATGCTTTCAAGTCGTATAATTATCCGTGCCTGGGGCATAGTGCCATCGACATCAAAATCAAACCGGAACGCATACGCCGGCCTGACCCGTCCCGTCCCCTGAAAGCACACTACTTGTTCGATACCAATGTAGTGGTTCTCACACTTTTTCCCGGAATACAAGAAAGCATTATTACTTCAGTCTTCAACATCAAAGGATTGAAAGCCGTAGTCATGAAGACCTTCGGTTCGGGCAACGCCCCACAGAAGCCGTGGTTTATCAAACTCATCAAGGAAGCCGCAGCACGTAACATCATCATTATCAACATAACCCAATGCCAGTCGGGAAGTGTGGAGATGGAACGTTATGAAACAGGACGCCAGTTACTGGAAGCCGGGGTTATCAGCGGATATGACAGCACCCCGGAATGTGCATTGACCAAATTGATGTTCCTTTTGGGACATGACCTGCCCTCCGAAAAAGTCAGGCACCTCATGAATACCAGTCTGGCCGGTGAAATTACATTGGAATAATATGACAAATATACAATCATGGAAGGACTAATCATAGGATTATTATTACCTTTTGCCGGTACAACCTTAGGTGCCGCCTGTGTTTTTCTGATGAAGAAGCAAATGCCGGATTTAGTACAGAAAACCTTATTGGGATTCGCTTCCGGTGTCATGGTGGCGGCTTCCGTATGGTCGCTGCTGATACCTTCCATAGAAATGAGCGGCACGGAAGATGCTACCCGGGTCGTCCCGGCCGTAAGCGGTTTCATAGTAGGTATTGCATTTCTCTTGCTGATGGACCGGATCACCCCGCACCTCCATTTAGGCAGCCCCTCACCCGAAGGACCGCACAGCAAATTGTCACGGACAAGCATGTTGGTATTGGCCGTCACATTACACAATATTCCGGAGGGAATGGCCGTAGGAGTAGCATTGGCCGCCGCCATGGAACACAGCACTTATCTTCCCATGGCCGGTGCATTGGCTTTATCTTTGGGAATCGCCATACAGAATTTTCCGGAAGGTGCCATCGTCTCCATGCCCCTGCGTAGTGAGGGAAACAGCAGATTACGCGCTTTCGGCATCGGCACATTGAGCGGCGTCGTAGAACCAATCGGAGCTATCCTGACGATTCTGTTGGCGGCCTACATTACCCCCATATTGCCCTATTTGCTGTCGTTTGCCGCTGGCGCAATGATTTACGTGGTCGTAGAGGAGTTGATTCCGGAAGCTTCCCAAGGCAAACATTCCAATGTAGGGACAATCGGCTTTGCCATGGGTTTCGTACTAATGATGATTCTGGATGTCGTATTAGGATAAATGTCTGGAACGATACTCTTTAGGCCCGACACCAAAATGCTTTTTCACATATTTGCCAAAAAAAGAAAGGGAAGGGAAATCCAATTCCACCATAATTTCCTTAATGCTTTTGTTTGAATAAGACAACAAATCCGCGATGTCTTTCGTCACCGCCTTATGAATCAATACAGAAGCCGTGTCGCCACATGTCGCCTTACAAACAGAAGACAAATATTTAGAAGTCACGTTTAACTTCTCTGCATAAAAGGATACGGAACGAGGTTTGGGATACACCGATGTAAGCATATCCAAAAATCCTTTGAACAAGTTATTCCCCTGTGAATAATCAACCGAACCAACAGATATATAACGTCCTATCACACCGTACAACTCACACATAAACGACTTTAACAAACAACGCATGGATTCCTTATACCCCATTTTGTCTTTATCTCCAATTTTAACTGATACTAAAGAGTAATACAAAGATAAACATGTATACTCCATATCCGTAAGCGACAACACCGGATGAGCCATCAAAAATGAGACTACATCCCAATTATAAGAAGAGAATGAAATGCTCTTTTGAAATAAAGAACGAGAAATGCACAGGCAATTTACAGACAAATCACCTGTCTTTTTCTGCCGCTCCAATACATAATTGGGCAAGGACATGATTATATCATGCGCCCTTACTTTATAATTTTTCCCATTGATGGTACATTCCGCTTCTCCAGAAATGACAATAGTAATAATCACCCATTCCACTTTTATCTTATTCGATGCCGCCCGCGACAGGTTCTTCACAACTGCCGACCTATCCGAAAGTGCGTCCATCGCACGCAATATCACAAAATCATCATTCACCAACAATAATCCTTCTTCCATATTCTTTTTATTTTCAAATTGCAAAATAAATATCTTCATGCTTATAAACTGACCTGATTCTTCGCAAAGAGTGTTCTGAATAACATTAAAACTATCCTAAAACAGACTTATATTCCTCTATGTAGAGGGGGATGGCTAACCTCCACGCCAGTATTCCTCCGTACTAAAAACATCCTATCCTTATACGGACAGCCAGGCCAGAAAAGAACCGAGTAAAGAATATCTTATGCCGCTTTTTCTTAACTTTGCACCCGCTAACCCAAATGAAATATGATTTATCCACAGAATTTTGAACAGAAAATAGGATTTGACGAGATACGTACTTTATTGACGGGACACTGCCTGAGTACGCTTGGCATAGAGCGCGTCGTACAGATGAAATTCCTGACGGATTTGCATCTATTGCGCGAATTGCAAGAGCAGACACGGGAATTCCTGCGCATTCAGGAAGGAGAAGAGGACTTTCCGGAGCAGGACTTCTATGATGTACGCCCGGCCATCAAACGCATCAGAATAGAAGGTACTTATCTCGACGAAACGGAATTGTTCGACCTGAAACGCTCGCTTTGCACGATTATCAACATCGTACGGTTTCTTAATAAGGAAACCGAAGAAGATAACGACACAGAAGAAAGACGCCCCGCCGACGATGCCTCCGTCCCCTATCCGGCTTTACGCCGCCTGACGCAAGGGGTCTCCGTCTACCCTCAATTGGTACACCGCATTGAAAACATACTCGACAAATACGGCAAAATCAAAGACTCGGCATCCGCCGAACTGTTGCGCATCCGCCGCGAACTTGTCGCTGCCGAAAGCGGAATCTCGCGCACACTGCACGCCATCTTGCGGAACGCGCAACAAGACGGCGTGGTGGACAAGGATGTCACTCCCACCATGCGCGACGGACGTCTGGTCATTCCTGTGGCACCGGCTTTAAAGCGTAAAATAAAAGGAATCGTCCACGATGAATCCTCCACAGGACGTACGGTCTTCATCGAACCGGCTGAAGTGGTGGAGGCAAACAACCGTATCCGCGAACTGGAAGGAGAAGAACGGCGTGAAATCATACGCATATTGCAAGAATTCACGGCTGAGGTCCGGCCTCATTATCAGGAAATACTGCAATCCTACGAGTTTTTGGCCGAAATAGACTTCATCCATGCCAAGGCCGGATTAGCCCACCAGTTCGATGCCACGACACCGGACATCAAAGGGGCGCCGCTGATAGACTGGACCATGGCCCGCCATCCCTTGCTATACCTGTCCCTGACCCGTCACGGGAAAAAAATCGTACCGCTCGACATCGAACTGAACGGACATCAGCGTATTCTCATCATCTCCGGTCCCAACGCGGGCGGAAAATCCGTATGCCTGAAGACCGTAGGCCTCATCCAATACATGTTGCAATGCGGACTTCCCGTTCCTATCGGGGAAAACTCACGCACCGGCATTTTCGGCAGTATCTTTATCGATATCGGGGACGAGCAGAGCATAGAGGACGACTTGAGCACCTATTCCAGCCATTTGCTCAACATGAAAAACATGATGAAAGCTTGCTGTGGCACCAGTCTTCTGCTCATCGACGAATTCGGAGGCGGCACGGAACCGCAAATCGGCGGCGCCATAGCCGAAGCCGTCCTGAAACGGTTCAACCAAAAAAAGACCTTCGGCATCATCACGACACACTACCAAAACCTGAAACACTTCGCCGAGGACCATGAGGGGGTAGTGAACGGGGCCATGCTCTACGACCGCCAACACATGCAGGCCCTGTTCCAACTGCAAATCGGCAATCCTGGCAGTTCTTTTGCCGTGGAAATCGCCCGCAAGATAGGCATTCCTGAGGAAGTAATAGCCGATGCGTCCGAGTTGGTGGGCAAAGAATACATCAACGCGGACAAGTACCTGCAAGACATCGTAAGAGACAAGCGGTATTGGGAAAACAAACGGCAGAACATCCATCTCCGGGAAAAGGAAATGGAGAAGACCATAGCCCGTTACGAAACGGAAATCGCAGAGTTGCAACGCAGCCGGAAAGAAATCTTGCGCAAAGCCAAAGAAGATGCCGAACAACTGCTCCGGGAATCGAATGCCAAGATAGAGAACACCATTAAAGCCATCAGGGAGGCTCAGGCTGAAAAAGAAAAGACCCGCAACGTACGCCAGGAATTGGATGATTTTAAAAAGACCTTGGACGACATCGAAAAACGACATGAAGCGGACAAGATAGCCCGCAAAATGCAACAACTGCAGGAACGGAAAAAAAGACAGGCCGAACGGAAAGAGAAAAAAGCATCCGAAGCCGCCATGCGGAAAGCACAGCCCGATGCCTTGCTGCAAACCGCACGGGAAGCGGAAGAACGCAACCGTCCCCTGCAACCCGGCGAGACCGTACGCATCAAAGGGCAAACCACCGTAGGCACGATAGAGGAGATAGACGGAAAGAACGCCATCGTCACTTTCGGCATGATGCGCACCAACGTGAAACCGGAACGGTTGGAACGGGCCACAGCCCCCGATGCCCCGGCACGGACACAGGCTGCCACCTTCGTCAGCAAACAGACGCAAGACAACATATACGAAAAGAAACTGAATTTCAAACAGGACATCGACGTACGGGGCATGAGGGGAGACGAAGCCATCCAAGCTGTTACCTATTTTATAGACGATGCCATAATATTAGGTATATCCAGAGTACGCATCCTGCACGGGACGGGATCCGGCATCTTGCGAACCCTGATTCGCCAATACCTGCACACGGTGCCCGGCGTAAAAGATTTCAAAGACGAACATGTACAGTTTGGAGGAGCCGGCATCACCGTAGTAGACTTGGCCTGACTTCAGGGCGGCAAATATGCACTGCAAAGCGGATTCGCATATTATTTTTCCAACGGGACAAGGACTAAATAGGCCATTATTTATTACCTTTGTACCCAATTAAGTACATATTGCGACTTTTTAGACTTTAAGAAAAAGATTATGCTGGAGAGATTTTTAAGTCAAACGACGTTCACGTCGCAAGACGACTTCATCCAAAATTTCCATGTAAAGGTACCGGAGAACTTCAATTTCGGATACGATGTAGTAGATGCATGGGCCGCAGAAGCCCCGGACAAGATAGCCTTATGTTGGACGAACGACCATGGTGTACACCATGACTTCACTTTCTCCGAACTGAAAGACTACACAGACCGTACGGCTTCTTATTTCCAATCGTTAGGCATCGGACACGGGGACATGGTCATGCTTATATTGAAACGCCGGTATGAATTTTGGTTCTCCATCATCGCCTTGCACAAGATCGGAGCCGTAGCCATTCCGGCCACCCATCTGCTGACCGGAAAAGACATTATCTACCGTAACAATGCCGCCGACATCAAAATGATTGTCTGTGCCGGCGAAGAGGTCATCTTGAACCACGTCAAAGACGCTCTCCCCTATTCACCTTCCGTCAAACATCTCGTTTCAGCCGGACCAATCGTGCCCCATGGTTTTGAAGACTTTCAAAAAGGCGTTTTAGGAGCCGCACCGTTTGTCAAACCGGAACATCCCAACCGGAACGATGACATATCCCTGATGTATTTCACTTCGGGAACTACCGGCGAACCGAAGATGGTGGCTCATGATTTCACTTATCCGCTCGGGCATATCGCAACCGGATGTTATTGGCATAACCTGCACGAAAACAGCCTGCATCTGACCGTGGCCGACACGGGATGGGGAAAAGCCGTATGGGGAAAACTGTACGGCCAATGGATTGCCGGAGCCACGGTTTTTGTATACGACCATGAAAAGTTCCATCCGGCCGACATCCTGCAAATGATACAAGATTACCATATCACATCGCTCTGTGCCCCCCCCACGGTCTTCCGCTTCCTGATTCGGGAGGACCTGACGCATTACGACCTTTCTTCCCTGCATTATTGCACGATTGCAGGCGAGGCGCTGAACCCGGCCGTGTACGAAACATTCCGCAAACTGACCGGTATCAAACTGATGGAAGGCTTCGGACAGACAGAGACGACTTTGACTATCGCCACATTCCCATGGATGGCTCCTAAACCCGGTTCCATGGGAGTACCTAATCCGGAATACGTAGTAGATTTACTCAAAACAGACGGAACATCGGCTGCACCGGGCGAACAGGGACAAATAGTCATCCGCACCACCCATGGCAAACCATTGGGATTGTTCAAGGAATACTACCGTAACCCAGGCCTCACCCGTGAAGTCTGGCATGACGGCATATATTATACAGGCGATGTGGCCTGGAAAGATGAAGACGGTTATTTCTGGTTTGTAGGACGGGTGGACGACGTCATCAAAAGTTCCGGCTACCGCATCGGTCCCTTCGAAGTGGAGAGCGCATTGATGACACATCCTGCCGTAGTGGAATGCGCCATCACAGGCGTACCCGACGAGATTCGCGGACAAATCGTAAAAGCTACCATCGTACTGGCAAAAGACTACAAAGATGTAGATAAAGAGCATTTGGTCAAGACTCTGCAAAACCATGTCAAACAAGTCACTGCACCTTATAAATACCCGAGAGTCATCGAGTTTGCAGACGAACTGCCCAAAACCATCAGCGGAAAAATCCGAAGAGTGGAAATCCGCAACAAAGACAATCATAAATCTTAATCACAGATTGCTCATACAGTCTGATTTTATACTTTTAAATTATGAAACAAAAAATTCTATTGCTGTCATTCCTGTTTCTCAGCCTGATAGGGCATGCACAACCCATAGACTGGAACAAGAAACTTCCGGCAGACCCGAATGTCTTAATCGGAAAGCTACCGAACGGTATCACTTATTATCTCCGGCATAACGAAGAACCTAAAGACCGGGCCAGTTTCTTCATCATCCGCAATGCAGGCGCCTTACTGGAGAATGACGATCAAGACGGCTTAGCCCACTTCTTGGAACACATGGCCTTTAACGGCAGTAAGAACTTCCCGGGCAACAGCATGATTTCCACACTCGAACGCCACGGTATCTCTTTCGGTGGAAACCTGAATGCCTACACCACACAGAACGAAACGGTGTACAACATCAGTGATGTGCCGATGGCAGACGAAAGCCTGACGGACACGTGCCTGCTCATCCTTCACGATTGGTCTTATTACCTGACCCTCGACCCGAAAGACATCGACGAGGAACGCGGGGTCATCACAGAGGAGTGGCGTACACGCAATACCAGCGCAACCCGCATCTATAACCAGAAAAGACCTATACTCTACAAAGGCTCGAAATATGCCGAGCGTGATGTCATCGGCAATTTGGATGTCATCCGGACATTCAAGCCCGAAACCCTGCGCGACTTTTACCACAAATGGTACCGCACGGACTTGGAAGCCATTGCCATTGTAGGAGATTTCGACATCAAGAATATGGAGGGAAAGATAAAGAAAGTCTTTTCGTCCATTCCCGTTATCCCTAATCCGGAACCGCGCCCATTTTTTGAAATCCCGTCCCATGACGAAACTTATTTCTGCCTGGCCACCGACAAGGAAGCTACTTCATCCAACGTACAAGTTATCCGCATCTTCCGCGACAAAGAATACGACGGCAAGGGATATGCCACGTATCAGGACGTGAAAAACGGTTTGATGATCGGCTTTTACAACAGTATGGTGGGTGAACGTATCGGAGAGATTATTCAACGCGGACAAGCCCCTTACGTAAAAGCTTCGGTCGGCTTTTTCGGCATGGCAAGGGGATATTATGGTTACTCCGTGAGTGCGACAGCTAAACCGAACCAGGAAAAAGAAGCCCTCATCGGAGCCTTAGAGGAACACGAACGGATATTCCAACATGGCTTTACCGAAGACGAACTGAACCGCGCAAAAGCCAATATGCTGACAAGCCTTGAATCTATGGTGAAAGACAAGGACAAAACTTCCAACGATGCTTATGCTGAGGAAATGCAATCCCACTTCTTGACCAACGAAGCCATTATTGATATTGGGGACTACGCCGAAGCTGTCAAGGAAATCCTTCCGACCATCACGGCTGAGGAGGTATCCCAACAAGCCCGCAGATGGTGGAAAGCGAATAACCGTACCATCGTTATCAGCGGCCCGAGCGAAGGCGTCACACACCTGACGGAACAAGAGGCCCGGGACATCCTTGCCGAAATGGAAGGAAAGGAAGTAACTGCATACGAAGACAATAGCGTAAAAGGCAACCTCATCGAAAAAGAGCCCACAGCCGGAACAATCACAAAAGTGAAGGAACTGCCACAATTCCAAGCCGAAGAATGGACTTTAAGCAACGGGGCAAAAGTAATCTACCGCAAGGCCGATTATGAAAAAGACGAAGTGGCCTTAGCCGCTTACAGTCCCGGTGGTTCTTCTTTATATACGGATATCAATTTCCTCCCTGCGGCATCCAATGCCGGACAATTCACTTCGAACTACGGCTTGGGAACCTACGACGAAATCGCATTGGGCAAGTTGCTGACTGGTAAAAAGGCCGGGTGTGAGGTCTCTATCAGCGGATTGTATGAGAACGTCAACGGAAGCTCTACGCCCAAAGACTTCGAAACGATGATGCAACTGATGTACCTCCGTTTCATGGAACCTCGCTTCGATACTCTGGCACATAAAGTCATCATCGAACGCAACCATATCTATGCCAAGCAGATTGCCGGGCAACCGCAGACCATCATGCGTGATTCTCTCTCATTGATTTCTGCCAACTACAATCCGCGCGTACAATTGTTCAACGACGCATACGTAGACCGGTTGACGCTCGACCGTATTGAAAAGGCTTACCGTGACCGTATCTGCGACGCCAGCGATTTTACTTTCTTCATCGTCGGGAACGTGGACAAAGACACGGCGCGGGTCATGGCCCAGAAATACATAGGTTCCCTCCCTTCCCTCTACCGGAATGAGAAGTGGGTGGACCGTCAGGTCAGGGCACCGAAAGGCAAAGTGGAAAAGAACATAGAAATTCCGTTGGAGGTTCCGAAGTCCACAGTCATAGTCCTGTTCAACAGGGAAATGAAATATACCTTGAAAGAGGCTTACACCATCAACATACTGGGTAATATCCTCACCAACCGCTATACCAAGACTATCCGCGAAGAACAAGGCGGAACCTACGGCGTAGGAGTAAGCGGATCAGCCTCACGCGAACCCTATAACAATTATAATATGTATATGACCTTCGAATGTGACCCTGAAAAAGCGAATGAGCTGAAACCCTTGCTTTATAAGGAAGTGGACAATATCACACGTGAGGGTGTTACGGAAGAAGAACTCAGCAAAGTGGTCAAGAACACGCTGAAAGAGGCTGAACAAAGCAAACAGCACAATGCTTATTGGCTGACCACCTTGGTTACATATTATAAGACAGGAGTGAACCTGAACGACCCGAAAAACATGGAAACCCTCGTGGCTTCCATCCAACCGAAGGACGTGCAGAAGTTTGCCAAGAAGTTCTTCAAGGAAGCAGATATCATTGACCTGATATTCTCACCGCAGCAGAAATAAACAAGAATGGGAGGAAAACGGAACACGTTTCCTCCCATTTTACTGATTACATGTTTCCCCTTCCAAGAGTTTTTCAGAAAAACCCCTTCATCCTTCAGGCCGTACACCAACTACTTGTCACGAAATGTATTATGAAATGAAGGAGAGATAGGCCATCTTTCAGTTCCATTTCATGGCAGAGAGCAATAAAAAGTTCTGCGCCGAACGATTTTTCAGTATCAGCCGAACGATTTTTCAGTCTGCGCCAAACGGTTCATCAATCTGAGCCGGTTGAAATGAATCATGGCTGAAAGATATCTGAAACATCCTTCAGATTGTAACATCAATATTATGAGAGAATTACCATACAACCTGAAAGATGAAGGATATTTTTGTGAAATCCCTGTGTAGGGGATGTTCCCACAAAGTTTTTACGCCCCTATCAAAACACTGCAAAAAACGTTTGATTTAAATTAACGTAATTCCGATATAACTTTGCTGACAACAGAAGTCTGATATTCCCCTTCCACAAGTTGTCATGACAACACCGGTTAAAAATATATGTATCCGGTTTATCTCTTACTAAGAGAGCGACTAATCGACCGCTAAAGTAGGTAAAAGAAAGCAAATGAAGAAATTTATTTTGTTAAAATTTACCCCCCCCTAAAACAAATAACAAAATACGCAAACCTTTTGCGAAATATTTTCCATAATAATAGCTGTAACATAATGAGTTACGCGGCCTGTACGCTCTCTTAGTAAGAGATAGACTTGTAAAATGCTAAAAAAGTATTGAAAACCGAATTGTACGATATTGTTTGAATGCAAAAGTTGATCATTAGGACACTCTTGATGTGGGTTTGCTTGACACCCGCTATTCTCTACGGGCAATCCTTATCCGGAACAAAGGACGTAAAACACGATACCGTGCCCTTCCTTAAACGTTGGTCCATCATGACCAACGCCGTGGATTGGGTAGTAGCCACTCCGAACCTCGGGGTGGAGTTTGACTTGGCAGGCAATGAAAAGACCCGTTTCTCCATACTTATGAACGGCAAATATAATTGGAATACCCACCATTCCATACAGCCGCGCATCGTGTACAACGTAGCAGCAGGAAATGTGGAATTCCGGAAGTATTGGCGTACGGGTGGCTCAATCAGAGGGGCTATGGAACGCTACACGAAAGAAAACCGAGACACCACCATTTCCTTACCTCTTTGGGGCTTCAGACGCTTCAGACGCAATGTGCTCTCCGGACGTACATTCACAAATCCCCGAAATTGGCGCGCCTATTATGTAGGTCTATACGTCGGGTATGAAAAATACACTTTCAGCTTAGGAAGGAAGGGAAAACAGGGCGACAGTTATAACTTCGGCTTCACCGGAGGGTGGAGCGTTCCCCTTTATCCTTTCAAGGATGGTCGAAGCGTAGACTTGGATCTGGGTTTGGCCGTCGGTGCCAAGATGACGGCATACGACAAGTTCGGCTATGACGAAGAATACGGATGCTACACTTACCAAGGCTCGAAAGGACGGCATATCGTACCTTTTCCGGTGGTACAGGACGTACATCTTTCATTCGTCTTTCGCTTCCGCTCTATCGGAAAGAAAGTACAGGGGGGAGCCGAACGTTACGACGAATGGGATACCCGGCAAAAAGAAAAATTCAACGAACGTGTACGCGTACGGCAACGCAACTGGGAAATCCGTGACTCCATGTACAAGGTGCGCCGCAAGGAAGCAGAAGCTGAGAAACTCTCACGCGACTCGCTCCGCCGCACACTGGAGCTGAACGACTCACTAAAAGATGTGGCTAAGGAGAAGGCCAAAGCAGAGGCCGGGGAGAAGGGCAAGTCCCGCCGTAAGAGGAAAGGAAAGAAAACGGAAGGGGAAGAGCAAGTGACGGCTGCCCCCCAAGCCACAACGGGCAACGGCACCTCCGAAACACCATCCGGAAGCGCCAAAGCCGACACGCCCGAAGACACTGGCGACAAGAAGAAAGCAAGCCGGAAAGAAAAAAGACGTAAGAAGAAAAATAAAGAATCCAAAGAAGAAGATCCCGTGGAAACCTATTTTCACATAAAAGGCAAACTATCCGACGGATATTGGGCCGACAGAGGAAGGCTACGACACAGCATCCCCGAGAAAACAAGAAAGGAGGGACGCGTATGAAACCGTATAGCAGCCTGATTGCCGCACTCCCGCTCCTCTGCGCCATGGCTTCATGTACAGAAGTGGACTTATGCCAGGCAGAACACCCTCACCGTTCTTTCATGGATTTCCGTTTTCATTGGAAAGAGGAATACCAAGGAAACCGCCCCGACAGCATGGGAGTAATAGCCGTGCGTCCGGTCAACATCTTGCGGTATGAATTCCGGATAACCGCCGAAGAAAACGGCAACAACGGCATCCTCATGCAGCCCGAGACGGAAAGGCAGCCTTCGGCCGACACGTTGGATCCAATCGGAACGCACAACCTATGGGTTCGCAGCGGTGAATATAACTTCGCCACATTCGGATGGGACGAAGGTGAACTGGTAGATGCCACCGACATCGTGGACGCGCAAGGCGACGCAGCCACATTGGGAAGCGGCCTGACCCCACTCTACCTTACCTACCGCCACTACCCTGTAGACGATCCGAAAGTGGCGGGGGCGTATGGTGAATGGAAGGATTACAACGCTTACTCCGACTTCATCTCCAGTGAGGGTGCCCCCGTGTTCTATGCCCGGGTGGACCATGTGTCCGTCCCTTTGGACAAAGAAGGGACAGGCCAGGTGGTAGTGGACTTCACGCCCGAACCACTCACGCAGGACGTGTCGTTCGCATTCCACATCGAAAAGACGGCAGGCGTGGTAGTGGACAGCCTTACGGCCGAAATCTCCGGCGTACCTTCCACCATGGAACTGACCACGGGGCTGATTCTGGCCCAAAAGACCTACAAGCTGTTGTTCAGGCCGGCATACGCCGCCCTGCCTTCAGCGGCCGATAGCACCTCGACGGAAGCGTTGCGTTGTGAAGCCGCCGTCAACATTCCCGGCATCGTGCGAAGCCATACTGAAGACATGGTCACCGGACCGGGCATCCTGCAGATTGCCATCTACACCCACTATGACTACGAAGAGGAAGGAACACAAAGGAAAGCTGCCAAAGTGTTCCATGCAGGCATCAACCTCTACCATACCTTGAAAGAGTGCAAGTCACTGCAATGGGACGAAGAGGCAGGCGGTTACCGGCAAGCTAGCCGAAGCATCACAGTGGAAATCGGCACACCACTGGAAATCGACAAAGACGGTATCCTGAACAGTGGCAGCACCTCGACCGGACTGGACCAGTGGATACCCGGCGAAACGTTTGAAATTGAAGTGTGAAACGTATGAAGAGGAAAAGCAAACATACTGAAATGAAAAGATACATCGCAGGAATAGGTTTGTGCTGCGCACTCGCAGCCTGCAACGAGTCCTACCCCGGACTGTATGCGCCCGTCTACGACGCAGACAACCCGAACCCGGAAATGACAGCGGACAGCATCCCCGTCACCCTGTCGCTCACCGACCCGGCCTACGCTTTAGTGACGGGAAAACGGGGCCAAGGGTCTTTCGGCTTTTGGGACGACGAAGAGGAACGTGCCAAATGGATGGCAGCGGAGTTCGGCGTCTACGCATTCCTGACGCGCAACCATGTGTACGACGGCCCCTCAGACCTCACAGCCGACGAAACTTCCACTGGGGGCGGTGCGCCCCTTTGCCTGATAAACGACCGCAAAGCACGGATTTCAGCCGCCTGCGAACTGATATGGGCCGATGGCGAGCCGCCGTATTACAGCGCGGTTTACCCGGAGCATAAATACAATTTCTTCCTTTATTATAAAGGAGATGCAGAAGAATATGCCCCGGAACAACGGACACAAGGCAGCATCACCAAGTTCTTCCGGATTGACGGCACACAAGACCTGATGTCGGCATACGCCCGTCCCGGTACAGAAGATGCCGAAAGGCTGCCGGACAATGATGAAACCAAATATCTCATGAATCATGCCGGGGATTTGGTATACAGCACGAAAAGTGCCCGCCTGCATGTCGAACCTCATCTTCGCGTGAAGCACGAACTGGCACGGCTCAACTTCCTGGTACAAGCTTACGATACCCTGAAGCAACAAGGACGGGAAATACGCATACAGTCCGTCGCCTTGGTCATCCCCACGAGGGCGCAATTCACGGTAGCCGCCGACTGGGCCGGCGTTTCGCACGACTGGACGGACGAGACCAATGCGCCCCGGACGGGCATTTCATGGGAAGCGGAGTGCGACACGGTCTACGTACCCAACGAAAACACACCGACCGAATTCGGGGCGACACTGAAAAGGGAAAATGCCACGTTCGACCCGGAACCCGGCGTGAGCGACCCGGAAGAAGAGCCTGTCAAAATCGGCAAGCCACTGTTGGTTCCTCCCATAGACCGATTAGGGGTAATCATCTACTACCGCTTCCTCACGGCTAATCCGGAGGATAAGATTCCTTCGGGGTCCATTTTCATTGCCAATTACAGCAACTTGCGGCTTGAAAGCGGATTCCAGGCCGGTAAAGAGCATGATGTACTGTTGAAAGTCTACGGCCCGCGCAAAATAGAACTGGCCGTGGACGGCAAGGGACTGGGATGGATTTCGGGAGGCGACATCACCGTCGGAGAAGAAGAGGAAGATACAAACTGACGCAATGCTGACACAATGCGTGTAATTAACATATTGTTTTACTAAAATTTTTATTTTATGAAAAAATTATTTTTTGCATCTGCTTTAGTAGCAGGCATGGGTATGTTGGGAAGTTGTTCCAACGACGACGTTGCCGTAACCAACGGCACGTCCGGTATAGGGATTGGCAACGGACTGGTGCCGGTAGAACTGGCCCTGAACGGCCCCTCTGTGTCGGTTGAAAAGCGTGGGATTGGTACCGTCGGCGACATTGAAGGACAAGAAGCCAATAAATGGATGGGAGAAAAGTTATACCTTCTGATGATGCAACGCTCCAAGTCTGACAAAAACCAGACTAATCCGTGGGGATTCACCACTTGGACTTATTTGAGTGCTGCCGAATCAGGTACTGACGACCCAAACATCGACGACCCTGACTATGACGGGGTAACAGAAGAGCATAAGGATCCGACAGCCACAATCGTCAATTTCCCCAACGTAAAAGTCACGGCTCCTACTGGTGCAACATCCGGGGCACTGTCATGGGCAGACGAGATGTCTCCCAAGTATTATCCCGACGGAGGCATACATGATTTCTTCGCTTATAACATCGACGATGCCGCAACGATTTACACTAATCCTGTTTGGAAAGCGAATAAAACGGACGTAAGCGTGAATACAGATTTCATGGTACGTGACTCATTAGTGGATGGCGAAGCTAAGATGAAATATGTATGGTTCAAGATTGACGGTTCACAAGATTTGATGACAGGTGTAGCCACAAATGCAGGGGATGATGATGACGAGGGCAAGAACTTAGGCTTCTCCGCCCAAACGGCTCGTGCCGGTATCAAGCCTGCTATCAACATGCAACACTTGCTCACCCGTTTCACTTTCACCGTACAAGCCGCAGCAGAATCAGCCGTAGGCCTCAAAGTTACGAATATTGCGGTAAAATCCAAGACCACGGGTAAAATGATTGTGGCTTACGACTTGGCCGACGGAACATTCAAACCGGAGAACATGTTGGAATGGACGCTTCCTACCGGTAGCGAACCTGCCATAGAAGAACCTGTAAAACTATATTTGAAAAGCCGTACTACAGCCAACTCAGCTGTAACAGACCTCGAACCAGTCACAATCAATGAAGGTTCCGGTGAAGACCCTGACAAGACGTATGAAAAACAACCGATAGGCCATGCGTTGATGGTAGCTCCGGGAGAATCAGAATATACGATGTATATTACCATAGAACAGACATTCGAGGAAAATGATCCTGAACACGAAGCCGTAGGTGAAGTCACCTTGGAAAAGTCCATCGATTTGACCAAAGGTGGAACAGCATCAGGCGCAAAAGCCGACGCAGGTTCTTCTTATGCAGTCAATGTGAAGGTCTATGGCATGGCCAAGGTTGAAGTCGACGCCACGCTTACCGGTTGGAAGAACGGTGGTGACCTCGAAGTGGATACAAACGTCAACTAATAAACCCTACAGAGACAGATGAAGTTACATCATTATCTTTGGGCCATGGCAGCAGCTTGCACGCTGCTGCCCGGCTGTTCCAACGAAAACCTGTCGGATTATGCGGCCGCCCCCGTATTCATACCCGGCAACAGCGAAGTGGAAATCCGCTTCGCCGCCCATTCGGATGACGTGTCCACTTCTGTGGACAAGCGGGCCACAGTGGACGATGACGGCAATCTGGACGAAATGGGAGTGTTCTGTCTCGCACGTGGAAAACAGGAGAAAAACGACGGCGCACCCGATATCTCGTGGTTCGCCCCTGAAGACAACTACGCTTCCTGCCTGATGAAAAACGTGAAAGCGAAGAAGGAAGGCAGCAACGTGTCGTGGGACGGGCACTACTTCTACCCCATCAGCCAATTCTACATGTATGAATTCTACGGCTACTATCCGTATGCAGAGGATACCCATATCACGTATGAAGCGTCGGCAGACGGAGGCGGTTCCGGCGGCCCGCGCCATCGCGCCACAGTACATTATACGATAGACGGCACGCAGGACATTATCTGGGGGAGAGCCACGCTCCAAGACAAGTATGCTTACAGCGCACGCTACTTCCGGGAGAACGCGGACGCAGCCATGCCCTTAATCGGCTTGCAGCACATGCTGACACGTTTACAGTTCCAGGTGAAACCCGGAGCGGATCCGCTAAAAGAAGAATCCGTGTTTGAGGATGCCGACAAGATTTCCGTGAAGTCCATCAGAATCCTCGATACGCATTCCAAAGTTGACCTCATCGTGGCCGACTTGGAAAAACGTGAACCATGGGGAGAAGATCCGGACAAGAGGCTCACGCTAGCTGAAAGGATCAAGCCATCGGACGACAGCGCAAGGACAGATTTCACGCTCAAGGATGCACAAGACGGAGACTTGCAGCCTGTAGCCATCGGCACTACCTTGGGACAGGCCACGAGAGTGGGCGGCAGCCTGATGCTCTACCCGGAAAAGAAATACCGTCTTGAAATCACGCTGCACAAAGAGGGGGAAGCCCCAGAAGAAGGCTTCGACATCACTACGGAAGAATGGCTTACCGTAGGGCCTCCTTACGGTGCTTCCGACAGCGAGACCAACCTGTTCCGACAAGGAATCTCTTACATGGTGACCATCACGGTGAATGACATAGAAGAAGTGAAAGCGAATGCCAGCCTCACCGATTGGCAGGATTCCGTCAACGGCCCCTCCGTCGAGTTATGACATGCCCTCCCTTCTGGCATAAAAGCCCGACGGCACATCTTCCGGCCGCATGCCTTGCAACCGTGTGCGCCGGAAGATGTTTTGAATAAAAAAGAACAAACCAATCGAAAAGAACGAATGAAACGCCTTTTATCAACAATCATAACAGTAGCTGTAACAGCCGGACTGAAAGCGCAGCTATTGGCCCTGAAGACCGACGTACTATGGGATGGACTGATGACCCCCAACTTAAGCATGGAAATCGTTACGGGCAACAAGACCACTTTCGGCCTGTCCGTATTCGGCAACTACAAACCGTGGGGCATGGACATGAAAATGGCGGGTGCCATCCCCGAGTTCCGCTATTGGTTCGGCGGACGCCCCATGATGCGCGAATTCATCGGAGTGGCAGCCCTTGGCACGTCTTACGACATCACGTGGGGCAGCGAGACCTATAAGGGCGACGCCTGGGGTGGCGGACTGACTTTCGGCTACGCTTTCTTCCTCTCGCCCCATTGGAACATAGAATGTTACGGGAGTGTGGGTGCCGTCTACTACGACCACAAGCATTACTACCGCGACGACCATTATTCCGAAAACCGCCGCACAGCGCACGGCTATGCCTTCATCCCGTTTAAACTCGGCGTTTCCTTCGCCTATATCATCAAGTAAACCCGCAACTTGCATATCACCATGTATAAAACGAATTTCTATATGATTACACGCTACCTGCTGTTCCTGCTGTTCATCGTAGCGGTCCATATCCCCGCAGAAGCCCAGGTGAAGAACATCAATATCACGGTCCGACGCGCAGAAGACCTGAACAGCAAGGATGCCGCCCCTTGGCCGGGTGTCATCGTATATGGCTTCTTCAATGCGAGCAAAGCCAACGCCTTCATGAAGAAATGCCAAGAGGAGGAAGCCAAGGGCATGACCTATGCCCCACAATCAGAATCGGAGTACGACGCTTTGGCTGAAACCGACCAAGACGGCTACTGCCTGATGCAGCTTCCACTGACAGGTTACATCGTCGTGAAACCATCGGGTTCTGACCCCGTAAAGCGGGAATTGCGAGGCATGATGGACATCAAAGTAACCTGCTTGGCTGCCAAGCAGATAGGCACGGTGACCAAAACCGCCAAACGCAAGCGGAAGAATGAACCGCAAATCCCCAACATGTGCGGTAACCGCATGGTGGTCGGCCCTTTCTACTATTACCTGTCGGCCGATGACACGGATGACAAATCACGCATCATCGTCAGCCCCGTGATCAAGGCGATTCCCATCAGCGAAGAAGTGAACCTGGACGAGAATGAGGAAGAAAGCAACGGCGAGGTAGTGGGCCATCTGGTTCCTTTCGTGAAAGACGGCGAACAGTTTCAAAAAGGCAACTTGCGCCGTATGGGCTTCGACGAAACCCGCGACCCCTTATTCAAATACCGTGAAGGAACGTTCATGCATTCCCATGTGGAAGATTCCATGCTCATCCACTTCGTATTGGAACCCGTAGACCGCAATACGCGTTACCGGGTGGATGCCCTTCAGGCCTACGGCATGAACTCCAACACCCCCTACCGGCAGGACAGCGTCTGCCTGAGCGAGGGTTACGTAAAAGACCCCATGCGCTTCTTGGATTACAGCCTCATCGAGCTTCCCATCAACCGCGAGCGCTATGCACGAAGAGGACGGGCAGAATTCAGCAAAGACCACGAAAAGCTCGATTTGAAATTCGTGGTAGGAGAAGCACGCCTCGACCCGACAGACACGTTGAACTTCAAACAAATGAACCAACTCAAAGACAACATGTCGCGCTATATGGATGCCGATGCGGGCATCACCAGTGCGGTCATCCACGGGTCGGCCTCGCCCGAAGGCGGCAACGCCATCAATGCCCGCCTCTGCCGCGAACGTGCGGAATACCTGCGCGGCGAATTGAGCCGTTTCCCTGCCTTGCAGGATGCCCGCCGCACGGGCGAAATCAAAACCACCCACAAGGTGGCCACATGGACTGATGTGGCGAACCTTTTGGAAGCCGACTCGCTAAAAGAAGAGGCTGCCAGTGTACGGGCCGTACTCTCCACGACGAAAGACATGGGGCGGCAGGAAGCCGCCATCCGCAAACTGCCGTGTTGGAGCATCATTGAACAACAGATCCTGCCCCAACTGCGCATCGTGGACATCGAATACCAATACTACACCAACCGCGTGAAGACACGTGAAGAGATATGGGAACTCTACCAGACCGACCCCGGATACCGCGCCGGGCAAAAACAAGTACCTTACGAGTTCTACGAACTACTCGGCATGATTAAAGACCCGAAGGAAAAGGAAACTATAGCCCGGGCCGCCTACACGTCGGTCAAAGACGAGGACGGCCTGCGCCAATGGCCATTGGCAGCCTACGAACTGGCCCGGTGTTACGCCCAACGCGGCGTGGCAGACACCAATCTGCTCAAACCTTACATCGACGTGCAACTAAATCTGGAATACCACAAACAAAAAATGGACGACTTCGGCAACGCAAGTTGGCAGGGATGGTACAACGACGAAGCCATCGTCACATCTCACATTAAGATGTTGGCCAATGCCGGTGCCTTCGCTTCGGCCTACCGCGTAGCGGAAATGCTCCTGCCTGACGGCAAACCGGAATATCGCAGACTGAAAATGTTCCTTCGCTGCCTGAACTGCGAATGGAACGACCCGGAGGTCATGGATACCGTATCAAACTCCTCATATTGGAACAAAATCGTCGTATTGGCGGCGCAGGAAGACCCCGGATGCTGGGGCACTGCGCTCTACATGTTGGAAGATGCCACACAAGTATCCCCCGCCGACCCGAGAGCCCTTTACCTCAAGGCACAGCTACGCTTCAACTTGGATGCTCCTAAACGCACCACGACGGGATACATGGACGACAATTTCATGTTCGATGAGTTTTTCGAACCATCGGCCGATGACCCCACGGTGAACAGTTTCGGGGACAAACGTATAGACTGGGGATTACCTATGGTACAATGCTGCCTGAAGGATGAGCGCAACCTGAAATACATGCTCAACGACGGTACATTCAACAAGGAATACCGCAAAGCGTTCAAAAAATACTGGAAAAAACTCAAAGCCGATCCGGAACAATGCCGCAAGATATTGACCGATTTGGAGAAGTCCGCAGCCCCCCAACAAGCAGCGCAGCCGGCAATCCCCGGAGATGCCGAAAATGGCGGTGCAACTACGGGGGAACAGGACATAGGGACAGGAGACGCACCCACAACCACCTCGTCTGCCGAAGCGGCATCCGGAACGGAAATCCAGACCAACAGTGCCGACACGGCCAGTCCGCCTGCCATACCGGTACAACAACCCGCCGCAACACCCATGGAGGAATGAAATGAATATGAAAAAGGCATTATAGGTTCAAGATGACATAAACGGTTGGTAAAGAATAAAATGGCATAAAACAGAGGCAAAACAATATAACGAATACAAAACATGATGATGTACGAAAAATATACAATAATATGCACATGCCTATGCCTGTGGTACATATCACCGGGACAGGCGCACACGATGGCGACAGCGGTACGGCCTGTTGTGGAAACACCCGACAGCACGGCGACATCCTCCACACCGGAAACAGCCGACACCACTGCGATACGGCCAACCACGGAAACACCGGTTTCCACGGCAGTATCCACCTCCTCCAAACCCAAATTGGACCACACCGTGGACTTCAACCCCTTAGACTACCTGTACTCAGACCGTTACGTGGAAAAAGGCGATACTTTCCGCAACCGTTTCCTTGACCACCTGTACGTAGGATTCACGACAGGCTTCTCGCAAGTAGCCCCAAAAGGCCAACGGGCCATGAAGAACGGGATACCTTTCGGTGGCGTGGTTGGGTATGACTTCAACCGGCTACATGGCCTACGCGCCACGCTATTGCATACGAACTACGACATGAAGGACGGCAATGGTACCGTGAAACAATGGGAAGCCGATATAGACTATGTATTTCATCTGTCCGATTACCTTTATGGCTACGACAAACGACGCATATTCCGCATCTCTCCGACTCTCGGCGTGGGCTATATACATTCCGTTTTCCAAGAGGAGCGCGCTTCCATTTTTAAAGGACAGGCAGGTATAAACGTCGGTATAGGTCTCGGACGCAACGCCAAGTTCTTCATAGAACCGTTCTTTTCCGCACTGACCGACCAAGCCGACCATTCCGGCCATACGAACGTGTCAAAGTATGACATACAATACGGTGTGAAAACCGGCCTGACGGTCAATATGGATAATACCAATGACTTTTATAACAGCGAGGTGGTCTATACACGTGGATTTTTCTACGAACTGGCACAAGGTGTGACTTTTTATGACAGCGACGATTTGGGCTTCTTCAAAACGACCGGCACGGGCTACAAGATTTCCGTGGGCCGGTGGTTCGACCCCATCGTGGGACTCCGCCTCTCGGCCACGGCTTCCGAATATTATTGGAGCTACAACACCACGGCATCCACCGAAGCCCGCCCCTCCTACGAGACACGTTACAAGGGCAGCATGTTTGCCGGACGGCTCGAAGGATTGGTCAATCCTCTCAACTTCTTCCCCTATTGGCGGCAAGTACGCCATCCGTTTGAGATGAACATCGCCGTGGGAGGCGAATACGGTTGGCTGACCAAATACATCCCGGGAACGGATAACGGCCTGAAATGCAACTACGCCGGTTTCACAGGTGCCGCCACTTTCCTGTACAGCATGGACAAAGAAACTTCTTTTTTCGTGGAGCCCCGTGTGGTGGTGGCCAACTTCCGCGAACCATACGTGAATGTGGATCGCGAAGCATCCTTCACCGAAACTTCGGCCTCCATATCGCTCGGCGTGCGCGTCTGTGCAGCCAACCGGAAAGAACGCGCCTCGTGGCCCCCTTACATCTTCGAGCCACGCCTGTTCTCCGGCGTGCAAGTAGGAGGGCTAAAACACATGCGTTCGGTGAACACCGTGGGCGACTTCGCCCTGAACTACTCGGGACAGTTCTACGTGGGCTACCACCTCGGGCCTTACGTCTCACTCAAGGCTGCCATAGAGTATGAAACCCTCAACGAAAACAAGTATGGGAGTTATGTGGTGGATTTCATGGGCGTGGAGAAACAATTCACCGCACTATGGCAATACCGCTACAACCTGCTGAACATCAAACTGGCCTATATGCTTAATTTATCCAACGTCTACCAGAAATATGACTTAAACCGGAAGTTCAACCTCTTCGTGGAAGGCGGTGCCTTGTACAGCAAGTGCATGTCGGACAATGCCCGGATATACAGCGGCGAACTCGAAGTGGGTTCCTCCCCCCGTCCTCTGTCCGCCGCGAACCCTGGCGGAGCACCTGCATTGTTGCTCGGTGCCGTGGCGCAATACCGTATCAACGACCAATGGAGCCTGCTACTCGAACCGGAAGTCCATTATTACTTGAAAAACGGTTTCATCGGTGGTGAAGTATTGTCACCGTTCAATGACATAGTGGCCAAGGTTAGTCTCGGCACAAGCTACACATTTTAATAATTGTTTCTAACAGAAAAGAATATCCGTGAGGTTATCATTCATAAATTACATAATAAAAGACATCCCTTGGGTGGATGTCTTTATTTTTTCACGATATGCTCTTCATGACCCTGCAGAAACTCTCGAAGGAAGCATCGAGGCATCCCAATTGATAAGGAGCAAGATGCAAGGAGAAGGTACCCTTCACCGGCGTCAGGTCGAAATACAGCTTGGCCACGCTGGCCAGATTGAACGACAAGGCATCGCCTTTTTTCATCAGGAATTGGCAACAACGCACCAGAAGATCGCGTTCATGCTCCAACTGACGCATACACTGGAATAATAAATAATAACAGGACATTCCTCTGCCCTGCAACAAATATTGCACACGTTCGTGCGACGTATCTACATGAAGGCTTCCGAATAAATAAGACAATTCCTCCGTATCTTCCCCGAAGACCTCCACCATAAACCGGATGAATTTGGCACGGTCCAATTCCGTCCCGGCATCGTTCAGGAACTCCGCTACCGGCACATAGCCGTCTTGCCGCAATGTAAAACCGGTTTTTTGCTTCCGAAGGGGAACGGACTTGAGCAAAGTCACCAGAAAAGCTTTGGAATTACGCACCAACAGGAAACAAAACGCTTCCCAAAACACCGTATCCGAGACACGAGGCATGATTTGCATGCTGATGATTTCACCGGCCATACGGAACTCGCGATGGGACAAGCCGTCCAGATACACAGCCAATCCGTCCCAATCGCCCGACTCGAAATAGGATTCAAGACGTGCTAAAATCAACGGATTATAATATTTTCCATACGCCATAAGCCCGATAAAATAAAAAGGCGAAACTTTTCCGGTTTCGCCTTTGTGCTTTTTGAGCCTCTTGTCGGATTCGAACCAACGACCCCGAGATTACAAATCACGT